>Ga0209190_1003231_pt1 | contig 10817 bp, 10 predicted proteins | sample M_140205_XF_Meta_FD_187315 | JGI IMG/M metagenome (GOLD analysis project Ga0209190, IMG submission 187315) | Freshwater microbial communities from Lake Montjoie, Canada to study carbon cycling - M_140205_XF_MetaG (SPAdes) (version 2) | ecosystem: Environmental > Aquatic > Freshwater > Lake... | reverse complement strand
GGAGGATTCCGTGGGCAAGCCTCTTTGTGAGCGAGCTGGCGGACCTCCGAAGCCGGAGGAAGTGATGAAGAAGTTAGACACGAATGGGGATCAAGTGTTGAGCCTCGAAGAGTTTAAGGCGGGCCCGCGTGCTCAGAAAGACCCAGCGAAAGCGGCGGAAATGTTTGGGCGTTTGGATGCGGACAAAAATGGGTCGGTGACGTTGGCGGAGTTGAAAGCGTTTCATCCTCCACATCACCACCATGGGCCTGGCGGACCCGGTGGACATGGTGGGAAGGGTGGACCTGGTGGAAAAGGTGGAAAAGGTGGGAAGGGTGGACCCGGTGGACCCGGTGGACCTGCTGGGAGTCCCCCCGTTGCTCCCGCTGCCTAAGGGCAGAGGGTTGACCCGTGAGGGTTAAAAATAAAGCGCCGCGCTCTTTTAAAGGAGCGCGGCGTTTTTACTGAGGGGGAGAGGGTTAGGTGTTTTTCTAAAAGGAATCAGCTGAGGGATTGGGCGGCTTTGACGACGGCGTCGGGGGTGATGCCGAGGACTTCCATGACTTGCGCACCTGGGGCGCTGAGACCGAAGCGATCGATGCCGATGACCTTGCCGTCGAGGCCGACATATTTCCACCAGAGGGCGGAGACGCCGGCTTCGATGGCGACGCGGGCGCGGCAGGAGGGTGGGAGAACGGAGTCGCGGTAGTCGAGGGATTGGGAATCGAAGCGATGGAAGCTGGGGATGCTGACGACGCGGACACCATCACCGAGGGATTGGGCGGCGACGACGGCGTGTTGGACTTCGGAACCTGCGGCGAGGAGGATGGTTTTGAGTGGGCCCGTTTCTTTGACGAGGATGTAGCCGCCATGGAAGACGCCTTGGCGTCGGGTTTCTGGGGAGGCTTGATTGAGCATGGGGACGGCTTGGCGACTGAGGGCGAGGAGAGTGGGGCCGTTGGTGCGGAGGAGAGCGGCGGCGAAAGCGCCGGCGGTTTCTTCGGGATCGGCGGGGCGGATGACATCGAGATTGGGGATGACGCGGAGGCCACTGACGGTTTCGACGGGTTGATGAGTGGGGCCGTCTTCGCCGACGCCGACGGAGTCGTGGGTGAAGATATAAATGACGGGGAGGTTGGAGAGAGCGGCGACGCGAATGGAGCCGCGGCAGTAGTCGGCGAAGACGAGGAAAGTGGCGCCGCTGGGGCGGAAGAGTCCATCATAGGCGAGGCCGTTGAGGATGCCGCACATGCCGTGTTCGCGGATGCCGAAGCGGATATTGCGACCGTGGCGATTGGTGGCATTGAAGTCTTTGGAGGAGGCGATGTAATTGAGGGTGGAGCCATAGAGATCGGCGCTGCCGCCGATGAGATAGGGGACGGCGTTGGCGATGGGTTGGAGGACATCGCTTCCGGCTTTGCGGGTGGCGATTTTGGCATCGGCGGGAAACTCTGGGATGAGGGAGAGGAGATTGGCGGGGACGTCTTGGGCGAGGGCGGCGGAGAGTTGGGTATTGAGGTCTGGGTGGGCGATTTGCCAAGCGGAGAAAGTGGCTTTCCAAGCGGAGTATTTGGCGAGGAGCGACGCGCTGTGTTCGGCGAAATAAGCGCGGGTTTCTGGGCTGACGAAGAAGTGTTCGGCTTCTGGGAGGCCGAGGGATTGGCGGGCGGCGGCGATGAATTTGGCGCCACCTTCGCCGTGCGCTTTGGAGGTTCCTGCGACTTCGGGGATGCCTTTGCCGATGAGGGTTTTAGCGATAATGACTTGGGGTTTATCGGTAGCGGCCTTGGCTTTTTGGAAAGCGTCGAGAAAGGCCACCATGTCTTGGCCGTCGATGGTTTGGACACCCCATTCGATGGCGCCGAAGCGTTTGGCGGCATTTTCGCTTTGGGATTCGGATGCCATGGCGTCGAGGGTGACATCATTGGAATCGTAAATGAGGATGAGGTTATTGAGTTGGTAGTGGCCAGCGAAGGCGATGGCTTCCATGGCGACGCCTTCTTGCATGCAACCGTCGCCGGCGAGGACGACGATATGGTTATCGAAAATGGAGAAGTCTGGGGTGTTGAATTTGGCGGCGGCCATTTTTTGGGAGACGGCGTATCCGACGGCGTTGGCGACGCCTTGGCCGAGGGGACCGGTGGTGGCTTCGACGCCGGCGGTTTCGTGGAATTCGGGGTGACCTGGGGTCCGGGAGCCGAGGGCGCGGAATTTTTGAATTTGGTCGTGGTCGACGGAGGAATAGCCGGCGAGGTGGAGCCAGGAGTAGAGGAACATGGAGCCGTGACCGGCGCTGAGGATGAAGCGATCGCGGTTGAGCCAATGGGGATCGGCGGCGTTGTAGGAGAGGGCTTGGCCGAAGAGAACGGCACCGATTTCTGCGCAACCGAGGGGGAGACCGAGGTGACCGGAGTTGCAGGTATGAACGGCGTCCATGGCGAGGCCACGGGCTTCGTTAGCGGCACGGGAGAGAGCGGGAATATTCATAGGATGGAAGGTGAAATTTTTGGAAGGGCTGAGGTTAGGTGCTGGACTTGATTCGTCAAGAAAGCAAAGCATGAGAGGGAATTGGAAACAGCCACAGCCATCTTGTTGCGGAAGACAAAGCTCACGGAGACGAGTTTGATTGTGACTTGGTTTAGTGCGGAGGAGGGAAAGTTGAAGACGGTGGCGAAGGGGGCGAGGCAGTTGAGGAGTACCTTTGCGGGGATGCTCGATTTATTTTTTGACTGTGAGATTCAGTACGTGCGGAGTCGGAAAAGTGAATTGCATGCATTGCGAGAGGTCTCGGTTCGGTCGGCTCATTTGGGGATTCGAGGGGAGTATGATCGGGTGGCATTGGGGGCATACTTTGTGGAATTGGTGGATGAGGTGACGGAGTTGGAGCATCCGGTTGGGGAGATTTACGGGTTACTGGTTCGGGCGTTGGGTTTTTTGGATCGGGAATCGGCAAGCCTGCGGGCTTTACTCTATTTCGAGGGAGAATTGGCGGGCATTTTGGGGATTGCTGGTCAGGAGAAAGTGAGTCCAGCGGTGGCGATTGGGCGGGCGTATCAGAGGCTGCCGAAGTCGCGTGCTGGGTTAGTTAAGCGGTTGAGCGGGAGTGGGAAGGGGTAATGGTGGAGGCGAATTTTTTGGGAGAGTTTTCAGTTGGGGGTTGGGGGTGGAGGGGTTGATTTCGGCGTTTTTTTTCCATTGGGCGGCCCGGGTATTGATATAGGTTTGGACATTCTGCCGATAGTTGGCGAGGGCTTCGGGAGTGAGATCTTTTTCTTCGAAGATGCGGACATTTTTTGTGGCGACGGAGAAGTTGGTGCCAGCCAGTTGGAGAATGACCCGGGAGTGTTGATCTTTAAACATGAGCAGGGGAAAGGTGTCGCCCTTGTCCATCATCCATTGGGCGCCGTCGGCGAGATCGACGGGGAGGGCATCGAGGAGAGTGGCATAGAGAACGTAGTGCTTTTTGGCGACGGGACCGGCCTGGGTAGAGGGAGAGACGAGGAGGGTAAAAAAAGTGAGGATGAAGAGGAAAATTTTCAAGAGGCGGGTATCTAGTTTGGCGGTGAAAAAAAAGTCAATCAGAGGTGCAATGATAATCTAAAAATTACTTTGCATTTTAAAAACGGATTCTTATTGTGGGGTTCGAAAACACCTTAGCACTGCCTCGGAGTTGGGGAGATTGTCAGTTGAGTAACTTCAGTGACGACTTGAAACCGATAACCGGGAACCGTCACCGAAGTCCGCGCTTGGGAAAACTGATTAAAAGACACAAATGGGTAATAAACTCTATGTCGGCAATCTGTCGTTTAACACGACGGAAACCGATCTCCAAGATCACTTCGCTCAAGCGGGCGCGGTTACTGAAGTCATGCTCGTGCAGGACAAATTCACTGGCAAATCACGTGGGTTCGCGTTCGTCACAATGTCGAGCGATGCTGACGCCCAGAAGGCGATTACGATGTTTCACGGCAACGCCTATGATGGCCGCGCCTTGACCGTCAATGAAGCGCGTCCGCGCGAAGACCGTCCTCCAGGTGGTGGCGGTGGTGGTGGTCGTGGTGGATATGGTGGCGGCGGCGGTGGTGGAGGCCGTGGGGGTGGTGGTGGTGGATATGGCGGTGGCGGCGGCGGTGGTGGGTATGGCGGCGGTGGCGGTGGTCCCCGTGGAGGTGGCGGTGGTGGTGACCGTGGCGACCGTGGTGGACGTTACTAGTCGACCGCTCGATCGTTGATCGGTCGAAGCAATCTAGAGCGCGGCTCGGAGGAAACTCCGAGCCGTGTTTTTTTGGGGGGGGTGGGCTTATTTTAGGGGAGCCCGAGCGTTTGAATAGTAGTCGCGGAGGCCAGTGGCGACGGCGTCGGCATACTCGCGGTAGAGGCTTTTGCGGAGGAGGCCCGCGAGGAGGATGGTGCCCTCATAATCGCCGGCTTGGACGCGCATCCAGAGGACTTCGTTATTCATGACATAGGGTTCGAGGAAGGCGACTGGGGCGTTGTAGAGGCGATTGGCGAGGAGATTTCTGGACCAGACGAAGGGGTTATCGCTGGAGCGAATGGCGTTCCCATTTGGGTAAGAGTAGGGGGGGAGTTGGGTGGCGTCGGCGAGAGAAGTGGCGAGGGAAGTGGCGAGGGGAAGTTCTTCGGTGAAGGTTTGGCTGAGGAGTTTGGTGAGCATGGCGAAGCGCTGGTCATCGAAACGCAATTCGGCGGCGGAGTAGCAACCATTGACGAGGAGGTGGAGATGATTTCTGGGGACAAATTCTGGTTGGAGAGGATCGCCCCAGGATTCGGCGTTGAAGTGTAAGCAGATGACGAGATCGGGATGGAACTGGGTATTGACGAGGTGGGCGCGTTCGTGGATTTCGGCGATGCGATAAAAGAGGAGTTCGCTTTGGGCTTGGACGGTTTGGGCGCGGAGGGGATCGTTCTCTGGCTGATAATTTTCGCGGGGGTCAGGAATGCCACGTTCTTGGAGTTGGGCGCGGGCGAGGGGGCGGAGAGATTCGGGGCGATGTTTGGTGGTGGGGAGTGGACCGTCGCGGAGGTTAAAAACGGTTGCGCCCATGGCTTGGAGTTGGGGGATGAGATGGCGGGCGACGAGGAGAGTCATCTCGCCTTCGATGACGGGGCGGGATTGGCCGAGTTGGAAAAAGCGTTCTTCCATTTTGGCGTAGGGTCCGCCGAGATGACCGGGATCGATGGCGATATTCAGGCCGGAGAGGGGAAGATTGGGGAGTGGAGGGGGGAGTTGACGGGGGGAGCGCCAAGGTCGAGGGATGGGTTTGGCGGATGCGGAATTGGTGGCGAAACGGAGTCGAAATTCTTTGGGGGGGGAGAGAGAGACTTTGATGAGAGCGGAATCGGGTTCGACGGAGACGAGGCCATCGGCGGCGCCTGCCGGAGCGTAGACGGTGAGGAGAAGGCGTTCGAATTCTGGGCGGGTGATGGTTCCTTGGTAGGCTTCGAGTTGACTCCAGTCTGGGGGAGTGGCGAGTGGGCTAAGACGTTGTGCTTTAGAGAGAAGCGGGAATGAGATTAGGAAAGTAACCGTGAGAGAAAGAAGGCGAAAGCGGGCGATCATTCAGCGGTGGTTGGATCGGAGAACGACGAGGGTGGAGAGGATGAAGATCGGGGGGGAGTGGGTGGATGGGTTATGGGGCGAGATAGAGGATGCGTCCGCATTGTTCGCAGTGAATGATTTCGCGTCCGCCCTTGACCTTGACGATGGTTTGGGTGGTGACCTTCATGTGGCAACCTGCACAGTTTTCGTGTTCGAGGGCGACGACGGCTTCGCCCTTATTTTTGAAGAGGTGGTTGTAGGTATCGAGGAGATCTTCGTCGACGGATTGGACGAGGGAGTCGCGAATTTTTTGGACCTCGGCGAGTTGCTGGGAGACCACGTCTACTTTGGCGGCGATGTCTTGGAGTTGGCGTTCGACTTGGTTTTTGATTTGTTTGGACTGGTCTTCGGCGGCGAGGAGGGCGGTTTTGGCGATTTCGGCAAGTTCCATGGATTCGAGTTCACGGTCTTCGATATCGCGGATGTCGTTCTCGTAGCGGGAGATCTCGTTATTGAGAGCCTGGAATTCTTCGTTTTTCTTCGTTTGAAACTTTTGGGTTTGAAACTTATTGATGGAGTCGCGTTTGGATTGGGCTTCGAGTTCGAGTTTTTTGCGAGCGACCTCGATGTCTTTGGCGTGGAGTTTGGCGGCGTCGAGGGTGGCGGTGGATTGGAGGCGTTTTTGTTCGGCCTCGGCGCGTTCCAATGGGGCGCGGGTGAGTTCTTGATCGAGGATCCGAATCTTGCGGTCGCGTTCTTGGATGACGAGGAGTTGTTCGATTTCCGGGCGCATGATTTTGAGGTATTAGAAGGGAGAGAGAAGGGCAGTAGGGTGAGGGGTGGGCTAGGTATTTTTGGTGTCCCACCATTTGGAGAGGCGAGCGCTTGGGACTTCGGGGATCGCGAGACCCGATGGATGGTAGTGGGAGGTATCGTTGAAGAGGGAGAGGCGAGCTCTGACTAAGCCTTTGAAGTCGACGATATTGAGGGCGGCGGGGCTTTGATCGAGGTTATCCCGGTAGCGGCGAGGATCGAAGCCGAGGAGTGAGCTGAGGAGGAGTCGGATGGTGGCTTTGTGGGAGACGACGAGGACATTTCCGCCTTGGTTGGAACGGACGATTTCGACGAGTTCGGGAAGAGCGCGGGCGGTGACAGCGAGTCCGCTTTCGCCGTCGAGAGGGGCGAAGGTAAAAGGATCTTCTTCCCAGGCGGCGGCTTCTTCGGGGAATTTGGATTCGACTTCTTTGCGGGTGAGTTGTTCCCAGTGGCCGTGGGAGATTTCGCGGAGACCTTCGCGTTTTTGGACGGGGAGTTGGTGGGGGGCGGCGAGGATGGAAGCGGTTTCGACCGTGCGGTCGAGGGGTGAGGCGTAGACCGCGGTGATGGTATCGCCGCTCAAGCGTTCGGCGAGGCGTTGGACTTGTTGGCGACCTTCGTCAGAGAGTTGCACATTGGTGGCCCCGGCGAAGCGGTCTTCGGCGGTCAGGGTGGTGGCGCCGTGCCGGATGAGAAAGATGCGAGTATTCATCTGGCGTAAGGTAGGAGTTTAGGTGGGGATTGAAAAGGGGATTGCGAGGGCAATTTATGGATGGGAAAGCGCCGACTTGGAGTGGAGGCGAGGGAGTCGGTGGGGGGGTGAAGAGTGGGCGTTGGATGGATGGATTAGAGAGATTTAAGGTAAGCGACGATGTCGGCGATGGACTGGGCATTGAGTCCGAGTTGGGAGGGCTCAGACATGAGGGATTTGGAGAGTGGGGTCACGGATTGGATTTGGTTTTGGGGGATGGTTTGGAGGACCCCACCGAGGCATTTGATGATCACGGGATCGCCGGCGGAGATGATCATGCCGGTGATACTGAGGCCGCTTTTGGTTTTGACTTCGCTGCCTTCGAAACCGTGGGAAATGGAAGCGGAAGGTTGGGCGATGGCTTGGGCGATGATCTCGGCGCTTTGTTGTTTACCGAAAGCGGTGAGATCGGGGCCATAGTCTATGCCATTGGAGCCGATGCGGTGGCAACTGGAGCAGACGGCGGCGGCGGTTTCTCCGCGAGCGCGATCTCCTTGGAGGAGAAGGATTTCCGCGACTGTGGGTGCGGGTGGCGCGTTGGGGGGTATGGGAAGGAGAGGGAAGGCGATGAGTTGGACTTTTTGGGGGTCGTAGCCACCGATGGCGCGCATGGAAGCGACGACATCGAAGGGTTTCCAGAGATTATTTTTGCGATTGAGGAGCCACCAGTTGGCTAGATCTTTGAGGGGGAAGTCTGGGGTGTAGGCGAGTTCGATCATGGCGCCGGCGGCTTCGCGAGTGGGGATGAAAGCGAGTGCGGTGAGCATTAGTTTGCGCTGTGCGGGGGTGAGGGAGGTGGCGAGGGCGCGGGCTTTGAGGTGGGGGACAGCGGCATCGGGGTGGAGTCTCCAGGCGAGTCCGGCGAGGGAGTCGGACCAAGAAAGTGCGGGGCCTGCGGATTGGGTGAGGGCGGCGAAGAGGGGGGCTTCTTTTCCGAGGCTACCGATGCCGATGGCTTCGAGGGCGGAGCGATCGGCACCGTCCCATTGGTTGGCGAGTTTGAGGAGAGTGGGGAGGGATTGATCGGCGGGAAGATCGCGGAGGGAGGTGGCGACTTCGCGTCGGACCGCGGGGTCGGGGTCGGTGGCCATTTGGGTGGCGAGGGCTGGGAGGGGGCGACCGGCGCGCCGAAGGGCGCGAAAAGCGACGAGGCGTTCGGTGGGGTTTTTGCTGGCGAGGAGTGGGAGGACGAGGGCTTGGCCTGGATCACCCATTTGGGCGAGGAGCCAGATGGCACGAGCGGATAGGAAGGGATCGGGGTTTTCGAGGAGGGCTTTGACGGCGGGAATGGCGGCGGGACCTTGGGCTCGGAGGCGAATGAAACCGCTGTGGCGCACATTGACGGCGGGGCTTTTGAGGGCAGCGATTTGGCCTTCGGTGGACTCGAGATCGATCTTAGGAATGACTGATTTAAATCCTTTTGGGGCAATGCGATAGATAGCGCCTGTGTATCCTGCGTCGGCGGTATTATGGCCACCGACACCGGGATCGAACCAATCGGCGACATAGATGGCGCCGTCGGGGCCAACACAGACATCGCTGGGGCGGAATTTTGTTTTGATATCGCCATTGGGGCGGCCGCCGAGGAAGTCGGAGCCAGCCCAGCGGCGTTCTTTATTGGAGGTTAGAAAGTCAAAGCGTTCGAGTTTGAAGCCGGCGCCGTCTGGTTTGGGGAGGTAACCGAAGACGACATTTTTTCCAGCTTCGCAAGCGAGGAGGAGGCCTGACCATGGGGAGCCGAGGGCGCCATTTTCGTAGAAGGCGACGCCCGTGGGGGAGCCTCCACCGTAGACGTCGCCAGCGGGCATCGTGCCTGGATCTTCTTGGCGCCATTCGGCGATGGGGGTGGGTTGGCCGGGGCGTTTGTCGGCTTCCCAGGAGCGTTGGCCATCGGCGGAGGCAAAGCCGGCGTTCCCGCCGTCGAGCATGGGGGTGACGCGGCAAGCTGGGGGATCATCGTTATCGCTTTGAAAGATATCGCCGAGGGAAGTGACTGCTTGTTCGTAACTGTTGCGGAAGTTGTGGGCGATGATTTCGACTTGTTTGCCGTCGGGTTGCATGCGGGCGGCGAAGCCCCCGACCCAGACGTGGCCATCGTCGCTTTTGAGTCCGGCGATTTCCTTTTTTTGGTAGGGGCTACCCATGCGGAAAGTGCGGAGAGATCGATCGGTGAATTGGGCACCGGTGTTGCCTTGATTCCAATACCAGAGGCCATCGGGGCCAGCGGTGACGCTGTGGAGGCTATGATCGTGTTGGCGTCCACTGAAGCCGGTGAGTAGGACATCACGGGTTTCGGAATCGGCAGTAAATTTGCCATCGCGATTGGTGTCGGTGTAGACGAGTAAATCTGGGGGTTGAGAGACGACCACGCGATTTTCGAAGACGGCGACTCCGAGTGGGGCGGCGAGGCCTGGGGCTTGGACGAAGACCGTGCTTCGGTCGGCGTGACCTGATCCGGTGGTGTCTTCGAGGACGACGATGCGATCGCCTTCGGGGCGGCGATTGGATTTTCCGCGATAGTTGACGCCTTCGGCGACATAGAGACGACCTTGGGCATCGAAATCGATATTGGTGGGGTTATAAAGCATTGGGGAAGAGGCCCAAAGGGTGACCTCGAGGCCATCGGGAACGGTAAAGAGTTCGGTGGGAACGTATGTGGTGGGGGCGGGAGGAGTGGCGGGTGCGGGTGGAGGTTCTGGCGGGGGATTTTCTGCGGGAGCGGGGAAGTGGAGGGAGAGAAGGAAGACGGCGAGGGTAGTGGGGAGAAGTTTGTGGAAGGAAGTGGAATGGGATAAGGGATGAGGATTCATTGGAAAAAATGTGGATGGGTGAAGCGGGCAAAAAGTGCGATGGAATGAGGAGTCACTTTGGTGATTCAACTTAGGGGATTCCTCTGGGAAGCGAAGAATATCATTGGGATGGGGGGTGAATTTGGTGGTGAGGCGAGTTGGGAAAGGGAGAGGGTGGCGGGATTTTGTCGGGAAATTATCGGGAAAAACTTACGGGACATTGGGTGAGGGATGGGCAATGATGGGGAAATGAATAAGGGATTGAGCGGGTTTTTTTTCCGAATGATGTTGAGGGTGGTGGTTGGGTTGAGTGTGGTGAATGGGGTGGTTTGGGCTGGGGAAGCGGTGGCGCTTTTTGATGGGAAAACATTAGCAAATTGGAAGGGTACAGAGTTTGGGGGGAGGGGAGACGTGTTGGTTGAAGGAGGGGAGATTCGTTTGGGGATGGGCAATGATTTGACGGGGATCAACTTTGTGGGGGTGATGCCGAAGATGGATTACGAGTTGCGGTTGGAGGCTTCGAGGGTGGAGGGATCGGATTTTTTCTGTGGGCTGACTTTTTTGTATGGCGAGGCCTCTTGCACCTTGGTGGTTGGGGGATGGGGTGGAGGATTGGTGGGGCTTTCGAGTATTAATGGGGAGGACGCATCGGAGAATGAAACCACGACCTTTCGGAAGTTTGAAAAGGGGAAATGGTATCGGATTCGGGTTCGGGTGACGGCGGCGAAGATTGAGGCGTGGATTGATGGGGATTTGGTGGTGGATGTGGCCACGAAAGATAAAAAGATCGGGATGAGGGCTGGGGAAATTGAGTTATCGAAGCCGTTTGGGATAGCGACCTTTCGGACTTCTGGGGCATTGCGGAAGATTTTTTTGGAGAAGTTGGGCAATCCTTGAGCTGTTGACTTGACACCCTTCATGC
>Ga0209190_1003228_pt1 | contig 10820 bp, 11 predicted proteins | sample M_140205_XF_Meta_FD_187315 | JGI IMG/M metagenome (GOLD analysis project Ga0209190, IMG submission 187315) | Freshwater microbial communities from Lake Montjoie, Canada to study carbon cycling - M_140205_XF_MetaG (SPAdes) (version 2) | ecosystem: Environmental > Aquatic > Freshwater > Lake... | reverse complement strand
AAGGCACTTTGGCGGCCCCACTTGCCTTGATTTCCTGACCTTGAATGACCAGAAAATCATCGTTAGATGATTCTTTGGCGAAGATGCCCTTGATGTCCTCAAGGCCGGCTCGTGCGGCGAGATTCGCGCGCTCTCTATCCGAAAAAGCTCGGGATGTTTTACGCTCGATACCAGTGATGAGTAGAACGCCAACTGCTAGAATTAGCAGAGCGCCCACGACGACTAAAATTGCTGGCAAAGTGAAGCCCTTGTTTCGACGTCCAGGAAAACAAATGTTAGAATTCAGCATTATTTCCGAAGCGTAAAGAGGTAGCATAAACCTCGAGGTTTTTATTGCGAGTGTCTTGAGAGGGTTCTCCGAGAAGTTTTGATGTTTTGCTTTTACCATCCCAGTCGGTCGGTGATTTGAGTTTTCCAGCCAACTCACGGCGGGCGATCACAAGTTTCACAGCAATCAACTTCGGTCCATTTGTGGCATTAGGCACCCAGTCGATCCATTTTCCAGCTGCGTCGCGTGACTTAGGACGCGCCTCGAAAGAAACGACGCCGAAAGCGATCGGCTCATCGATATCGATGGATTCGTCGATTTCTTTAGGCGGATCAAATAGTTCGGCAACCGGGTTAGAATCTGCATAAGGATCTTTAATGAGTTTGAGCAATGCATCGAAAACGCCTGGGATCTCGATCTTTCTTCCGTCGCGAGTTTTTTTAATAATTCTGCCACTCTCACGAAATCCACGCATTAGGCAGCGGACGGTTTTGCCGCCGATGGTTAGGTCCTTGATGTAGTAATTCACCGCACAAAGATCACCGATCCGACCGGCATCCGTCTGAGCCGCCGCGGGTTGGAGGCTGAGAAATCCAATTCGATCAGCGGGCCACATGGCGGATGATTTTTCCATGAGTGTGTTTTCATGAAATTTCGCGGTGGAGAGGTCTGCAGCAAGTTGACTCATCAAGGCGCGGGCCTCGCGTTCAGAGGCCACGCTGCCGCCGACTCGCTCGTAGCCATCACCAGAACTGCTAAGCATCGTGGCTGCTAGAATTAGAATTATAGAGCCGATAGCCATCGAGAACATCAGTTCGATAAGCGTAAAACCGCGACTACGCCGATGGAATGATCTCATGGGATGCGGCTGTAGAAATCGAGTTTTTGCCGTCGTGTCGCAGGCACGGCCGCTGGGAATTCGAGCGTGATCTTCGCCCGAAGCATGGGAACTACACCTGTCGGATTGGGAGTGGTGTTAGCGGTGATTGTGGCGATGTAGCTTATCGGTTGTCCATTAAGTTCTCTGCTTCCATTGGTGTAAACTTCTTTGCTGAGCTTACCGACTGGCCGACCTTCTGAAGTGAACGCGATTGCCCAAACTTCACTCGACGGTGGAAATACTTCACCTGCTTTCGTAGTACTAAAAAACTGTGGGCGTCCTCCGCGAGATGCGAGAATTTCCGCCATGCAGACGGGCACGATCCAGGTGCTGCGTGTTTCCGCTTCAGATGAAATAGTACTTTTCCCTGACTCGGCGAGAGCACCAAAGACCAGTGGTATCGCCACCGCGAGCACGCCCATGGCTATCACTGTTTCAATGAGCGAAGAACCGCGGGAGGGTATTGAAAAATTAGTTAAACCATTCATCCATCGGTCTGGTATGGGCGTGCGGTGACGCGACCAATTTTCAAGCGATTCTCAGCAGCGACTTTATCTGAGCCTTGGAGGTTAGGGGTCGCCTTTTTAGGCGTGCCGCGATAGCCACCCTCGGCGATACGGATCGCGATTGGCGAAGATCCGTAAGGGTAACTGAGGCCACCGCGCGAGTTGAAAGCGATGGCATGCACCTTGACGCTGAGATTTTTTACTCCGCCGTAGGTGATCGTGACCTGGGGTTGATCTAAGGGATTATCCACGCCGTTTACGTCTCCCGCGATGAGAGCGATACCGGTGTTCAGGGTTTGCCAACGACTCGTCAGTACTCCCTCAAGTGCCAGTGGCGACGTCGGAGTGGCAGGCCAATTATCTACGGTGAAAATTCCAATGCGGCAGCGCTCGTCATCTGAGGGTAAATCGCCTGGTTCCGCGATTGCCAGCACCACGTTAGTTCGAGAAGTGATCGCTTTGGTCCGTGCTTGCTCGATCAAGCCGCTTAGCATGTCAGTGCCAGATCGACGCGATTGGGCACCTGTGCCATTCAAAAGACTCACTCCAGCAGTCATTAATACTACTAAAATGGCGATAACAGCCACCATTTCGATGAGAGAAAATCCCGCCCGAAACTCGATCTTGTGTGTTTTATGAGAGATAGTCACTATTCGATGAACTCATGGGGAACTCGTTGCGGGGTTCATACCAACATGCAGGAAATGAAGTCAACTTGGGATGATAATTTCACCAACCCATTTCAGTTTCGTGACAAAATCGTCACTAAGGGACGCCATTGCGCTCGCAAGACAGTCTTAGCGAATATCATACCAGAAAAAATCCGCAGCTTTTCGGTCGTTGCCACGAAAAACTTTGCGCACAAAGCTCGGGTTTTTCAGAAGATACCAGTCGCCGAATTGATCGAACTTACGGCAGGAAGTGACAAGTGGTGTCCACCAAAGCGTTCCCCACGAGCGCCCAGACTTGCGACCATGGGCTTTCAAGCGCATGGCAAAATTAACATCTTCGACTGAAACGTAGTGCGTATCGAATCCACCAATTGCCTCGAAGTCCTCTCTGAAAAACCAGAATAATCCAAAAGTCACGCCGGTGAATGCGAGGTAAGGCAGAATCGAAAGTCCACTGGCAACGATACCGAGAGACCAACGTTCTGGTAGAACCATCGCACCTCCTCCAACGATATTTCCCGTGCCGAGGCGGCGGAGGATTTCTAGAAAACTGTCTGGGTGCATGCGACTATCCGCGTCGCAAGTGACGACGACATTGCCGCGTGCGACGGCCACACCGGCGTTGCGGATCATCGACAGGTTTTTGGCGTCCTCGCGAACGATACGGCAACCATGACGAAGAGCTATTTCCTCGGTGTCATCGGTGCAGCGATTGAGGATCACTATCATCTCGACGGTGGATTCGATGCGACTTGCTGCTAGATTTGCTGCCTCGAGACAATGAGTTAAAAATTTTCCTTCGTTGTGAGCAGGTATGATGAGTGAAATCGTAGTATTCACTGCGGTTTTGATTCTTCGTCAGATTCGCTCCGTCGGCCTCCACCCAGTATCCCCTCGAGAATCCCGCCGAATTCGTGGAGAGTCTTTTTGCTTTCTTTGATAATTTTCAATCCCTTCTCGACGGTTTTCTGTGAGGGATCTCCCAGGATAGCGTTAGTAAATTTGATAACCTTTTCGCCAGTTTCTGGAAGCTGTTCAAACATCCGCATACCAGCAGCTTGAATCATTCTATCCGTAAGATCTTCCTTTGGGTGATCCAAAGTGCCGCTGATGTGCAACGGAGTCCAAAGTAGTCCACGCTCGCCGGGAGCGAAAACATCGGTCTCCGCTCCAGGGATACTCGAGAGGGTACCAGGAGCGATTCCAAGACGGAAATCACCATCTAGCGTCTGCCCACGAATGGTGATGCTACCCTCCAAATGCACCAAGCCCTCGCTTGATAGCACCATATTTTTCAGGATCAATTCGTCTCTCTTCCACTGCCACTCGGTGTGGGCCTGATTGAGGGAAAGTACTCGAAGTCGGCGGGTGTCAGCATAAGCCGCGAGTGCTTCCAACACAGGCATTGCGGTGAGCACGCCGTTCTCGATGCTCAACCGGCCACTGGCACTCGGAAATCCCGATTTATTTGTTAGAATAAACGTCGAACCAATATTTCCGGTGAGTCTTTTTGACCAATCAGAATTTAGAACGTCCTCACACTTGATGCCAGCCACATCGCCTTCCAAGGAAAATTGATTGGTGACCATATCCAACTCGCCACTTGTTTGGATGCGACCATCACTCCAAACATTAACGGCAGAATCTAATAGAAAAAATTGATTTCCTTGAAGACGCAGATGAGCGCGGTCGAGTTGAAGATCAGAAATCCATTTAATTGGAAGTTGGATGGTCCCGCCTTTGACATCGACACGATAAGCATTTTGAGCGCCGGCGCGTTCCGCACGCACTCTCATACCGCTTGCGGCTATCGAACCCTGATCTGTAAGCAACTGCATCGCTAGTTCTCGCACATCGACCTCTTGCAAGTTGGCTTGACTCGGAAACCATCCATTATCGGCGTTAAATTTCTCTTTTAACGCTACGTCAGATATTGCCGGCTTTGTAATGGCCTTTTTTCGTGAATCCACGGCGATATCCAAACGCCGCACACTAGAGCCACGGACGTCCCAAACCCCACGTGTCACACCACCGAAACCGATTTCCGTGTGTAGATCATCCGCGCGCAAGTGAGTGACGGGACCGTCTCCAGTTGCCTCAAACTTGTCGGTGGACACCTCCAATCCTTCCCATCGAAAGGCAGCAAATTCTCCATTAACACCAGCCATAACGCTGGCCTTCACAGAAAGAAATTTACGGAACGCATCGCTGTGCAGATAGCCGCGCATCAGACCATATCCCACGCCAATACTGACGAAACTCAGCACCAGCAATCCGAGCATCACTTTGCCAATCCAGCGGCTTTCTCCTACGTCTTGGCGTTGTCTTGATCGGCGACTCATTGAATAAACGCTAGCACTTTTGACACGCACCGCAAGCTCGTGAAAATAGCATAGGCAGCTAGTGTTTTTTGCTTCTACTGTATACACCGTTTCATGAACCGCCGACAATTTCTTACCAGCACCTCAGCCGCGCTTGCTGCAACAACCACGTCTGGTTGCAAAAAAACAATCAACTTATTCTGCGTAGTTGTACGTGGGTGGTCTACCTTGATGATCAGCAGTGGGTAGAAGTTGCTGAGCGAAGAATTTCGCAATCACGAAGCGCTCTTTCCAAATCCGAAAGTTTTTGCGAAACCGCTCTTGTCCGTGGGCTTATCTCCACCTTACGCTCGCCCAACCTCTTGCAAGCGTGACCGAACCCATCATCCCCACCTTCATCCTCGGCGTTTTGCCAGCGCGTTGGGGATCCACGCGATTTCCTGGTAAGCCCCTGCATCAAATCGCGGGCAAGCCCTTGATTCAGCATGTTTGGGAACGTTGCAAGGATTGCAAACGCTTGGACGAAATCATCGTCGCCACCGATGACGAGCGTATCCGCGATGTGGTGATTGCCTTTGGAGGAAAGGTGGCCATGACCTCACCAGACCACCCAACCGGTACCGACCGTATCGCCCAAGCCGCCGAGACGGTTCCTCAAGCGACCCATATCATCAACATTCAAGGCGATGAGCCGTTAATTGATCCGGCATTGATAGATGAACTCGCCGCGACGATGGCGGCGAACCCTTCGCTCGATATGGCCACTGCTGCCAACCCGCTTGATCCCTCGGATGTCGCCGTACAAGATCCAAACGTGGTTAAAGTCGCAATCGCGCTGGATGGTCGTGCGTTGTATTTCTCTCGCTCTCCACTGCCTTTTTTCCGCAATTCTACCTCAGGTTTGCCCGTGCTTCGACACAAGGGAATCTATGCCTACAAACGAAAGTTTCTCGAAACTTTCGTCACTTGGCCACCGTCGCCGCTTGAAATCGCCGAGTCACTCGAACAACTTCGCGCGCTGGAGAACGGAGCCTCGATCAAAGTTTTAATCACTACCGATACCTCGCCTGGCGTCGACACACCAGATCAAGCCCGCGAAATCGAAAGGATATTGTTACAATCGAATGGTTAGAGATGGGGATTTCCTCCACTCTCTCTTAATATACTGTTCAATGACTTTCCTCATCACATTCAATCAAATCACCTCATGAAATACATTTTTGTCACTGGCGGCGTCGTCTCATCACTCGGAAAAGGATTGGCGGCGGCCTCTATTGGAACTTTGTTAGAGCACCGAGGTCTGACCACACTGATGCAGAAGTTTGATCCATACTTAAATGTGGATCCTGGTACCATGTCGCCCTTCCAACACGGCGAAGTTTACGTACTAGATGATGGAGCGGAGACCGATCTAGACCTCGGTCACTATGAGCGATTCACCTCTGGTGTTCTCTCGCGGATGAACAATCTAACATCCGGCCAAGTGTTCGACTCTGTCATTAAAAAAGAGCGCCGTGGCGAATTCCTAGGCAAAACTGTTCAGTTCATCCCGCACGTGACAGATGAAATCAAGCTACGGATGCATCAGGTGACCGAAAGAAATCCTAACACCGATGTGCTCATCACTGAAATCGGGGGCACCGTCGGTGATATGGAAGGCCTCTTATTCATTGAAGCGCTTCGCCAATTCGCACTCGAAGTCGGCAAGGAAAACGTCTGCTTCATCCACGTCACACTCTTGCCTTATATCAAAGCCGCGGGTGAAGTGAAAACCAAACCTACTCAACAATCGGTGGCTAAACTCCGTGAATTAGGCATCCAACCAGATATCATCATCTGCCGCACCGAGGCCGATCTCGACGAAGATAACCGCAAGAAAATAGCGATGTTTTGCAACGTCGAACGCAAAAATGTCGTTGCTTTTCGCGACGTGGATCACTCGATTTACGAGTGCCCGCTCGACCTAAGACGTGACAAGATTGATCGACTTGTCGTGGATAGGTTAGGCCTCGGACACACACCTTCCCCTGCGTTAGAAGACTGGGAGCGCTTTGTACAACGTGTGATCCATCCTAAACACAAAGTTACCATCGCAGTGGCGGGTAAATACATCGAGCTTCAAGATGCATATAAATCGATTTACGAATCCTTGATCCATGCGGGGGCTCATCACGATACCAAAGTTCATATCGTCCGAGTAGAAGCCGAGGCCATCGAGGACCGCGATGCGAAGTCCGTCATCGGCGATGTCGATGGCATTCTTGTTCCTGGTGGATTTGGTGACCGTGGCACAGAAGGGAAGATTCTAGCAGCCAAGTATGCTCGTGAGAATAAGATTCCTTATTTCGGTATTTGTTTAGGGATGCAAATCGCAACGATCGAATTTGCGCGGAATGTTTGTGGGCTCAAAGGTGCGAACTCGACAGAGTTCGACAAGGTGACTAAGCACCCGGTGATTTGCTTACAGGAAGAACAAAAAGGCGTCGAAGACATGGGAGCGACGATGCGTCTCGGCTCTTGTGAATCGATCCTTTTTACGGGCACCAAGGCCGCAGATCTATATGGAAATGTGGATCGTATTCACGAGCGCCATCGCCATCGTTACGAGTTCAACTCGGACTATCAAGAGCGCCTGCAAGATTCGGGATTGGTGATTTCATCGGTCTCCGCGGTGGAGGGCTTAGTGGAAATCATCGAGCTACCGGAGCATCCATTCTATGTTGGTGCACAATTTCATCCAGAGTTTCAATCCAAACCAAATCATGCTCATCCTCTTTTTGCGGGATTTGTGGCTGCCGCGCTTGAGTATTCGCAAAAGTAATGCCGCGCCAGTTATCCTACTCGGTTTTTGTTTCAGTAAACAACAGGCTGCCTGTCACCAAAACCTCACTCTAACTCAAACTTTCATCAGATCCGCTTCCTTCGCTACAGCGTGATCGTCGATCTTCTTGTTAAACCTGTTAGTTAGATCTTGGACCTCTTTTTCGAAGTCTTTCTGCCCGTCTTCGGTGATGAGGTTGTCAGCTTTCATTTTCTTTGCTGAGTCGATACCATCCTTCCGGGCGGCACGGAGACGAACCTTTGCCTCCTCAGCAAGTTGCTTAATCATTTTCACCATGTCGCGGCGCCGCTCTTCCGAGAGCTCAGGTATTGGTACACGGATCGAGCGGTCGGCGGCGGCGGGGTTGAGCCCCAACTTGCACTCACGGATTGCCCGCTCGATGTCGCGAGTGGTGGCAGGGTCAAATGGTTGAACCATGAGCATCCGCGGCTCGGGTGAACTGATCACCGCGATACTTTTAAGCTTAGAAATCGCACCGTAAGCATGCACATGCACGTCGAGGTTTTCAATCAAGGCTGGGCTGGCCTTGCCCGTGCGCACGCCGGCAAACTCGTGAATGAGGTAGTCGACGCACTTGGACATCGCCTCTTCGACTTCGAATATTGCTTCTTCAGGATCCATGATGAAATTTAAGTGTTAGATTTAAAGAATAAGATTTCATTCACCATGCACCAAGGTGCCGATCGGTAAGCCGCGCAGCGCATGAGAGAGGTTACCATGTGGTGCGAGGTCGAACACGATGATAGGCACGTGATTGTCCATGCATAGACTGAAAGCAGTGGCGTCCATGACGCTCAAACGCTTGGCAAGGCATTCTTGAAATGTAACCGTCTCGTATCGGACCGCATCTGGGTTACTGCGTGGGTCGCTGTTATAAACACCGTCGACTTGTGTTGCCTTAAGAATCACATCCGCACCCATTTCACTACCACGTAGAGCCGCGGTGGTATCGGTGGAGAAAAAGGGATTTCCAGTGCCAGCCGCAAAAATCACGACTTTACCTTCATCGAGTTGTTTCTCGGCCTTGCGACGAATGAAAGTTTCCGCGACGTTTTTCATCTCGATAGCGGAGTGAACTACACATGGCACGCCGTGATGTTCGAGCGCACCCTCTAGGGCGAGCGCGTTCATCACGGTGGCCAACATGCCCACGTAATCCGCGGTCGCTCGGTCCATCCCACGAGCGGAAGCACTCGCACCACGCCAGAAATTTCCGCCGCCGACGACAACGCCGAGTTGAAGCCCCCCTTGCACCGCTTCGCGAATTTCAAGGGCGATTCTATCGACGATTTCAGGAGAAATATTGTCCTGCGATCCTGGTTCGCGCAGCGCTTCGCCACTTAGTTTAAGAATGGCACGCTTGAATGGTCGGGGATCTTTGGGACGGGTTGGCATGATTGAATGAAGCTGCCCGATGAAAGCCGATCTCGCCCCCATTTGAAAAGGTAAAATACGAAATCGATGGATCTCAGCGCGTATGGATGAGATGAAACGTCATTCGGGTTAAAGGCTCACGCTTGCCAACGTGGGGGTTCTGGGCTTGTGATGAGTCATGAACTACTTGGCGAGCGCACGCTTCGTGATTGAAACCGAGATCGAAGGCCTTCAGCGAATGTCCTCGCAGCTTGACGAGCGCTTCATTACTGCGGTGGAAATCCTTCAGGAAACTTTGAATAATCGTGGAAAAATCGTGGTTTGCGGGGTCGGAAAGTCGGGAAATATTGGCCATAAAATTGCCGCCACTTTTAACTCCACGGGAGCCACCGCCGTGGTCATGGATTCACAAAATGCGGTTCATGGCGACCTTGGCCTGCTTTCTGACGGGGATGCGGTGATGTTACTTTCCTACTCTGGCGAAACTCGAGAACTGATCGATCTACTGCCATTTATCAAACGCTTCGCCGTGCGGATTATTGCTCTAACTGGCAGCCCTAGTTCGACACTTTCCCGCTTCAGTGAAGTGACATTGGACACGTCGGTAGAGAGAGAGGCATGCCCGTTAAATTTAGCGCCAACCTCGTCTTCCACGGCCATGTTAGTGATGTGCGATACCCTAGCAATGGTTCTGTTAGAATCACGTGGCTTTACCGAAAAAGATTTTGCTAGATATCACCCAGGTGGTTCTCTGGGCCGGGCGCTACTCACATTGGTTTCCGACATCATGAGGGTCGACGCAGAGTTACCAACGGTGTCAGAGGATGAAAATGTCTTCGCGACACTCGATGCAATGAACCGTGCAAGAGCCGGTGCCTGTTTGATTCTTGATAACGCCGGTGGCTTGGCGGGAATCTTCACTCACGGCGACTTCGCCCGCAGCTTCCGCAATGATCCACTGTTAGGTGAAAAGCCAGTGGCGAATTTAATGACTCGGCAACCGATCACGGTGAGATCGGACGCTCTGGCGGTGGAAGTTCTTAATGCTATCGGTGACAATCGGATTGATGATATTGTGGTGCTGGATTCCGACGGAAAACCAGTCGGGCTGATTGACACTCAGGATTTGGCGCGATTAAAGATTGTTTGAAGTGACGTGAACTTGGGGGTTTTTGAAGTTCACAACTAACAAATTTCAGTACCAAAAAAAACCGCACTCGTTGATGAGTGCGGTTTTTGAGAGATCCAGAAAGCTTAACGCTTGGAGAACTGGAAGCGTGCACGTGCACCTGGCTGACCTGGCTTTTTGCGTTCCTTCATCCGTGGGTCACGGGTGAGGAATCCAAGTGGCTTAATCACCTTGCGATTTTCAGGATCCACTTGAGTGAGTGAACGAGAAATCGCGTGGCGAATGGCAATTGCTTGAGACTGCTTGCCGCCGCCTTTGACGACGACGTTTAGGTCAAACTTGTTTGAGAGTGAAAGCGCGAGGAATGGAGCAAGAACATTGTTCTGAAGCTCGATGGTCGGTAGATATTCTTCGAAGCTACGCGAATTGATGACGATCTGGCCGGTGCCTTCGGTCATCCAGACGCGAGCGACAGCGGTTTTGCGGCGGCCGGTGGCGCTTTGTGTAGTGGTGGCGGTCATTTTCAGGAAATTTTGATTAGAAATGATTAGCGAACGGCGTGGGCGACAGGCGCTTGCGCCTCGTGTGGGTGAGACTCACCAGCATAAACCTTGAGCTTGCCGAACTGGGCGCGACCGAGGCGTGTCTTCGGGACCATGCCCCAGACAGCGCGCTCCACGAGGAGAATCGGGCGACGCTCGCGGACGATCCGAGGCGTTTCTACTTTTTGTCCACCGACGTAGCCGGAGAAGCGGGTGTAAATCTTGGAAGTCTCCTTGGTGCCGGTGAGGACAACTTGGTCAGCGTTGATGACGATGACAAAATCGCC
>Ga0209190_1003227_pt1 | contig 10821 bp, 9 predicted proteins | sample M_140205_XF_Meta_FD_187315 | JGI IMG/M metagenome (GOLD analysis project Ga0209190, IMG submission 187315) | Freshwater microbial communities from Lake Montjoie, Canada to study carbon cycling - M_140205_XF_MetaG (SPAdes) (version 2) | ecosystem: Environmental > Aquatic > Freshwater > Lake... | reverse complement strand
TAGCAAATCTTCAGCAAGCTGTTGGTGAGTATGAGAAAAGTATAAAGAACATTGATATTTTCGTTCGAAACAGAAATGCGAATCAGGATTTGGTAAATCAAGCTTATGCAATACGCGACAATTGTGAGTTTGCCATAAAATCGATTAAAAATCCCAGAACTTTTAATCCAATAAATGTTGGTGCAGGAATAAATACTGCCGATCCAGAATATTTCCCGACAATAACAGTTGATGGAAAAACAATTTTGTTTACGCGGCGAATAGACGATGATCGTGTTCTCGGTCCAATGAAAGAACAAGAGGACTTTTACATTTCTGAACTATCAAATAGAATTTGGGGCAGGGCTATTCCGATGCCTATGAATGTCAATACAATTAACAATGAAGGCGCTCCAACTATTGGTGCAGATGGTAGATCCCTAGTATTTGTTGCTTGTCCAGATGGAAGCGGTGAAAATTATGGTGAAGGAAGAACAGGAAAAGGTAGTTGCGATTTATTTTACACGAAAAAATTGGGTACGAAATGGATGAATCCAATTAATTTACCTGGAAATGTAAACTCATCTCATTGGGAAACACAACCATCACTTTCGGCTGACGGAAAGACTTTGTATTTCATACGAGGATTACGAGGAAGAAACGACACGAATAATTCGGATATCTACATGTCAAAATTATTAAGCAACGGCACATGGAGCACTCCAGAAAGATTATCAGATGTTATTAATACACCATTTCACGAAGAGTCTGTTTTAATTCATCCAGACGGAAAAACCTTGTACTTCGCATCTAGAGGACATACTGGAATGGGTGGTTCTGATTTATTTATTTCTAGAATGGATGCGAAAGGTAATTGGGGAAAGCCAGAAAACTTAGGTTATCCTATCAATACAATGTATGATGAGAATTCCTTAATGGTTACAGCTGATGGTGAAATTGCATTTTTCGCTTCTGATAGAAAAGGTGGTTTTGGCGATTTGGATATTTATTATTTTGAAATGCCAGAAGAATTTAGACCAACAAAGACCCTTTATTTTGAAGGAATGGTTTACGATGTTACGACTAAAAATCCTGTACCAGGAAAATTCCAATTAATTGACATCAAAACTGGAACGGAAGTTATTGTTTCAGAAGCTGATAAATTAACAGGTGAATTTATGGTTTCGTTGCCTGTCAATAGAGAATATGCCCTTAATGTAACTTATCCTGGGTATACTTTTTTCTCTCAAAATTTCAACATGACGAATCCAGAAGAATTGGAAGCAATTCATATGGATATTCCTATGGTGCCAATTTCAAACAGCACTCCTACTCTTTTGGCAAATGTATTTTTTGATTTAGGAAAATCAACTTTACGTCCTGAATCATTTGTAGAATTGAATAAATTGTTTGACTTTTTAGTAAATAATCCTACCTTGGCAATTGAAATTGGTGGACATACGGATACAAGAGGAGACGATAAAGAAAATTTGAAACTATCGAATGACCGTGCTAAAGCAGTTTATGACTATGTTATTTCTAAAGGAATTGTTGCAAAAAGAATCTCGTTTAAAGGTTATGGAGAGACAAAACCAGTGATTGTTGATAGTGAAATTTCGAAACTTGCTACTGAACAAGAAAGAGAAGCTGCACATCAATCAAATAGAAGGACAGAATATAAAATAATATTGTAGTGTATTTCATTAAATTAATACGTCCGATTAATCTTGCAATCATTGTTTTAACAATGTATGGCGTTCGATTTTATATTCGAACAGTCAATTATTTTCAAAAAATTGACGATGATCAAATAGATTTTTTCTTGTTAGTATTTTCAACAGTATTAATTGCCGCCGCTGGAAATATTATCAATGACTACTTTGATGTTAAAGCTGATAGAATCAACAAACCTGAAAAGCTTATCATTACAAAACACATCAGTAGAAGGTGGGCAATTCTTACCCATTGGACTTTAAACGGAATTGCTTTCAGTATTGCTATGTATTTAAGCATAAAATATCAATCGTTATGGTTTGTTTTTATTCATTTATTATCAATTAATGCCTTGTGGTTTTACAGTATGCTCTTTAAACGGAAAATTCTTACTGGTAATCTTTTAATCGCGATGTTAACATCCTTAATCCCAATACTTGTTGTTATCTACTACAAGGTTGGCAATACGTATCATTTCGAGCATTCAGAATTTAATTCAGATTCCTGGGTAGCAATAATTGATTTTAGGGTTATTTATTTACTTTCTGTTTTTGCATTTATCCAAAATTTTGCGCGTGAAATCGTTAAAGATGCTCAAGATATAGAAGGAGATAAATTAATCTATGTGAAGTCATTGCCTATGCATATTGGTCAAATGAATTCTTTGAAAATTGTAAGTATTATTCTCTTATTTCTTCCAGTATATTATATCTGGGCGAGTTATTCGAAATTCAATGAATTGATTGCTAGTACTCCATTTTATCTAGCGACAGTTCCTTTTGGTATAGCTGCGATCTTAAACTTACTTGTAGTTGTTCTTATTTACGTTGACAAAAACAAACGCTTAAAATTATACGACGCGTTGATAAAAATATCAATGTTATTTGGCGTTTTAGCAACATTTTACATTGCTTATTTCTATTTATGAAACTTGTTTTAGGTTCAAAATCACCTCGCAGAAAAGAATTATTATCATCAATTGGTTTTGAATTTGAAATTCGAACAAAAGAAACGGACGAATCTTTTCCTAACACGCTAAATTCAATTGAAGTCGCTTTGTTTATTGCAAACAAAAAAGCTGAGGAATTGATTATTGATTTAAAGGAAGATGAAATTGTTCTTTGTGCTGATACTGTTGTGATAATAGATGATGTTATTTTAGGAAAACCAATTGATCATGCTGAGGCAATTTCAATGTTGGAAAAACTTTCAGGAAGAGATCATATAGTCATTACAGGGGTTGTAATCGCTTCAAATGAAAAAAAAATACAATTTCAGTCAACAACAATAGTGTCGTTTTTACCATTATCTAAGAACGAAATAGAACGTTATGTTGAACAATTCAAACCATTTGATAAAGCAGGTTCATATGGAATTCAAGAATGGATTGGCGCTGCAGCTATTCAACGTATTGAAGGATCTTATAACAATGTAGTTGGTTTACCAACACACGAAGTTTATCAAGCTTTAAAAAAATTTCAATAAAAAAGGTCGTTCGTCAATTGACGAACGACCTAACATGTTTTATTTTTTAACTTATCTAACTTTAAAAAATACTCTTCTATTTTTAGCCATCGCTAAATCAATATCATCATTTTCACTCGTTTCCGTATTTGACTCTTCACTTCCCATTGCAGAAGAAATCAATCGAGCAGCTGCAATTCCATTGTCAGTTAAATAATTATAGATTAGGTTTACACGTTTTGAATCCATATCAGCATATAGCGGTTTTTCAATAGCAACAGAATCTTCTTGCTTATCACTGTGTCCCATTATTTCTAACTTCAAGGTAGGATTCGCTTTCAATTGTTCCAACAAAAATTTCAACGTTTCTTCACCAACTGGAGTTAGATTTGCTTTCCCGAAAGCAAAAAACATTTGTTGCGCTTCAATCTTTTGATTGACAGTCATTTTATCATTTAGTATTATTGCTTTTTGATATATTGTCCCTGAAAATTCATTTACCGTTTCTTCAATTAAACAATCACATTTTAAACCATCGTTTATTAAAGTTACAGATACTTCATCTAAATAGTAATAAGCTACAGGAATTTGAGTTACTTTGGAATCCTTTGCTTTCTTGTTTGTTTCTTTTTTCGTTTTATCATCTGCATAGAAATTACCAATTGTCATATATTTCTCACCTCCTTCAGCTGTATATGTGCCACAGATTTCTTCCCAACTGAACTGTTGAGTGATTGTTTTAGTATCATTATCAGGATGTAATACATGAGCTAAATCTATTATCGGTAATTTAGTCTCAGTTGCAAAATCTTTTTTAGAGAAATTTGCACCAATTTTATTCGATGAATATTTTGAAGCTTCAGCTAATGAAACATAAAATTTTACGCAATACTTCATTCCCTTTTTCATTGGGGCATCCAATTTCACCATTACATAAGAACGGGGAACTTTATTTCCAACTGACAATGCAGTAAATCCAGCATAATTTGAACCATCACGCGCATCTTCTTTGCCATAACCATTCGATGGTGTATTAATTTCAGGAGATTTACTTGGTGTAAATAAATCCGCACGCATTCCTGTTGGTGATGTCCAGCCAGTAGCACTTGTTATACCTCCTAATTTCTTAACTTTTCCATCGGTTGCTTCAAAACTACCATTAGGAATCAAATTTTCTCCTTGCTGCGCAAAAGAGGTCATCGTTGTTAATCCAATTAACATAATTGAACTAATTCTTCTTAAATTATTAGAACTGTATTTCATAATCTTTTACTGTTTTTATAAACGTTTTAACCTTCTCAGGATCAATATCTGGATACACTCCGTGCCCCAAATTTACAATATGTCTTTTACTTTTATACGAATCTAACATATTTATTGTCAAATTCTGAATTTCATTGTGTGAAGAATACAATGCACAAGGATCTAAATTCCCTTGTAACGTCCTATTTTCGCCAATTTCATTTCGGATTTCAACACTATTCATATTCCAATCCAAACCAATCGTATTACACTTTAATTTTGCAATTGCTGAAACTGAAGTAATTGCACCTTTCGCAAAAATTGTCAAAGGAACTTCATTTATCGCATTCGCAATTCTATCCATGTATTTCAATCCAAATTCTGCGTATTGCTCAGTTCCTAAAATTCCAGCCCAAGAGTCGAAAATTTGTAACATGTGCGCACCTGCTGCAGCTTGTGCTTTCAAATACAGAATTGTGACATCAGTGATTCGACTTAGCAACTCATGTGCCAAAACTGGATTAGTATATAAAAGCTTCCGTGACTCAGAAAAAGTTTTAGAACCTTGTCCTTCCACCATATAACAGAAAATTGTCCATGGAGCTCCTGCAAAACCGATTAAAGGTACGCGACCATCTAATTCTTTATTTGCAATTTTAATTGCTTCTAAAACATATCCCAATCGATCTTCGATATCAAAATTAGTTTCAGCGTATTTCAATCCTTCTTTAGATCTTATTGTTTTTTCAAACCAAGGACCTTTTGCCTCCAACATTTGATATTCTAAGCCCATTGCTTCTGGCACAACTAAAATGTCCGAAAAAATAATAGCAGCATCCACTCCTAAAATATCAACAGGTTGCACTGTAACTTCAGCAGCAAACTTTGGTGTTTCAACCAATTCTTTGAATCCGGATAATTTGGAACGAACAGCACGGTATTCAGGTAAGATTCTTCCAGCTTGTCTCATAAGCCAAACAGGGTATCTTTCTATAGATTCCCCTCGAGCAGCTCTTAAAATTAGATCATTTTTTAATTCCATTGCCGCAAAGATAATCAAACACTTTTTTAGTAAGAAGTTTCTATGAAAAATTACCAAATAATTGGCTTTATATTCATTTTAATCAAATAATCATTTGTCTTACTAAAGTGTTTGCATCCAAAAAATCCACGATAACTTGATAATGGAGAAGGATGAACTGATTTCAAAATGAGATTCTTATCAGAATTAACTTTAAATCCTTTTTCTTGTGCTTTCGCTCCCCACAACAAATAAACGACACCTTCTTTTTGTTCGTTTAGTTTTTGAATAATTGTATCTGTAAATTGTTCCCAACCCTTTTTTGAGTGACTGCCCGCTTTACCTTCTTCAACCGTTAATACAGAATTCAATAATAAAACTCCTTGTTCTGCCCATCTTTCTAAATTACCGTTTTCAGGAAATGTTACATTCAAATCGTTTTCAATTTCTTTGAATATGTTTATTAAACTCTTTGGGAAAGGTTTAATATTTCTTTCAACAGAAAAACACAAACCATGCGCATGACCTTTGGTTGGATAAGGATCTTGGCCAATAATCACAACTTTCACATTCTCAATTGGACAAAGATTTAATGCTTGAAAAATAGTTGATTTGGAAGGAAATAGTGTTCCCACTTTTGCAGTATATTCTGAATTTATAAATTCCATTAAATCTAAAAAATAGGGCTTTTGAAATTCTTCAATCAGCGCAAATTCCCACGATTTTTCTAAATACCTCTCCATTCCTCAAATTTACAATTTTCATGTAAATTGTTTTTAAATAAATTAATTTCTTCGCTTATCTTTGTTTCTATGAAAAACAACCATTTTTTATTTTTATTAATCACTTTATTGTTTATTTCTTGCAACGAAGAGCCAAAAGAAAAAAGTGAAAAAACAGTTCCAAAAGCAGAAGAAAATCAAACAGTTGAGCAAATGGCTAAACGTCATTTAGAAAGCCAATTATCAATTCCTGCTACAGAAAAATATTCCTATCACATTTATAAAGCACATTTAGATGAAGATGAGAAAATCGATGCAATTATCACTATAAATAGAGTTGATTTTGCATTAGAAGAAGCTTCAGCTTCAAAAAAGACGGCAAAACATGCAGACTTGGGTTTTATGGGTAATTACAATTATATCTTTTATTTTGATGGAGGATTAAATAAAATTTCACCCCCAATTGCAATTCCTTCAAGTCCTTTAGCGGAGTTAAAAATAAATTTTGAAAATATTCAATCAGAATCCTATAAAGATATTTTAGTTGATTTCAGGATATTAAATGCTTCTTACAAAGATTATTATACTGTTTCTAACCATATTCCAAGACGCGTATTCCAATGGAAAAATTTTGATGGTTTGAAGAGTGATGTTTCAGAAGCATATACATTTGAATATACGGAAGGAACAATGGGAATGGTAAAAGATATTTTGGTAAAAAAAGCGACATTGATTCAACCAACAAAAGATGTTGACATGTACACATACAATCCTGTTTTAAAGGAAAGTGATGAAATTGTTTACCGATTTTTCTATCATCCAGATCAAGGAAAATACATGACTCAAAAAAAGAATATGAAATAAAATCAAGAAAGGCGACAATTTATTGTCGCCTTCCTTTTATTTAAAATTTATTCCCTTAAAAGTTTCCTCTTAACGTCAAAATAAAATTACGGCCTGGTGCAGAAATATTTGATGCAAACTGACGATAGTTTTTATCCAAGATATTTTCACATGCTACTTGCATGCCCAGAAACTTGTTAAACTGATATCCTAATCGAACATTTACAGTATACCAAGACGGCATTCCTTGCGGTAACGCATATGCTTCATTATCTTCTCCTGATGGACTAAATTCAGCTATTTTTTTCATTGCACTGTAGTTCACAAATAAATCAGCTCTGAATTTATTTTGGTGAATTTGGAAACCAAACTTACCAAACATTGGCGGAATATGATCTAACGGAATTGCAGTTGAATCAGTAACAATGCGCGCATACGTATAGTTATAAGTTGCATAAGCAGTAACGTTATTATTCAACTTCGCATTCATATTTAATTCCAAACCATATAAGTATGCTTTGCTCGCATTTGTAGTTGCTACGACTTTACTCAATGTTCCAGCATACATAATAGAATCCTGTCCATTGTATGTGAAGTTTTGAGTTGTCAACGCATTTCTGTATAATGTGTAATAACCTGTTGCTTGAAAAGTCAATATATTTCCAAAAGTATTTGAAATTCCAACTTCACCGTTGTAGGTATATTCAGGTTTTAAGTTTGCATTTGGCACTGTTATATTTCCAGGCGTTGATTCAAAAACTTTACTTAAGTCATCTACGTTTGGTGATCTAAATCCGGTCGAAACTAAAGCAGTAATCCGGCAGTCTTCTGATGGCATATATACTACACCTAAATTACCAGTTAATGCTGAATTATTCTGTTTCGCTTCTTTAAAAGGGAAATTAAAGAATGTTGTGTCTGTAAATTTCGCATTCAATCCAACATTTGAAAAACGCAAGCCATCATTTAAGATTACTTTGTCTGTAATTTCCCACGTGTGAGTTGCATAAACAGCAATTGAATTCATTGTTGCTCCACCCGACGCATAACGCGTATCTAAAGGTGTTTGTATGCCAGTAGTGATATCTTTTGTAAAAGCGGAAGAATTTACTTTATTGTACCATCCTTCTAAACCATAGCGAACTTCATGTTTACCCATTTTCTTTGCCATATCGAGATTAGCAGTAATAATGTCCAAGTTTTCAATTCGGTTATTTTGACCAACCTTATTTAATTTCCTGTCAATACGACTTTCATCAATCTGTTGGTAACCCAAAATAAAACGTGCGTTATCATACATCTTATTTGACTTAGATAATTCCAATGTATAAGAAGCTAATAATCTGTTTTGCGGTCCATAATTCCACTCAGCATATTTTGGTGCACCACCAGAAGTTTGTGTTAAACGATCATAACGTGGTACATTTGAAGAAGTTGAATATTGTAAATTCACTAAATGCTTCACTGTTGAACTTTGTTGGAACAAGAATTTTTGCATTACATCAATTTGAGTATAACCTGACCCTACTTGAACATTTGTATCTGCATTCACAAAAACTGAATCTTTACCATCAACTCTTTCAACATACCATGGTCGAGAACCAAAATTTCCAACTGATGGTTCACGGTTTGCTCCTTGACGCAGATCACCATAATTTGAATAAGTAAATGAGGTTAATGAACCAAACTTTTTCCCTCCAACAGAAATATCTGCATGAGCTGCATACCCTTTATTTGCAGACATATAACGTGTAAATGCTCCTGCTTTCACTTTAATGTTTCCATCAGTGGATAATAATGGATTTTTAGTTGTAAAGGACATAACACCACCTAAAGCATCTGAACCATAAACAACTGATCCAGGTCCGAAAATCACCTCAACTCTTTCCATCATTGCATTATCTAAGGTGATAATATTTTGAAGGTGACCACCACGGTATATTGCTGTATTCATTCTAATACCGTCAACAACCATTAAAACTTTGTTTGTCTCAAACCCACGAATGATTGGACTTCCACCTCCAAGTTGACTTTTTTGAACAAATATGTTTCCAGTATTCGACATAACATCAGCGGTTGAACTTTGGTTCATAGTTTGAATTTCAGAAGCTCGCAAAACTTGAATTTTCTGAGCAACATCTTTTCGTTGTTCTTCAAATTTACTTGCTGAAACAACAATTTCATTTATAGAATTGATGTTTTCTGACATTTTTAAACTGTTACCTTGCGCTTTAATTTGATCCAAGGAAATGGTAATTGGACTGTACATTGCGTTTAAAAAAACCAATGTTTGAGTTCCTTGTATACCAGTAAGAACAATGATGCCAGATTGATTAGATTTGGCAATCAGTGTATTTTCATTTAATTTATACACTTCAACATTTTCAATTGGTTGAAGTGAATTTTGGTCAATTATAATAATTGACTGGGCCTGTGACATAAATAGTGTCGACAGGCAAAACATAAGTAAGCCTATTTTTTTCATAAGAAATTTCTTTATAATTAATAATTGCAGAATCTAATAAGATTCTGAGCTAGAATTACTAAGAAATTTGTGGTGGTGGAGAATCTATTTGAATGGATTTAATGGATGAAAGATCCAAATAAATGAAAGTCGACGTGTTGTTTTCTTTTAAAGAAATAATATTAATATCAACATTAATATTCGATATCAATGCAGGCGTTTGTAATAATTTAAATAAACTAGAAACTGGTTTATGTTGATTATCATCACACAAATTTGAGGAAACATTCTGATTCAATTTTGCAAAAAGCACTTTTTCTTGTTTATCCGAAATACATTCTAAATGAGTTATTCCATTTGAGTTTGACTTCCTAACAACATCATAAAGATTACCATTCAGATCAAACTCATTCTTTTTTAACCATATAAGATTTTGCATTTGATCAGTGTTAAAATCAAAAATCACAAGTTTATCTTTTGGTACTCCTTCTTTTAATTGAGATTTGATTTCCTTTTTCAATTTATAATGTGCCAATTCAAAATAACCCACAAATCCGATGATTTGAAAAGTCAAAAGAATCAATAAACCGAAAGAAACTAGTTTTCGCACAATCAAAAGTATAACTTTGAACTGTAAAATCAAATAGCTTTCAGAGTATTAAAAAATAAAATATACTAATCTATATGCAAGGATTCATCAAATCAACTAAAACTTTTCGATATTCAACAATTGGAAATCCTGAAACTGCAAAAACTATTATTTATGCACTTCATGGTTACGGTCAATTAAGCGAGTATTTTATTAGAAAATTTGAAAATCTACAAAATGACTATTTCATTGTTGCACCTGAAGGAATGCACCGTTTTTATTTAAAAGGATCTTCAGGTCGAGTTGGTGCTTCTTGGATGACAAAAGAAGATAGGGACAATGATATTTCAGATAATTTAAACTGGCTAAATCAATTAGCTGATGAATTAGCGACAAAACATCAATTTGAAAAGACAATTCTATTAGGTTTTTCGCAAGGAGGAGCAACTGCATTAAGATGGTTTCATAAGAGTAGAATAAAAATTGATCAATTAATCATTTGGGCCGCTGTCTTCCCTCCAGATTTAATCGTTAAAGAAGAATTGGTTAATTCCAATTATAGAAATAGATTTTTTGTAATTGGCAATAATGATGAATTTTATTCCGAAAATCAAAGAAATGAACTTATTGACTATTACAATTCCACTGGATTTATATCTTCAATTTACGATGGTAATCACGATATTGACTTAGAAACATTGAAATCGCTTCTTAATTCTGCTAATTAAGTTGAATTTAATATTTTTTATTTGGCACAATTTCTGATATTTGCACCGAAAACAAA
>Ga0209190_1003225_pt1 | contig 10824 bp, 11 predicted proteins | sample M_140205_XF_Meta_FD_187315 | JGI IMG/M metagenome (GOLD analysis project Ga0209190, IMG submission 187315) | Freshwater microbial communities from Lake Montjoie, Canada to study carbon cycling - M_140205_XF_MetaG (SPAdes) (version 2) | ecosystem: Environmental > Aquatic > Freshwater > Lake... | reverse complement strand
AGCCATTTTTGTTACAAATATTATCCATTATATGTTACGAAAGTATTTGATTGACCATTATATTCATCAGGTGCGAATTCTGTACTATTTCTCAAATACATATATCCTGATTCAAGTAATGGTGTGTTAGGTGTGCCACCTATTGTTGCACAACCATATATTTTATAATCCCAAAATCCATTATCTAAAGTAGTGAATTCTGTGTTTACATTAATACTAAATTTTTGATATCTTTCTGTTGTAGATATATTTGTTTTCCAAATTTCTTTAACATCTTTTGTTACACGATTTGTAAATATAAATTTAAAAATAGTAATTACCAATTCAGTATTTTCTGATGGTGTAACGTAAATGTAATTGGTTGTATTTCGTGTAAGTAGTATCATAATCAAAAAAACCACCAACTGAATTGGTTGGTGGTTTTCTTTTTTGGATTTTAAAGTTTTATCCAGCAGTTTCTAAAGTAGCTGCTATTGCATCAGGAACAATTAAAAAATCTTCTCTTTCTTGACTTGAAAAAGTTAACATATAACCATTTCTATCTGCCAATGCTGTTCCACTTCCACCTTCTGAATTATCAAGTGTTAAACCGAATTCTTTACCGAACATCTTATATAAACCATCACCTTCTTTAACTACGAAAGTAACACGATTTTTTCCAAGTGTTGTAACGATATTTCTGATTGTTGCGTTACGCTGGTTGATTGGGAAAACAACTTGATGTGTATAGAAGAATGTTCCATTTTCTTGTGATGATGAAATACCATTGCTTGTTGAAGCAGTTCCACGTGGTACTTCAAACTTCCAAAATCTTTTTCCAGTATTTTTTGTTAAAGCAGTAACAACACCTGATGCAGATGTTACACGGCTATTTCCTGAAGCATCATACAATGCAGAATTTTCAATTAAGTAAATAGTTTCAACACCACCTACTGAATCTCTACATTCAATTGCATATCCTGATGTAATTGCACAACTTGGCATATTTATATTTTTAATTTTATTTTAAAAAAAAAGGTGGTGTATATTTCACCACCCTTTTATTCACTAAACCATTTATTATATTGCAGCTACGAAGCTAACACACTCATTTGTAAATGCTACGTTCACACCCATTTTAAACGCTACTCTGAATCTTACATCGTTGTTATCTTCAGAATACCACATCTTATAAGAATTTTCTTCATCAACCATATCAACTGCCATTGCAATGTTAGATAAAGCTATTGCGTAAGCATCACCAGTTGTATTCAAGCCATTTGTTGAAACAACTTCAACATTTGTTGCTGGTAATATGAATGAAGAAGCATTTGCATCTTGTGGATTGTAAGAGAAAAGATTCAATGCTCTGTAAGCCATAATCAATAATCTGTACCAATCGTTTCCAACGAATATCTTTACATCACCTTTAGCAAGTACTGCTGCTGGTATTGCTTTATAAATACCTTCAGTTGCAGCAACAACATTTGATTGTGTAACAGTAGTGATTGTTGCAACACCAGTATATCCTGATGCGTTTGCATTTACTGGACTACCAGCAGCAATCAACTTTGATAAACCATCAAACTTATTTAAGTTAGCACCACCACTTCCAGTGATATCACCTTGCCAAATTGCAGTTTCTAATTGTGCAGCAATACGTGCATTTTTCTTATTCAAGTAAGCAGTTTGGAATTCAGCGTTGCCGAAATCTTCGTATGTGCTACCAGCTTTCAATGCTTCTTGCGTAAAGTATGCTTCCAAATCTTTTGGACAGATTTTTTCTTCTACTTTGATTTTACCAACAGTAATTGTACGTTGTGTAAATGTAGTTGTTCCTGAAGGGTCAAATGAACAAGAATCAGTTCCGAAAACTGCATCCGTATCCATTAAAGGAATTGCAACAACTGATTTAGCATTTGGTATAACTATACCACCATCTTTAATCAATTGCTGTGTCTTTGCTTCAAATACAGCAGAAGTTAACAATGGTTTTACCAGTTGCTTTGTGTATGAAGTTAATGTGCCTAAACTTAATGCCATTTTATTTTGTTTTTATATTTTAACTAAATAGGATATCGTAAGATTTTGCTTTCTTTTCTTCTGCGAAACTTGATGAAGATTTTACTGATGCATCAGGAATTCCAGTTGGTGTTTCTGCAAGTGTTTGTGTAAGATTCAATAAACCTTCAATCACTTGTGTTGCTTTGTTTAATCTCGCTTCGTAATCAGAAAATCTTTGCTCATAAGCAGAAAATTTTTCTTCGTATGAAGCAAACTTTTCATTGATTGCAGAAAATTTATTACCAATTTCATCTTGCATTGGTGCTTGTGCTGGTTCTTCAGTTGTAGTTTCAGTTTTAATTTCTGTGATAACACCATTGTCTCCAACAACGATATATGTACCATCTGATAATTCGTGTTCACCTATTGGTGCTGGAATGCCATCTATAGTAACAACACCACCAACCATTAATTCTGTAATCTGAACGGCAGTACCATCTTTTAAAGTAGCATCCATAAGTTGAATTGGATTAGCAACGGCAACTGGTGCTACCAGTTCGTTAAAAGTTAAACGTAATTTTTCGATTATTTCTTTTGCACTCATAACATATAATGGATTTAATCGGTAATTAGTTCATTTAATAATTTTGAAATCTCATTCAAAGCATTCTGTTCAGCAGTAATTGGTTCTACATAATCAAACATTCCTTCAACTGAAAATCCTTTATAAGTACCTTTTTTTACTTCTTGCCATACTTCATCATTTTCAACATAAAAACTTCCAAACCAACTTCCATCTGCAACTTCTTTAAATTCAGCCATCGGCATTATTCCACGTTTTTTGTCAACAATAAAAGATTCAAACATAGTAACACCATTAACCCTTTGTTCAGAATCGTGCATAAGATTTACGTGATTCATATATTTCTTTTTAGCAAACTTGATAGCTATCTGCTTAATTGTTTGTGCAGAAAACTTGACATAATGTTGTCCAAATTTCTGATTATCACGAAAAATTAATTCATCAGCCAACATTAATGGACCTGATATAATTCTTTGTTCTTCATTTATAATAGCAAAAGAATGTGATTCAAGAAACTTTGAACCAATACCATCTAATTGTGCAATCACATCAGCGTTATTATCATAATGTTTATTTATGTTTAAATCCTTCACCTTTTGCACTTTGGCAGTATTGCTTCCAGTTGCATAAACTCTTGATTCAGGAATTCCTAAATCAGATGCAGTTGATAGCATACCATCTTTTGAATTTCTTGCTGATATGATATAAACGGTATTGCCTTCTGCAATCAATCTTTTGGCTAATGTCTTACCACGTTCAGTTGATAGTGTATCATCGTAATCAAATGAAATCTTATTCTCTGCAAAATGTTCTGTCCACATAGAATTGCAAATTGCAACTGCTTGGTCTGAATCTTTACCTTCTTTGATTACATATGCAATGCATCGTGGCAAAAATTCTGTTTTATGTTCACCTTTTGATGGTGCAATAAATTCATCTTTAAATGCAATGAAATCTTTCTTTATTGCTGGTTCATCAACAAGTGCTACATAAGATACTTCTGCATCGTTGTTAATATCTTCTGAAATTTTTAATTCGTAAATTGGTAATGTCATTTTTATTTATTTTAAGTTAGTTAATTCTTGCTGCTCTGTTTAATCTTCTGATTCGTTCCTGATTGCCTGATACATCAGATTCAAGAACAAATGCACGATTAGTTGCTGAACCTAATTGATTTATCTGTGATTGATTAAGCATTGTAGTTTGCATCTGTGGTGTTAATGGTGCTGTTTGACCAGCAGTAAATGAATTAGTTGGAATTGCAACATTGCCACCAGCACCACCACCATTAGGAACTTGTACTGCCAAAATCTTTTTAACATTTTTAATACCAGTTGCAATTGCTAATCCAGCGTTAATTGGTGCTAATACTGGACCGACAAAAGGAATACCAATAGTTGCTTCATATGCTTTCTGTGCTGATGTAATCGTTGAAATCGTTGCAGATATTACTGCCAATGCTTTACCAACACCAGTTTGTTCACCAAGTAGCTGTGCTGTTTTCATTAAAGTATCAGCAATCGCATCTGCTGCTTGAACAGTTGCTTCAACTTTTGCCTTTGCTAAATCCTTTTCTGATTGTATTATTGCATTGTTAATCTGTTGTTCTTGTATTGCATATCTCTGTTTTATCTCAACAGTTGACAAACCAGCTGCTTCAGCAGCAGCAATTTCTGCATCACGCTTTACATTTATCTGCTCTATTAATGTTGCAGATTCTTGTTTTGCAATTTCAATTAATCTTTGTGCTTTAGTAAACGCATCAATCTTTTCTTTTTCAACCAAACCTTTCTTCAGATTGTATTCAGCCAACGCATTATCAATCTGTGCATTTTTAGTATCTAAACCACGTTGATTTCGTATTTTATCAATATCTGCTTGTGCAGCATTTTCAGCAATTTGAAGTTCCTGAATCTTTGTTTTCAATTCAATTTCTGCATCTAATCTTGCTTGTGTTCCTTCTTTAGTATTATTTACATTTTCTTGTAATCTTGCTATTTCAGATGCACGTTCTATTTCACGAATCTTTTGTAATTCTAATGCTTTTGCAAGTTCATCTTTGATTAGTTCTGCATCTGCTTTTCTTTTATCTAATGCTAACTGAATATCTGATTGTGAACGAAGTTTATTCAATTCAAGCAATTCTTTATTCAATGCAACTGCATTTACTTTTTGCTCTGATTCTAAACCAGTAATTTGTGCAAGTACACCAGCACGTTCATTATATGCTTCTTTTAATGCAACCTGAAATTCAATGCTTGATTTATTTGAATTTAATTCTGCTTGTGCTGCTGCAATCTTTTGGTCAGCCAAAGAAACCATTGCATTCTTTTGTTCTTCTAATACTTTTCCTAAATCTTCATTCGCCTTGATTCTTTCTTCAATAGATTTATTTTCATCATCACGAATCTGCCTTAATTGCTCTGCTTGTCTATCATATTGTTCAACTAAACCTTGAAGTTCTGCTTGTGCAATTTTAGCTGTATTTTTTAAAGATATAATTGCTTTTGAATTCTCATAAATTGCTTTGACATTAATTTTACTTGCACCATCAACAACACCACTAACAACATCACCAACAGATTTAACTGCTTCACCGAAATTATTATAAATGTCTTTACCTGATTCAACAGCAGAATCTGCAACTTCTTTTATATTTGTTTTTGTTTCAGTAATTCGTTCATTCAAATCCTTAATAACCTTCGGGTCTTTATCACCAAAAAAAGAATCTTCCCAAGCTAATTGTGCTTCCTGAATAGTTAATTTAATCGCATAAAATGTTAGTTTAAGTGGTGTAAATGCAAGATTGATTGCACCCATTACAACCTTACCCAATGCTTCAAAACCATTTGATGATTCACCAACCTTTGTTATTACATTACTGATTACTTCAACCAATGCACCAAGTACATTTTCAATAGTTGTCATTACAGCACCAACAGCATCAGCAACCTTTTGATTTTTCATTAATGCTTCTTTGAACATATCAAACCCAGCACTAATTACTGAAACAATTCCCAATCCTTTAATCACATCCATCAATCCTTTATTCGCAGATTGTGATTTCTTTGCTTCCTTTTGATTTTCTTTTAAGCCATCATTTAATTTATTTTGTGCAGATTCAAGTTTCTTTTCTGCATCAGCTAATTTTTTTAAATTATCAGCATATTCATCTGAACCTTCAGAAGAATTTTTTAATGATTCTTTTAACTTATTAATTTCTTCAGTTAACGATTTAACTTCTTTTTCTGCACCAGCAACATCAACATTAATCTTAACTGCAACTTCTGTATTTACTTTTGCCATTTTTTAATATATTGAAATTTCTATTGTTGTTTCCTTTAAAATATCATCAGATTGCGTTGAACCATCAGATAGCCAAGTTCTTAATGCTACATTACTGTTATTTGTTTTATACAAAGAAAAGTACCTGATAACATTTGAATCAACCATTCCAATTGAACCTTCTATTTTTGGCATATTACCAATAAACGCATCAGTTAAATTCCCATTGTAATCACCAATACCTAATCGTGTCCAAGTTATAGTTCCAATTGTGTTAAAGTAAGTTGTTGTAACAAGTGGCGCATCAGTTCCTGATTGTGTCAATGCAACAATGTATTTTTTGTTTAACTGCAAAACTTCAAACCCATTTTCAGTTATAACCAATGATGAACCTATTGTGCCAGTTACATCTTGCCAATCACCGTTAAAATTATCAAAGTATCTTATTACCATCTTAATATGTTGTATAGATTACACGAAGTAATTGCACTTCACAAATGTTGTTATCTGAATAATCAATGATTTTTATTAACCGATACAATACACCATCAAAAAATATAAATCTGCCAAAATCAAGATTGTAAATATCAGATTCCTTGAATTTTATTTTACACGTAACCAATCTTGAATCCTTATCAGTAATTTCTGCAATGTAACTTGAATAATATGCATTGAATAAATTGTTGGATAGGTTACCAGTTGGTAAAGTGTAATACAATGCTTTTGTTGCACCAAAATTTAAATCTGATGTTGGAAGGTTGGGATTATTAAAATGCCCAGCATAACAATAATTTGTGTTGGTTGATAAAACAGCAGAACCATTTAATATTTTCCAACTGGTAACGCTGTCAATAACTTTAACTTGTAAAATTCTAATTATTGTTGAAGTTGTTTCTTCAGCGTTATTATTTAATTTAAATAATGTTGAAACTACTTTATCTCTATTTTCATATCCAACCAATGGTGTAGCAGCAAATATTACTTCAGTTGTTGCACTTTCTTTTGCAAATTCTAACCCATTATCAAATGTTCTTGTGCCATATCCTTCATTGTATTGCTTCTTGTATCTTTCGTTGTAATAATCACCATCATCTTTGTATTTCAGCGTATAATATCTTGCACTTACTTCAGACATTGGTTTAATCTTTATAACCTCATTTCTTGCAACTTTATCCGACCAATCAAGATAGCTTGAAGTAGTTTTATAAAAATCAACCCAAGGTTCAATGATTAGATGTTTTTCTTTAAACTTGTCTTCAGTAACCATAAGGTTAAACATCTTCAAAATAGATATAAAGAAATCTTTCTGAAGTATATTTTTAGGAAGGAAATCGTTTACAATCAAATCTTGACCGTACTGGTACTGGATATCAATTGGCGGATAAGTAGTAATACTTATACTTGCAAAATCTTTTGATATTGATGGAATTCCAGCATTAGATGTTTTGATACAAATAACATAAATAATAATCTTGTCACTTTGATTTACATCTGTATTTGCAACTAAATTAAAATTGAATGGTGCGTTAACTTGTGTTGTTGATGGCAAATCATATTCAGATATTAATGTTTCAGTAAAACCCCTTCTTCTATATATTGCTATTTTACAAATATTATCATTTTGATTAAATATATTCGGTGCATTGTTATAAGTACCTGATGCATTTATAGTTACCTGAATTCCTGAATTATTAAAGTTCGTGTAGTTAAATGTCTGCAATAAACCATATTGTGTTACTTGCGATGAATAAGTGAACCCATTTAAAAATAATGTTGTACCAGTTAACGCTAATGTATTAGGCGTATTAAATGTTGTGTATGTTACTGCTGTTGTATCTGTTGCTGTAACATAAGTATTAACGCCTTTTCTGTATAATTGCTTATCGTTATTAGGGATAATCAATCTTCTGAAAAATGCACTATCTACAAAGTTTGATTGATAAGTGTAACCCGCTTTTTCAATAATCTTTAGTAAAAATTCACGTGCATAAAACGCTGGTCTGAATGCTGTAAACTGATAATCCTTTTTTGATAAATATGTTGGATTAGTTGATGGTATATTATAACTGACACCACCGTAATCAATCAAAGGATAAATATAACCCTTGCCTAATAGAACATTATAAGTTATTGTAAATGATGAATCAGTTTCAGTAGTTAGATTTTGCTGAACGGTAATTTCTGTGTATCTGAATATACCAATCGGCTGAACGTATACACTAACAACTGTGAATGTATTATTGTTAGATGTAGTTCCAGTAATAGAAAATGTTGAACCTATTTCAAAATTTAATATTCTGCCTGATATCTTTATTTTCTTTGTTGTAGAATTAAATGTTGTTGATGTTGTTATAGTATAAGTAACAACATCTTGCCACGTTGCTAATATATTTGTGATGTTATAATTATGATTATAGGCACTAAAATCTAAGTTATCATTACTATCATCATTATCAACTATCTTCTTTGCACCAACCTTTGAAATAAAACCACCTAATTCACCAAACAAAGCAATTTCATAATCAATGTTGTTACCATCTATTACAATTTCAAGCAATCTCAACACCCCTTTCATTACTTGCAATCCATTTATTTCAATTCTTGCCTTTGCTGATTTTGATGCATTAAAATTATATAATACATTTGGCTGCGAATCATTAGTGAAATTACTATTTGAAAATTCAAATATGTTTCCGAGCAAACGATTATTGTTAGCCGTTGCTGGAAGTATAATTGTTTTTGTAAATGAAGTTGATTTACTATCAAAATTATTCAAATCATCAACAGCGTATGTTATCTGCTGCGAAAAATCTTGTTGAATATCAAGTTCATTATCTTCAATAAATAGTCTTGTCATCTTCTATATCCGTATCTTGTTTGATTCATTGCAATATCAATTTCAAATGCTCTTAAGCCATTATTGACATTTTTTGAATATTCATAATTTGTATTAATGATTGAAACGCCATAAAAATTTCCATCTATTTCAGCAAATATTTGTGGCGAAATAATCAAATCAGCCAACCATTGATATTCTTCATCTGTTGGATAATTCATTGTCAGGTGATACTTTGAATCAATTTTACTTCCATAATTTATTGATGATTCGTTGTATACATTGTTCGTATCATAATAATCAACAGAATTGCCATTAAACGAATAATCACGTTTTTCATACATCTTTCTTGTTAAATCAATTGATAGTTTGTTTACTAACTGGAATCTTGCCGTGTCAAACATTCCGAATGAATTTAAAAAATGCAAAAGTATTGGTGTAAACTTATTATTACATTCATTATAAATTCTTACATATTCTGTAATAGTATTATCAAATCCAACTTCCCAATAATTTACATCATTTGTTAACTGATATGAAAAAAGTACATTATTAATATTAGTACCACCAACATCAAGTTGTAAAAATGGATTACCAGTTGGTGTTTGATTGTATAAATATGATTCTTGCCAAATCATATTATTTGAATCATTATATGCTCTTACATTAAAATACCTACCATTAACTAAACTTTTAACACCAATCAAAACCCTATCTGTTAAATTATGTCTTAGTGATTTTAATGGTCTATTTGATAAGAATCTATTGTTCCAATTATCTAATTTTAATTTTCTGCGATTAAATACTGGTGGAATGTAATTATAAGCAGTTGTATTTCCTGATGCTAAATTTAGTGTTGTAATGCCACTATAATCTTCGCCAACACTAACTTGATACGTTAAACCAATTTGTCCTGATGTTGATGGTTGTGAAATGCATATGTTATCACCTTGCAATGGTTTAAAATAATCAAATGTGATTTCATTTCTTACAACTTGCGATGCGTTAAAATATCCTTTACCTGATAATGGGTCAGGAAATACCTTTGTTCTAACTAACTGCTGTCCTTTATAATACACATCAAAGACAAACTTGAAATCAGTTTGACCTGAATTGCTGGATGATGCAACGTGCCATAAATCATCCTGAATCGAAACTTCGCCTGATGGCGAAACAAAACTAATTGCCATTACTTAAATAATTTAACTGAAATATTAACTGCAAATTCATCTGCAATTTTTGTTTCCAATCCCCTAAACGATTCATCAATTGGTTGTTGAAGAAAATTAGTTGTCTTGATTCCAAATCTACGAATCAAATACATTAACTTATTAACTTTAGCATCAATCAACGATAACTTTTTTTTCTCACCACCTACTGCACCATATTTTCTAATATCACTAACACGAACCTTTGCTTTGCCTGATTCAATGTATTCCTTTATACTTCTTCTAAATTCGCCATTGCTTGATGTCTTTGCTGGATTGCTGTATGAATAAGGTGATGATGGTGCATTCTTACTGCTTCCCCAACCTTTAACACCCTTATCAACATACTTCGCATATTCAACAACATAAATATTTAATGTTCTACCACCATCAGATTCTTCAACTAAATCAAAATAAAGATTATCAGGTGACTGCATATCTCCTGAAGCACTTATCTGTTTTGTTTTAATTGATGCAACAAGATTTGATTTAAACTTATTTGCATATTCAGACAAAATTGCATCAACACCTTTCATATCCACAACTTGCATTCTGCTGACCGAAGAAGCATCATTTAAGAAATCAAGATTAATCTTTTGCGATTTATTTATGTCCATTTTTCTTTAACATTCTTTTTTCTTGTTCATCATCTATTCTTCGTTTCATTTTTAAATAACTTAAATCATTGAGAAACTGAAGAACTCCTAAATTCCAAACTTCATTTATACTAATATTTTCAAATTCTGAAACCATCTTTGCGTTGTATAACCAACCATAACTTCGTGTAAATTCATTTGAATTGTTTCCATCTGATTCTTCATCGGTGTTATGCTCTTGAAATAGATAGGTGAATTTTGAATTGATTTGCTGAAAACTGCGTAAAAAAAAACACACGATTGATATGCAGCAGCAAAATCATAATCAAGCAT
>Ga0209190_1003224_pt1 | contig 10829 bp, 12 predicted proteins | sample M_140205_XF_Meta_FD_187315 | JGI IMG/M metagenome (GOLD analysis project Ga0209190, IMG submission 187315) | Freshwater microbial communities from Lake Montjoie, Canada to study carbon cycling - M_140205_XF_MetaG (SPAdes) (version 2) | ecosystem: Environmental > Aquatic > Freshwater > Lake... | reverse complement strand
TCTTGCGCTTGGATTGATGAATTGAGGATGGGGAAGACCGCGATCGCGGTGGCAAGAATTTTTGGGGCCCAGTTGGAGTTCATAGAATGTTTTCGATTTCTTAAAAACGAAGTATTGAAGACATTTATGACAATCGTGTGACGAAAAGGAAAAGAATTGGCGACAATTAAGACAATTAAGGCGATTTCGTCATAGATGCGGGTGATGCATGACAAAGACGAACGGATTGACTCCGGGTGGGGAACTGGTTTCGCCGATGCTCTTAGCGAAAGTTAGGCTGTAAGATGTTAATTTGCAGCTACTTGCTTGATTAATTTGCTAAATGAATCAAGGGCAACCCCTTATTTGCTTCCTGGTTTAAGCGCGGGAATCTCTGCTAAGTCTGCGGGAATCTGATCTGGGGGAAAGGTTTCGACAACTAGTTCAGCCAAAGCAATAAAGGGGCAACCAAAGTCGGGCAAGTTGCCCCCACTACGATCAACGAGGGCGACGACCGCGGCGACTACGCCTCCGTGTTCTCGAACGATGGCGATAGTTTCCTCAACTCTTCCTCCACGAGTGACCACATCTTCTGCCACGAGGTAGGGCATTCCTTTTTGAATTTGAAAGCCCCGCCGCAAGACGAGTCGGCCTTCTTCTTTATCGGCAAAAATGTGGGGCTTTCCTAGGGCTCGGGCGACTTCGTGACCGACGATCATGCCTCCGAGGGCGGGGGAAATCACGCAACCTGCTTCAATTCCGCGGGCTTTCTCGGCTAAATCTCCGCAAACTTGGGCGGCAATGTGAGTGTGCTGAAGAAGCAATGCACATTGGAAAAACTCTCGGGAATGGAGGCCAGAGCGAAGGATGAAATGGCCGTGGAGGAGGGCATTTGTTTGGCGAAATAAGCCAAGAATCTCTGAATTAGTGAGCATGGGGGAGGGATTAAGCGAAGGCTGTGACTTCGATTTCTACTTGGGCACCCCGAGGCAATCCAGCGACTTGGATGGTCGATCGAGCGGGAAACGGGGCGGTGAAATACTTAGAATAAACCGCGTTCATTTCGGCAAACTTACTGAGGTCAGTTAAGAAAACCGTGGATTTCACCACGTTGTCGAAATTCATCCCGTTGGCTTTGAGAACGCCCGCGATATTTTGGCAGACTCGCTCGGTCTGTGTGGTCACGTCTTCACCGACGATCTCGTTGGTCACGGGGTCGAGAGGAATCTGGCCTGCGCAGAAAAGCAATTGGCCAACGGCAACCGCTTGAGAGTAAGGACCAACGGCGGCGGGGGCGTCAGGAGTAGCAATGATACATTTCATAATTGATGGGGTGAGGATTGTAAGTTGTGCCCTAGATCTGTCAACGCCTCGATGGCACCAGATAGCGAACTTAGAGCAAGTGACCCATTTTCACCCGCTTCGTTTCTAAGTAGCGGGCGTTGTGGGGATTAGCGGTGGCTTTTATGGGCACGACCTCGACGATTTTTAGTCCGTAGCCTTCCAGTCCAATGACCTTTTTGGGGTTATTGGTGAGAAACCGCATCTTTCGGACTCCGAGATCGAAGAGAATCTGCGCACCCAATCCGTAATCGCGGAGCTCTGCGGGAAACCCCAACTTTTCGTTGGCCTCCACGGTATCTAGACCTTCTTCTTGGAGTTTGTAGGCGTGAATTTTTGCGGGCAATCCGATTCCTCTGCCTTCTTGGCGCATATAAAGCAAGACCCCAGAACCGGCGTCTTCGATCTGCTGCATGGCGGTTTGGAGTTGCCCGCCGCAGTCGCATCGTTGCGATCCAAAAACATCGCCGGTGAGGCATTCGCTATGGACGCGAACGAGGGTTGCTTTTCGGGGGGAAATGGTTCCTTTGACCATCGCTAAGTGATGTCCGCCGTCGATGACCGAGCGATACATATGCAGGACAAAGTCCCCGTAATCTGTGGGAAGTTGGATGACCTGTTCACGTTCGACGAGTTTTTCAGAACTCCGCCGGTAGGCAATGAGATCACGAATCGAACACATCCGTAAGCGATGCTTCTTGCGAAATTTAAGGAGTTCTGGCAAGCGAGCCATGGAGCCGTCGCTGTTGAGGATTTCGCAGAGCACGCCTGCGGGGGCTAAACCGGCCAAGCGAGCCAAGTCGACGCTGGCCTCGGTGTGTCCCGCCCGTCGCAAAACTCCGCCAGTCTTCGCCCGTAAAGGAAAAACATGTCCCGGCTGGACGAGGTCATGAGGCTGAGTTTTCTCTCCGACAAGCAATTGGATCGTCCGGGCTCGATCTTGGGTACTAATGCCTGTGGTTATCCCGCGGGAGGCATCGACGGAAACCGTAAAGTCGGTTCGATAACTCTCCCGATTTTCTGCGACCATGCGCGGCAGTCCAAGTTTTTCTGCCCGATCTTCGGTGATGGAGGCACAAATCAACCCTCTCCCGTGGGTCGCCATAAAATTGACGGCTTCTGGAGTGATTTTTTCGGCGGCCATCACGAGGTCGCCTTCATTTTCGCGGTCTTCGTCATCGGTGACGACGACGATTTTTCCTGCGCGAATATCTTGAATCACATCAATGATCGAGTCGAACTGCGGAGCGGTAAGCATGGAGATTGACTTCAAACGGAAAGCTGATCGATATGCAAGCACGCACTCCCGTTTCCCAAATCCCCTGACTTCTGACGCTAATTAAATCCTCATGATCACCTCTCTTCTGCATTTCCCACGCACGATGATTTGTCGCTGGACCACCCGAAAACTGCTCGTTCTCTTGGGGGCGTCTTGGAGTTTTTTTGGCACTGCCTCGGCCGACTTCGCTACGGAGATTTTTGAGGCAACCTTTAAACTTTTTGATCCCGCAGTTACTGGCACTTGCTTTTTGGTTCGCCGTGCGGAGCCTGATCAAGCCATCTATCTGGTGACGGCGGCGCATATGCTGGAAGGAACGAAGGCTGACCAAGCGACGATCGTTCTCCGGGAGCGTTGTGAAGACGGCACGTTTAAGCGCCACAACCATGCGGTGGCGGTGCGCCGTGATGGCAAGGCGATTTGGGTTCGCCACCCCAAAGACGATATCGGGGTGCTTCGATTAACCGAGCCTTTCCCCGTTCCTTTTGGGACGATTCCACTGAGTTCGATTGCTGATCCTGAAGAAGAAGCAAAGTTTCCCTTAAAAATCTGTGCCTCGTTGTTTACTTTGACCTATCCGAAAGGCTTTGAGGGGAATAGCGCGGGATTTCCGGTAGCTCGAAAGGCATCGTGGCGAGCTTTCCCATGCCGCCAATCAGTAAAAAACACACTTTTCTTGCGGACATTACCGCCTTTGGGGGTGACAGTGGGGGACCAGCTTTTATTGCTTCGCTGACCGACCATCCGAGGATTATTGGGATTGTGGTCGCGCAGTTTCGGCACGATGAACAGATCAAGATGGAATACGAGGAACGTTCGATTCATTATCCGCTCGGTCTGGCGGAAGTTGTTCATGCAAAGTACATTCGGGAGACCATCGAACTTGCGGCGTTGTCGGCGAATCCTCCTCTTGTGCCGCCTGATAAGGATCCGCAAAGTAAGAGTGCGGATTTGCCCCCAACTCCGTAGCCTTTTTTCTCAAGGAAAATATTTAGTCCATCTTTAGTCTCTTTTGTTATGTTTAGAATGCGACAGTTTACGATTGCCCTTCTGATGCTTTCCTTGGCTGTTGGCTGGAGTTTTGGAGCTCAAGTGATTGGGCCAGCACCAGATGCGACTAAGGACCCGACGGCCGCTTCGGGCAAAGCAGATTGGAATCTCGGCCCGACGGGTATGCGCGGATGGATGTTTGTTCGTGACAATTATACGGATGAGGCGCGCCAGATTGTCGTGACGAAAATTGACCCGCAGTCGCCTGCAGATCAAGTGATGGAGCTGGGAGACGTGATTACAGGGGTGGAGGGAAAGCCTTTTGTCCGTGATGCGAGAAAGAGCTTTGGTCTGGCAATCGGCGAGGCAGAAAAGGAGGGAAATTTACATTTGAGCGTCTGGCGAAAGGGGGAACGGAAGGAAGTCTTGGTTAAGCTTCGAGTGATGGGGGCTTACAGTGAAACGGCCCCTTATGACTGTCCGAAGTCGAAGAAGATTCTTGAGGAAGGATGTCGGCAGATTGCCATGACGAAAGACTTTGGAAAGTGCATGGTGGGCGACCTTGCTTTGTTGGCTTCGGGGGATCCGCAGTACCTTCCTTTATTACGGGAAAGAGCGCATTCGGTCGCTCCGAAAAATCCGCGATTTCCGATTGATCATTGGGTTCAAGGAAATCCTGGAGGATGGATTACTGGCTACACTTGTGCATTTCTTGCCGAGTATTATCTGGTGACGGGGGATAAGGAGGTGCTTCCCGCGATTCAGGAGTACGCTCATTTTATCGCGTTGGGGCAGAGTAGGATCGGGACTTGGGGATCGAATATGGCGTGGACTGATTTGAATGGCGGGGTGGTTCATGGAAACATCCCTGGCTATGGGGCTTTGAATCAGGCGGGATTGGTTTGTCAGATGGGATTGATCCTTGCGATGAAATGCGGGATTTCCGATGGGGACGGCGAGATTGGTGCGGCATTGAAACGCGGGAATGATTTTTTGAGTTATTACGTGGGCAAGGGAACGGTGCCTTATGGGGATCATAATCCGACATTGAACTGCCACGACGACAATGGCAAAAATTGTCAGGCGGCATTGGTATTTGATCTCCAAGGGATGAAAGAGGGGTCACAATTTTACACAAAGTTGATTGTGGCTTCTTACGAGGATCGGGAAGAAGGGCACACTGGAAATACCTTTAGTCATCAGTGGGCGGGGCCAGGGGTGGCGCGTGGCGGGCCGAAAGCGGCCGCGGCTTTTTTGAAAGAGATGCGTTGGTATTATGATTTAGCCCGGACTTGGAAGGGGAGTTTCGTCTACCAAGGTTTGGGGGGCGGGGCGAGCGGTTACTGGGATCCGACGGTCGGATATATGCTGACTTACGCTTTGCCCCTGCGAAAAATTTTTCTCACGGGAAAGGACGCTAAGGCAGACACTTGGCTTAGTGAAGTGGACGTAAGAGAGGCGATTGAGGCGGGTCATACTCTGGATTATGCGAAGTTGGATATTGCCGAAGTACTCAAGGCATTGGGGAGTTGGTCGTTGGTCGTGCGTACCCGTGCAGCTGAGGGCTTGGCTCAACGGCAAGAGGAGACCACCTTGAAATTGATTGGGATGTTGGAGGCAAGTGACGCTCGGGGGCGGATCGGGGCTTGCCAAGCTTTGCGAGAATTAAAGGCACGGGGAGCTGGGGCAGTTCCGGCGCTGATTCGGCTCCTTGACCACGACGACATTTGGCTTCGAGTTTGTGCGGCGGAGGCTTTGGCAGGGATTGGCGAGGCGGCGCGTTCCGCGTTGCCAGCAATGCTCAAGGCCTGTGCTCGTCAGGATCCACATGATCCGCGCCAGTTTCAGCAGCGGGGGTTAGCCTTCTCGCTATTTTATCCGGGGGGCGCATTGGGGAGCAGAGGATTGCTGGGATCTTCCCTTGAGGGCGTCGACCGCGGTCTGCTGTATCCAGCGATTCAAGCGGTCGCGGAGAACGACGATGGTCGGGCCCGAGGTTGCCTACGATCGGCCTACCAATACCTGACATTGGCAGACATCGGAGCCCTTGCCCCGGTGATTGTAAAATCGATTGCGGAGAAGGCACCTAGTGGGGAGATGTTTGCGGGGGGAGTCCGTCTGGCTGGGGTGAAGTTACTGGCGAAAGAGCGAATCAAGGAGGGGATTCCTCTGGCTTTTGTGGCGATGGATTGGCGGAACTGGGGGGCTGGTGAGCGAATCGCCGTTTGTTTAGACGCCCTGAAGTTGTATGGGGGGGCGGCGTTACCGGTTTTGAAAGAAATTGAGCAAACTTGGACTGTGGATGAGGCGACGAGTCGAGGGTTGGGACCACAGATTATTAAACTTCGCGAAGTGATGGCGTTGGCGGAGTTGGATAAAAGCCCTGGGAGATTGATCAGTTTAAAGGATTTGCCCAAGCCGTAACCAGCGGGACGATCAGCGGGGGCGTCCAGCCATTGAAGATTTGGCAACGGGGAGGTCGGCGAAGACAATCTCCGAACCGAAGACGCTCTTCGCCGCTGCGAGGACTTTTCCTTCTTTGGAAATGACTTCACTGAAGCCGAATCCCCGCCATTTTTGGGGATGATCCACGCTCCAGTTGGCCGCCACGACGTGATGATGAAATTCCATCCGCACTTTGTCCGGTAAACCATGATAGAACCACTCCGCAGGGTAATCGGAATCCGCCCACGCGATTGAGTAAAGCAACGCCCACAAGTGCTTTTCACGATACCGCTGAACGACGTGATGGATGTCAAAGCAAACCGCCAAGCCGACCCGCCCATATTCTGTATCAAAAGTTTGGAGACCTCGATTGCCGGGGGTTGCCCAAGACTTTTCAGCGTGTGGCCAAGGCTCGATCTTTCGGTAGTGGGCGACTAATTGTCCGTGAGGATCGGCGAGGCAAATCGTATTAAAGTAGCGGGGTTTTGGAAGGGTGGCATCGACTTCGATGAAAGGAACGGTTAGATAAATTCCCAATTCCTTGGCTAATCGACAAAAGTGCCTAGTGAGAGGACCTGGAACGGATTGGGCGATTGGTGAAGGATTTTTTCCGAGATACTCGGGTTCGAGTGGGTGACCAGGGAGATGCCAATTGGTTTTTCCATCTTGAGAGAGATAACCGGTGAGGCAGAGTTCGGGGAGAACGATAATTTTCGCACCAGATCGGGCCGCAGACCGGACGAGTTCGGTGACTTTTCGACTGTTGGCGGAGACTGATCCTTGTTCGGCGGAGCACTGCACGGCAGCCACTTTTACCGATTCGATTGGCTTGGGTGGAGTTGTTTTGCCGAAGGCGAGAAGGTTGGCACCGAAGAACATGGCCAAGAACCACGAACTACCGCACGAGATTGGGGAAAGGTTGGGGGAGGGTAGAGATGTCGGTTGCATTAATGGTTGGGATAGGCACCGGATCATTCAGATAACCTATGTTTTGGAAGGGGAACGTCAATCACTGCCGGTGAGGTTTATTTCAACTGGCTTCTTTGGAGTTGGCAAAAACGAGAGGCTGGCTAGTCTCCTCTACCTGATGAAAACATTTAAAATCGCAGTCCTTCCTGGTGATGGAATCGGGCCCGAAGTGATGACGGAAGCTCGCCGAGTTTTGGGGGCGGTGGAGTCGCGCTTTTCGATGAGTTTTGAGTTGAATGAGGCTCGGGTTGGCGGGGTGGCGATTGATCATGACGGCGAAGCGTTACCAGCCAAGACCTTGGAAATTTGCGGAGATGCGGAGGCGATTCTCTTTGGATCGGTAGGTGGACCGAAGTGGGAAACGCTCCCGCCGAATGAACAACCGGAGCGGGCGGCGCTCTTGCCTTTGCGGAAACATTTTGGACTCTTCGCCAATTTACGGCCGGCGGTTTGTTTTCCAAATCTGACCCATGCTTCTCCGGTCAAAGAATCGATTATTGCGGGCGGTTTCAACGTGCTCTGTGTGCGGGAACTCACTGGGGGGCTGTACTTTGGGCAACCGAAAGGAATTTCCGAGGTGGATGGGGAACCGGTGGCGATCGATACCATGGTGTATAAAAAGAGCGAGATTGTGCGGATTGCCCATGTCGCGTTTAAGGCGGCGATGACCCGGGATCGCCGGTTAACATCGATAGACAAGGCGAACGTTTTAGAGAACGGGGTTTTGTGGAGGAAGACGGTCACTGAAGTGGGGAAGGAGTATCCAGAAGTTGCGCTGAATCATCTTTATGTGGATAACGCCGCGATGCAGTTAATCCGCAATCCTCGGGGGTTTGATGTCGTTTTGGCGGAGAATCTTTTTGGGGATATTCTGAGTGATGAGATGGCGATGATCACTGGTTCACTGGGGATGTTGCCAAGTGCGTCGCTGGGATTAAAAGAGACAGCGTTGGGGCGATTTGGATTATTCGAGCCCAGTGGTGGTACGGCGCCGGATATTGCGGGGAAGGGGATTGCCAATCCAATTGCGCAGATTTTGTCGGTGGGAATGATGTTGCGTTATTCCTTAGGTGAGCCGTTAGCGGCGGAAGCTATTGAAGTCGCCGTCCGTCGGGTGATCGATAGCGGACTCCGGACTGGCGACATTTTCAGTGAGGGAACTGAGCGCGTGGGCACCGAAGCGATGGGGCGAGCGATTGCTGCGGCCATCTGATCAAGGGTTGTGGCGACTTGATCTAGGCGGTTGTAGGATTAGGGAACTGGGATGCGCATGAACACTTCATTGCGGCGCATAAAAGTCGGAGTCCACGGCGGATCATAATAAGCGAAAAGTGGTGCCCCTTTGGCGGTGATTTTTTGGGAGAGTAGCCATTGGGTGAGTTGAGTGACGGCGATTTTTTCATTTTCGACTGACCGGCCGCCGCTGAAACGAAAGACGGCGAACCGGGTGGGAGCGAGTTGCCCAAGAGTGACGTTATTTTCGCTTGGTTTGGGGAGCCCTTTTTCGACGGTTAGCTTGGGCATAATAAAGCTCATGGTTCTTGTGGCATCGGCGGTATCGATCAAGACAGGGGTGGTCATGGCAATTTTTTCTGCGGACTGATTGCCACCGGTGATGAAGCGGAAGAGTTGTCCAAAGCCACTATTCATTTCGCCTCTGGGCATGGTGGTGGTGGCGAGGCGGAGTTCTGGGTAGTCGCGAACCTGAAATTTTCCGTCGGTCCGAACCACTTGGTAAACGGGAGTCTCGGTGGCGGCTCGCGAGTTGCTGGTTAGCCAAAAGATTCCAAGGAGCACAGGAATGGCGAAGGTGATCAGGAGGGGGATTTTAAACTGGAACATAGGAGAAGAAAAAGTCGTAGAATTGAGAAATGATGAAAATATTTACGATTCAAGGGGTTTGGGGGACGAGAGTTTTTTACAAGGAGATGTTTTAAAGCCAACCTTTGAAGTTCAAAAGGGTCGTCTTGCGTGGCGCGCTAAGGATGAAAGGCTGACAATGCCCGCCGAAACCTGCCGATTTCCAGTCTTCGAGCAGGTGATTTTGCCGAATAGATTGTCCCTATTCTTGGAGTTTTGAGGCAGCGAACTATTTGGGTTGTTCATGTGGCGTGGAGTTGTTCGCGGAGGATTTGGAGAAAAGTGAAGTTTGGCAGAGGTTTTTATGGGGGGCTTAGGTTTATGTTGTCGCAATAGGCTTTGACACTCATGATCGTCTGATGGAATCAAACGCCGATCTGCAACTGGAAGCTGAAGTCGCGCTTTTACAGAAGGTTGCGCGTGGCGACCGCCGAAGTTTTGAGGAACTCTACCAGCGATTTTCGGGGGTTTTATTTTCGACAGCCTACCGAGTTTTGAACAATCAAGAGGCGGCCGAAGATGTTCTCCAAGATGTATTTGTGCAGATTTGGGAGAAGGCTCCCCTTTATGATCCAGCTCGGGGTAAGCCGATGACTTGGGCGGTCATATTGACCCGGAACAAGTCCATTGATCGCCTTCGATCGACTCAGCGGCGGAGTCGGTTGCAAGATGACTTCCAACAGGAATCCGATTCTTTTGAGAAGTTTGACGACCGCAACAGTTTCGAATTAGTCAGTGCTGGGGAGACGAATGATTTGGTGCGTGAGGTAATGAAAAAGCTTTCAACCGATCAGCGGGAAGCGATTGAACTGGCATTTTTTTCTTCGATGACGCAGATCGAAATTGCGGAGCGTTTGGGTGAACCTTTGGGAACGATTAAGGCGCGCATCCGCCGAGGATTGATGCGCCTTCGGGAACTACTGAGCTTAAAAATTTAGGGAAACCATTTTAAGGGGGTGAGTCTTCAGGAGGTAAATGGGTCGTTAAGGCTTTCTGAGATTTGCTTTAGCGGTGGAGACGGCTTCGGAGGCTTTCTTTAGGTCGGATTTCATCTCTTGAACCTGCTTATCGATGGTGGCGTATTCTGGGGAATCCTCGGTTAACTTTCCTCGTGCTTCGCGGCGTTTGGCGTATTCGGCCATTAGCCCATCCAGTTTTTTTTGCGCTTCAGCGAGTTCCGTTTCGAGGGCTTTGTTTTCGGTTGTTGTAGGAGGAGTGACTGCGGCGGGCTTTTTTTCTTCTGGCTTGGGCTTCGGTGGATCCAAAGTTACGGGCGATTTCGGCGGAGTGGCTTTAGTTTGGGAGTTTTGGAGGTTGCGGATTTTTTCGGCGCGTTCGCGAATTTCTCGAAGGAGACGATCCCCCCGTTTGGTGAGCATCTCTAGTTTTGACTTAAGGAGAGCTTTGTCAGCGTCCGAGCCATCAAGAAGCTTGAGAGCAAGATCCATGTCGACTTTGGAAGATTCCAGTTTGGTCCGCTCGTATTGTTTGAGGGCGATATTTTCATCGATCTGGAGGATAGATGTTTCGATATTGGTGACGGGCTTTCCCGAAGAGGGGCACTCCGCGGTGGCGAGATGAGCAAGTGCGGAGGTAATGAGAGTGAAGAGAAGGGCAGGAGATTTCATGGGTTTTATTTTGGAGATGAGTGACTTGGGTGGTTGAGCGGGGCAGTGGGTGGATTGTTTAATACTGAGAGTGCTTGGTTTGGGAAAAGATTAGATTTTAATTTTTTCGGAAGGTGGTTGCGGTGATGAACCAAGCTTTTGGGAGTTTCTTTGGTGACTTGGGAGATTGACGCTTTTCTTTTTAGGCGGGTCGGCTAGACAATGTCCTCACATGTTGAGGCTTTTATTTTTGGGGGACATTGTTGGGGAACCTGGGCGGCGGGCGGTGATTGCGATGCTTCCTCGTTGGAGGGAGGCGTGGGGTTTGGATTTTATCGTGGTGAACGGGGAGAACTCAG
>Ga0209190_1003221_pt1 | contig 10831 bp, 9 predicted proteins | sample M_140205_XF_Meta_FD_187315 | JGI IMG/M metagenome (GOLD analysis project Ga0209190, IMG submission 187315) | Freshwater microbial communities from Lake Montjoie, Canada to study carbon cycling - M_140205_XF_MetaG (SPAdes) (version 2) | ecosystem: Environmental > Aquatic > Freshwater > Lake... | reverse complement strand
AAGAAATTCAAGAACAGCAATCACAAAGCAACTCTACAAAAAGAGTAACTTCTCCCGAACTTGAAAAGGTTCTTTATGAAGCAATTCCAGTTCTAGATCATGGATTTATAAGAGTTATAGACTACATGGGCGATGACACTTCAATTGTTCAATCTGCCAGAGTTTCTTACGGCAAAGGAACCAAGAAAGTCTCAACTGACGAAGGTTTAATAAGATATTTAATGAGACATTGGCATAGCACTCCATTTGAAATGTGCGAAATCAAGTATCACGTAAAGCTTCCAATTTTTATAGCAAGACAGTGGATTAGACACAGAACAGCCAATGTAAATGAGTACTCTGCTAGATACTCTATATTAGATAAAGAATTTTACATTCCAGCAAAAGAGCAATTATCGGCGCAGGCAACTAATAATCGACAAGGTCGAGGTGATTTGATTACGGGTCAACAAGCAGATGAAGTTCTTAAAATTTTAAAAGATGATGCGGTGAGAACTTATGACAATTATGAAAAAATGTTGAATGAAAGATTTGATGGAACAATTATTGATGAAAAAAAATCTGGTCTAGCAAGAGAACTTGCCAGAATGAATTTAACATTAAACTCATATACTCAGTGGTATTGGAAAACTGATCTTTTAAATCTCATGAATTTTTTATTTTTAAGAGGAGATAGTCATGCTCAGTATGAAATTAGGGTTTACGCTGAGACAATGTTAGATACAGTTAAAAAATGGGTTCCAATCACCCATGCAGCATTTTTAGATTATAGAGTTGGGGCTGCTCATTTATCATCAAAAGGATTAAAAATTGTAAAATCAATGATTAATGGAAATAAAATTAGTTATGAAGATTCAGGACTTAGTAAAAGAGAGTGGAATGAATTAATGGAAGTAATAGATAAAAAAAATCTTATAGTTAGTTAATTTTTTTTGTAATTTTATTTGCAATTTCTAAGAACAGTTTTGAAACTTCATGATCTTTAAATTGATCTACAAAAGGCGTTCCTTCATCTGAGTTTTTTCTAAGATTAATATTAATTGGAACTTGCCCTAAAAGTTCAATATTAAATTTACTTGCTATATTTTTTCCGCCATCTTTTCCAAATATAAAATGTTCAATACCATCATCTGATGTAAAGCTTGTCATATTTTCAATAATTCCTAATATTTTAACATTAGTTCTTTTAAACATTTCAATTCCTCTTTTTACGTCAATGATCGCAACATCTTGAGGAGTTGTGACGATGATGGCGCCGTCGATATCTATTTCTTGAGAAAAAGTTAAAAGAGCATCTCCAGTTCCGGGAGGCATATCAATAATTAAAAAATCAACGTTATCCCATAAAACTTTATTAGTGAAAGTTTTTATAGTGCTTGCAACCATTGGCCCTCTCCAGATCATTGGAGTATCTTCTGAAACCATAAATCCTATGGACATACATTGAAGGTCAAATTTTTTAATTGGAATTAAATTTACACCATCTTCACTTTTTGGCTTTTCCGAAATACCTATCATTTTGGGAATAGAGGGACCGTAAATGTCAGCATCTAAAATACCAACGTTATATTTTAAATTCTTGAAAGCGATTGCAAGGTTAACTGCAATTGTTGATTTTCCAACACCACCTTTGCCACTTGAAACAGCAATAACTTTTTTTACTCCATTTATTTTATTTTTTTTAAATTGAGTTTTAGGAGAAATTTGATCCATAAAATTTTTACTAAGATTTGCTTCCTTTTCAGTCATTTTGGCGCATTGTAATTTTCTTTTAAATAACCATTTATACCTATATTAATAAGTCAATTTTTTAAATAATATGTCATTAATTGAGCCTAACAATACTAACGATATCCTAAAAAAAGAATCTCCCTGGGGTACTCCTAATAAGAACAATAAACAGCCCAGTTCTAATAATCCAGGTGATATGGAGGATTTAGCAAAGAAGTTTCAAGACGGCTTAAAAAATATCTTTGGCGGTTCTTCAAAAACTCCAGATGCTAAAAAACCAATTACTCTTTTTATAATTGGAGCAATTGCTGTTTGGGCCTTAAGTGGATTTTACAGAGTCGATGCAGATGAACAAGGAGTTGTTTTAAGATTTGGAAAGTACACAAATATGACTCAGCCTGGATTGAATTATCATTTGCCGTTTCCAATTGAGTCTGTGGTTACACCGAAAGTTTCTAGAGTAAATAGAATTGATGTTGGTTTTAGATCATCAAGCGAGGTCGGTAGAGCGGCAATTGCAGATATTAAAGAAGAAAGTGCAATGCTAACGGGAGATGAAAATATAGTTGATATTAATTATTCAGTTTTTTGGGTGATAAAAGATGCAAGTAAGTATCTGTTTAATGTTCAAGATCCAATTGGAACAATTAAAGTTGTTGCTGAAACTGCAATGCGAGAGGTTATTGCAAGAAAAAAAATTCAAGTAATTTTAACTCAGGGCAGAGCAGAAATAGAAAATGAAGTTCAAAAAATAATGCAACAAATTTTAGACTCTTATGGTAGCGGAGTTGATATTACCCAAGTACAAGCACAAAAATCAGATCCACCAACACAAGTAATTGATTCCTTTAGAGATGTTCAGGCAGCAAAAGCAGACAAAGAAAGAGCCCAAAATGAAGCTGAAGCTTACGCTAATGATGTTATTCCAAGAGCCCGAGGGGAGGCTGCCAAAATTACTCAAGAGGCCGAAGGGTACAAAAGAGAAGTTGTAGCGCAAGCTGAAGGAGAAGCTAGTCGATTTATTGCTATATATAATGAGTACGCAAAAGCAAAAACAGTCACACAAGAAAGAATGTATCTTGAAACTATGGAAAAAGTTTTATCAGGCGTTAATAAAATTATAATTGATAAGCAGTCAGGTTCAGGCGTTGTACCCTACTTATCTTTACCAGAATTAAAAAAAAATACGGATACTCAGTCAAAAAAAAACGAGGTTAAAAACTAATGTCTGAAAAAATATTAAAAATTTCAATTTTCGTAGCTGTGCTAACTGGCTTACTAGTTTACTCAACATTTTTTATTGTAAAAGAAACTCAACAGGCAATTGTTTTGCAATTAGGAGAACCAAAGAAAGTTTATAAAGAAGCAGGCTTGTATTACAAAATTCCTTTAATTCAAAATGTTCAATTTCTTGATAAAAGAGTAATAGATATTGATGCTCCATCGGAGGAGGTTATAGCTTTAGATCAAAAAAGAATAATTGTTGATGCTTATGCAAAATTTATAATTAGAGATCCATTAAAATTTTATATCTCTGTAGGAAATGAAAGAGTTGCTCAATCAAGATTAGCATCAATTATTAACGCTAAAATAAGGGGTGTTTTAGGTAAGGAAAATTTAGTTAATTTGATTTCTACCAATAGAAATAAACTTATGAGCCAGATTACCAAAGACGTTGCTGAAGAGGCTAAAGACTTTGGAATTGACGTTATTGATGTGCGTATTAAAAGAGCAGATTTACCATCTGCTAATAGCGAGGCGATTTTTAGAAGAATGCAAACTGAGCGAACTCGAGAAGCAAAAGAGTTTAGGGCCGAGGGTTTTGAGGTTGGACAAACAATCAAATCTAAAGCTGATAAAGAAGTTGCTATCATAATAGCAGAAGCAAGAAAAACTGCTCAAATTACAAGGGGAGAAGGGGACGGTCTTAGAAACAAAATATTTGCAGACGCATTTGGACGAGACCCAGAATTTTTTAGTTTTTATAGAGCAATGCAGTCTTACGAAAAATCTTTGATTAGTGGCAGCGAAACATCTTTAGTCTTGTCACCAGATAGCGAATTTTTTAGATATTTTGGCGAGTCTGGTCTTAAAAAAGTTTTAAAAAAATAACTTAATGTTAGAGATTTTTACAGCAGTTGGTTTATTGCTGTTTATTGAAGGTCTTCTCTATGCATTATTTCCAAGAGGTATGAAAAGTATGTTAAATTCTATGAAAGATTTATCAGAGCAAAAACTAAGAGTCGGAGGGCTGATTTTTGCTATTATAGGATTTATAATAATAGCTTATATAAAAAAATTTTAATGACAAATTTTAAAAAATTTTTATTAATTATATTTTGTAATATTTTATTTATAACAAATTTAAATTCAAAAGAAGTCCCTGATTCATTTGCAGATTTAGTTGAAAAATTAATACCATCGGTTGTAAATATTTCTGCAACACGGGTTATAGAAACAAGATCTCAAAATCCATTTCCATTTCAATTTCCCCCAGGACATCCCTTTGAAGATTTATTTAAAGACTTTGATAGAGGGGGCAGTCCACAGAAAAGAAAAACACAGTCTCTCGGATCTGGATTTATAATTGATAAAGAGGGAATTATAATTACTAATAATCATGTTATTCAAAGTGCTGAAGGTATTTTTGTAAAGTTAACTAATGGTAAAGAATATGAAGCTAAAGTTTTAGGAACAGACCCAACGAGTGATATTGCAGTTATTAAAATTAATACTAAAGATAGTTTAAAAGCAGTTACATTTGCAGATTCAGACAAAGCTAGAGTTGGTGACTGGGTTATTGCAATTGGAAATCCTTTTGGATTAGGCGGAACGGTTACGGCTGGAATTATATCAGCAAGAAATAGAGACATAAGCCTTGGAAAATATGACGATTTTATTCAAACAGATGCACCAATAAATCAAGGAAATTCCGGAGGACCATTATTTAATATCAAAGGAGAAGTAGTTGGAATTAACAGCGCTATACTTTCTAACTCAGGTGGATCCGTAGGCATTGGTTTTGCAATTCCTGCAAATTTTGCAAATAATGTTGTTAAACAAATTACAGAATTTGGAGAAATAAAGAGAGGATATATCGGCGTTAGAATTCAAGAAGTGACAAAAGAAATTGCAGATAGTTTGGGACTTAAGAGTCAAGAAGGCGCTTTAGTATCAAGCGCTACAGCAGGTGGACCAGCAGATAAAGCAGGAATAGAATCTGGCGATATCATATTAGAATTTAATAATAAAAAAGTTGATAATATGAGAAAGCTTCCAAAGATTGTAGCTGATACACGGGTTGGCCAAAGTGTTGAAGTTAAAATTTGGAGAAATAAAAAAATATTAACAAAAAATATTACCGTTACAAGACTTGAAGAGGCAAGTGAATACAAAAATGAAAATAGCAAACAAGTAGCCCCTTCAGCTATTACTATTAAAGAACTTGGAATTAAAATTAGAAATATAAATAATCAAGATGTTGAAAAAAAACCTAATTTAAAAGATAAAAAAGGGGTTTATATTCTTGAGATTAGTGGAGATAGTCCTTTAGCTTTATTACCAGTTAAAGAAGGAGAGATTATAATAGCGGTTGCTAATATTCCAGTAAGTAATGTTAAAAATTTTGAGGATCAATTTAAAAAAGAAATTAAAAAAAATACAAATTCAGTTTTATTAACAATCTTAGACAGTAATAATCAAAGTAAATTTATTGGCGTAAAAATTAAATAAGATTTTGCCAATGCAAAAAATTATTCTTATTGCAGGACCCACCGGTTCCGGTAAATCTGAGATTGCCTTAAGACTTGCTAAAAAAATAAACGGTGAAATTATTAATGCCGATAGCATGCAGGTTTATAAAGAAATTAAAATTTTATCAGCTAGACCAGAAAATTATTTTAATATTACTCATTATCTTTATGGAAGTATTTCTATAAGAAATAATTTTTCTGCTGGTGAGTGGTTAAAAAAAGCTCAATTGAATGTAAAAAAAATTATTAATAAAAAAAAGCAGCCAATTTTTGTTGGAGGGACGGGATTGTATTTTAAATTATTAACGGAAGGTATTTCTAATATTCCAAAAATTCCGGATTTAATCAGAATAAAGGCAAGAAAGTTAAATACAAAGTTAGGTAATGATAAATTTTATAGTTTGCTTATAAAATTAGATCCCTTAGTCCAGAATAAGATAAAAAAAAATGACACACATAGACTAATAAGAGCCTATGAAGTTATGACTTTTACAAAAAAATCCTTATTTGATTGGCAGAAAAAAAACACGAATTATTTTAGTAATTATAAATTTATAAAAATATATATTAATCCTAAAAACATTTTTTTACTAAAATTACTAAGATTGCGTTTAAAAAAAATGTTTGAACAAGGCGCGGTCGATGAGGTAAAAAAATTTATAAAATTAAAAATAGATCCAAATTTACCCGCTAATAAGATTTTAGGAATTGAAGAAATTAACAAATACTTAGGTAAAAAAATATCATTAGAACAGTCTTTTGAAGAGACTTTTATAAGAACAAGAAGATACGTTAAAAGGCAAAGAACTTGGTTCAGAGGACACATGAAAGACTGGATAAGTATTTTTCACCCTAATTTTGAAATTTTAACTAAAAAAATTATAAATTTAGTGACTTCATCTTGACCGTTAATTTAACTAGTTTAGATTGATTTTCTGGGAAAATTTATATGTCACAAATAACAGGAGCTGAAATCGTATTCAAAGCCTTTGCTGATCACGGCGTTGAATATATTTTTGGATATCCTGGAGGTGCCGTCCTTCCTCTATATGATGAATTAAGAAATCATAAAAAAATTAAACATATTCTTGTCAGACATGAACAAGGAGCAGGACATGCAGCAGAGGGGTATGCGAGATCATCAGGAAAACCAGGAGTTGTTTTAGTTACCTCAGGTCCAGGAGCAACAAATATGGTTACAGCCTTAACCGATGCTTACATGGATTCTATTCCCTTAGTTTGTGTTACCGGTCAAGTACCAACTCATTTAATTGGAACAGATGCTTTTCAAGAATGTGACACCACAGGTATTACAAGACCGTGCACAAAACATAATTGGTTAGTAAAGAATATTAAAGATCTTCCAATTATTATGCATAAAGCATTTCACATCGCAACTAGTGGACGCCCAGGGCCAGTTCTTATTGATATTCCGAAAGATATTCAATTTCAGAAAACAGAATATGTAAAAAAAGAAGATGTAATACAAAAAATTAATAAAGTTGTAACTGAAGTTGAGTCTTCAGAATTAGATAAGATTGTTGATTTAATTTATAAATCAAAAAAACCAATCGTTTATTCTGGTGGAGGAGTTGTAAATTCTGGAGACAAAGCGTCAGCGCTTCTTCAAGATTTTGTTCGCATGACGGGTTTTCCTATTACCTCAACATTGCAAGGATTGGGAGCTTTTCCGGGAGATGATCAGCAATTTATTGGAATGTTAGGAATGCACGGAACATATGAGGCAAACAATGCAATGCATGATTGCGACCTAATGATAAATATTGGAGCTCGTTTTGACGATCGTATCACAGGAAAAATAGATAAATTTTCACCAGGATCTAAAAAAATACATATTGATATTGACCCATCATCTATAAACAAAATTATAAAAGTTGATCATGCAATTGTTGGAGATGTTGAAAATGTTTTAAATAAATTAATTACAGTTTTTAAAAAAAAATATCCAAATTTTAAAAATTCAAATAAAGAAAATATTAGTGAATGGTGGAAGCAAATTAATAAGTGGAGAGAAAAAAAATGCTTGTCATTTGTTCAAGGAAAAAAAACTATAAAACCGCAATATGCAATTGAAAGATTATATGAGCTAACAAAAGATCAAGATACTTTTATTACAACTGAAGTAGGCCAACATCAAATGTGGGCAGCTCAATATTATAAATTTAAAAAACCTAAAAGATGGATGACCTCAGGTGGTCTTGGCACAATGGGCTTTGGTCTTCCAGCAGCAATTGGAGTTCAATTAGCAAATCCTGGAAAATTAGTTGTTGATGTTGCTGGCGAAGCTTCAATATTGATGAATATTCAAGAATTGTCTACTGCAGTTCAATACAGACTTCCTGTAAAAATATTTATAATTAACAACCAGTACATGGGAATGGTTAGACAGTGGCAAGAGTTGCTTCATGAAAAGAACTATGCAGAAAGCTATACAGAGGCTTTACCAGATTTTGTTAAACTAGCAGAAGCTTATGGTGCCGTTGGGATTAGAGCATCAACTCCTGAGGAGTTAGACTCAAAGATTAAACAAATGATTAAATCAGATAAACCAGTACTTTTTGATTGCGTTGTAGAGAAAGGTGAAAATTGTTTTCCGATGATACCTTCAGGAAAAGCTCATAATGAAATGATTTTAAGTCCAGAGGATGAAAGAGAAACTAAGATCTCTAAAGCAGGAAAAGTTTTGGTATGAAAAAATCATTATCAGCATATTCAGAAGCTACTATAAAAGAACAGTTAGAAAGACATATTATGGTCGTTTGGGTTGATAATGAAGCTGGAGTATTAGCAAGAGTTTCAGGTCTTTTTTCCGGGCGAGGTTATAATATTGAATCTTTGACTGTTGCTCAAGTGGACGAAGAAAAAAATATATCAAGAATTACAATTGCAACTAATGGAACAAATTCAGTTATAGAACAGATTAAAGCTCAGTTGTTAAAACTTATTCCAGTTTATAAAGTTGCCTCTTTTCCAGTTGACGATAAATCTATTTTTAGAGAACTTGCCTTAATTAAAGTTATTGCTGATAAAAAAAATCTTGAAAAAGCTAAAGAAATTTGTAATTCTTATAAAGCGCAATATCTTGATACAACAAACACTTCTTTTATTGTAGAATTTCATTCAACAAGACGAGAAATAGACAGCTTTATTAAAGAATTAAAACCGTACGGAATAGCAAGTGTTGCAAGAACAGGCCCTTTAGCAATGGCAAAAGGTGCTGAGATAACAGAGTCAAACAAAGGAAAAGTTATATGAAAATTTTTTACGAAAAAGATGCCAATCAAGATTTAATTAAAAATAAGAAAATTGCAATTTTTGGCTTTGGTAGTCAAGGACATGCTCATGCTTTAAATTTAAAAGACAGCGGTGTGAAAGAACTTGTAGTTGCTTTAAGAGAAGATTCTCCTAGTCGTAAAAAAGCAGAAGCTAGTGGATTAAAAGTTATGTCTCTGTCAGATGCCGCAGAGTGGGCAGATGTTGCGATGATTTTAACACCTGATGAATTGCAATCTCAAATTTATAAAAATCATATCGAACAAAGAATGAGACAAGGAACAACTTTAGCTTTTGCTCATGGATTGAATATTCATTTTGATCTTATTAGCGCAAGAAAAGATCTTGATGTTTTTATGATCGCTCCAAAAGGTCCTGGTCATTTAGTTAGAAGTGAATTTCAAAAAGGTGGTGGAGTTCCATGCTTGATGGCTGTTCATCAAAATGGATCAGGAAAAGCAAGAGATCTTGCCTTATCATATGCGAGTGCTATTGGCGGAGGAAAATCTGGAATAATTGAGACAACATTTAGAGAAGAATGCGAAACTGATTTATTTGGTGAGCAGGCTGTTTTGTGCGGCGGTTTAGTTGAATTAATTAAAAAAGGTTATGAAACATTAGTCGAGGCAGGATACACACCTGAGATGGCTTATTTTGAATGCTTGCATGAAGTAAAATTAATTGTTGATTTAATTTATGAAGGTGGAATTGCTAATATGAATTATTCAATTTCAAATACAGCTGAATATGGAGAATATATTTCAGGACCAAAAATTATTGATGACAAAACTAAAGATAGAATGAAAGAAGTTTTAAAAGATATTCAATCTGGTAAATTTACTAAACTTTGGATGGATGAAAATAAAATAGGTCAAAAAAACTTTTTAAGAATGAGAAAAGAATTGTCTGAGCACCCAATAGAAAAAGTTGGTGAAAAACTCAGAGCGATGATGCCTTGGATTGGCAAAAATAAGCTAGTAGATAAGAGCAAAAATTAAGATTGTTTAATAAAATTAAGCTTACTTAACAGTTTAAAAATCGAATAAATATTGAAAAATATTTATCAGTAGATTTTTAATTTTAGCTAAATTAAGTTTATGAAATATGGCAAAAAAAAATAATCAAATCATTATTTTTGACACTACATTAAGAGATGGAGAGCAATCTCCGGGCGCTTCAATGAGTCTTGAAGAAAAAATTCAAATTGCAAGAGCATTTGAAGATTTAGGAGTTGACGTTATGGAAGCTGGATTTCCAGCTGCTTCTAATGGTGATTTCGAAGCTGTATCAGAAATTGCAAAAATTTTAAAAAAAACTATTCCTTGCGGATTAGCCAGAGCGGTTAAGGCGGACATTGAAAGATGCAAAGACGCATTAAAACACGCAAAACGTTTTAGAATTCATACGTTTCTTTCAACTTCCCCTCTACATATGAAGCATAAATTAAAAAAAACTCCAAAAGAAGTTTTAGAATTAATTAAAGATAGCGTTTCTTTAGCCAGAAGATTTACGGATGATGTTGAGTGGTCGCCAGAAGATGGTACTAGAACTACACCAGATTTTTTATGCAAAACTGTAGAGCTTGCAATTAAATGTGGAGCAAGAACAATTAATATTCCAGATACTGTTGGTTATACGATTCCTGATGAATATTATAAAACAATTAAATTATTATTTGATAAAGTTCCAAACATAGACAAAGCAACTGTTTCAACTCATTGTCATAATGATTTAGGTCTTGCAGTTGCAAATTCTTTAGCTGGAGTAAAAGCTGGAGCGAGACAAATTGAATGCACTATTAATGGTATTGGTGAAAGAGCAGGAAATGCTGCATTAGAAGAGATTGTAATGGCAATGAAAACACGAAGTGATTTGATGCCTTATAAAACAAATATTAATACTAAAAAAATTAGCAGTTGTTCAAAATTAGTTGCAAATGTAACCGGTTTTCCAGTCCAATTTAATAAAGCGATTGTTGGAAAAAATGCTTTTGCCCATGAGTCAGGAATTCATCAAGATGGAATGTTAAAAAATAAAAAAACTTATGAAATTAT
>Ga0209190_1003219_pt1 | contig 10831 bp, 5 predicted proteins | sample M_140205_XF_Meta_FD_187315 | JGI IMG/M metagenome (GOLD analysis project Ga0209190, IMG submission 187315) | Freshwater microbial communities from Lake Montjoie, Canada to study carbon cycling - M_140205_XF_MetaG (SPAdes) (version 2) | ecosystem: Environmental > Aquatic > Freshwater > Lake... | reverse complement strand
TGACAAATATCAAAAAATCAGCGAATCCAATTCGACCGTATACTTCTGTTGACGAATCTCGATTTATGCGAGGAGCAGCAATCGATTTAGGGTATAAAAGGTTTTCTCTGACCAGCTTTGCATCTTATAAAAAGATTGATGCTACCATTTCTTCTGATACTTTGGCGAATGAAATAGATTATATATCTTCTCTTCAAGTGACTGGACTCCATCGCACGTCATCTGAAATAGCAAGGAAAAATGGGATACTTGAAAAAATGATTGGAGCAAATTTACGATATCGAACAAGAGATTTTCAGTTGGGAATTGCTTCCATTTATCAAGGATATGATCGAATGTATACAAAAGAATTTTTTCCCTATAATCAATTTGATTTCAGAGGAAAGGACTTAATAAGTGTAAGTGCCGATTATAATTGGATTTTGAAAAATATGAATTTTTTTGGTGAAATTGCTAGATCATCTAATTCATTTTCGCAATTGCATGGAGTGTTAATAGCTGTAGACCCAAGAGTTTCAGTGAGTGTGCTTTATAGAAATTATAATCGCGCGTATCAAACATTTTATAATAATGGATTTTCCGAAGGAAGTAATACCCAAAATGAAAATGGAATCTATGTAGGTTGGAAAGTAAGGGTTTCAAACTCACTTTCATTCAATTCATACATGGATTTCTTTGCATTTCCATGGTTGAAATATCTAGTTAATCAACCCTCAAAAGGCCATGAGTTTTTATCTCAATTAACTTATAAGCCAACTAAAACAATTGAAATTTATGGTCGTTTTAGAGAGCAATTGAGAGAAAAAAATAGTCGAAATTCAGATGGAACCATTGCAGAAATAGAAGAGGTAGTGCAAAGAAATTATAGATTTAATTTATCATACGCAATTTCAGAATCATTTACACTCAAAAGTAGAATCGAATATGTGACCATCCATAGAAAAAGTAATCTACCTGAGAATGGAATTGTTATACTGCAAGATATTCAATTCAGGCCAAAATCTTCTCCTTTTGATGTTTCTTTAAGATATGTACTTTTTCAAACGGATAGTTATGATTCGAGGATTTATTCATTTGAATCAAATGCCTTGTATGTATATTCAATTCCAGCATATTACTATCAGGGTTCTCGCGCATACTGCATGATTCGCTATTCTTTCCTAAAGAATTTTGATGTATGGATAAAATATGGAACTAATATCTACAATAATCGAAAATCAATTGGTACTGGACTTGAGGAAATTAAAGGAAATGTAAAATCTGATATCACAATTCAACTGCGAATGAAATTATAATTCTATTTCCTATCTTATTAAATAGATACTACCAATAAATGGTATTTTTTTGTCTGAATATAAATCTTTCACACTTGCGGTCCAACTGTAAACTCCATCCCTTACTGGTCTTCCCTGATAGGATCCATCCCATTCAGCATGCGCGTCATTCGTTTCCCAGATTATTTCTCCCCAGCGATTAAAGATGTATAATTTGAATTGTGATTCATCGATCCCTTGCACAAATATCTTCCAATTTTGATTAAACTCATTTCCATCTGGCGTAAAAGCGGTTGGTGCATATAGTATTACATCTGAAATTACATGTAATTCATGTGTAATCGAATCAGTGCATCCTAATGCAGTGGTGACCGATAAGGTGATTGGGTAATCGTCAATAATACCATCAGGGAAACTAAAGCTAGGGTTTTGACTACTACTTGTTGTAACGCTTGATTCCGGAGAATACCATTGCCAGCTTACAACATCATTGGATGAGGTTTCTTGCATTTGTACCGTTGTTTCAAAAATTGTAGTTGGATTTGAATTTATCGTGAAATCTGCTGTGGGTGTAGGTTTTGCAGTTATTAATCCCACGAAAGAAGAAGTATAAATACAATTATGAATGGATGTGATAGTGGTAGTGATAGTATATGGATTTGCCGTACTGTAATAGTGAGATGTAGAATCGGTAAAGTTTTCTACAGTCGAAGTGTTATCTCCAAAATCAAAATCTGTTGAGATGATATCTGATGCAGGAGTTGATGTATTTATGAATTCAAATTTTGCTGGTGCACATTTTTCAACTTGATCAGGAATTAATGAGGCTGTAATGGTTGGAAAAAAAGTAATTGTCATGCAATCTTGCGAACTTGGGGAACCGCAAACTTCTGTAATTGTAACACAATAATTGGTGCCTGAATTACTTGGATCAACCGTTAAAGAAGATCCTGTACCAATGATAATTCCATTTTCAGCCCATGTGAATGTATAAGCGGTGGAACCTCCAGCGCCGGTAGCATTTAGAGTAATATTATTTTCAGGACAGATGACAATATCAGGGGTCAATGTGCTAATAGAGAGTGGTGGTGGTTCATTTAAAGTTCCTGTTATCGTTGCTATACAACCATTCATATCAGTTACGATTGCCGTATTTATCCCTGCTATTAAGTCTGTCGCAGAATTCGTTGACGAAAGCGATTGCTGCCAAAAATAAGTATAGGGAGCTGTTCCCTGAGTTACAAGTAATTCCATTATTCCATTATTCCCTGAATTACAAAGAACATCTTCTTGATTTACAATAGTTACAATCATTGCAGGAATTTCGGTGACAGTCAAAGAAATATTCCCATTGCACCCGCTCGGCGCCGTAACTATGCAAGTGTATGTGCCAGCGCTTAATCCTGTTGCTGTTTCAGTTGTTTGTGCAAGAGGATCATTCCATAGATAGGTGAGACCAGATGTTGACGGTGTCATAATCGCTTTGGCAGTTCCATTAGAACCGCTAGGGCAAGAAACTTGTGTGGTTAGTCCGGTAAGTAAAATAGTGGACACTGTAATAATTGCAGATGAAGCAGCTGAACAAAGATCAGCGGTTGTCATTGTCACTGTATATGTCCCAGCTAATAATCCAGTTATAGTTGAGGAGGTCTGCCCATTTGACCAGCTATACGTATAGGGAGCCGTGCCTGCTGAAGGTATTGCTGTTGCTGACCCCGCGCCTAAATTACAAACATCTGGCGTCATGGTTGTATTCACTGCTGCGCTTAAAGTCGTGATAAAAGTGGTATCTGAAATACTCGCAATAGCAGCACCACAAGTTGTTGCGGTGAGAAAATAACCCGTTGTTCCTGGAGGTGGATTAGACACATTCAATGGTGCTCCATTGATATAAGGGAACGTTTGTCCCAACGTATTTTCCCATTGCGTAGTAGTTGAAAAAGCAGATGTAATCGCTTGAAAAGGAACCACTGAAATTGAATAATTGGTAGGTGAATTTTGTGTGAATCTTTGCCCATCCAATTGTGCTGCCCATGCAGTATTATTTCTTCCAGTAACAACGCTTGCGATCGTTCCAGTAGAATTTTGAATCCCTTGCACAGCTAAACCATTATTCCACGCGATGCAAAATGATTTATTACTTATAAACATATCAATTAAATTAGATCCTTCATATAAGACAATCGAAGCCGTAAAACAATCTGCAGGCGTTTGACAAACAGAACTGAAATAACTTACATTTTCATAACTAATTACAAATTGTCTATTGGGAGCTGTGCCAATCATTTGATAAGCAAGACCACCGGCAAAAGGGAAATATAAATCTTGCCATGAAATAGCTATAGAACTCTTAGCGCCAGCAGTTGTAGAATTAGGCAGGGGTGTGCAGCTCCATGGGCAATAACCATTTGCTTGTGCGATATCAAATGTGACAATACCATTACTCCCAATAACAAGTTGATTATAGTTGTTTCCATAAAAATTAAAATTAAACCCAATGTTTACAGCCGGACTATATTGGTCATCGGTAAATGTTAATAAAGTAGGACTATTTAAATATATTGCTGAACCAATTCCTCCCGATCCTCCCGAACATTGAGAAATGTTCACTTGTTGACCAGGACAAAGAGAAGCATCAATGCCAAGGCAGACATCAATAGCAGGTAACTGCGAAAATAAAGTTGTGGAAAGGAATAGTGCAAAAAGAAATTGTAATACTAATTTCATGTAAAATAATAGTTATAGTTCTCTGTAAACGAATTTTTTATAAAAAAAGTTGCGTTTACTTGTACAAAGGTAATGGAAATACATTACATACTTTTGTTTATTCGTCTATTTTTCAGATAAATAATCAGATTTTCTCTAGTTCACCTTCCATGTTCTGAAGATATACAGGTTTTGTTTTTTTTCATGCACATTATAAATTGTTGATATTTTTTATAATTAAAGAATGCATTTTTAGCTGTCTCCTTTACTTACTGGGGATTGGTTATAAATTCTTAAAAGAAGGAACATGAATATGTTGATAATTTTACACATGTTCCAAGGATAAAAGTGACAAAGCATGTAAAAAAAAGGTACATTTGCCTCGTTGATTTTAAATACATTTAAATATGTCTAGTAAATACCAAGTTCAAATTGATGCTTTCATGGAAAAAGTGAAAGCTACAAATGGTCATGAAAAAGAATTCCTTCAAGCAGTTCACGAAGTTGCTGAAGCGGTAATTCCAATTATTGAAGAAACTCCTAAGTACAAAGCTGCTAAGATTTTGGATAGAATGGTTGAGCCAGAAAGAACCATTATTTTCCGCGTTCCGTGGTTAGATGATAAAGGAGAAATCCAAGTAAACCGTGGTTTCAGAGTTGAGTTTAATTCAGCTATCGGACCGTATAAAGGTGGTTTGCGTTTTCACCCTTCTGTGAATTTATCAATCTTGAAATTCTTAGGTTTCGAGCAAGTTTTTAAAAACTCTCTTACTACATTGCCAATGGGTGGTGGAAAAGGTGGTTCTGACTTCGATCCAAAAGGAAAATCAGATAATGAAGTGATGAAATTTTGTCAATCTTTTATGACAGAATTATGTAAACATATTGGTGCTAATACAGATGTTCCTGCTGGAGATATCGGTGTTGGTGGTCGTGAGATTGGATATATGTTCGGTCAATACAAACGTATTCGTAATGAATTCGTAGGTGTTTTAACTGGTAAAGGTTTAAACTGGGGTGGATCTTTGATACGTCCAGAAGCTACAGGTTACGGAACAGTATATTTCGCGAAAGAAATGTTAGCTACTAAAAATGACTCTTTCAAAGGTAAAACAGTTGCAGTTTCAGGTTCTGGGAATGTTGCTCAATATGCTTGTGAAAAAGCTACTGAATTAGGTGGTAAAGTTGTTACTTTTTCAGATTCTGAAGGGTATATCTATGATGCTGATGGTATCGATGCTGCTAAATTAGCTTTCGTTATGGAATTGAAAAATGTAAAACGTGGTCGTATTTCTGAATATGCTACAAAATATCCATCAGCTAAATTTGTTGCAGGAAAACGTCCTTGGGAAGTTAAATGTGATGTTGCTTTACCTTGTGCTACTCAAAATGAGTTAAACGAAGACGAAGCAAAAGTTTTAGTTGGGAATGGTGCAATGTGTGTTGCTGAAGGTGCTAATATGCCTACAACTCCAGAAGCTATTACAGTTTTTCAAAATGCTAAAATATTGTTCTCTCCAGGAAAAGCATCGAATGCTGGTGGGGTTGCAACTTCAGGTTTAGAAATGTCTCAAAATTCTCTACGTTTCAATTGGACGGCAGAAGAGGTTGATTCTAAATTACATGCTATTATGGTTTCTATTCATACTGCTTGTGTGAAATACGGAACAGATGCTAATGGATATGTTGATTATGTGAAAGGTGCAAACATAGCTGGATTTGTGAAAGTTGCTGATGCAATGATTGATCAAGGTTTAGTTTAATATACATACTAATTTCAAGTAGGTCGGTTTCTTAGGGAACCGACCTTTTTGTATTAAGAAGTGTTGGTTTTTTAGATACTATATTTTTAGAAAATAGACATTCGTCTTATTGAGATTTGATTTCAATTGTTAATTCAGTGTATTGATTATGGAGACTTTAGAAAAAAGACATATAGACTACGATCGAACAGCTTTTGGTGATGATGAATTACTAAGTATTTACACAAAATTAGTTCGTCCTCGATTAATTGAAGAAAGAATGCTTATTCTTTTACGTCAAGGTAAAATAACAAAGTGGTTTTCGGGTTGGGGGCAAGAAGGAGTTTCCGTGGGTTCTGCGTATGCCATGAATCGGGATGAATATATCCTTCCAATGCACAGAAATTTAGGTGTTTTTACAGCAAGAGATATTCCTTTACGAAAATTATTTGCCCAATTTCAAGGGAAACTATCTGGTTTTACAAAAGGTAGAGATCGTTCTTTTCATTTTGGAACGCAAGAGTATAATTTAGTGGGAATGATTTCTCACTTAGGACCGCAATTGGGGATTGCTGATGGTATTGCTTTGGCTTCTGTTTTGAAGAATGAAAAAAAAGCAACATTGGTTTTTACGGGTGACGGTGGAGCGAGTGAAGGAGATTTTCATGAATCTATAAATGTTGCTGCTGTATGGGATTTACCAGTTATTTTTGCAGTGGAAAATAATTGCTGGGGCCTCTCTACTCCGAGTGTTGAGCAATTTAGATGTAAGCAATTTATCGATAAAGGAATTGGATATGGCGTTGAGGCGGTTCAAGTAAATGGAAATAATATTTTAGCGGTTATCAATACGGTTCGTAAAATTACTGCTGAAATTAGAGAAAATCCAAGACCGGTTTTACTTGAGCTAATGACGTTCAGAATGAGAGGTCATGAAGAGGCTTCAGGTACAAAATATTATCCAGAAGGTTTACAAGATGAATGGATGAAACAAGATCCAATTGCTAATTATGAATTATTCTTAAAAGAGCAAGGATTATTAACTGATGAATTAATTAAGACAATTAGCGATTCCATAAAGGCTGAAATTGTGGATGAATTTGAAATTGCATTTCAGGAAGATGCTGTTCCAGTAAATATGGAAAATGAGCTGAATGATGTGTATGCTCCTTTTAATCAGGTAGTAATTTCTCCGGAAACTTCAAGTAAAACAGAAAAAAGATTTATTGATGGGATACAAGATGGACTTCGTCAATCGATGGAGAAATATCCTGAATTAGTCATCATGGGACAAGATATTGCAGAATATGGAGGTGCTTTTAAAGTTACGGAAGGTTTTGTAGATCTTTTTGGAAAAGGTAGGGTGAGAAATACACCAATTTGTGAATCAGCAATTGTGGGTGCTGGTTTAGGTTTGTCAATAGCGGGAATGAAAGCAATTGTGGAGATGCAATTTGCGGATTTCGTAACCTGTGGATTTAATCAAATCGTTAATAATTTGGCGAAATTACATTGGAGATGGGGTGAAAAAGCGGACGTAGTTGTTCGAATGCCTACTGGAGCTGGTTCAGCTGCTGGTCCTTTCCATTCTCAAAGCAATGAAGCGTGGTTTTTCCATACTCCAGGATTGAAAATTGTTTATCCTTCTTCTGTTGAAGATGCCAAAGGATTATTGAATGCAGCAATTGAAGACCCGAATCCTGTCTTATTTTTTGAACACAAAAATCTATACAGAAGTTTGAAAGAAGATCTGTCAGATGATTATTTCACGGTGGAAATAGGAAAAGCTAGAACCGTAAGAGAAGGAGATGATATGACAATTATCACTTATGGAATGGGCGTTCACTGGTCAAAAGAGATCTTAGATGAACATCCGGAAATTAATGCAGAACTTATCGATTTACGTACTCTTTTACCTTTAGATACAGAAGCAATTTATAAAGCAGTTAGAAAAACTGGGAAGGTAATCGTTTTGCACGAAGATTGTATGACGGGTGGAATTGGTGGTGAGTTAGTAGCATTGATTAATGAAAATTGTTTCAATGATTTGGATGCCCCAGTAAAACGTATCGCTTCAATTGATACGCCAGTTCCATTTGATGCAGATTTAGAAATTCAGTTTTTACCGAAAGGGAGGTTTGAAACTGCTTTGGTTGAATTGGCTCGATATTAACGCTAAGAGATAGAAATTGAGATTTAGATTTCACTAAACGCATAGCTCGCTTCTTTTTGGAGCGAGTTTTTTATTATATATTCTCCCTATTGGTCTGGATTTTTATCATTTAATACTAATTATTGATTTTGATTTTTATCATTTAACATGTATTATTGGTTTGGATTTTTATCATTTAATATGTATATTTGATTTTAATTTTGATTAGTTGGTATGTATTTAGAGAGAGAAATAGACAAAGAACTCTTGATTTGGAAAGAATCAAATGGGAGGAAGCCTTTGATTTTAAGGGGTGCTAGACAGGTTGGAAAATCTTCTGCTGTTAGGAATATTGGTAATAAATTCAAGTACTTCATAGAAATAAATTTAGATGAAAGTGCTCATCTACGTTCTTTGTTTGAAAATGATATGACTGTTGCAGAAATTATCGAGCAATTATCGGTTATTACAAATACGCCAATTATTCCTGGAGAAACGTTAATTTTCATTGACGAAATTCAAGCATGTATACCTGCAATTTCTGCTTTGCGCTATTTTTATGAGAATTCTCCCGATTTACATGTTATTGCAGCAGGCTCTTTAGTAGAATTTGCGTTATCAGAAATTCCTTCATTTGCAGTTGGAAGAATTAGATCTATGTTTATGTATCCATTCTCATTTGAAGAATTTTTACTTGCCAATAAGGAAAAAGGTTTGTTAAATGCGTTGAATATTGCGACTACGAAAAAGCCACTTGCTGATATTTTTCATGAAAAATTAAAAAAGTATCTAAAGAAGTTTTTAATAATTGGAGGAATGCCAGAAGCCGTTAGAACATATGTTTCTACAGGAAATCTGCTAGAAGTTCAGAGAGTTTTGGATGATTTGGTTTTGTCGATACAAGTAGATTTTTCTAAATACAAAAATCGAGTTCCAGCATTAAGAATTAAAGAGGTTTTTAATACAGTTGTGCAGCAAGCTGGTTGTAAGTTTAGTTATTCATATCCAAATGCTACTCTTACAAATATTCAGATTAAAGAGGCTTTGTTACTATTAGAAATGGCTGGATTACTATACAGTGTGACGCATTCTGCATGTAACGGAATTCCTTTGGGTGCAGAAATAAATACTAAAAAGAGAAAAATATTACTTTTTGATACGGGGATTTATCAACGAATTTTGGGATTAGACATTGCAATATTACTAGTAGAAAATGATGTGAATATAATCAATAAGGGAAATATTTCAGAATTGTTTGTAGGATTAGAATTATTAAAAAATACTTCCTGTTATGAGAAACATGATTTGTATTATTGGCAACGAGACAAGAAAAATAGTCAAGCTGAAGTTGATTATGTCATTCAACAACAAGAGAAAATAATACCATTGGAAGTAAAAGCTGGCACAAAAGGTTCTATGCAGAGTATGTATTTGTTTTTACAAGAGAAAAAAAAGGATTTTGGTATTCGTTTATCAATGGAAAATTTTTCAGAAATAGAGAAAGTGAAAATCTATCCTTTATATGCAGTTAGGAATTTATTTTTGTAACGAAATAGACTTATTTTTCTACATTTGTCCAATAGATAAAATGATTTTTACTATTTTATTTTAATCAAAAATAAAGAAGATGAATATTCAAAAGGATTTGCTTTCAAGAAGTGGTTCAAAATGTGAACTTTGTGGTTCAGAAAATGAATTAACAAGTTATGAGGTGACACCATTACAAAATAATGGTCGTGTGGATGATTATATTTTAGCTTGTTCTACTTGCAAAGGGCAAATCGAGAATCCGGATACTAGTAATGCAAATCATTGGCGTTGTTTAAATGATAGTATGTGGAGTGAAGTCCCTGCCGTTCAGGTAATGGCTTGGAGAATGTTGCAACGCTTGAAATCACATGGTTGGCCGCAGGATCTATTAGATATGCTTTATTTGGATGAAGAATCTTTGGCTTGGGCTAAAGCTACCGGTGAAGGAGAAGATAAAGAAGCGGAAGATTTTCATAAAGATTGTAATGGAATTAGACTCGAACATGGCGATTCTGTTGTGTTAATAAAAGATTTGAAAGTGGGTGGCGGTGGATCTTTAACTGCCAAAAGAGGAACTGCAGTTCGAAATATTAAATTGGTGCACGATAACACTGATCATATTGAAGGGAAAGTGGAAGGGCAAACAATTGTGATTTTAACTCAATACGTCAAAAAATAATTTGACTTTAAACCCAATAATTAATCGCTATTCCTGTTTTAGAATCCCGAATTCCTTTGCCGTTTGATAGGTAGAATGATATCCTTTATCTACGCCAAAAATTCCTGTTTCTCCGCCTTCATTGGTTTGGCTACCAGGTTTTACCAGTAACCGATGACCTAAATTATCTACCTCGTAAAGTGTTACGACTATTTTTTCAAATTCATCTGTGTATTCTTTTCTTGTAATATCTTTTATACCAAGATAACCAGAATCAATTTTATCTGGAATGGTGTCTGAATTCTTCACGCCTGTCCATTGATCAACGAGTAGGGAAGCATTTTCAGGTGCAATGATTGGATCATTTTTTCCTTGATAAATTATTAGTGTAGGATACTGTCCATTATAGTTTGGATTTTGGTCTTTTATTGAGCTAATTAATTTTTCTCGAGTAAGCTGTGTTTTTCCGAGCATTGCTTTCATAGCCTCCGCTGGATTGGCAGCTATTTGATATGCTCCCCCTGCAAAAATAGCTGCAGCCTTAATTTTACTAGGATAAACTGCACTTACAATAATACTCATCGCAGCTCCTGCCGAAAGGCCTGTTATGAAAATTCTATTGGTGTCAATGGAATAATGCTCTTGCATATATACAATCATTTCAAAGATGGACTGATTTTCACCTTGATTTTTTTGCTGGTCAACTGTTGTAAACCAATTGAAACATAACTGAGCATTATTTAAGAATTTTTGCTGTGGATATACTACG
>Ga0209190_1003218_pt1 | contig 10832 bp, 7 predicted proteins | sample M_140205_XF_Meta_FD_187315 | JGI IMG/M metagenome (GOLD analysis project Ga0209190, IMG submission 187315) | Freshwater microbial communities from Lake Montjoie, Canada to study carbon cycling - M_140205_XF_MetaG (SPAdes) (version 2) | ecosystem: Environmental > Aquatic > Freshwater > Lake... | reverse complement strand
ATCGTCTACGGCAAGTTCATGAAACTGGGCGGGCCTGCAGCTTATCAGCCGCCCGCCTGAGGCTGGAAAGATCGACGAGGTTTTATAGTTGAGGCCAGGAGTGAGGCGGAGACGGCCGGAGGTAGTTGAGAGATTTTAAAAGCCGGCGACCTGTCGCCCTAGGCTGTTGTTCACCCGACCAGCGGCCTCCTGCTGTGCAAGTGGCTGGTTTGAGACGACTTGTGGTTGAATCAAAAAAAAGTTGAAATTCCGCCCTAAATCCCAATGTCTCCACTTGCTTTGTGGCATTTTTGTCGTAATTATTAGGTAGTCTTAACTCAAATCACTCCCCAACACCCATCACCCCCATGAACCCTGCCCAAATCCTCCCTCGCGCCTTCTCGAAGCACCTCTCACGCTGGGCCGTAGTTTGCGCGGCCCTTCTCTCCATCGCGTCTAGCCAAGCTCAAAGCACGTGGCTGAACGAATCTTTTGGTGGATACACCAACGGGCAGACCATAAGCCTAACAATCTCAACGAACCTGCTTAGCAGTGGTTCGCCTACTGTCTACACCAAGATCACCAACGACGGCGGCAACGTAGCACGCTACCAAAAGACGACCACCAGCGGTGGATCTCAGGTTATGTTTGCTCTCGGAAGCACTAACGCAATGACCGCGCGCACGAGCGGCTACGCGTCGTTCAAGGTCAAGCAGAACATCGATGCAACCATACCGACAGCTAATACCTTCTTCATGGGCATTGGTAACAACACGGCTGCCACCACCATTTCCTCATCGGCAAACCGCCTCATCAGTGTGCAGTTCAAGCAGAGTGGCACGGCAACCGCTGGGTTTTCCGTCGAATCTGCGGGTACCAGCATTGTCAATAATTACAACTGCACCAACTCCACATCATCTCCATTGGTGCAGATTTGGTTCAACGACAGCGACACTACCTCCATGAGCTACACCAACCCTTCGGGGGTAGCTAGCACCTTGGCTACCAATGCCTTTGTCGTTTACGTTGATACCAATCTCGTCACAACCACGAACTCCGGCAACGCTCCGCTCTACAGCGGTACGAATGCCAGCGGCGGTATCCCTGCCGCAGGGTCCTTGAACATCGGCAAAATCGGGTTCGGTGCCGGTTCCTCTAATACGATCGATTACTCCTTCGACGACGTTTATGCGGGCGATGGCCCGTCGACCAGCATTGCCATCACCAGCACAAACGCCACCAACGCCATGGTCGGCTACCCCTTCAAATTCCAAGTGGTGGCTGGCAATGCTAACAAGTTCGGTGCCACCAGTCTGCCAGGCGGCCTTTCCATCAACGCATCAAACGGGCTCATCACGGGAACACCCACCACAGTCCAAGCCCCCACCGCCACCATCTCCTGCACCAACAGCTCCGGCTACACTGGTTCCGGGCCGCTGACGATCAGCGTGGCGGCGGCTCCGACCAGTTTGCCTTCTATAACCAGCACAAATGCAGTCACTAACACCATTGGCAGCCAGTTCACTTACCAGATCACCGCCAGTAATACTCCCCGCAGCTTCGCTGTGACCTCGGGAATATTGCCCACAGGGCTGACTTTGGATCCCGCCACCGGCCTGATCAGCGGAACACCGACCTCGGCTGGAAGCACCGTCACCTTGACTGCCGAGAATCCTGCCGGGACTAGCGCACCACTCACTTTGACCATCACCCTCGATCCCCCGCCAGCCAACGTCTTCACCGGCACCAACCCGAGCCTCTCGTCGGATGCTGATTGGAGCCTCGGTACGGCGCCCACTGCCTCGGCCAATGCCGGCTCTTTCACTGATCTCGTCTTCGAGCCGACCCCAACCGATCTGACCATGCCCGCCAACAATATCTACGCCAAGTCCTACAACGTGACCAACGGCGTCAGCTATACGATCAGCTCACTCTCCACCAACACCAGCGCGGCCTTGTTTCGGCTGGGCAATACAGGGACCAATGACACGTATCCCTACTACAACGGGGTGGCGGGGGCCCAGAATGTGGCTGTGTTTCTCACCAACAACTCCAAGTTGACGTTCTCGGCGTCCAGCCCGAGCAATAGCATTCCCGCCAACTTGGTGCTGCGCAATCCGGGCATTTTCCTGATTGCTGCTGGTTCGGTGGTCGATATCCAGACCACCCTGACTAACAATTCCGGGGGTGCCTACACACTCACCAAAGACGGGGCTGGAACCCTGCTCTTGAGTTCCTCCAACGCGTCCACTGGCGGTCTTGCCATTTCCAACGGCACGGTGAGCGCCACGGCCTCCAACTCGCTCGGCGCAGGTGCGGTCACGGTGGCTGGCGGTGTGCTCGCCGTAACCGCCGACAATGCATGGGTTGGGGCAAAAGCCCTTAGCATCAGCGGCGGGGTCGCTGCCTTCAGCGGTTCGAACACCTACACGGGCGCGACGATTCTCAACGGAGGCACGCTTCGCCTCTCTAATTCTGCTGCTCTCGGCGTTACCAATACGGCAGGCACCTTCACGCTCATCGGCGGCACGGTGGAGGCTTTCGTCAGTTATGACCTCGCGCACACGTCCGTAACAAATACCCCAACCACTAACGTCGTCATTATTACGACCAACAACGGTGTCACCAACTCCATCACCAACACGTATTCCTATGACAAGTTGGGCGGCCAGACCGTGTCGCTCAATGGACCCGTCACGCTCAATGCGGCCTCCGAGGTGACCCTGGGCCTCTACAAGCTGAGCGGCAACAGCAGCACGAACAACACGGTGACCAAGACCGGCGCCGGGACATTGCAACTCAGAGGCGGCGGTGCGACCGGGATCATCGCCGATTGGTTCATCAACGACGGAACACTCTTTGTCAACACGACCGCGAGCACCGGACTTGGCATAAGCAACTATGTGGTCATGAACGGCGGCAACTTACTCTTCAGCAAGGGGGCTGGTTCGTCTGGAACTTACAGCGGTCAAGGCCAAGATGCAGGGTTGAAGGTCCAGCAGAATGGATCAATCACGCTCAACCCCAATACCAACACGGTGACGGGAGCCAACACGGCAAGCTTCACCAATCTGGTGATTTCCAACCAGACACTGACTGTGATTAAAGGGCTTGATGCGTTCTGCAGCACGAATCCCGCTGGCTTCACCGATCCGCAACTCACCTTTAAGCAAGCCACACTTAATGGTGCAGCCAGCCTTTCCGTGGCCACCAACGTGGAGGTGGTGCTCCAGGCTGGATCCGGTGCCGGTGGCTTGACGAAGAGCGGTAACGGTAAGCTGACGATTTCCGATAGCCCCAGTCTATTCGCCGCTACCGCAACGGCAGCAACGAATGCAGCGGCAGTAACGAATGGAAGCGGTGCTGTGTCCAGCTTGACCGTCACCTATGCCGGTGACCCTGCGCATCCTTACACCAACACTCCTGCCGTGACCATTGCCGCGCCCCCCTCAGGCACGAATGCCACCGCCACTGCGACCATATCCGGTGGTCTGGTGACTGCTCTGGCCGTCACCGCACCAGGCAGCGGTTATACCAACGTGCCGACTGTTACCATCGATGGTCCCGGAGTGCCTAATACATACACTGGGGCAACCACGATCAACGCGGGAACACTGCAACTCAGCGGCACTCACGCATCCCCGATCACCGTCGGTGGCAGTGCGGTCTTGGAGTCGGCTCTTGTCTCAACCAACTGGCCCACGACCACCGGCTCACTCACCTTCTCTAACGGCGCCAAGGTGCGCATCACGGAAACGCCGACCCTTGACTCCTACACTCTTGTCACCGCAAACGGAGGCATCTCCGGGACGCCTACGCTGGAATCTGCCATCGTTGGCTACACCCTCACCAAGAGCGGCAACTCGCTGATCCTGACAACCGCTGTGCCAACCACACCCACCGTTTCTGTGACGGGCTCGTTCGCCTCGTTCACAACCACGGTCGGCTCGCCCTCCGCGGCGCAAAGTGTTAGCGCGAGCGGCTCCGACCTCACAGCAAACATCACGGTGACTCCGCCTGCGGGTTACGAAGTTTCGACCGACGGGACGAACTACAGTGGGTCTCTCTCGCTTACGCAATCGGGCGGTATCGTGTCATCGGCCACCGTGTATGTCCGGTTGACCGGCGCTGCGGTTGGCTCTTTCTCCGGCAACGTGAGCTTTGCCAGCACCGGTGCCAGCACGCAGACCGTTCCGGTGACCGGGAGCGTAGTCAGTCTCTATAATTCTTGGGCCTCGGGCTACGGCTTGTCCGGGTCCAACGCCGCGACCACCGCTGACCCTGATTCCGACGGTTTCGACAACAACAAAGAATACTGCTTTGACGGCAACCCGACCAACAGCACGCCGTATCTCTTCAAGGTGACTCCGAGCGGCACAAACGCGGTGTTCAACTGGATCCAGCGCAATAGCGGTGTGAGCTATGAGGTCCAGACCAACAGCACGCTGACCAACCTGTGGACGGGCCCGGCGGCGGTGACGATTTCCAATTCGACCAATCAAAGCGGGGTGCTCCTGACCAACGACTACATGAGGAAAGAGTTTATCGTTCCGGCCTCCGGCAAAAACTTCTACCGCGTCAAGGCCACCAACGCGCCGTAAGCCTGGAAAGAGCATTGAGAGTTCATCCCATTCCCTCGACGACCGACTGCTGCTTCATACTGCTACTACGATCAGGAAGCCAGCCGATGGGCTTGGGGTCCTCGTTGGTCCCGCGGCCGCGGGGCTAATGCCACGGCACCTGCCCTCCAAAATTCGACTAGCGAGAGGACATTGTGACAAAGCTAGGTTAGCTGGATGGGCCTACGTGCGGTGATTTCGTCTTCGGTGGATCTGGGGGTTTGAAAAACTATTGTCTGCACAGGAGGCGCTCTTCGGATTACTCTCTGCCACTGTGAGTTCGATCTTTACCAAAGATGGGTTGCTGATCCTCGCTGCGGTGGCGCTCGTCGCGGGGTTGGTTGGATTTATCGCCGGTCGCTCGGGCGCGCCCGAGCCAGTTTCCCCCGCAGCTTCGCAGGTCAGTACCGCAGTCCATGGGCCGCGCAAGGGCAGCGGGGTGGCTGATGCCGAGGAGATTGTGGCGCGCGCGCGCCAGCCATCGGCCTCGCAGGACAAAAAGCCGCCGACGATGACTTTATCCGACGCTTTTGCCTTGGCTGATCCCAAAAACCGGGAGCGTGAGATGGGAAACATTCTCGCGGCGGCCTCGCTCCCGGATGTGAAGAAAGGTTTGGATTGGGCTCTGGCCCTGCCGGAGGGATTCGCCAAGCTCGATGCGCTGCAGAGGATCATGGACCGCTGGGGGCAACTCGATGGCCCTGCCGCCGCCGCCTATGGCGAGCAGGTGCTGGCCAGCACCGGGCGGTCCGATTTGTTGGAGGAAGCCCTGCGCGGTTGGGGGCAGACCGATCCGACCGCCTCGCTCGGCTACGCGCAATCCATGGCCGTGGGCAATGATGTGAAGAGGAGCGTTTCGCGGGGCATTATTCGTGATTGGGCCGACCGCAGTCCGCAGGCGGCCGCCTCGTTCGCGGCGGAAAATCAAGTGGAGGTCGGACGCGGCGGCTGGCCCGGTTTGGTCGCCGACCGGTGGTCGAAGCAAGACCCGTCGTCAGCGGCCGCGTGGGCCGCGAGTCTGCCGGAGGGTGACGCCCAGCGTCGGGCCTATGACGAGGTGGTGCAGAATTGGTGCGATCTGAACATTCAATCCGCGGCCGCCTTTGTCGCCAGCCAGCCGGCCGGTCCGAACAAGGAGGTGATGGTCAGCACGCTGGCGAGGGAAGTGGCCAAGCTCGATCCACCCTCGGCCTTGCAATGGGCTAGCACCCTGAGCGACCCGGTCATGCAGGAGGACACGGCGTGGTCGATCATGCGGCGCTCGGTGCGCAACGATCCTGCGGCCGCGCTCGAACTGCTGCAAAAGTCCAGCCTCTCCGCGCCCGTCCAGCAGGCCATCTCCACCCGGATCACCGCGCGACAGAACGAAGGCCAGAACAACGGTGGACCCTGAGCCGCAGCGCGGCCCTGCTCTTTTCACCCTAGAAAGAGCGTTGAGATTTTACGGTTCAGGGCCGTGAGGTTGAAAGCCAACGATTTGTCGGTCCGAGCGCGCTCACCCAAACAGTGAGGCACGCCGATGAAGTAAATCGGCTCACGCTCACTCCCTCGACCACTGCTCTAGGAATACCGCTTAACCGCAACGAGCACTCAACGGGTGCTGCTTTTACCGCGCGCCGACTTGGCGCCTACATCCTCACCACGGGGTAAGTCTTCCCGTGGTATTCTCCGGTCATCTGGTTGTTCAGTTTGTCGAACGAGAGAATGTGGAACTGGTGCAGTCCCGATTTCGGCATGGTCACGAGCAGCATATCGCCCTGAAGCTTCCAGGTGCCGCGGCCATAGCCCTGGCCCAAGCCGGCGATGGCAACACCGTTCTTCTTGAACGTCATGATGTGTGGAAATCCCATCCAAGTCCCCACGAGATGCTTGTCGACGCCTTTGGGAAGATTGGCTGCGTGGAGGGCAGAGGTGGCGAGGAGCAGGAACGCCACCAAGAGAGAGAATTTCGTTTTCATGACCCCCTTGGCTAAGATGTCCCAGCCTCCTTGGCAAGCGCTCTTTCTCCGGCCGTCCCTTGGGCTGGTCGGCCCGGTCTTCCCGGGTTAATAGTTCCGCATGTGGTCGCGCCTTCTGCTTGCCATGGCCGTGGCCGCGGCCGCGGCCCTTCCGGCTGGCTGCGGGAGGAAAGAAATCTCCGGAAACTACCGCGATGCGGAGAATCCGGCGATCCGCTACGAGTTCCGGCCTGACGGCCGGTGGACCGCGACTTTGTCTCTCGAGGTGCCCGCCGGTTTGTTTGCCCATGGCGCGGGTCAGCGCCTCGAGGGAACTTACCGAAGGAATGGCGAAACATGGGAACTCACGTGCGCGGCGCGCTTCCGCGAGGATCCGGTGAGCGGGGAATTCAAGGAGGACCGCGGCGGCGGCAGTCACGCCGACCATATGTTTGTCGTCCGGGAGGGCGCTCTTGTTCCGACCGGACGTCAGGATGCGGTCTTTGCCTCCGACCTCAACCCGCTGGGAGCGCGGCGACTGGAGCCCGAGGGCACGGAAACGCCGCCGCGCTAACCCTTAAATAGCAATTGATCGTTGAGGGGATGAGAGCCGGAGACAGCCGGAGGCCATTGAGAGACCGAGCATGAGCGATTGACATCATCGGCTTGCTTCACTCTTGGGGTGAGTGCGCGAGGATCGACAAGTCGTTGGCTTCCACCCTCTCCATCTTCAACCATAAACTCTCGACGCTCTTTCTCGCTCTATTGAAATGTCGCCTGAATGCCCAACGCGGTTAGCAACTCAGGGGAGATGGTGCCCGTGACCGGCATGCCGTTTTGCAGTTGGTACTGCTCGATTGCCCCCGCGCAGGAGGCGGCGAGGCCGTCGATGGTGCCGCCATAGAGTCCGATCTTCTGCAGGGCCGCCTCGACAGCGGTTTCCACCGGATAGGTAGAGTAAACGGGATAGGCGACATAGTCGGGTTGAGTCACAACAGCCCAACCGGCCCACGCACCATAAGGCGCGAGGTAAGGCGTGCCCGGGTTCAGGTCGACGGCAACGTAGTTGCCGTCCCGCCAGACATAACCGCTGTGGAATCCTTCCGGCCCGACCACGGTGGCATCGTAGCCCGCGCCGTTGGCTGTCCGGACGCTCACGTTGGCGGTCCCATCGTCCTCCCTCGTGACCTGCGCGTCGGCCGAGCGGGTACCGTCATCGGCGCTGACATTCGCGCCGTCGTCCGTGCGCTGGATATTGACCGAATCGTCGCGCATCGGTGCCTCGACGAGCGGGGCGGGGACGGCGCTTTCGCCACCGCCTGCTTCATGCGCTCGGGCACCCGCTCCACGGGCGAAGCCTTGGGTCGCGGCAGCCGCCGACAGGATCGCTGGGAGAAGGAACGGGACGATATTCACAGAGCTTGAGTAGAGTCCTAAGCAGGCAAGGTGGCAAGGGCAGGCTGGGGCAGGCATCGACGGCCGGTCCGGAGGCTGGAAGCAGCTTAGGCGTTGCAACTATTAGGAAATCTTATACTCTCCATCGAAATGAGCGTTGCCTCCGCCGCCCACAGAGTGCGTCAGCCCAATCCCTTGGTGGCTTTCTTACGCTCCTCTATCGGCAAAAAGTGGGTCGTTGGCATTTCCGGATCTCTTTTGGTTCTCTTTGTCGTCGCGCACTTGGCAGGCAACCTGACCATCTATTTCGGGCCGCATGGCGAGGGGATCAATCAGTATGCGGCGGCGCTCCATGCCAACCCGATGCTTCTCTGGGGCGCGCGGCTCGGACTGCTGCTGGTCTTCCTCATCCACATCGCGACCGCGATTGCGCTCGTCCTCCAAAATCGGCGGGCGCGTCCGCAGCGCTACGCGGTGCCGGGGCGGTTGCAGAGCACGGTCTTTGCCCGGACGATGGCGCTGAGCGGACTTGTCGTGCTGACATTTCTGATTTTTCACGTCCTCCAATTCGCGGCCGGCCTGAGCCCGCATTCGCACCTGCGCGATCTCGAGGGGCGACACGATGTGGCTGCGATGATCATCCTGAGCTTCCACAACCCTTGGGTCTCCGGATTTTACCTCCTGGGCATCGGTCTTCTCGGCATGCATCTGAGCCACGGTATCTCGAGCATTTTCCAGACGTTCGGGCTCAGCGGGCGCAAGTCATTCTGCTTGATCCGCTGCGCCGGTCTCGCCTTGTCGTGGATCCTCATGGCGGGCTTCGCCTCGATCCCGCTGGCCGCGGTGGGTGGCTACCTGAAGGTCCTGCCTACCGAGATGCGCCCATTGCCCGAGATGTCCGCGACGCGCTGAAGCACCATGAGCACGATCACCCTCGATTCCAAAATCCCGCCCGGTCCTCTGGCCGACAAGTGGACCAACTACAAGGCGTCCAGCAAGCTGGTCAGCCCGGCCAACAAGCGGCGCTACGAGTTGATCATCGTGGGTTCCGGCTTGGCCGGTGGCTCGGCGGCAGCGGTCTTCGGCGAGCAGGGCTACAACGTGAAGTGCTTCTGCTACCAGGACAGTCCGCGCCGCGCGCACAGCATCGCCGCGCAGGGCGGGATCAACGCGGCGAAGAATTACCAGAACGACGGCGACAGCGTGGACCGTCTGTTCATGGACACGATCAAGGGCGGCGACTTCCGCTCCCGCGAGGCGAACGTCTACCGCCTCGCGCAGGTCAGTGGTCTCATCATCGACCAGTGCGTGGCGCAGGGTGTGCCTTTCGCCCGCGAATATGGCGGCATGCTGGCCAACCGGTCTTTCGGCGGGGCGCAGGTGTCGCGGACCTTTTACGCGCGCGGGCAGACGGGCCAGCAGTTGTTGCTCGGTGTCTATTCCGAACTGAGCCACCAGATCGCGGCCGGCACGGTGAAGATGCACCCGCGCCACGAGATGCTCGACCTTGTGCTGGTTGATGGCCATGCCAAGGGCGTGATCGTGCGCAACATGGTGACGGGCGAAATAGAGTCTCATTCGGCCGACGCGGTGATCCTCGCCACCGGCGGATACGGCAACGCCTTTTTCCTTTCGACCAATGCGATGGGCTGCAACGTGACTGCGACCTACCGCGCCTACCGCCGCGGGGCGCTCTTCGCCAATCCTTGCTACACGCAGATCCACCCGACCTGCATCCCGGTGAGCGGGGAATACCAATCCAAGCTGACCCTGATGAGCGAGTCCCTGCGCAACGACGGGCGCGTCTGGGCGCCGATGCGCAAAGAGGACTGCGGAAAAAAGCCATCCGACATCCCCGAGGAAGACCGCGATTATTTCCTCGAGCGCAAATACCCGAGCTACGGCAACCTCGCACCCCGTGACATCTCATCCCGCTCGGCCAAGGAAGTCTGCGACGAGGGGCGAGGGGTCGGGCCGGGTGGACTCGGCGTTTACATGGATTTTGCGGATGCGATCAAGCGGCTCGGGGAGGGCACCGTTCGCGAGCGCTACGGGAATCTTTTCGAGATGTACGAGAACATCACGGGGGACAACGCCTACCACACGCCGATGCGCATTTATCCCGCCGTCCACTACACGATGGGCGGGCTGTGGGTTGACTACGAACTTCAGAGCAATATCCCGGGCTTATTCGTTATCGGCGAGGCCAATTTCTCCGACCACGGGGCCAACCGTTTGGGCGCGAGCGCGCTGATGCAGGGCTTGGCCGACGGCTATTTCGTCCTCCCCTACACGATCGGCAATTACCTCGCACCTCTGCGCGGAACGCGCCCCGACGCGAACCGTCCGGAGTTCAAGCAAGCCGAGCAGGAGGTGCGCGACCGCGTCAAACGCCTGCTCAGCGTCAAGGGCAAGCGCACGGTGGACAGCTTCCACAAGGAGATTGGCAAGTTGCTGTGGGATGAGTGCGGCATGGCGCGGAGCAAGGAGGGACTGGAGAAAGCGATCAATAGGTTCAACCAGATCCGCGATGAATTCTGGAGCGACGTCCTCGTGCGTGGCGAAGGCGACGAACTGAACCAATCGCTCGAGAAGGCGGGGCGCGTCGCCGACTTCATCGACTTCGGTCAACTCATGTGCGAGGACGCGCTCAGTCGCAACGAATCATGCGGCGGACACTTCCGAGTCGAGCACCAGACGCCCGAGGGCGAGGCGCTTCGCAATGACGACGATTACTTTTACGTGGCGGCTTGGCAATACACTGGCGAGGGCAAACGTCCGGATCTGGTCAAAGAACCGCTGCACTACGAGGGCGTTAAGCTGGCCACGAGAAGCTATAAATAGTTGAGAGAAATAACACTCAGAGATGTCAGAGGAAACGAAGAGAGGATTCAACTTTGAG
>Ga0209190_1003215_pt1 | contig 10847 bp, 5 predicted proteins | sample M_140205_XF_Meta_FD_187315 | JGI IMG/M metagenome (GOLD analysis project Ga0209190, IMG submission 187315) | Freshwater microbial communities from Lake Montjoie, Canada to study carbon cycling - M_140205_XF_MetaG (SPAdes) (version 2) | ecosystem: Environmental > Aquatic > Freshwater > Lake... | reverse complement strand
GCCCGTGAGGTCAACATAATGGAATAGACCGCCAACGCCGTAGACATTGCCGGATGAGAAGTCAAATTTGAGAGTGCCCGAGGATGATAAAGTTTGAACAACACCAGCTTGAGCAGCAACGCCAAGGTTAGATGAAACTTTCCAAGCATAATCACCCGTTCCTCCAGTAAAGGAAGCGGCAGCTCCAGAATAAGATTCAAATGTTTGGTTAAAACTTGCCAAGGAACTTTCTGACAACCCGGCGTTAAAAACTTGGGCGCTGTCAAAAACTAAAACACTAGCAAAGGTTGTTGCGGAAATAAAAGTAGTTAGTGCAGCGACGAAAGGGAACGTGCGCATAGTGGAACTCCAAACCGTTGATCGAATTTTTTGAGTGAGGGAACGAAAGGGGAACGTTAGAAACTAGTAAGGGAAGTGTCTCAAACATGCCACTAAATCAATAGTCAGCAAGTTTTAGTTCAGATATTTAGATATATGTTGATGAATCGAACAGGAAAATAACCATAAATGACAGAAGTTATTGGACAAACTTGATTTTTCCTAAAATTACCCACATTGGATCGTTTCGAACCGGAGTTTCAATTTCAAACATTCGATTCGCAAATCAAGGGTGCTCTATCTTCAATCGCTCCATGTTGGCAAGCGCACAAACAGCTTCACAATCACTCGTGACATTGAGGCATTTGGTTGCCGATGTTTTTGCAAGACGCATTGAGCCCAAAGAAATTGATATTGAACAAGGGCGCATTGTCGCGCAGCGGCCAGCAAGTGGGGATGTGGACGACGGGATTTTAATTCCGGGTTTGATTGACGCGCATGTTCATATTGAAAGCAGCATGTTGCCGCCAAGCGAGTTCGCGCGTGTTGCGGTGCGCCACGGCACCGTGGGCACGGTGAGCGATCCACATGAGATTGCCAATGTTTTGGGCGTGGCTGGAATTGAATTCATGTTGAGTGACGCGCGTCGAAGAACATTTCAATTTTGTTTTGGATGTCCTTCATGCGTGCCGGCCACGGCATTTGAAAGTTCGGGCGCCACGATTGACTCGCGGCAAGTGGCGGATATTTTAAAGCGCCCCGACATTCGCTACTTAAGCGAAATGATGAATTGGCCCGGAGTGTTGCATGGCGATCCGGAAGTGTTCGCCAAGATCGCGGCGGCCAAGTCGCTTGGCAAGCCAGTGGATGGACATGCGCCGCAACTCATGGGCGCGGACGCCGCAAAATATTTTGCCGCCGGTATTTCAACCGATCATGAATGTGTCACTTTGGATGAAGCGCGTGGCAAGGCGCGCCTAGGCATGAAGATTTTAATTCGTGAGGGTTCGGCGGCGCGAAACTTTGAAGCGCTTTGGCCAATTGTGCAGGAATACCCGCATTTATGCATGTTTTGCACGGATGACGCGCACCCCGACATGTTGTTGAAAGGCCACATCAATGTGCTTGTGGCGCGCGCGGTTGAGCGCGGTGTGAATGTGTTTGACGCATTGCGATGCGCCACGGTGAATCCGATTGAGCACTACAACATCGGCAGCGGCTTGTTGCGAGTAGGTGACCGCGCCGACATGGTTTTGGTGAAAGATATGCGGCAATTTCATGCCGTGAAAACTTGGATTGCTGGCGAATTGGTGGCCGACAATGGTCAAGCAACATTTACTCGGCTTATGGTGGACACACCCAATCGATTTCGCCAGGCCACATTTACGGCGAATGATTTTTGCGTGGCGACCCAAGCGACGGGACAAGTGCAAGCACGCGTGATTATTCCCCATGATGGCGAGTTGGTGACAAGCGAGGCCATAGAATCTCTTGCCGTGCGCGACGGCGTGATCGAATTAAATCCAAGCGACCCGCGCGACATAGCGTTTTTAGCGGTGATCAATCGCTACACGGATGCGCCACCCGCGGTTGCATTTATTCGCGGACTTGGTCTTGGTGAAAAAGCGATAGCCGCCAGCGTGGCGCATGACAGCCACAATGTTGTTGTGGCCGCAGGCACGCGCCATGCGCTGGCAAAAGCGGCAAACGCAGTGTTTCAAGCACGCGGCGGCTTGGTTCTTATTGATGGCGATCGCACGCATGTGTTGCCTCTGCCAATAGCAGGATTGATGAGCGATCAACCCGCCGAGCAAGTGGGATTGAGTTACGAAACAATGACCCGCGAAGTTGGCGCCACATTCAAGGCACCATTTATGACGCTAAGTTTTTTGGCGTTGCTTCCAATTCCAGCCTTGAAACTGAGCGATTTAGGATTATTTGACGCACGCGAATTCCGCTTCACCAGTTTGCAACTTGATGCCACGAAATAAAACAGGCCGCTCAAAATCGTGAACTAAGCACCCGCGCAAGCCCCGCAAATTCCCGCGTCGCAGAAAGGGTGACACCACAAGCAAGTTGAGCACCCACACAAACCCACAAATTCCCGCGTCGCAGAAAGGGTGGCACCACAAGCGAGTTTAGCACCCGCGCGAGCCCTGCTTGCGTGGGGTGCGTTGTCTGAGCGACTGGTGCCACCCTTTCTGCAAAGCGTTTCACTTTCTTGCGCCCGGTGTGCCACCCTTTCTGCAAAGCGCTTCACTTTCTTGCGCCCGGTGCGCCACCCTTTCTGCAAAGCGCTTCACTTTCTTGCGCCCGTTGCTTGCCCCCCGCGGCAACTTCTTTCATACGCCGCGGAAATAAAAAACGCCGATCGGAAAAACCGAAATCGGCGTGAAATGAAAGCGGGCGAAGGGGCTCGAACCCTCGACATTCACGTTGGCAACGTGACGCTCTACCACTGAGCTACGCCCGCAGCGAGGGGGAAGTATAGCGAAATTTTGAATGTGATTTAGACAAAATGAATTTGAAAAAAATCGTATAAATGCGTTGCCTAATTTCACAAACTGGCTATAGTTTGACCCTTCTGGGGGGCTTTATAAAGGACCCCAAGCATGTCAAAAAACACAGTTCAGGTGAGTAGAAAACTCAAGGCCATGGTTTCGGAATTGAAAGATCTTCGCGTCGTTCGCAGAGATTATGAGAAATTGTTGGAAACGCTGCATGAGTTGGGGCTCTGCGCCAAGCTCAATCTTCGCAAGGCAAGTCAATCCTCTCCCGCGAGCGTGAACAAAGGCGGGCCGCGATATCGCAGCACCAACAAGGAATTGTTGGAGCAATACAAATTGCTAGCCAAAAAACTTCCTGTGCAGTGGAGCACACGCGACGAAATTTGCACAGCCGCTGGCCTTGATCCCAAGGCCGTTGATGTGCCTTTTATGTGGCTAATTCAAGGCGGTAAGGATGAGAATAAGAAAGTGATGAAACCACTTTTGCAGGGCAATGGCCGTCGTGGCTTGGGCGGCGCATACAAGAAAATTTAAATTCTTTTTCAATCTACAAACGGCGCTCGATACTTTCGTATTGAGCGCCGTTTTTGTTTTGCATCAGCCAGCACCGTGCATTGAATCAATGATCGGTAACAGGAATTCCCATGCCGCTACGATTTGGTGCGGCGGGTCGTGGCGGCATTTTAAATGGATGATCCTTCAACGCTTGTTGCATGACTTCAACGGCCTTCTCAAGTTGTGGATCACGTCCGCCAGCTGCAAGCCCGCCCTTCATGAGCGCGGGATCATCGATCACTTCAATATCTGGATCAACGCCGTGGCCTTCAACGCCCCAAGTGCTGTCGAGTTTGTAAAAACCAAATGACGGAGTGCTGATGGAACCGCCATCGATAAAGCTGGGATTTCCGCTGATTCCAACCAATCCGCCCCAAGTGCGCGTGCCAATGACGGGGCCAAGTTTTTCCTGCTTGAAGAGCCACGGGAACATGTCGCCACCAGAGCCGGCGAGACCGTTGATGAGCATGGCTTTGGGGCCTTGGTGGGAATCGGGTGGCCAGATTTGTTCGCCCGCATCGCGGCGCGCCCATGCGTTGGTTGCGGGGCGGTTGATCATTTCAATGAAGCGATTTGGAATTTGTCCGCCACCATTCCAACGCTCATCAATGATCAGCGCGGCCTTGTGGCGATTGCCTTGGAACTGACGCACCAAATCATTTTGTCCGTCGACGCCGGTGTTGGGAACATAGATGTATCCAACTTGGCCGCCACTTGTTGAATCAACCCACGCTCGGTTGCGTTCAATCCACTCGCGATAGCGCAGCGACGATTCGCTGCCTTGGGTGCGCACAGTCACAATGCGCTCGGTTGAGTCGCGCTCTGGTTTTTCCGAAACTGTGAGCGTGATTGTTTTTCCAGCCAAGCCGTCAAAGGCCGCCCATGGATCAAGCGTGGTGTCGACGGGTCGGCCGTTGACTTCAAAAAGATATTCACCTGGCTTCACGCCCGCGGCGATGAGGGGATTGCGCGCGTCGGTATCCCATGGAGCGCCCTGAACCATATGGGCGAAGCGGTATATTTTATTGTGGTCCGTGGTTTCAAACAACTCCCAGTCCACGCCCAACATGCCGGTGGAGGCGTACATGGGCGGCGTTTCAATATCACCAGGCCCCAACAAATACGCGTGGCCGACATTTAATTCGCTGATCATTTCCGAAATGATCCAATTCACATCCTCGCGGGAATTGGCGCTTTCCAGCAGTTTGAGCGCATGTTCACGCTGCGCCTTCCAATCCACTTGATGCATGCCCTGGTCGTAGAACCAGTCGCGCATGATGCGATTGGCGTCAACCACAATTTGTTTCCATTCGGCGCGTGGGTCAAGGTCCATTGGCATGGAATCGGTGATCACGGCTTTTGATTTCGTGTCGGCCGTGCTGTCAACAATCACCGCGCCACCTGCGCGGGGCACCAACAATTTTTTCCGGTCGGCGGAAATGTCAAACCCATCTCCGTCGGTGACGCTCTTTTCCTTCTTTTCTTTGTCGGTGAGATCAAGAATTTTTATGCCCTCTTTGGCGCGCGCAAAAATGAGCAGGTTCTTGTCGTTAAACGCAAGGGCGCCGTAACCGCCAGACTTCACGGGGAGAGCTGCCACGCGATTCTCGAATCCATCCAAATCAATTTGAATTGGCGCGGCGGGTTCGGTCTTTTTGTCGGCGTCTTTTTTGTCATCCGACTTTTTTTCATCCGTCTTGGCGTCGGCCACTTTTGTAGTTTCGGTTTTGGTAGGCGGATCGTTTGGTTCGCGTTCTGGCGGTGGCGCGGGTGGATTCTTTGAATCGCTTGGTGACGGGTGATCATCTTCGTGGTCAGGTTCTTTTTTGTCGGCGTCATTTTTATCAGCGGCGTCGGCAGGCTTATCACTATCTTTTTTCTCGCCATCTTTTTTCTCGGAAGCTTTTTTATCAGCGTCCTTCTTCTCACTTTGCTTTTCCTCCTCGTCGCTTTCGGCGGCCCACGGCATCTTCACATCTTTGCGCAGTGGAACCAGAAATAACTGCTGGGCGTCGGTGTAAATCCAAGTGGAATCCAACGCGCTGTAGGTGGGGGAGAAAGTTCGTTCGCTTGCAAACACAAGGAAATCGCCTTTGGAATCAAAGGTTGGAGTTGAATCAGAGAACATGCCGGAAGTGACGGCTGTTGATGTGCCCGTGGCCACTTCATAGATGTAAATCTGTGGCGTGTCGCGATCAAGCGTGCGGCGCGTGTAGGTGATCCACGCGCCGTCATGGCTGAAGGATGGATTGGGAGTGCTGGCGCGCGGATCGCGGTCGACCAACACGCGCGAGGCGTCCGCGAGCGTGACCAACCACAGCGATCCAGTCTTGTCGCCATAGGTCAACTTCTTCGAGTCGGGGCTCCAAGTGATTGACTCCTTGAACGGACCGCCGTCGGTTGTCAGCGCGCGCTTCTCGCCCTTGCCGTTGGCGGGCATGACATACAACTCGTACTCGCCGGTGGAGTCATCAAAGAAAGCGATATTTTCACCGTCTGGACTCCACGCTGGCGAACGCTCCGCTACGCCATTGGTGTGCACCAGCAAACGCGGCGAACCATTTTCAGTTGGCAGAGTCCAAATGTCGCCACGCGCGGCAACCACAACGCGCTTGCCACTTGGACCAATGTTCCATGATTGAATTTGTTTTGCGGCATCAATCGTTCGATGCGCGATCTTGGGTCGATTGCCTGGAATCGCAACTGAAACTGCGCGGGCTTTGGCGCTGGACAAATCCAACAACATCAACTGATCGCCTTTTTGAAACACCATTTCGCCAGGGCCATCCGAATGTGGACCGATGGCAGGCCAACGCACATCATCGTCGGTGAAAAAAGTAATTTGCTCTTTTTTTAGGGAAATTATGTTGTATTTCCACACATTCATGCGATGGCCCTCGCCCTCGTCGCTTAGGAAATACAACCACTCCCCGTGCCACATTGGAAATGAATCCACGCCTTCCCATGTTGTCACGCGCCGACTTGTTGCGTTCTTTAAGTTGTAAAGCCAAATGTCCGTGGCCATGCCGCCGCGGTAACGTTTCCAAGTGCGAGTATCGACGGAGTGCGGCGTGTAGGCCAACCACTCACCATCGGCGGAAATAGAACCGTTGGCTCCGTATGGAACTGGCAGTGGTTCGGGCATTCCTCCAACCGCGGGAACGCGGAACAGGCGCGTCATGCGCGCGAGCCCACTGAGATCGTTGGATGAAAAAATCAGCGAGCCGTCGTAGGTCCACTCGCAAAGATTTTCCGTGCCGGGCTGATGTGTCACGCGATACGGTTGACCGCCGCCCACAGGCAGCGTGTAGATGTCGCGGTTACCTTCGTAGCCGCCAACAAAGGCGATGGTCTTTCCATCCCATGAAAATTTTGGCATGCTCTCCGAACCGGGAACAGTTGTGAGCGGCCGAGCCACTCCACCGTTTTTGTCGACAAGCCACAAGTCGTTGGCGAATGTAAAAACAATATCGCTTGGACCAAGGTCTGGGTATCGCAACATGGCCGCGGGCGGCGATTGGGTTGCGGCGTCTGTCGCGTTGGTTGAATTTGTGCTTTGTGTAGGAGTGGCGGCGAGCGCGCACACGGTCAGAATGGTGATAGAGAACATGCGATATTTGTAGCCCGAATCATTGAAAAATGCGCTTCGAGGGAAAGTAAAAACATAAATTCAACTCAGAATTTTGTCGCCAATGAAATGAGTTGTGGAGTTTGACGGGGCGAGAGCGCCCCACGTAAAGTTATTTAGACAGATTCAATCGGGTCAATATCAATGCCAGATTCAATCAGGGCTTCGCGTAATCGCAGAAGCCCGCGGCGGGCGTGGGTCTTTACTGTACCCAACGGCAAGCCAGTTGATGTTGCAATTTGCTCGTGGCTGCAACCGCATTCAATTGAAAGTTGCAGCACTTGCTGTTGCTCGGGGCGAAGTTTTTTCATCGCGGCCTGAGTAAGCGCGCTGGCTTCGGTGGTTTGACATCGAGGTTGCTCTTCGTGGTTGAACTCGACATCTTGAAGGATTGGTCCTGGCGCTGGACGGCGCATGCGTTGACGAGTTCGATCAATCAGGCGGCGTCGCGCGATGACGGACACGAATGTGCTTTCGCTAGCGATGGTTGGATCAAAGCGATGGGCCGAGCGCCACAAGCTGATAAAAATTTCTTGGACAACATCCTCGGCGTCCGCGGCGTTGGAGCAACTCCGTCGAACAAGCGACCAAATAAGTCCGCGGAATCGTTCCATGCAAGCAATCATGGCGCCGGTGTCGCCCGAACCAATTCGTTGCAACAATGACAGCGGTTCTGCAACGACCCGCTTCAGAGAAATTCTGGATTTCACCAAACTTTTCTGCACGCGTATATCGTAACCGTTAAGTTGATGGCGAGTTTTCGCCAATTCCTTGATCCAGCAACGCCGCCACGCTCCAGGCTTGAGCCACGCAGCCGCCCGTATTTTGCGGCAAATCGCCATCGGCTACCTCGCAGATTTGTCCCAAGCATCCGCGGCGAAGATGCTCTTGAAATGGTTGTTTCATTTCCGCAACGCGCCCGGGGTTGCCCAAAGTTCTTAGCGCGCAACCAAGCGGCCCGATCAGCCACGGCCAAGCGGTGCCATTGTGGTACGCCTGATCGCGCGTTTGAACATTGCCGCCGTAACGGCCAATGTATCCGGGGGAATTTTTTTCAAGCGTGCGCAGCCCGTAAGGAGTGAGCAAATCTTTTTCAACGCGCGCCACTATTTTTTGCGCGACCTGGTTGGGAATAAGTCGCACCCAAGGTTGCACGGCGAAAATTTGATTGGGTCGTTGCGAGTGGTCAACGCCTTGCGGACTATCGAGCGTGTCGGCGAGTTGCTCTTGGTTGGCATTGATGTAGCGCGCGAAACTTTTTTGAGCCTTGGCAAGCGCCACGACGAATGGGCTTGCGTCTTGCTTGAGTTGAGGCGCCCATTCAATCAAGGTGGTCAGCAAGCCGCACCAAAGCGCGTTTATTTCAACGGGTTTTCCCATGCGCGGAGTGATTACGACCGCGCCAACTTTGGCGTCCATCCATGTGAGTTGCGTGCCTGGATCCGTGGCCACGAGCAAGCCATCGGAGGGGTCAACGCGAATTCCGTGACGCGTGCCTTTGGTGAAGGCGTTGAATATTTTTACAAGCGTGGGAAATAGATCGCGCGCCAATGTGAAGTCGCCCGACGCGTTCACTGTGCGTCGAGCGGCATGCGCTAGAAGCAGGGGAGCGTCCACGCTGTTGTCCAACCACGGTTCACCAGGAGATGGAAAACGATTTGGAAGCAGTCCGTCTTTTTCAAAGCGTGCCAGCGAACGCAAAATTGACGCGGCCTCTTCAAAGCGACCGGTTTCTAGACAAAGCCCCGGCAAAGAAATCAACGCGTCGCGGCCCCAATCCGCGAACCATGGATACCCCGCGATAATGCTTGTGCCACGCGCGCCATTTGGAAGCGGACGCTCCACGATGAATTGATCCGCGGCAAGAACCAATCGAGCGCGGAACGCATTGTCTTGCGCTTTGGCCAATGTGATCAATGATTGATCGCGCGCGGCGGTTGCCGCAATAACGCGCGCGCCTTCGCCCGCTTGTTCAGAACTAGTGCTTGCTGTGAAACCGCGTGATTCGCCTGGTTTAAGCGTGATTTTTAATATGCCGGCGCAGCAATGCGCGTCGACGCAGTCGTATCCGCACGCTTGCTCGACGGGCAAAAAATAATCCGCGTACCACTCGCCATCAGGCTGCGCGGTTGCGCCATCGGCTTGGAGAAAAATATCTTTGCCCTCGCCGGTTGCGTGATCAATGCAAACATGAAGGCCGCGCTCGCAGGTTTGAATGCGCGGCGTGAATGCATTGGGTTTCACCAATTGATCGTGTGGGCGATGATTCACCATGCATTTCAATTCAAGCTCAACCGCATGAGTGCCACCTTGAAGCGTGAGTGTGATGGCCGTGGCGTTGCGTCCGCGCGCCATGGACATGCGTTCCTCTAGAATTGACGCGCCAATTTTCCATTCGCGCACAATGATTGATCCATCAAGCCACACGCGCCCAAGGCATGCGAGCCCCGGCGCCTGCATGCCGCTGGTCCATTGATTGGCGGACATTTGCACGCGCTCGCCGTTTGTCACGGCTGTGATTTCAACTTTGGATACCAACATGGTGCGCCCAGCGGGCGGGTCGGTGGCCGCGATAAGAAAACCATGCCAGCGCCGCTGCAGCGCGCCGCTGACGGTTCCAAAGGCGTAGCCGCCAAGCGCGTTGGTGCTGAGCCATTCCAGTTGCGCGGCGCGTTGCGCGGTGGGCCACGCGCTTGGAGCTAAGTCAATCAGCGGTTTTGCATTCGCCACCATGGGGTTGATCTCCGATAAGACTTTTATCAACGGCACAAGCGCCTCGTTGCATGTCAATCACATGAGCAACAGTACCGATTACTTTTTCTTTTCAGACTCGCCACGGCGTCGCTGCAATTCAGCGACCACAAATCCAGACATGTATCCGTCCAGAACTTTCTGCGGATTTCCAACTTCAAAGCCGGTGCGATGGTCCTTGACGCGATTGTCATAGAACACATAGCTGCGAATTTGATTACCCCAATCACGCGTGACTTTGCCGCCAGTCGCCGTGGCCAATTCACTCGCGCGGCGCTCCTCCTCTAGTTGCTCCAACTTTCCACGCATGACATTCATGGCTTGCTTTTTATTTTGTGATTGATCGCGGAACGTGCTGGCCACCACTTGCAGACCGGTTGGAATGTGGTTGATTCGAACCGCGCTGGCCACCTTGTTCACGTTCTGGCCGCCGGGACCAGAAGCGCGCACAAACGCAATGATTTCCAGGTCTTTTGCGGGAATTTCCAAATCTGTTTCCTCAAACTCCGGGGTGACATCCACGGTGGCGAAACTGGTTTGCCGCTTGCCTTCCGCGTTGAAGGGACTCACGCGCGCCAATCGATGCGTGCCGCGCTCGCAACTCATGTAGCCATACGCGAATGAGCCCGTGATGCGGTAACCAACTTCGCTCACGCCGGCCTCATTGCCGGCTATGCGATGCATTTCCTCCGCCTTCCAACCCATCTCGCTCCAGTAATACAAATACATTCGCTCCAACATGCCGGCCCAATCTTCCGCCTCGGTGCCGCCGGCTCCCGCATTGATATCCACAAAGCACGCGCGATGATCATGCTTGCGACCAAGCAGACTTTGCGTCTCCACAACTCCCATGCGGTGTTGCAATCGAAAGAGCGCGGCATCGGCCTCTTTTAATAAATCCTTGTCGCCGGATTCTTTGGAAAGTTCGTATCCCACTTTCGCATCCTCAAAATCCACAATCACTTGCTCAAGCGGTTCAATCTGCGAGCGCACAAGTTTCAGTTCGTTGATGACAAGTTGCGCGGCTTTCTGGTCGTTCCAAAAATCACCTTCACCCATTTGGCGATTCAATTCCGCGCGTTCGTTTA
>Ga0209190_1003211_pt1 | contig 10852 bp, 14 predicted proteins | sample M_140205_XF_Meta_FD_187315 | JGI IMG/M metagenome (GOLD analysis project Ga0209190, IMG submission 187315) | Freshwater microbial communities from Lake Montjoie, Canada to study carbon cycling - M_140205_XF_MetaG (SPAdes) (version 2) | ecosystem: Environmental > Aquatic > Freshwater > Lake... | reverse complement strand
CTAATTCTTAATAATGAGAGTTTAGATATCCTTAAAGATAAAAATGCAATTGATCTTTTAATCAAAAGAATTATGAACATTAAAAGTAATCGAGAATTTTTTAATCCCCAACTCATATGAACTTATCATCTTTTAAATCCATGAAAAAAGATGGTAAAAAAATTGCCATATTAACTTGCTATGACGCAACATTTGCTTCCCTTTTAGAATCTATTGGTGTGCATGCCCTTCTAGTTGGAGATTCTTTAGGAATGGTCATTAAAGGTGATCAGAATACACATCATGTTTCTCTGGACGATATGATTTATCACACGAAAGCAGTATCGCGAGGCGCTTCATCCTCATTTATTATTAGCGACCTACCTATCAATACTTATAGTACGAATGAGGTCGCTTATAAAAATGCTTCAGCGCTTATTGAAGCTGGTGCAGATATGGTTAAACTCGAAGGGGGTAAATCATTAGCGCCTATTGTGAAGTATTTAAAAGCAAAAGGTATTCAAGTATGCGGGCACATAGGGTATATGCCTCAAAGTGTTCATGATGCAAATAATAAAACTATCCAAGATATATTAAAAAAATCGTTAGAGACTATTTTAGAGGATGCTAAGGTGCTTGAAAAATATGGCGCTGATATGATAGTGCTTTCTTCTGTTCCTGAAGATTCTGCAAAAGAAATTACAGAGGCTTTGTCTATTCCGACAATCGGCTTTCATTCAGGACAAGATTGCAATGGAGAAGTATTTATCTTGCATGATTTACTTATTAATTCTAAAGCTTCGCATGATCTCTATGTGAGCGAAACAACTTCTCCTCATAAGACTGGAATCGTCAAAGACTTTCTTTTGCAATTCATAAAAAATCATTCATAAACATGCAGACTATTCATACCAAATATGAATTAATTAACGCCTTAAAACCTCTGACAAATATAGCTTTTGTTCCTACTATGGGCAATCTTCATGAAGGGCATCTTACGCTTATTCAGGAAGCCTTTAAAAAAACGGAGTATGTTGTGGTAAGTGTTTTTATTAACCCACTTCAGTTTAATTCGACTGAAGATTTTAAAAGGTATCCGAGAACTCTAGAAGAAGATTTATCTATACTTAAAAAAATTGGTGTGCCTTTTGTATTTGCGCCTTCCGAAAGTGAAATGCTTGATCCATTGCAGACATTTGCAATGCATTTGCCCCAAATTGCTTATGATTTATGTGGCAAATTTAGGCCAGGTCATTTTGAGGGTGTTGCAACAATCGTGTACAAGCTATTTAATCTTGTCCAGCCAGAAATGGCTTTTTTTGGAAAAAAGGATTTTCAGCAACTTTTCTTAATCAAAGCACTTGTGAAACAACTTGATTTGCCGATTAATATTATCGGTATCGATACGGTGAGGCATGATGATGGCCTAGCAAGAAGCTCAAGAAATAGTTTACTTAATGAGGAATATAGAAAAAAGGCGCCGCAACTATTCCAGACATTGAATAGCATGAAAGAAAAAGCTATCAAAAAAAGCTTGTCTTTTGATGAGATTGAAGCTTTTGCTACTCAATCTTTAAATGCATCTGGTTGGATTGTTGACTACCTTAGTATTCGATCTTCTCAGTCGCTTGCATCCCCGGTTCACGATGAAAATCAACTGGTTATTCTAGGGGCCGCCACTTTAGGGTCAGTTCGTCTCATCGATAATATTGAATTTTGCATCCATGATTGAACTAGCTATAATAGGACATCCTTTTGACCTAGTTTTGTAGTTAAATATATGCAAAGAATCATGCTCAAATCTAAGCTTCATCGCGTTCATGTGACTCATTCAGAACTTGAATATGAAGGCTCTTGTGCCATTGATGAAACATTACTTGAAGCAGCTCAAATTCGTGAGTATGAGCAAATTGCTATCTACAATATTACCAATGGGGAGCGATTTACAACATACGCTATCAGAGCACAAAGAAATTCAGGTGTTATTTCTATTAATGGTGCTGCCGCTCATAAAGCTAACCCAGGGGATCTTATTATTATCGCGACTTATGGAAATTACAGTGAGCTAGAACTTGAGAAATATAAGCCTGTACTTATCTACGTTAACGAAAAAAATCATATTATTGCAAAAAAAGATTCTATTCAAATTCAGGCTGCTTAAATATTGATGACCTTAAACGATATTAAAAAAGCCGTGGTTGACGCGCTTGAAGACATCAAAGCATTTGATATAGAAGTCATCGATGTAAGAAAGCTTACAACTGTTACAAGTTTTATGGTCGTTGCGAGCGCCAACTCAACAAGACAAACAAAAGCACTTGCGCATAATGTTTGCGAAAAAATGAAATCACTTGATATTCATATCAATGGGGTTGAAGGTGAAAAAGACGGTGAATGGGTCTTGGTTGATGTGGATGATGTCATTGTTCATATCATGCTTCCTACCACACGGGCCTATTACAACCTCGAAGAATTATGGATAGCGCCTTCTAAAAAGCCAACTGCAAAAAAAATTAGTTCGCTTCATTGAAAATAAAGATCATATCGATTGGCAATAAAATGCCGAATTGGATTAACGAAGCTTTCGAAAGCTATATTTCAAAGCTCAATCATGAATTCATGCCTCAACTGATCGAAATCAAACCTGAAAAAAAATTTGACTCCCTCGAGCAGAAGAAATTAAGTGAGGCTGAAAAAATTTTAGCGCATATTGAAAAAGAATTTCTAATCGTACTCGATGAAAAAGGCATTCAATTCTCATCTCAAGAGCTTGCTCAAAAACTAAATCACTGGTCAGAGCATTTTAAACAGATTACTTTTGTGATTGGAGGTGCTGATGGTATTCATGAAAATATCCTTCAAAAAGCTAACCTAATTTGGAGCCTTTCCAAATCAACATTTCCTCATGCATTGATAAGAGTTTTAATTGCAGAACAGTTATATAGAGCCCATTCCATCTTAGAAAATCATCCTTATCATCGTGAGTAAAAAGTATAAAAATTCACTCGTTTGGTTTAGAAGAGATTTGCGTGATTATGATCACGCTGCTCTTTTGCATGCTTTGCAAGACTCAGAACATGTTTTTTGTATATTTATTTTTGATAAAGAAATTTTAAATGCTTTAAAAAATAAAGAAGATAGACGGGTTGAATTTATATGGGAAAGCGTAAAAGAACTTAAAGAAAGTCTAATACAAAAAAAATCGGATCTGATTGTATTACACGACAAAGCTTTTGAAGCTATGTCTTTTGCAATCGATCAATTTAAAATTGAAGCTATCTTCACTAATAGAGATTATGAGCCAGCCGCAATAGCAAGAGATGAGAGTATTAAAAATCTTGCGACCTCAAAAAAGATTGCATTTCATGATTTTAAAGACCAAGTAGTCTTTGAGAAAAATGAAATCCTTACGGCGCTCGAAAAGCCTTATACCGTTTTTACGCCCTATAAAAATAATTACTTAAAAAAACTTAGTCAAACTACGATACCTCGTTTTGATATTGAGCCATGGATCTCAAATCTTGCTCAATTTAAATCTCAACCTTTGCTAACTCTTAAAGATATGGGCTTTCAAGCAACCAACCTGCATGATATTAAAATTCATACCGGTATGTCTGGAGGCAAGTTACTCGTTGAAGATTTTAAAGAAAGAGTAGCGTTTTATAAAAAAACACGCGATTTCCCAGCAATTAAAGGCGTTTCTTATTTGTCTGTCCATTTGCGATTTGGCACAGTTTCTATAAGACAACTCTTTCGTTTAGCTCAGGAATCTTTTAGCGAAGGAGCTGAAACATGGCTCAATGAATTAATATGGCGCGAATTTTATTTTCAAATTTTATTTCATCGCCCCGATGTGGCACATGGCAAGGCTTTCAAAAAAGAATATGAATCGATCGATTTTGAAAACAATCCTGATTATTTTAAAGCTTGGACTGAAGGTAAAACGGGCTACCCCATTGTAGATGCTGCAATGAGGCAACTTAACCAAACGGGCTTTATGCATAACCGGCTTAGAATGATTGCCGCTTCTTTTTTAGTCAAAGACCTCCTCGTCGATTGGCGCTGGGGTGAGGCTTATTTTGCAGAAAAACTGATTGATTTCGACTTAAGTGCTAATAACGGCGGTTGGCAATGGGCAGCATCCACAGGATGTGATGCTCAGCCCTGGTTTAGGATTTTTAACCCAGTTACGCAATCAACACGCTTCGATCTTCAGGGGAAATTTATTAAAAAATATATTCCCGAACTTAAAAACTGCACTGATGACGAAATTCATGCGCCTTGGCTTAGTCAAAAGGCTGAGCAATTTAAGTACCCAACCCCTATTGTTGACCATGCTTCTCAAAGGATTAAGGCCTTAGCCCTTTATAAATCGGTTAAAAGTTAAGCTGTTGTTTTTACACAACAACAAAAGCCTCACAAAGCTTAATTTTCAATAACTTATGGACAAAAAAACAACATTCATAGATAATTTGGCTAATATTTATGAAACAACTATTCATGCCAAAAAATATCAATAAATTCCTTGTATCAATCTTAGTGACTTTTTTCATGTTTGGCTGTGCTTCTCAGCAAAACAAAGACCCTCTCGAAGGCTTAAATCGAACTGTTTACAAATTTAACGATGTCGTCGATAACGTCGCGTTAAAACCAGTCGCTAAAGGCTATCAAGCTATAACGCCTGCCCCTGTTCAAACGGGCGTGAATAATTTCTTTAGAAATATTCGTGATGTCGTTACGCTTGTAAATGAATTATTTCAATTCAAATTTAAACAAGCCGTTAACACAGGAGGTCGTGTAGCCTTAAACACAACAGTTGGTGTGCTCGGAATATTTGATGTGCACTCAAAAAGTGGTGGTGCCCGTACTAAAGAAGATTTCGGTCAAACCCTTGGTTATTATGGTCTTGATAGCGGGGCTTATTTAGTCTTGCCAATCATTGGGCCGTCAAGCACTAGAGATGGTATTGGCTTCTTAACTGATGCATTCTTCTTCGACCCAGTCACTTACATTAATGATGACACTTCAAGATACATCACAACGGCGGTATTGATTGTGGATAAGCGTGCTGAACTTCTTGATGATACAGATATTCGTGATCAAGCCTTTGACCCTTATGCATTCATGCGTGATAGCTATATGCAATATAGAGAAAATCAAGTTTTAGATGGCGTAGAAGATCCGAACGGCGTTAAACCTTATAATATTCCTCTCGGCGGCAATTAATTAACATTACATCAGCTAGAAGCAATGCTCATTGTTTCTAGCAAGATCGATCCTGTAAGTTTTGATCCATTTCTGTAAACGTCATTTCCAATCGCTACAATTTGTTTCAGCATATCTTTCATATTGCCTGCAATGGTAATTTCCTCAACCGGATAAGTAATCACCCCATTTTCAACCCAATATCCTGAAGCGCCCCTAGAGTAGTCCCCTGTGACCATATTGAGCCCGTGACCAAGTAACTCCGTCACAAGTAAACCTTTATGCATTGTTTTCATAAGATCTTTTAAATTTTTATTGCTAGTCTTGACGATTAAATTATGCGCGCCGCCAGCGTTACCTGTTGATTGCATGCCAAGCTTTCTCGCGGAATAAGAAGATAAAAGATATCCATTAACAATTCCTTGATCCATTAATAATCTTTTGTGAGTTGCAACACCTTCATCATCAAACATGGAGCTTGCATCCCCTCTTGAAAGGAAAGGATCTTCTTCGATGGTGAGATGATCACTGGCTACCTTTTCCCCAAGTGAATTTAAAAGAAAAGAAGATTGACGGTATAAATTACCACCCGAGATCGCTGAAATAAGAGATGAAATAAGTCCCGTAGCTATAGGTGCCTCAAAAATCACTGGGGTATGACATGTTTTAATTTTTTGTGCACCTAATCGAGAAAGTGTTCTTGTGCCAGCTAATGTACCTATGGATTCAGGGGACTCTAAATCTTCAACATGTCTTGCGGATGAATACCAATAATCTCTTTGCATCATCGATTTTTCTTCTGCAATGACAGAGCACCCTATGGAGTGTCTTGAGGTTGGATAGCCTCCTAAAAAGCCGTAACTATTAGCATAGATAAAAATACCCTCTGAAGATGAAACACTCGCCCCTTCGGAATTAGTAATTTTTTGACTCACGTCTAGCGCTGACGCCTCGCAAACATTCGCAAGATCAATTAAATGATCTATAGAAATATCCCAAGGGTTATATAGATCAAGGTCTTGCATATTAGTCGCCATAAGCTCTTTATCGGCTAGGCCAAATAAAGGATCTGACGCTGTATAACGTGCAATATTAAAAGCGGCGTCTACTGTATCTTCAATACTTTGATCAGACAGGTCTGAGGAACTCGAACTCCCCTTTCGTTGTCCGTTATAAAGTGTTACAGAAAAACCTTTATCTCTATTGATTTCAAGGGTTTCAAGATTGCCTAAACGTATAGAAACATTTTTACCTGTACCATAACTTACCTCAACCTCAGATGCAGTCGCACCTATTTTCTTTGCGTAATTTAATGTGTGGTCAGCAATTTTTTTCAAATGCTCTAAATCAAATTGATTTTTTTTCATGTCTTTATGGGTGAGAAAGTAAACCCTGTTATCATAACTTAGAAATAGTCACTCTATTAACTCACAAACATTCATATGGTAAAAGATAAAGACTTCGAAACAAATACCGTCAGCAGAACGCAGCTCAAACTAGAAGCAGAAAAACTTCAGTCGATCGGATTGAAATTATGTGAATTATCGACCTCTAAATTAAAAGCTTTAGATTTACCACCCAACTTACTTGAGGCTATTCTTGCGATGCAAAAAATTACAAGCAATAGCGCTAAAAGGCGACAGAGTCAGTATATTGGGAAGCTTATGAGAAATTTTGACGCAACTGAATTAAATATCATATTGACTTTTTGGGACCAACAAGAACTTAAAGAAAAGCAACATTTTCATAATGTTGAACTATGGCGTAAAAAATTAATTGAAGAGCCAGGAAGTGTTAATGATTTTTTATCTAAACATCCTACTGAAGAAAAATTAATTCTTTTTGACACGATTAAAGAAGCCATTGAAGAAAAAAATAAAGATAAGGCTCCAAAATATAGTCGTGAATTATTTAAACTTATTAAGAAAATTATAGAGAAGTAAAGTTATCTTTTATTAAGCTCAGCTGTCGCAATTTTTTCTTCGTCATCTCTGATGTATTTTATACTGACCTTGGTGCCTTGATTTTTTTGTACTACTTTTGAAAAATCTTCTGGCGAGTCAACATTAAGATCGTTTAATTTAAGAACCACATCACCCTTTTCAATCCCTGCTTTAAACGCAGGCGAATCTTTAATCACTGCAATGACTTTAAGTCCTGGCTCTTTTTGTTTCTCTTTGGTATCTGAATTCTTCCTTACTAATTGAATGACATGCACACCAAAAATAGGCTGTGGAAGCTTTGCCCAATAGGTTGCATAGAATTCAAACTTACTATTTTTATCTAAATCTGCTTCAGAGATTTCAATCACCGCATTTTTTTCGCCCTTGTTATCTTTTTTCATTTCATCATGAATCTGCCTTAAGCGAGCGGATCGGGTCATCTCATTCATTTTACGATCGTAGACAAAAACCACATCAGCCTGAATCGACTGAGCATGTTTCAATGCCTGATTAGGCTCAACAAAGGGGCCTTGAAATGAAGAGGTCCCCATTAAGTCGTAACCATCTTCTAGCATTCTTGTATTGTCTTTATCCTTATTCATGCCAGCGTAGATCTTTGTATCAGGCTTATTTTGCATTGAGTGAAGGCTATGATTACTTTGGGTAAAGTAATTTGATTGAAATAGATTTGTTTCATCCGCGACTGCTAAGAGACTTACAAAGTTTAACAGTATGAAAATATGTTTAAATTGCATAAAATTCCTAAGAAACGTTAATGTTATGATCAAGTTTTAATTCATTATGACCTATCATGAAAAATAAGTTCACTAAAATTGGACTCATTTCAATTAGCGACCGAGCCTCAAAAGGAGAATATGAGGATCAAGGCATTCCTAATCTTAAAGCCTGGCTTCAAAAGGCTATAGCCTCTCCTTTCGAAACGCTTGAAAAAATAATTCCCGACGAAAAAGCTGTGATTGAATCTTCACTGATTCATCTTGTGGATATAGAAAAGTGTAATCTCATTTTCACCACAGGAGGCACAGGACCTGCCTTAAGAGATATAACGCCTGAAGCTACTATGGGAATTGCGGATCGAGAGATGCCTGGTTTTGGGGAGCAAATGCGTCAAATTAGCCTTCATTTTGTGCCCACCGCTATTCTCTCAAGACAAGTGGCCGTGATTCGTAAAAATACCCTGATTATCAATTTACCAGGTCAGCCCAAATCAATTGCTCAAACACTCGAAGGCCTTAAAGACGGTCAAGGAAAAATTCTTGTACACGGTATATTTGCTGCTGTCCCTTATTGTATTGATCTTTTAAATGGTCCTTTTATTGAAACTCATTCAAATATCGTTGAATCTTTTAGACCTATATCTAAATAACCATGACTTCTGAATTTGAAATTATTCAACGTCACTTTAATAAAAAAACGAAGCATACTATTTTAGGCATTGGTGATGATGCAGCCATCATTAAAATACAAAAAAATTATGAGCTGGTTGTTTCTTCAGACATGCTTGTAGAAAATATTCATTTTCTAAAAAAAACTGATCCTTCGCGTTTGGGTTGGAAATCTCTTGCAGTTAATCTTTCAGATATTGCTTCAATGAGCGCAAAAGCTAAATGGGTTACTTTGTCGATATCATTGCCTAAACCAGATCAAATATGGCTGAAAAAATTCTCTCAAGGTTTTTTCAAGTGTGCAGAAAAGTTTGGGGTTGATCTTATTGGTGGCGATACGACAAAAGGGCCTCTTGTGATTTCAATCACTATCATGGGTGAAATTGCAAAAGGGCAAAGCCTATTAAGATCTGCAGCCAAAATAAATGATGATATATGGGTGACAGGTCAATTAGGTAATGCCTCAATGGGACTTGCAAGTCTTCAAGGGAAAATAAAACTCACTCCAACATTAAAAATGAAATGTATTAAGGCGCTCGAAATACCTATGCCAAAAGTTTTATTGGGTGTTCATTTATCTAAGTTCGCACACAGTTGCATTGATGTCTCTGATGGACTGATTCAGGATTTAGGTCATATCATAAAAAATTCGAAGGTAGGTGCAACGATTTTTTTAAATCAAATACCTTGCGAGGACTTTATTAAAACATCAAAAAAATATCATTTCGCATTAAATGGTGGTGATGATTATGAATTACTATTTACAGCGCCCTTAAAAAATAGGGCATATATAGAAAAGATTGCAAAAGAAACGAACACTCAGGTCAATAGGATTGGCATTATCAACAATCAAAGATCTATAAAGATCGTGAATGAAAATGGTAAATTTCTATCATTCAACGCTAAAGGATTTGATCATTTTGCCTAACCTTAAATTTCTCTTGAAACATCCTGCGCATTTTTTAGCGCTAGGTTTTGGTGCTGGCCTCTCAAGAAAAGCTCCAGGCACATTAGGCACGCTTGTTGCTATTCCACTCTATTTATTAATTTCTTCTTATAGTGCTTTTACACAAATATTAATTGCCATATTTTTTGCAATCATCGGAGTTTTTATTTGCGATCAAACTGCACGCGCGCTCAAAATAAAAGATCCAAGCGCTATTGTTTGGGATGAAATTGCAGCCTTCTTTCTAATGCTAGTCATTTGCCAACCCTTTTCGAGTTATATTCAAATCATTCAATTATTTTTACTCTTTAGGCTGTTTGATATTTGGAAGCCCTTTCCTATTAATTATTTAGATAAACATGTCGAGGGTGGATTGGGCATTATGCTTGATGACTATGCCGCGGCTCTCTTTGCTTTATTCATTTTTTTCTCAATACAATGGCTCATAAATTAATCGAAGAAGTATGCCTTCAATTAGGCAGCTTACTTGCGCAAAAAAAAATTCATATATCAGTGGCTGAGTCCTGTACAGGGGGGATGGCAAGCCAGTATCTGACAAGCATCCCTGGAAGCTCCTCCTGGTTTGATCGTGGATTTGTGACTTATAGTAATGAGTCAAAAATGGATTTACTTGATGTCGGCAAACAAACACTTTCAAATTTTGGGGCTGTAAGTAAAGAAACCGCTTCAGAAATGGCACTGGGTGCCTTAAATAAGAGTCGCGCCGATATTACGCTATCCATTACTGGAATTGCTGGCCCTGGAGGAGGCTCATCCGACAAGCCTGTAGGTACTATTTTTTTTGCAATCGCATATCAAAATAAAATCATTTTTAATACCTCAAAAGTCTTCCCAGGATCAAGAGAAAATATACGTGAATCTTCTTGTCTATTTGCCCTAAATCAGGTCTTAGCGCTTACTTTAAATCTCCAAGTATGAAATAATTATCAGTGATAAAAACACTTAATTAAAGGCACATTTAGATGGATGACAACAAAAGTAAAGCCCTCGCTGCAGCGCTAGCGCAGATCGAAAAACAATTCGGAAAAGGTTCAGTCATGAGAATGGATGATTCCGAAGTCATCGAAGATATTCAGTCTGTTTCAACAGGCTCAATCGGTCTTGATATTGCTCTTGGTATCGGTGGATTGCCTCGAGGACGTGTAGTTGAAATATATGGACCAGAGTCTTCAGGTAAAACATCTTTAACGTTATCAGTGATTGCTCAAATGCAAAAACTTGGAGGTGTTGCAGCTTTTATAGATGCTGAACATGCGCTTGATCCTCAATACGCAGCAAAGCTAGGCGTTGTTGTTCCAGACCTGCTTATTTCTCAGCCTGACACCGGGGAACAGGCTCTCGAGATTGCAGAT
>Ga0209190_1003209_pt1 | contig 10852 bp, 9 predicted proteins | sample M_140205_XF_Meta_FD_187315 | JGI IMG/M metagenome (GOLD analysis project Ga0209190, IMG submission 187315) | Freshwater microbial communities from Lake Montjoie, Canada to study carbon cycling - M_140205_XF_MetaG (SPAdes) (version 2) | ecosystem: Environmental > Aquatic > Freshwater > Lake... | reverse complement strand
CCCAACGCGACAACGGACGGCCGTCCACTTCCACAATCATTTCCACCATGCGTTCGCGGCCAGCTTTTTCTACCGTCGCTTCGTTGATAGCCCAGCCGCGGGCAATTTCAGATCCATTGCACGTTGCTACGACATCGAGAGTGACCCGCTCCTCAACGCTGTAATCGCCGGCGACCACCTGTGACACGACCTTCGCCGTGTCATTGCCTTCGGCCTCAGCCAAAAAGCCCACATGGCCCAAATTCACACCCAGCAAGGGAACGTGCGCCTGCCGCGTGATCTCAGCAGCACGCAACAGCGTTCCGTCGCCGCCCAGAACTACAGCCAGGTCTGCATTGGCGTCATCAAGCGAAACGGGCACTACGCCATCAACCGCAAGGTCGGCTGCTTCGTCGGTAAGAGCGCGCACCGTCAGACCTTTGGCCAAGAAAGCCTGCGCCATCTCTCGGGCCGCAAGCAAGGCCACGTCACGCCCGGTATGAGCGATCAAGAGCACACTCGAGGGCACTCGCGTTGGACTCACGAAGGACCCTCCTTAATAGCTCGATCAAGTTCAACGGGATTCAACGCTTGGGCACCGTGCCCCAGCCACAAGAAATACTCGACATTGCCAGCGGGACCGGGCAAGACACTGGCCGTGACTCCCCTGACACCCCAACCTAACGCGAAAGCACTGTCAGCGATGCTACTCACCGCAGCGGCTCGCTGCGCTGGCTCGCGAACAACCCCACCGGTGCCGAGCGCCTCCTTGCCCACCTCAAACTGTGGCTTGACCATGACCACCACATCGGCAGTGGTTGAGCAACACCCCACCAAAGCGGGCAACACCAAAGTCAGCGAGATGAAGGACAGGTCAGCCACGACCAGATCCACCAGGCCACCAATCTGCTCCGGGGTCAAAGTCCGGACGTTGGTTCGATCAACAATCTCGACTCGATCCGAGCTTTGGATCGACCAGGCCAGCTGGCCATACCCCACATCTACTGCCACGACGTGCTCAGCGCCTCTGCGCAACAAAACATCGGTGAACCCGCCCGTAGATGCGCCTGCATCCAAACATCGCTTTCCAGCAACGACTATGTCGGGCCACGCATCAAGCGCACCCGCGAGTTTGTGTGCGCCACGCGAGACATAACCCAAGTCAGCTTCATCGGACAGCACAACAATGGAGACGTTGTCCTCGACTTGCGTGGCTGGCTTAGTCGCAATGTTTCCCTGGACTTTCACCCGTCCATCGCCGATTAATTCAACAGCCTGCTCACGCGAACGAGCCAAGCTCCTACGAACCAATTCGGCATCTAGCCTGCGTCGAGGCACGACGACACTCTCAGTCTTGGTCGAGTGTGAGCATCGCATCTTGCAGGGCGCGATGAACCTGGGTAAAAACAGCGGGATGATCACTCACCGGCAACTGGTCAAGGTCACGCAGTTCCGCAATGGCTGCATCGACACGAGGGTCCCCTGTTTGCACATCAAGAGGGAGCAAGCCTTGGCTATCCACGGACGCACCGGATTCGGCTGTCTCTGAAATCTCTGGGTTTGACTGGTTCACAGGCTCCACGCTATCTATCTAGCCCGACCACATCAACGACCTGGTCCTCTTGAGCCCACGCCGCAGCAGCCGCACAGCGGACGCCATCAACCCCATCTGCACTTTGTCCTTGATCCCGAGCAGGTGCAGTCACCACGACAACTGCGCCTTCCAGATGGGCGGACCACCCGCGGTGTTCCCACCGCTGCCCTGAGTTAGCAATGTCGCTCACGATGTCGCGAATAAAGACCTGCTCGGTCACGAGCCCTTGCAAGTCGGCGGCAATGAGGTCAGGACGCTGGCCTAACGGTGCTAGGACCGCATGCTTGGCCGAACAGATCCCAGATAAGACCAACAAACTGGTCAACCCCGCATTAATAGCTCCGGCAATGTCAGTGTCCAAACGATCACCGATCACCAAGGCGTTCTTGGCTTGAAAGCGGTCGATTGCGTTGCGGTACAACGTCGGTTCTGGTTTGCCGGCAACCAGCGGGGTCACGCCACTGGCCTCTTGCACAGCGGCGACAAAAGATCCACTTCCCGGGGCTATGCCCTGTGGTGTGGGGAAGGTGCGATCCGTGTTGGTCGCAACGAACAAGGCGCCGGCGGCAACCGCGTAACTTGCCGAAGCCAGATCCCGCCACGAAATATCTGGACCAAAACCCATCAGGATCGCTACGGCCTCTGGGCTTGAGGGCGCCACCGCACGCAAACCTGCGGCTTCCACCGAAGCGCTGACCCCTACACCTCCAACAATGCCAACGGCTGAACCAGCCGGCAGTCGATGCGCCAACAGATCGGCCGCTGCCATGGCCGACGTCACCACGTCCTCGTCGTGCACATCAATTCCGAGCGACCGCAAATGGTCCGCCACCTGCGAAGCGGGCCGACCGGCGTTATTAGTCACGAACGCGGTGCGCATTCCCAAACGATGGCTCTGTGCGATGGCCTCCACTGATCCAGGAACAGCATCTGGTCCGACATAGACCACACCATCAAGGTCAACCAAGGCCAGATCAAAAAGTTGGGGCAGAAGTGCCATCACTCACGCTCGCTTCGCACGCGCTCACGCAACTGAGCCAACACACTGGCGTAGTCGCGCAGGTCTGGCCGCAAGGCAACGGCCTTGGCTTGGTAGTCGATGGCTTCAGTTACCCGATCCACGCCCGCCAGACAGCGTGCAATAGCGATGAGGGCTACGTGATCATCAGGAGTCCGGGCCACCAACGATTCACAGTGCGGCAATGCCCGCGAAAATTCACCATTGTCGAGGAGTGCGGCGATCAGCGCCGCGCGATAGGTGGGGTCTGGATCTGCCCCTACCGCCGCATCGAGGAACTCAACAGCCCGCTCGCACTCCCCCGCGTCATGGCTTTCAATGCCAGCCAAATACCACGTCAATGCATCTGACGAGAGTGACATGAAACGACCCTTATCGACGAAGTGAAGACCCCATCATGTCGGATTGGACTTCAGGATGCGACTAGCTACCGCAATTTCCAAGTCCCAACGACTACTGGGAATGGTGCCGGCTCGCCAGAAGCGACGCCTCATCTGACCTTCGATACTGACCACATCACCGATCCGCCAACTCCCAGCTTTGCGGCGCAGTGCAGCTGTCCAAGCCGAACAGTCAAAGACGTCGCTACGACCATCGGCACGTGGAACGACCACACGAACAGAGATCACTTGTGAACCGCTGGGCAAGGTGAGCATCTCGCCGACGTTGCTTATTCGACCCACCACCGACACGTCGTTGACCGGTTCCCAGCCGTCGAGGTGAGCTGATTCGGCGGCTGATCGAACCCGAGAATTGCCTTGATTTACTTGGGTTTTCTTTGATTTTGTCGTTGAAGATGCTGCCACAATTCCTCCACTAGAACGCGAGGTCCTCAGTGTGATCGACAGGGCCATTTCGCGGGCCGCATGAAGGCCGATGTGTGGAAAAGAACTGCAGTGGACAAACTATTCTTCAAGGTCAGTGAAAAGCACTTCGTCATCAAAACCACCAATGGATGGCGGTGCGACTTCTCCTCCGAGGGCTACTAAGCGCTCCTCAGCGTCGGTGCCGTACTCCACGTCCAGCAGGCTCGCTTTCTGAAACCACGTCGCTGCTTCTTCAGTGCGCCCCAAGGCTTCCAAAGTGTCGGCATACGCGTAACGCAAGCGTGCGCCCCACTCAAGATCATCTTCACTGAGCTCATTGCACTGCAAGGTCACCAAGGCTGCATCAATTTGGCCAAGGTCACGGCGGGCTCCGGCGGCAACAATGCGCATCTCAATGCGCCCAGCCTTAGTCAACCGCGCAACAGCGGGTGAACCAGCGATCTCGAGCGCCTTTTCCGGACGACCCAAGCCCCGTTCGCAGTCCGCCATGACGGGCAAATTATCTTCGGAGCCAGACATTCGTCGATCAGCGCGCAATTCTGTCAACGCGCGAGCAAAGTGCCCCGCTCGATAGGCCGCGAGACCGGCAGTTTCACGAACCACGGCGATTCGTCCAGCGCGCCGAACAGCTGCCTGGGCATGCTCCCAAGCCAATTCCGGGTTGTCATCAATGTTTTGTCCCACCATCACTAGGTGGCGGGCTACCCAGCGTGCGTTGTCTGCGGTTAATCCACGCAGGTCGCCGAGGAATATATCTTGGTCTAATTCATCACCGGTGACACTGTCCGGAAGGTCAGGCCACAACCGCTCATTGCGCGGTTCAATCCGGCGGTCGCTGTATGCGCGATCACCGCTCGTGCGACCTGATTGGGGCGTGCGCGAGCGTGATCCGTCACGCGAATCACGTGAGGCATACGAACGCGAAGAGCCCTCTGACGGACGATCAGACCGAGAACGGTCCGAGGCACCCGCTGGCCGATCAGAACGGGGACGATCAGAACGGGGACGATCAGATGACCCGGATTGCCGCTCAGATGAACTGGACGGACGGTCCGTTCGAGGACGTCCTTGTGAACTGCCGCCTGAGGACCCTGAATTGGGGCCAGGCTTTCGTGGTGGACGCGAGTTATTGGGAGGATTCGCAGAATCTGCCATAACGTCTCCCTTTTTTCATACCTTCACTGGTGAGTACAACACACCCAACACCTATGTATTGAGGGCCGCTCTTACATGTGTAAGAACGGCCCTCAACCAAAGTATGTCCGGCAGCGTCCTACTCTCCCACTCCGTCACCAGAGCAGTACCATCGGCTCTGAAGGGCTTAACTTCCGGGTTCGGAATGTAACCGGGTGTTTCCCCTTCGACATGGCTGCCGAAACTCTATTGAGATATCAGTCGTTCCCGACCGTATCTCGAGAGCTGCACAGTGGACGCGTAGCATTTTTGTGGTCAAGTCCTCGGCCTATTAGTACCGGTCGGCTGCATGCATTGCTGCACTTCCACCTCCGGCCTATCAACCCAGTCGTCTAGCTGGGGGCCTTACCAGGTTAACCCTGTGGGAAAGCTCATCTTGAAGCCGGCTTCCCGCTTAGATGCTTTCAGCGGTTATCCGTTCCGAACGTAGCTAATCAGCGGTGCCCTTGGCAGGACAACTGACACACCAGAGGTTCGTCCATCCCGGTCCTCTCGTACTAGGGATAGCCCTTCTCAACTTTCCTACGCGCGCAGCGGATAGGGACCGAACTGTCTCACGACGTTCTAAACCCAGCTCGCGTACCGCTTTAATGGGCGAACAGCCCAACCCTTGGGACCTACTCCAGCCCCAGGATGCGACGAGCCGACATCGAGGTGCCAAACCATCCCGTCGATATGGACTCTTGGGGAAGATCAGCCTGTTATCCCCGGGGTACCTTTTATCCGTTGAGCGACGGCGCTTCCACAAGCCACCGCCGGATCACTAGTTCCGACTTTCGTCCCTGCTCGACCTGTCGGTCTCACAGTCAAGCTCCCTTGTGCACTTGCACTCAACACCTGATTGCCAACCAGGCTGAGGGAACCTTTGAGCGCCTCCGTTACATTTTAGGAGGCAACCGCCCCAGTTAAACTACCCATCAGACACTGTCCCTGATCCGGATTACGGACCTAGGTTAGACATCCAGAACGACCAGAGTGGTATTTCAACATTGACTCCACGAACACTGGCGTGCCCGCTTCACAGTCTCCCACCTATCCTACACAAGCCGTACCGAACACCAATATCAAACTATAGTAAAGGTCCCGGGGTCTTTCCGTCCTGCCGCGCGTAACGAGCATCTTTACTCGTAGTGCAATTTCACCGGGCCCATGGTTGAGACAGTCGAGAAGTCGTTACGCCATTCGTGCAGGTCGGAACTTACCCGACAAGGAATTTCGCTACCTTAGGATGGTTATAGTTACCACCGCCGTTTACTGGGGCTTAAGTTCTCAGCTTCGACCCGAAGGTCTAACCGGTCCCCTTAACCTTCCAGCACCGGGCAGGCGTCAGTCCGTATACATCGTCTTGCGACTTGGCACGGACCTGTGTTTTTAGTAAACAGTCGCTTCTCGCTGGTCTCTGCGGCCGCAGCCAGCTTCGGGAGTAAATCCCTACACCAGCCCCGGCCCTCCTTCTCCCGAAGTTACGGAGGTATTTTGCCGAGTTCCTTAACCATGGTTCACCCGATCGCCTTGGTATTCTCTACCTGACTACCTGAGTCGGTTTAGGGTACGGGCCGCTCTATTCCTCGCTAGAGGCTTTTCTCGGCAGCATAGGATCATCCACTTCGCCTTAACGGCTCGGCATCGAATCTCAGGCTTAATGAAACGCGGATTTGCCTACGTTTCGCCCTACATTCTTACCCCGGGACTACCATCGCCCGGGTTGGACTACCTTCCTGCGTCACCCCATTGCTTGTCTACTACCAGCTCGGTTCGCGTTTCTAGTTCAGCTCGCCCGAAGGTCCGCCGCTTTCAATACGCTTAGCATTGCTGGGGTCAACATGGGCGGAATAAAGCGGGTACGGGAATATCAACCCGTTGTCCATCGACTACGCCTGTCGGCCTCGCCTTAGGTCCCGACTTACCCAGGGCAGATTAGCTTGACCCTGGAACCCTTAGTCATTCGGCGGAAGAGTTTCTCGCTCTTCTTTCGCTACTCATGCCTGCATTCTCACTCGTGTGGCATCCACGCCTGGGTTACCCCGGCGCTTCGCCCGCCACACGACGCTCCCCTACCCATCCACACGCCTGGACCTTTCCGAAGAAAGGCCGGGCTATTGCGTGAATGACACGGCTTCGGCGGTGTGCTTGAGCCCCGCTACATTGTCGGCGCGGAATCACTTGACCAGTGAGCTATTACGCACTCTTTTAAGGAATGGCTGCTTCTAAGCCAACCTCCTGGTTGTCTGTGCGACTCCACATCCTTTTCCACTTAGCACACGCTTGGGGGCCTTAGCCGGTGTTCTGGGCTGTTTCCCTCTCGACTACGGAGCTTATCCCCCGCAGTCTCACTGCCACGCTCTCACTTACTGGCATTCGGAGTTTGGCTGACGTCAGTAACCTTGTAGGGCCCATTGGCCATCCAGTGCTCTACCTCCAGTAAGAAACACGTGACGCTGCACCTAAATGCATTTCGGGGAGAACCAGCTATCACGGAGTTTGATTGGCCTTTCACCCCTACCCACAGCTCATCCCCTCAGTTTTCAACCTAAGTGGGTTCGGTCCTCCACGCCGTCTTACCGGCGCTTCAACCTGGCCATGGGTAGATCACTCCGCTTCGGGTCTTGAGCGTGCGACTAATTCGCCCTATTCGGACTCGCTTTCGCTACGGCTTCCCCACACGGGTTAACCTCGCCACACACCGCAAACTCGCAGGCTCATTCTTCAAAAGGCACGCTGTCACGAGAGACCGAAGTCTCCGACGCTCCAACGGCTTGTAGGCAAACGGTTTCAGGTTCTATTTCACTCCCCTCCCGGGGTTCTTTTCACCTTTCCCTCACGGTACTTGTCCGCTATCGGTCACCAGGGAATATTTAGGCTTAGCAGGTGGTCCTGCCAGATTCACACGGGATTTCTCGGGCCCCGTGCTACTTGGGATGACATCTGGGAGTCGCTTAGATTTCGTCTACGGGGGTCACACCCTCTGTGCCGGTCCTTTCAAGACCTTCGACTATCACCACGATTTCTTACTCCCTGATATCTCGGCAGAGATATCTAGATGGTCCCACGACCCCGAATACGCAACGCCTGCCGGCTATCACGCGTATTCGGTTTAGCCTCTTCCAGTTTCGCTCGCCACTACTCCCGGAATCACATGTTGTTTTCTCTTCCTGTGGGTACTGAGATGTTTCACTTCCCCACGTTCCCTCCACTTGTCCTATGTGTTCAGACAAGAGTGACTGGACATTACTCCAGCCGGGTTTCCCCATTCGGAAATCCTCGGATCAAAGCTCGGTTGACAGCTCCCCGAGGCTTATCGCAGCCTCCTACGTCCTTCATCGGTTCCTGGTGCCAAGGCATCCACCGTTCGCCCTTATTAACTTGGCCACAAAGATGCTCGCGTCCACTGTGCAGTTCTCAAGGTACGGGCAGGTTCCCAATCCGGATCGTTGTCGACATCAACTAGTGATGCGATACAACGGGGATTGGTCCTGTACCGAACAGAATCCATTTACATGGACTCTGCCTCAGTCCGAGGTGAGGATGTTTCCATCCGTTCCCTCAGGACCCAACAGCGTGCCTGGGCACTCATAAGAGCCCCAACTTTCCACTCCGCAAGCGGTTGTACTAGTTGAGAAACTTATAAATGCCTACTGGTCAATGTTCCACCCTTGAGCTCCACCCACAAAACATACGTTTGTGGCGTGGGCCTGGACTTGATCCAAAGATCGAGCCAGATGCTCCTTAGAAAGGAGGTGATCCAGCCGCACCTTCCGGTACGGCTACCTTGTTACGACTTCGTCCCAATCGCCGATCCCACCTTCGACGGCTCCTTCCCACAAGGGGTTAGGCCACCGGCTTCGGGTGTTACCGACTTTCGTGACGTGACGGGCGGTGTGTACAAGGCCCGGGAACGTATTCACCGCAGCGTTGCTGATCTGCGATTACTAGCGACTCCGACTTCATGGGGTCGAGTTGCAGACCCCAATCCGAACTGAGACCGGCTTTTTGGGATTCGCTCCACCTTGCGGTATCGCAGCCCTTTGTACCGGCCATTGTAGCATGCGTGCAGCCCAAGACATAAGGGGCATGATGATTTGACGTCGTCCCCACCTTCCTCCGAGTTGACCCCGGCAGTCTCCTATGAGTCCCCGCCATAACGCGCTGGCAACATAGAACGAGGGTTGCGCTCGTTGCGGGACTTAACCCAACATCTCACGACACGAGCTGACGACAACCATGCACCACCTGTATACGACCCTTGCGGACCTGACATCTCTGCCAGATTTCCGTATATGTCAAGCCTTGGTAAGGTTCTTCGCGTTGCGTCGAATTAAGCCGCATGCTCCGCCGCTTGTGCGGGCCCCCGTCAATTCCTTTGAGTTTTAGCCTTGCGGCCGTACTCCCCAGGCGGGGCGCTTAATGCGTTAGCTGCGGCGCAGAACACGTGGAATGTGCCCCACACCTAGCGCCCACCGTTTACGGCGTGGACTACCAGGGTATCTAATCCTGTTCGCTCCCCACGCTTTCGCTCCTCAGCGTCAGTATCGGCCCAGAGACCTGCCTTCGCCATCGGTGTTCCTCCTGATATCTGCGCATTTCACCGCTACACCAGGAATTCCAGTCTCCCCTACCGAACTCTAGTTTGCCCGTATCGAATGCAGGCTTGGGGTTGAGCCCCAAGTTTTCACATCCGACGCGACAAACCGCCTACGAGCTCTTTACGCCCAATAATTCCGGACAACGCTTGCACCCTACGTATTACCGCGGCTGCTGGCACGTAGTTAGCCGGTGCTTCTTCTGCAGGTACAGTCACTTTCGCTTCGTCCCTGCTGAAAGAGGTTTACAACCCGAAGGCCTTCATCCCTCACGCGGCGTCGCTGCGTCAGGCTTTCGCCCATTGCGCAATATTCCCCACTGCTGCCTCCCGTAGGAGTCTGGGCCGTGTCTCAGTCCCAGTGTGGCCGGTCGCCCTCTCAGGCCGGCTACCCGTCGTCGCCTTGGTGGGCCATTACCCCACCAACAAGCTGATAGGCCGCGGGCCCATCCCAGACCGAAAAACTTTCCACCTTCGAAGATGCCTTCAAAGGTCATATCCGGTATTAGCCCCGGTTTCCCGGAGTTATCCCAGAGTCTGGGGCAGGTTGCCCACGTGTTACTCACCCGTTCGCCACTGATTCCCAGGGCAAGCCCTGGTTCACCGTTCGACTTGCATGTGTTAAGCACGCCGCCAGCGTTCGTCCTGAGCCAGGATCAAACTCTCCATCAAAGATGAAGCACCCCTTTTGACAGGGGCTAGTTGATCTGGCAGAGGACGGATCAACTGACTAGGTATTTCTACTTGTCATTGTCCGTCTCATACCAAAGGAATTCCGTCGCAAGATCCATTATTCATCCGATGTGAATGAAACCAGATCCCACGAACGGGGTTTTTGGCATTGACTTTCGGCACGCTGTTGAGTTCTCAAGGAGCGGATGCGCATTCGGGCCCAGCCTCTCAGCTGTGCCCTCGGGCAACTTCCCAATCTTTAGTCGTCAGTCCTTTCCTCTTCGCAGAGGGTTTGACTCACCACCAGCTGTCAGAGCTTGGGGGGCGAAAAGCTGCCGCCACGCTTGGTCATAACAGTTACCCCGGGACCGGCCACCGAAATGTCCGTTACTCCCAACTGGGTGCGCTTAGCGTACTTCACGCCTACATCAGGCGTAAAGGGGGGTCCCTTTAGGGGCTTTCAGGACCCTTGGCGCACGCCTGCGATTGAGCGTTTGCCCTTACGTAGCAACAAAAACTCCCCATGAAGCCAATCTGCCGCTCCTGGCACATAGGCCTCATCGGTGATCCGCTCGTTATTGAGATAGGCCCCGCCTTCGTCGATCGAACGACGTGCTGCGGACTTGCTGGCCATCAATCCGGTGGCTACGAGGTAATCAACGATGGTTTCGCCGTCAATTTCCCCCGCTTCCACCAATCCGGCCTCGTTCAGGGCGGCAAAAACCGTGTCCCGATCAAGGTCGGCCAATTCCGCACGACCAAACAACGCCGCTGAAGCCGCGATGGCTTGGTCAACGGCCGTGGCGCCGTGCACCAGCGCTGTGACATCTTGTGCCAACGCTTTTTGAGCGGCCCGTGCTGCGGCTTCGGTAGTTGTTAACTCTTCAAATTGTGCAATCTCATCTTTCGAGCGCATGGAAAAGATTTTGAGGAAGTTAATGACATCACGATCATCGGTGTTGAACCAGAATTGGTAACGCATACGGCGA
>Ga0209190_1003207_pt1 | contig 10854 bp, 10 predicted proteins | sample M_140205_XF_Meta_FD_187315 | JGI IMG/M metagenome (GOLD analysis project Ga0209190, IMG submission 187315) | Freshwater microbial communities from Lake Montjoie, Canada to study carbon cycling - M_140205_XF_MetaG (SPAdes) (version 2) | ecosystem: Environmental > Aquatic > Freshwater > Lake... | reverse complement strand
CCAGCCGGTGGCGATATCCTCGACCTCGATGCCGGCGTGGGCGACGAGGCCCGCGGTGGCGGAGACGCGCGTGGGCGCGCCGAGGAACCAGAGTAGCAGATCAATCGTGTGGATACCTTGGTTCATCACGGCGCCGCCGCCATCGAGAGCGAACGTACCGCGCCAAGCGGCGGAATCATAATAGGCCTGCGTGCGCCACCAAGGAATGAGCGCACCGGCGAGCGTGAGTTGGCCGAAGCGGCCTGCATCGAGCGCGGCCTTAAGCGCGACGGCTCCGGAGCCGAATCGACGGGGCAAGATGCCAGCGACCGTCACGCCGGCTTGAGCGCAGGCGGCGGTGAGAGCATCGCATCGGGCGAGGGTGACCTCGAGGGGCTTCTCGACGACGACATGCTTGCCGGCTTTGGCGCAGGCGAGGGCTGGGGCGAGGTGATCACCGCTGGGCGTGCAGAGGCAGACGATGTCGACGGCGGGGTTGGCGAGGAGCGCCTCGGGCGTCTCGGCGAAGGCGATGCCGTGCTTGGTCGCGAAGTCGCGACCCTTACCAGGCGAGCGGTTGTAAGCGGCGACGAGCTTCGCACCGGCGATTTCGACGAGCGCCTTCGCATGGAACTCGGCAATCATGCCAGTTCCCCAAATACCGAAACCAAGGGGCCGTTGGGACATGCGGGCAGTTAGGGGACAAGTGGGCACGGGGGCAAGTGGGCAGGAGAGACGAGAGGCTCGGAGGCCCGGAGGCTCAGTTGACCGGATGGATATACACCCGTGAGAGGCTTAGTTGACCAGAGGCCCAGAGTAAGACAGACTTCAGCCCTCGTAACCTATAGGTCAGATGCAGCCACGATAATTCGACCTGCAATCGCTTCTTCTGGTCAACTGGGCCTCCGGGCCTCCGAGCCTCTCGTCAGCATGTCTCTCTCTCTCTCTGGTCAACCGAGCCTCTGGGCCTCCGGGCCTCTAGCTGGGCCGAAGGCTTTTTTCTGGCTTAAAACACCCGCTTCCCCGAAATTACTCACCACTGCTTATGCGTATTTTGGTCACTGGCGGCGCGGGCTTTATCGGGTCGAATCTGACCCGCCTTCTGGTCGTGGGCGGCCATGCCGTCACGGTCGTCGATAAGCTCACCTACGCCGGTAACCTGTCCTCCCTTTCTGAACTCCAGGGCAAGCCGGGCTTTACCTTTATCCAGGCCGATATCTGCGACGCCGAGGCCATGCGCCAGGCCTTCGCTTCGTCCCAGCCCGAAGCGGTTATGCACTTGGCTGCCGAATCCCACGTCGACCGCTCGATTGACGGTCCCGGCGAGTTCATCGCCACCAACGTCACGGGCACTTTCCAGCTCCTGCAGGCCGCTCTGGGTCACTGGCGCTCCCTTTCAGGTGCCGCGAAGGATGCCTTTCGCTTTCTGCATGTCTCGACCGACGAAGTCTTCGGCTCCCTTGGTCCGACCGATCCCGCTTTCAACGAGTCGACCCCTTACGATCCGCACTCCCCGTATAGTGCCAGTAAGGCTTCGAGCGATCACCTCGCCCGCTCCTGGATGGACACCTACGGCCTACCGGTCGTGGTGACCAACTGCTCCAACAACTACGGACCTTACCAGTTCCCTGAGAAGCTCATCCCCGTCGTCATTCTGAAGTGCCTGCGCGGCGAATCCATCCCGGTCTACGGCAAGGGCGAGAACATCCGCGACTGGCTCTACGTCGATGACCATGCCCGTGCGCTCCTCGCTGCGGTCGAGAAGGGCCGCCCGGGTCGCACCTACTGTATCGGGGGTGATAACGAGCGTCGGAACATCGACCTGGTGAAGCTGCTCTGCTCGCTGCTCGACGAATTCCGTCCGCGCGCTGACGGTAAGCCGCACGATTCCGCCATCACCTACGTCACCGACCGACCGGGCCACGACCTGCGCTACGCCATCGATGCCCGCCGCGCCCGCGCCGAACTCGGCTGGGCCCCGCAGGAGGATTTCCAGAGCGGCTTCCGCAAGACCGTCCGCTGGTATCTCGACAAACCTACTTGGATCCAGGGCATCCTCGACGGCTCCTACCGCCTCGAGCGACTGGGCAAAATCTGACTCTTATGAAAGGCATCATCCTCGCCGGCGGCTCCGGTACTCGTCTGCACCCTCTGACCCAGGTCATGAGCAAGCAGCTCTTGCCGGTGTACGACAAGCCGATGATCTATTACCCGCTGTCCGTGCTCATGTTGGCGGGTATCCGCGAGATCCTGATCATCTCGACCCCACAGGACCTGCCGCGCTTCCGCGAGGTGCTCGGCGACGGATCGCGCATCGGTTGCCGCTTCGACTACGTCGAGCAGGCCGTCCCCAATGGCCTCGCCCAGGCCTTCGTGCTCGGCGAGAAGTTCATCGGCTCCGACGACGTCTGCCTCGTCCTCGGCGACAATATCTTCTACTCCGCCGGCTTCGGCGAGCTGCTCAAGTCGTGCCGCAATCCGCAGGGCGGCACCGTCTTCGCCTATCACGTCACCGATCCTGAACGCTTCGGTGTCGTCGAGTTCGACGCCGCCGGTAAGGCCGTCTCCATCGAGGAGAAGCCCAAGGCGCCGAAGTCCAGCTTCGCCGTCCCTGGTCTCTATTTCTACGACAACTCCGTCGTCGGCATCGCCAAGGCGCTTAAGCCTTCGGCGCGCGGCGAATACGAGATCACTGACGTCAATCGTGAGTATCTCCGCCAGGGCAAGCTCAGCGTGAAGGTTCTCCCGCGCGGCACGGCCTGGCTCGACACCGGTACGTTCGACTCGCTCCTGCAGGCCTCTCAGTTCGTGCAGATTGTCGAAGCCCGCCAAGGCTTCAAGATCGGTTGCATCGAGGAGATTGCCTGGCGCCGTGGCTATATCGACGACGCCCAGCTCCTCAAACTCGCCGAGCCCATCGCCAAGTCCGGCTACGGCACCTACCTGAAGGGCCTCGTAGCTCGGGGACGTTGATGGCGATGAGCGAGACAGGCCCGGCTTGGCGTTGGTGGCATGCCGCCGTGATTGCGTCGGCGTTGCTGCTGGCTACCGGGCAGGCGATGCTCGCCCCATCTTGGTGTGATGAGATCGCCTACGTCGATCCGGGCGCCCAGCTTGCGCTGACGGGAAGGATGGTCTCGACGGCTTGGCTGACCAATTCACCCGAAGCCCTCTGGGGCTCGAGCAATCCGGGCATGCCGCTGCTTTTCGCCGGCTGGTTCAAGCTGCTAGGTTTCGGGCAGCTGCAGGCCAGGCTCCTTTTCTGCCTCCTGCATTTCACGGGCGTCTGGTGTTTCTTCCGCTGGGTGCGGCTGCGGCTCGACCCCAAGCCCTGGCCTTTGGTGCTCGGCATCGCTTCCGCTCTTTTGCTCCCTAGCTTGGGAAATGCGATCTTCCAAGCGCGACTAGAGTGCATTGCGTTCCTGCTTTGCGCATGGTTCCTCCACTACACCTACGCCGAGGTTCGTGGGCTCTTCGTCGACTGGGTTGCCGCGCCTGCCTTGGGCATCGTCATCATGTTCTTCGGCCTGCACTTCGTTGGCTTTTTTGCCCTGGCTGCCCTCTGCGCCTTCTCCTTATCTCCCAGTCGTCGCACCTTCTTGCTAGGCGCAGGGCTGGCCTTGGGGTTGGTCGCCGGCATGGCAATTCTCTGGGCTGCCTACGTCCGGATCGGAATCTGGGAAACCTTCGTCGCCGCTCGGGCATGCCATTACGGGAGAGCTCTCGACTGGGTTCCGGTCGGTTGGAGGCGCTACACGGTTACCAGTGATCTGCCTTGGCTCGTCCTTCTGGCCGGCCTCGGACTTTTTTCCGCAATGGCCGATTCGGGCCGGAGACTCGCGCGTTCCTGGATTCCTTGGCTCTGGGCGCTCGGTGCTTTCTGCTTCGTGCCGGTCCTGATCGGAAGCGTCGGGATCTATTACGGCAATTATTCTTGGATGGTCGCTTTGCCGATGATGCTCTGTTTCTACTTCGGTGCGCCGAGCCTGGTCGGGAGGTGGCGCACGGCCTTCGTCTCCATCCTCGTCCTTGGGCTCGTGATGGTTTCTTTCAAGTTCGGCAAACGTCTTCCTGGTCTGGCCAAGGAGGCTGAACGTCGGCAGCAGGTGACGGCGACCCTTGCGACGTTCTTGCCAAAGGGCGGCGCGGTAGCCGCGGACTTCCCCCTCTACTATCAGTTGGTGGACGCCGGCTACCGGGTATATCCGCGCGTTAAGGCCGACGAAGGCCTTTGCTTGGGCTTCGAGCAGGATCATTTCCTACCTAATGCTGTTCGTGGGCAGATCAGTTGCGTCGTCACGAAAAAACAAGACGCTGCAGCCATCTTGTCAGGCCTTGGCGGCGAATGGCGCATGTCGGCGGAGATTCCTGCCGTCAGCGCGCGTCAGGCTCACGATGACCTCCAGATCTTTGTCCGCAAATGACCACGCCTCTCTATGTCGACCTCGACGGCACGCTCCTGCGCGGCGACTCCCTGCATGAGGCCTGCCTGGGTCTTCTCGTTCGCCCGTCAGCCTGGCCCGCTGCCATGCGCGCCCTTTTCGCCGGCAAGGCGGCCTTCAAGCAGGTCGTCGTCGAACGGTCCGAACTTCGTGCCGAGGCGCTCCCTTATCGGCCTGAATTCCTCACATGGCTGCGTGAGCAGCGGAATGCCGGCCGTCGGCTGATCCTGGCGACCGGAGCGGATCGCGCGATCGCTGACTCGGTCGTGAATCATCTGGGCATCTTTGATGAAGTGCTGGCCAGCGACGGACGGACGAACCTCACGGGTGCGCATAAGCTGAAGGCCATTCAGGCTCATGCGGCCGGGGCGGCTTTCGCTTACGCCGGCGACGGCAGCGTCGACCTGCCGATCTGGGCTGCCGCGCATTCCGCCGTCCTGGTGGGGGCGGGCTTGCGCCATGAGCAAGGCATCGGCTCCCACAAGGTCGAAGCCCGCTTCCCTGACTCCGTGAACTCGGCGGCTTCCGTGCTGCGAGCCTTGCGCCCCTACCAGTGGGCCAAGAACGTCCTGGTCTTTTTGCCGGCCGCCGCCGCGCATCGTTTGCTCGACCCGGTGGTGCTTCGCGCCGACCTTCTTCTCTTCGGAGCATTCTCCCTCTGCGCTTCCGGCGTTTACGCTGCGAATGACCTCCTCGACCTCGAGAGCGACCGAGGGCACGCTGAGAAACGCCGCCGCCCTCTGGCCGCCGGTTCGGTGACCATCCCGATCGGCGTCGCCATCGCGGGTATGCTGCCGCTCCTCGCCCTTGTGATGGCGTTCGCCGGTGCGGGCTGGCCGGGCGTGGCGATGATTGCCGGTTACTGGGTGGCCACTTCCTACTACTCCTTGCACGGCAAGAGGGTGCCGTTGTTGGACGTGTTCCTGCTCGCCGGCCTCTATACTTTCCGAGCCTATGCAGGCGCTCTCGTCATTCCGGCGGGCCTCTCCGCCTGGATGGTCGCGTTCCTGCTCTTCCTCTTCCTGGGGCTTGCCTGCCTGAAGCGTTTTTCGGAGCTGCTCGCCTTGCCGGAGGAACATCAGGGCAGCGTCCTCGGTCGCGGCTACCGACGTACCGATCATCTCCTCGTTGCCATGCTTGGCGTGGGTGCTGGTTTCGCCGCCACCTTGGTCGTCTGCTTATATGCTGCTGCGCCTGCGGCGGCTTTGCTCTACGCCCAGCCTATGGCGGTCATGGGTATCGCGCCCATCGTGCTCTTCGGCCTCTCTCGTCTCTGGCTGCAGGCCTGGCGTGGCGAACTCCACTCGGACCCCGTCCTCCATGCCTTGCGTGACCGGGTCTCCTACCTGCTCATCGGGCTTTGCGTCCTCTGGGCCCTGGCCGCATCATGGCTATGATCGTCGAGCAACTGGCTGGCTGGGGACGGCTGCCTCTGGTCGCCGCCCCGCAGGCCCGCCCGACGACGGTGGCCGAGCTGACGAAGGCCTGGGCCGTGCCCGGCAGCCGGGTCAGCCGCGGACTCGGGCGTGCTTACGGAGATGCCGCTTTGCCGGACGAAGGCGGGTTCGTGGTGAGCGCCCTCGGCCTGGCGCGGATGATCTCGTTTGATGACGCCAGCGGTCTGTTGGTGGCCGAGTCCGGCGTGAGCCTCGCGGAAATCATCGAGACCTTCCTGCCACGCTGCTGGTTCCTGCCGGTCGTGCCCGGCACCAAGTTCGTGACCCTCGGCGGCGCGGTCGCCGCGGATATCCACGGCAAGAATCATCATGTCGACGGGACGTTCGGCGCCCATGTCGCCTGGCTGGACCTGCTTCTGCCGAGGGGTGGTTCGATCCGTTGTTCGGAAGGACAGGAGGCCGCTGTTTTCCGTGCGACCATCGGCGGAATGGGACTGACCGGGCATATCGAGCGTGTCGCGATTCGTCTGCGGCGGGTCCCCAGCGCATGGTGCAAGGTGCGCACGCTCCGCGGGCGCGATCTGGCCCACACGCTCGAGCTGCTGGCCGCGAATGACGGATCCTATAGGCATACCGTTGCCTGGATGGATTGCGTCGCCGTCGGCGACCGTCTCGGCCGGGGTGTCGTCATGCTTGGGAACGAGGCGACGCCCGCCGAACTGCCGGCTAAGTCCGCCGCCGCTCCGCACCAACTGCCCCGCCGGCCTATGCTCGCCGTCCCTTTTGACCTGCCTGAATGCGCCTTGGGGCCGCTCACCGTCGGGGCTTTCAATGCGTGCTATTACGGCCTGGCCAAGGACGCCGAACAGCTCGTCGACTTCGAGAAGTTCTTCTTTCCGCTCGATACGATCAGGGATTGGAACCGTATCTATGGGCGGCGCGGCTTCGCTCAATTCCAGGCTTATTTCCCCGACGCCACCGCGGAAGCGGGCCTCCGCGCATGCCTCGACGCGATCGGCCGTTCTCGCCAGGCCTCCTTCCTCGCCGTGCTGAAGCGTTCCGGTCCGGCCAATGACTTTCCGCTCTCCTTCCTGGACCTTGGGTACACCTTGGCGTTGGACCTGCCCGGACCGGCGAAGACGCTGGCTCCGCTCATGGCCGAGCTCGACGGCATCCTCGCGGCCTATCGGGGTAAGGTCTACTTCGCGAAGGACGCCTTCGTGAGTCCGTCGCTGATTCCCGCCATGTACCCTCGCCTTGACGAATTCCGCCGCGTGCAGCGCGCCCTGGATCCTTCGGGCGCGGTCCGCTCCCTCCTTTCGACCCGACTCAAACTCCATGACTGAACCCCATCCGCCTCTGCACGTCATCGTCGGGGCGACTTCGCCGATCGCCCGAGCCTACGCCGTGGACTGCGCGACCGCCGGAAAACCCCTGCTCCTCGCCGGGCGCGATCTTTCCGAGCTTGAGCTGATCGCCGCCGACCTGAAGATTCGCCACGCTGTACCGGTCGCCGTCGAGCGCTATGATGCCTCTCTCCCGGGCGAAGGTCGACGCCTCGCGCTTACCTTCGCCGGCCGTCCCGTCGGCGCGGTCGTGGCGTTCCATGGCATCATGGGCGACCGCGATGATTTTGCCGCCATGCTGCAGGTGAACTGCGCCTCCATCGCCGAACTCTTCGAAGCGGTGGCCGACCAATCCGTCCAAACCGACGGCATGCCAGTCCTCGCGGCTGTCTCCTCGGTCGCGGGCGATCGTGGGCGTCAGTCCAACTACCCGTACGGCGCCTCCAAGGCCGCGCTCGACGCCTATTTGTCCGGCTTGCGTAATCGCCTTCATCCGCTTGGCCTGCGCGTCGTGACCATCAAGCCAGGCTTCGTCCGCACGCGGCTGACCGAGGGGAAGGTGACCCCCCGCTCGCCTCTCCTTGCCGAACCGGCGCAGGTCGCCGCCGACATCCGCCGCGCCATCGAAGGGTCGGCCGACGTGGTCTACACCCGATGGTTCTGGCGCCCCATCATGGCGATCATCCGCTGCATCCCCGAGTTCGTCTTCAAGCGACTCAAGCTATGAGCCAGGGCGGGCGTTTCTTCCTTTATGTCCTGTTCTGCGCCCTCGCGATCGCGGTGAACCTAGGGCTGCAGTTCGGTGCGGTCCGCGGGCTGGGGCTGGCCTACTGGCCGGCTTTGCTCATCGGGACCGGCGGCGGCCTGGTGTTCAAGTACGTGCTGGATCGGAACTATATCTTCGATGCCCGTGGGGCCGGCGCCGCGAAGGATGCCCGCCGTTTCGTGCTCTATGCGGGGTTCGGCCTTTTCACCACGGCGGTCTTCTGGTCCGCCGAATGGATCGGCCATCGATTCTTATCCGGCGAAGAAGGGCGCTATGTCGGCGGAGCATTAGGGCTTTGCTTCGGTTATGGCCTGAAGTATTGGATGGATAGCCGATGGGTCTTCCGTCGGTGATAAGGAGATAACATGGCCACGCCTTCGCTCATCCAGCTCGTCGACATCCCGCAGCGCGGCGACGCCCGCGGTGGTCTCTCCGTCGCCGAAATCGGCGGAGCGCTACCTTTCCCGGTCCGCCGGGTCTATTGGATCCATGGCACCGCGCCTAGCGTCAGCCGCGGCTTCCACGCACACAAGAAGCTGCACCAACTCTGTGTCTGCGTCGCGGGCTCCGTCCGGCTCAGCCTCTTCGACGGCCGACGCGAGGAAAGCGTGGTGCTCGACTCGTCCGCCAAGGGCTTACTTGTCGGCCCAGGCCTTTGGCGCGAGATGCACGACTTCTCTCCCGACTGCGTCTTGGTGGTCTTCGCCGACGCCGAATACGACGAAGCCGACTATATCCGCGACCGCGACCAATTCATCAGCCATGTTCATTCATCCTAGTTCCGACGTCCAATCCAAGCAGATCGGCGAAGGCACGCGCGTCTGGCAATACGTAGTCATCCTGCCCGGGGCCGTCATCGGTCGCGACGGGAACATCTGCTCCCATTGTTTCATCGAAAACAAGGTTATAGTCGGCGATCGCGTCACGGTCAAATGCGGCGTCCAGCTTTGGGACGGGGTGACGCTCGAGGACGACGTCTTCGTCGGACCGAATGCTACTTTCACGAATGACTTGAACCCTCGTTCTCGCAACGCCGCTGCCAAGCTGCTGCCTACTTTGGTTAAGAAAGGCGCCTCGATCGGCGCCAATGCGACCATCCTGCCGGGCCTCACCATCGGCGAAGGCGCCATGGTTGGTGCCGGTGCCGTCGTCACGAAGGACGTCCCACCGCGTACGCTGGTTGTCGGCAATCCGGCCCGTGTCGTGCGCTCTCTCTGAGTCATGAACGTCCCTTTCCTCGATCTGAAGGCCATCAATGCCCGGCATGCGGCCGAACTGAAGGCCGCCGCGGCTCGCGTCATCGACTCGGGCTGGTATATCCTCGGCGACGAGGTGAAGGCCTTCGAAGGCGAGTTCGCCGCTTGGAGCGGCTCGCCGAACTGCGTCGGCACTTCCGATGGGCTTTCCGCCCTGATCCTGGCTCTGCGTGGCTGGAAGGAGCTTGGCCTGCTCAAGGATGGCGACGCAGTCGCGGTTCCGGCCAACACTTACGTGGCTTCGGTCCTCGCGATCACCGAGAACCGGCTGCGCCCCGTGCTCGTCGAGCCGGATGAAGACACGTTCAACCTAGGTGTCGCTAAACTCGCGGTTGCGCTCACGCCGGACGTTAAGGCCGTATTGGCGGTCCACCTCTACGGCCAGCTGGCCGACATGCCGGCCATTGCTAAACTCTGTCGCGAGCGAGGCTTGCTCCTGCTCGAAGACGCAGCCCAGGCACACGGCGCGCATATTGGCGGCGTCAAGGCCGGCGCCTGGGGCGATGCCGCGGCGTTCAGTTTCTACCCGGGTAAGAACCTTGGCGCACTCGGCGATGCCGGCGCGCTCACCTGTAAGGACGCGAAACTGGCCGACATGGTCCGCGCGCTCCGTAACTACGGCTCGCACGAGAAATACAAGAACCTCGTCCAAGGCCCGAACGACCGCCTCGACGAACTGCAGGCCGCCATTCTGCGAGTGAAGCTAAAATACATCGACGCCGATAACGCCCGTCGACGCGAGATCTCCGCCCGCTACCGTCGCGAGATTAAGAACCCCGCCGTGCACCTTCCGTCCGTCCGCGCCGGTGAGGATTCCCACGTCTGGCACCTCTTCGTCGTCCGTGTACCTGATCGCGCCGTCTTCCAGCAGCGCCTGCTCGACCGTGGCGTGCACACGGCCATCCATTACCCGATCGCTCCGCACCACCAGCAGGCCTACGCGAAGGAGCTCGGCCATCTGCAGCTTCCGCTGACCGAAGCCCTGCATCGCGAAGTCGTCTCGCTACCGATCAGTCCGGTGATGACCGATGAGCAGGTGGCGCATGTCATCGCGGTGGTGAATGGTTGAAGGCTAGTGGCCAGGAATTTAAGGTGCAAAAGTGCAAATCGGCCTGCGGCCTGTGCAAAGGTGCAAACGTGAAGACAGTTTCGGGTCCCAGGTCTCGGCCCCTCAGGTCTCAGGTACGGGCTATCAGGTACAGGTACGGGTACGGGCGATATTCAGGTCCTGAACCTGAATCTTAAATGCCTCTGCCTTGGGTAGGGACGCGTCGGCGACGCGTCCCTACCTCAAGACACGGCCGACCAAGGATGGTCAGCCCTACCTCGAGACAGTGATAACGCCCGAACCTGTACCCGTACCTGAACACCTGAACCCGGCTCCCGACGGCCGAGACCCGAGACCTGAAAGGTTTTCCTACCCCAACCCCTAATCTAAACTTTGCACAGGAGCTCCGCTCCGATTTGCACCTTTGCACTGCATTCGGTTACCTAGTCAGTCCCTCACCGCATCCCACAACCCATGTACGAAACGGCAGATTTCCTTTTTGGCCCGAGAGAGGAACAGCTTCACCGTCTTGCCCAAGGCACGTTTCGCTTTTCCCTTATCTTGATAGCCAATCGTGCTGCTCGTGTGGGCAATTGGAGCGAATCCGACAGGCATAGGCC
>Ga0209190_1003205_pt1 | contig 10856 bp, 8 predicted proteins | sample M_140205_XF_Meta_FD_187315 | JGI IMG/M metagenome (GOLD analysis project Ga0209190, IMG submission 187315) | Freshwater microbial communities from Lake Montjoie, Canada to study carbon cycling - M_140205_XF_MetaG (SPAdes) (version 2) | ecosystem: Environmental > Aquatic > Freshwater > Lake... | reverse complement strand
TCGGTTTCGCTGATTTCACCGCGTTTCCATTGGCGCCACGCGACGGTGTGGTCTTGGCTGATTTGCTCGAGTACCCCGCCGCGCGACAGGTAGATGCGGGAGTCGCCGACGTTGGCGAGATAGAGATTATCTGGTGTGAACCACGCGAGGGCGAGGGTGGCGGCCATGCCCAAGTGGTCGGGGGACCCGGCTGCCACCTCGTTGATTCCGCGATGGACGTGATCGATGGCGTCGGAGAGATGGGCGATGGAATCGGGGTGAAATCCAGCTGCAGCCGCTTTAAAAGTTTGTGGCACGATCTCCGCCATTTGTTTCAAGATACTTGCGGAGGCAATATCGCCCGCATTTCCACTGCCCATGCCGTCTGAGATGGCGAAAATGAAATCTTGGTCGGCGAGGCGGCGGTTGCCGGTTGCGGCAAGTGTTTCAGAGCCGCTCGAACCGGTGGCCAGCGCGATGAGTGCGTCATCATTGCGCGGCTTGCGGGAGCCGCTATGGGTGAGGGCTGCCCAATGGAGAGTGGTGGCGTCGGTCACGGAGGCGCAGTGGGTTTATTCGTTGAATTTACAATTCTGGCGTGAGCATGCCAAGCGGGCGAGGTAGGATCTCCGCGAGCTCGAAGTCGATGATGCAGAAGCACCCGAGATTGGCGCTATAGGTAATGTTGCGTGGCTCGGCATCTAGGTGGCGGACGCCGAAATCGCGCTCGAGGATAGCGAACAACTGGTCGGATTTCTCCTTGGATATTTGGTCCGCCGGCTTGCCGCAGTTGGTTGAGACGAAGTAAAGTTCTTCTGGATGCTCCTCCAGCAAACGTGGCACGTAGTCACAACCGCGCAGCTCGAGTTCCTTGAGCACGCTCACTTCCATGGCGTAACGCTTGTCGGCATCGGTCCCTCGGAAGCGCTTGTGAACGTGGCCGTAGAAGTCGATCTTCACGCTGGAGCGGATGCCGTCTTTGAGTGGTTCGATTGCCATGTGAACCCCTTCACCAAACTTACCAACTCGGGTTCTGTCACGCTTTAGTTGGCCATTTACGGTCAAAAAATTCATGGAATTGTCCGTTGCCAGTCGTGCTTCTCGAGGGTATTGAGCAGGCATGTCCATTCTTGCCGAAGACTCCGCTGTGATTGTAAAAACCAGAGAATTGTGTGCCCAGATCGCCAGTGATCCATTATTTATCAAGTTCCAAGCCGACGTCGAGCGCTTCCTAAGTGACGACTCAGCCCGCCTCCAGTACCAAAGCGTGCACGAGCGCGGTGAGGGCTTACACCAAAAGCAACACGCGGGTGTCGAACTTGGTGCCAGCGAAATCCGTGACTTTGAAAGTGCTCGCGAGGCTTTATTTGAAAACGAAATCGCACGAGATTTTCTGGCCGCTCAACGCGAACTGGAGACCCTGCAAAAAGAAATCGGCAAATACGTCGGTAGCACCATCGAGTTAGGTCGTGTTCCTACTTCCGAAGATCTTGCAGACAAGGGCGGATGCTGCGGTGGTAGCGGTTCCGGTGGTGGATGCTGCGGCTGATCGAAAATCCTTTTTTTCGAATAGTAAGGAATGGATTTCAAAAAATCATTCCTCAAATGTTAGAAATTCCGGTAGACTGCCAGGAACTCCAGTCAAGCGGGGAGTGCCCTCCCATGCCTCGTGCTTGCCAAAAATTCTGGCACTCATGCGACGAAGATTATTGTCTGTGACCTGTTCACTTGGTGAGATTGGCCTGAGGGAATCACCTTTTGCGGACAAGATGATAAGCCATGAGTCTGTTAGGCGACTATCGATGCTATTTTTTTTGCTTTCCCATGTTCGGCTTTCTGGTGCGCGGATGTCGCCTAACCAAGCGCCTTTGGCATTTGGCCGGGCGATCCACCACCCATCAGTGAATTTAGTCAGGGACTTGGTTTCTCGCATCTCCGCCACGCTGGCGAGATTTTCACTTCCTCGTGGGTAAATGGTCCATCGCACCGGTGTGCTAGGGAATTCAAAAACACTCCGGTAACCGACCCAAATTTCACTGCCGCAGTCGACCACGGCGCGCCAAAGTAAGAAATTCGAAAAGGTGGGGGATTCAAATCGGCGTTGGTATTTCGTACCGCGTCGCACGAGATCGGCTTGGAAGCCTGCGGACGCTACCCACTTCATTCCAGTTCCGACCAAAAGATAGGTGGCAGCAAGACCAAGTCCCCAATAGCAACACCTCCGTCGTTGTGAGAAGGGAATCTTTTTTTTAGCTCTAGCCTTAGACTGGATTTGCACCGGTAAAAAAGCCACCCACAAAGCCGTCAGAACTAACGGTATAGCGAAAAAGAAATCACAAGAGTTGAGTAACCCGAGCGTCACTCGAGTGCTAGAAAATGGCCACCATAGGTCAACGCCCGGTAATGAGAAAATACAAACTAAAAGATTTAAGCTCCATATCAAAAACACCACGCCGATCGCTTCTAACTTACCAATGTTCTTTTGCTTCCAAATTTTCGACAATCCATGACCGACCGCACATGACGCCAGTGCCATCACGATCAGCGAGTGGCTTGGTCCGTAATGCCAGGCGAGTTGATGCGCATTGTCTAAGAATGGTGAAATCAGTAGATCAAGCTGAGGCATTAGTCCGATAACTGCGCCCCATGCCAACGCTCGATTTCCGAGTTTTTTGCCTAAAACAAGCTCGCTGATTATCGCTGCTAGGGCAGCTTGGATTATCCATTCCACATCGCGATAATGCCTGTCATTCTGATTTCTGAAACATTAAATCTTAAATACTTCTCCCAGTTCCCTTGACGCGCCCCCCAGATCGGCAAGATGCTCGCAACGCAATGAAAGATACCAACCGCCCATTTTCCAGCATCATGCTTGACGGCCCCGACCGTGCGCCCAGTCGCGCCATGCTTTACGCCGTAGGATTCAATAAAGAGGACTTCGCCAAACCGCAGATCGGCATCGCTTCGACATGGAGCCAAGTCACCCCGTGCAATATCCACATCGACAAACTCGCCATCGAATCGTCCAAAGGCGTAAACGCTGCTGGCGGTAAAGGAATCATTTTTAATACCATCACCATTTCCGACGGCATTTCCATGGGCACCGAGGGAATGAAATACTCGTTAGTTTCACGTGAGGTCATCGCAGACTCGATCGAGACGGTCGTAGGGTGTGAAGGCATGGATGGGTTCGTCGCGATTGGTGGATGTGATAAAAATATGCCAGGCTGTTTGATGGCGATGGCTCGCATGAACCGTCCGGCAGTTTTCGTTTATGGCGGCACGATCCTGCCTGGCTGTGCAACGCTAAAGGGCGAGAAAAAAGATCTCGATATCGTTTCGGTGTTCGAAGCTGTCGGTAAACATGCGAATGGTGAATACTCTGACGAGGAACTCGAAACGGTCGAGGCCAATGCGATTCCCGGTGCGGGGTCTTGTGGTGGAATGTATACCGCGAACACCATGGCGTCCGCCATCGAGGCGCTTGGTATGTCTCTCCCTAACGGATCAGCTCAAAATGCGATCTCTGATGATAAGATGAAAGATTGTTTCGACTCAGGCGCAGCGGTCATCAACCTCATCAAGCTAGGCATCAAGCCTCGTGATATCTTAACGAAAAAAGCTTTTGAAAATGCGATTACAGTTCTCATCGCGCTTGGAGGTTCGACGAATGCCGCCCTCCACATCCCCGCCATCGCTCATTCCGCTGGGGTGGATATCACCATCGACGACTTCGAGCGCATCGGCAAAAATGTGCCTGTCCTCGCGGATCTCAAGCCATCGGGAAAATACGCGATGTCTGATCTTGTCGCGATCGGAGGAACTCTGCCGATGATGAAAATATTGCTTGATGGGGGACTTCTTCATGGCGACTGCATGACTGTTACAGGTCGCACGATGCGTGAAAATATTGAGAAATTTACCACGCCATATCCCGAAGGGCAGGAAATCATCCGCCCACTTTCTAACCCGATTAAAAAAGACAGTCATCTCCGGATTCTGTATGGAAATCTAGCAGAAGGTGGATCTGTCGCAAAAATCTCTGGAAAAGAAGGTGAAACCTTCACGGGTAAGGCCCGCATCTTTGACTCGGAGAGTGATGCGATGCATGCGATTCTTGGCAAACACATCAACAAAGGCGATGTCATCGTGATCCGCATGGAGGGTCCAAAAGGTGGACCTGGCATGCGAGAGATGCTTGGACCTACCAGTGCAGTGATGGGTATGGGCTTGGGCAAGGACGTCGCACTCATCACGGATGGTCGGTTCTCTGGAGGTAGTCACGGATTTGTCGTCGGCCATATCACGCCTGAGGCTTTCCTTGGTGGGACGATTGGAATCCTCGAAGAGGGAGATCAAATCACGATCGATGCGGTGACTAATCGAATTGATGTGAATCTAACTGATGATGAGATTGCGAGGCGCACAGCACTTTGGGTACAGCCAGCTCCACGCTACACTCATGGAGTTTTAGCAAAATACGCCAAACTCGTTTCGACAGCCAGTGAGGGAGCGGTCACGGACAAGTATTTGTGAAACAAGATACCGTAATATTTTGACTCAAAGCCCTAATAAAAATGAGTGCTTGAGCGCGGCTTGGGTTTCCAGTCGTGACTTGGCTTTCAAGGTGCTTTTGGGCATGATGCTCGTCGCGCTGGCGGTTCTTATTGGAAGGCATTTTACCTATCTGATTCCTATTCTTGAGCATTGGATCGCCGCGAGCGGTCCGCTTGGTTACGTCGTATTCATCTTAGTCGTGGTGGTCTGTACTTCGCTCTACGTGCCTGACACATTGTTCGCCTTGATGGCAGGAGTGGTCTTTGGATTGTGGCGCGGATCTGGCGTAATTATGATCGCCGCATTGCTAACCGCCGTCCTAGATTTTATGCTTTCAAGATATTTCTTCGCTGCGCGTGGACGGCGTTGGTTAGATAAGAACCCTCGATTGGGCGCGATCGAGAGAGCAGCGAGTCGGGAAGGGTTGCTGTTTCTTATTTTACTAAGGCTAACGCCGATTCATCCCGTCACGGTGAGTTACGTATTAGGGGTGACAAACACTCGCTTTGGAGTTTTTCTAGCAGCGTGTGTCGGACTTTTCCCTGCATTATTCGTTGAAGTTTATTTTGGTTACATGGCCCACCACGCAGCTCAATTTGCAGGAGGCGTGAGTAAGCACTCGAGTTCACACTTGATCGTAGATATATGTGGATTGGTTGCGTGCATTGTTTTTCTAGTATGGGTCACTCGTATTGCGCGCCGTGCACTTGACTCCGAAAAAAGTGGCTCATGTCTGATTGCATCACCTTGAATCCGGAGATGATAAAAGTTGAGACCCGTAAAATTATCGCATGACGAACATGAAGCGGAAAGATAGAATCTATCAATGGTCGATGGGCATCCTGAAATTGTTTTTGCTTATCATCGGAATAATTGGATTGTTAGTGTACTTGGGGTGGGTTCTTTTTGCGTCGAAATTACCGCCGCTTAAACTCTGGCACACACAAACTCCGGCGTCGGAGTTTGTGGCATCTGATGAGACTTCAAAATATGATTTCGATGATTATTTGAAACAAGAAGATCGGGTTTTTACCGAACTCGATCATTTGTCAAAAAGACCATGGGCAAATGCCGCCGATGTCAAATTCTGTCGATTTAATCCGACATCGCTTTGTAATCCCGAAAGCTTGTTTCCACAAAACTGGAACCGAACTTTTATTCGCAAAGTAGAGAAACCCAAAGGTGGGATTTTGTTCCTCCACGGCCTAAGTGACTCGCCCTATTCATTTCGAGTCCTCAGCGAGCGGTTAATGAATGAGGGTTACACCTCGATTGTGATGAGAGTTCCTGGGCATGGAACATGTCCTGCGGCTTTGGCTAAGACCCGTAACGAAGACTGGCGTGCTGCGGTCCGAGTCGGAGTTAAGGGACTTCGATCCATGCTGCCTGCAGACGCTCCTTGGCTTGTGGTAGGATTTTCTAACGGTGGTGCACTGGCAGTAGATTACGCAATCTCAGCTCTGAAAGACCCGTCGTTGCCTCGTCCAAATGCCCTCGTTTTATTGTCGCCCATGATTGGCATTACCGATCTCGCAAATATTGCCACGTTTCACCGTGAAATCGCATGGTTGTCCGGTGATCCTCGAGCAAATTGGTCGGTGGTTTCTCCTGAGATTGATCCTTTTAAATACACCTCATGGCCGATGAATGGAAGTGTGCAGGGTTGGAAGATGACACAGCGAGTTGAATCTGGTCTAGCAGATTTAGCTGCTGCAGGACGAATGAGTGATTTTCCGCCAGTGCTTACGTTTCAATCGGCGATTGATGCGACGGTGGAGGTTCCAAAGTTGATCCAGTCGCTTTACAATCGTGTCGCGAAAAATAGCAGTGAGTTGGTCGTGTTTGACGTCAATCGTATGAGTTGGTTGAACCCGCTCATAAATGATCGTTTTGAAAAGGCACTTGAGCCCATCTTTTCAAGCAATAATCTCGCCTATACGTTAAGCCGCGTGACAAACGTTGCTGCTGATCGCTCAGAAGTTTGTCGAGTGATACGAGACGGTGCGGAATTGCACCGTGAGCCACTAGCCATGAACTGGCCGCGTGATCTTTACTCGTTGTCGCATTATGCTTTGCCATTTTCGGAGGAGGATCCTGTTTATGGACGAAAACTTCCAAGTAGGCAGCTACTTTTGGAACTTGGTGATCTAAATTTGCGTGGTGAGAGTGGCGGTCTGTTGATTTCAGATGGAATGCTTCTCCGTCTTCGATATAATCCATTTTACCCGTTTATCGAAAGCCATACACTGGATTGGATGCGGCGAGTGTTGCCAATTCCGAATCATTGATAGCCGTAACCATGCTTTCACCCAAGAATGACTTGATTAGGCTTTGAGTGTAGGTTGATATCCAATTCAGGTCATAGAGGATTGATCGCATAAAGCATTTAAATCTAACGAATATGTCGCTCTCGCTTGTTTCTAAATCTTTTATCGTTTCAGTTTTTAGCCTCTTGGTTCTAAGCTGCGCGATCCATAGTCCCTCACCGCCAACGGTGGAAGCGGCTCTGAATTTACGCAAAGCTCGTTTACCCAACCAGAAATTGGAATCTCGCGTTGCACATTATTTGCGTGCCGCCGAACTCTCCGTGCCATTGGTTCATGGCGCTGCATCAGAGAGCATGATTTACAATCAAGCCGTGGCCGAACTCGCTGTGCTTTTGCGTAAAAGCGATCAACCTGCTTTTTGGAATAATCCCTTCTCAGTATCTGCGGATGGTTTGACGTATCGACTAAAGTTTAAGCCTGCAAGCGACGACGGAGTTTGGGCACCAGATTATTTTACCTCACTTCAACTCGCATCTGATGTCAACGAATCTGAAATTAAAACCGTGAACACCCGGAGTGGTTTCGGCGGGGAACTTGTTGGGATTCGGAAAATGGAACCGCGTGAATCATTTACAATGAAGTCCGGCATCAACGCAGCGGTTACCTCGGTCCTTAACTTTAGTGGCAATGAGGCAACTCTATCTTTAGAAGATCCAACCAAGAGGTCGGTGATCCGTATCGCTGGATCGCCACGTCCACTCGCGGCGAACTTTTCTGCACCGAACTCAGCGTACCCACACATCAATAAGCGCCTCGTTGGATTTTTGGAGGGCTTGCGTCCTGGATGGTTTATGGCAGAATCCGGAGTTTTTTGCCTTCAACCTTATGACCCCCAGCGAATTCCAGTAATCTTTGTTCACGGACTCATTTCGACACCTTATATTTGGTTCGACCCAATCAATCAGATCAATCAAGACCCTGTTCTCCGTTCCCGTTACCAACCCATGGTCTTTGCTTATCCCTCGGGATTCCCACTTGCTTTTGTTGCGATGAAATTTCGCGATCAGCTATCAGAATTTCAGAAGACTCACCCGATGCCTAACGGATTTATTTTGGTGGGTCATAGTGAGGGAGGTTTGGTCACGCAGATGCAAACGATGACGCTTACGCGGGAGGACTGGAAAAAAGCGGTCGGTTCGAAAGCAGACAAATTGTTTGCCAAACAGCAATACCTAGAAACGATAGAAAAGGCTCTGCTAATTAAAGCAAATCCTGAGGTGAAGAGGGTGATTTTTATATCTACACCGCATCGTGGATCAGAAATGGCGCTTGATTCTATTGGAAAGATTGCGAGCCACCTGATTCGTTTGCCGATGACATTGATTAATCCATTTTTATCAGGGATTGGTCAGGCAGCTTCGGTTATGTCAGGTCACCCAGGGCAATTGCCTAACAGCATAACCAGTTTTTCACCAGGAAATCCTACATTGATCACCATGGACACCAAGAAGGTTGTTCCGCCTTGCCACTCGATTATTGGAAATCGTGGTCTACCCGGTCCTCTTGCGGACAGCTCGGATGGCGTGGTGCCTTACTGGAGTTCACATCTCTACTATGCAAAATCTGAGGTTATCGTTCCCGGTCCTCATAGTTGTTACGACTTTCCGGAGGCGATTAAGGAAATGAAGCGGATCTTGCACTTGCATCTTGAAACAATCGGAGGCAGCGCCCGCGCACCAAGGCTTTAAGAGACTCGGCTATTCTGGCCTGTGTTAGGCTTTTCCTGGGGTGGGTGGAACTTCCTCTGGTAATATGACTTCACCAATTTCAAAGTCAGCGGCAGTTGGCTTGCATGTGAGTTGATAGTATGGTGACTGCTCGTTACTCACTAGGTCAGACCAACGGACAATCTCACCCGTGTAAGCGGAGATCCGACCCATGATTGCCACCAAGGTCGACTCGGCGACACTTTTTGCATCGTTGAGTGGCTTTCCGTCGATGACACTTCGAATCATGTCTACGTGTTCTTGAACTTGGCCATTGTCTGAATCGACCTTGATTTCAGGAATTTCAACATTCTTACCATTGAGTTTTCCACCGGCGAAACAAGTTCCATCTGTGCCGGTGAAGACTTCTCCGATCCGCTGGTAGGTTCCGGACATTTGGCGACATTGGCTGTGAATGTGCACATCGTTTCCGAAGTCATAGTCGACGCTGAAAAAGTCGAACATGTTACCGGTTTTTCGCCGTGCACGACCTCCGTAGCCGATGGCGGTGACGGGTAGGCGACCTAGGAACCAGACTGCTACGTCAAGATTGTGGATGTGTTGTTCGACGATGTGGTCCCCTGATAGCTCGGTAAAATTGACCCAATTGCGAGTGAGATAAGATGCGTTAGATTCATCAGCATTGCGTGGTTTGGTCCATGGCACCGTGCCATCCCATTGGACGACACCGCCTTTGATGGTTCCGATGGCACCAGCATCGATGAGTGCTTTATTTCTTAGATAGGCAAGCATGTGACGGCGCTGAGTTCCGGCAACAACGGCTAATTTTTTTGTGTTAGCGATTTCTCCAGTTGCGATGATCGAGCGAGCACCGCAGGGGTCTACAGCCACAGGTTTTTCGATGAAGCAGTGCTTACCAGCTGCGATGGCCGCTGCGAAGTGCAATGGGCGGAAGGCGGGAGGGGTGGCCATCAAAACGTATTCGCAATCCGTGGCGATAACTTTCTGATAGTTGTCATAACCGCTGAAGCATTTTTCCGAAGGTAAACCATATTTTTTTCCTGCGCTTTCAGCGTTGATTTGGAATGCGTCCCCAGTAGCGACCACCTCGGCATTAAGGCCAAGAATTTTGCAGGCATCGATGAAGTTCGAGAGCGCATCAGTGCCCCGTCCGCCGCAACCGATCAATGCGACCTTAACTTTTCGGGGGGCTGCGGGTCCATCGGCAGCAAAGACTGAGCCAGCAGCAATGCTGGCACCTAGCAGTGTAGTATTTCCAAGAAACTTGCGGCGATTCATCTTAGAGCTCATCTTTGATTATTACTTTTAGGGTGTTAGTGATTTTTCAGATTTCTTTTACTCAACTGGGATATGAGGCTCGAAAGTCATTGAGAGCTCGTGTTCACGCGCTTTGGCTGATTTTTTTGCGCGTTGGTAAAATTGCTCCTGCACACGAATCTGCTTTAGGCCTTTTTTACGTTCTAAACGGCGCGAGGTTCCATCGGGTTGTAGGCGATAGGCTTGGGTATTGTCGAGAAAGTAGGTTTCAAGGATACGCTCAAGTCGGCGTTTCAGGGCAGGCTCTTCGATCGGTATCATCAACTCCACTCGTTTTTCGAGATTGCGTGTCATCCAGTCAGCTGAGGCGATGTAAACTTCGGCACTTCCACCATGGTGGAAATAGAAAAGTCTCGCGTGCTCGAGGAATCGGTCGATCACTGAAATAACTTCGATATTTTTCGAATACTTGTTATCGCCAGGCTTAAGACAACAAATACCGCGCACGTTTAGCCGGATTTCGACTCCAGCCTGTGAGGCCTTATAGAGTGCGTCGATGATGTCTGGATCTTGTAGCGAATTCACTTTGCCGATAATGCGGGCAGGTTGCCCTTGTTTTGCACGGACGGTTTCTCCAGCGATTAAATCTAACAGTGTTTTTTTCATCGCCGTTGGAGCGGGGACGAGTCTTTGAAAACGAAGGAGCTTGGAGCGACCACTGACGGCATTAAAAAAAAGTGAGGCATCGTGCGCGAACTCGGGTTTGCATGTCAGGTAGGAGAGGTCGGTATATAGTTTGGCCGTAGTCTCATTGTAATTGCCTGTTCCGAGGTGAACGTAGCGACGGAGGTGGCCGGATTCACGGCGGACTATGAGGCATATTTTCGCGTGCGTTTTGAGGTTTTTTACGCCGTAAACGATCTGTGCCCCGGCACGTTGGAGTTCGTCCGCACGGTCGAGGTTGCGCGCTTCATCGAAGCGGGCTTTGAGCTCGACGATGGCGGTGACATTCTTGCCGTTTTCTGCGGCTTTGATCAATGCATCGACG
>Ga0209190_1003198_pt1 | contig 10866 bp, 25 predicted proteins | sample M_140205_XF_Meta_FD_187315 | JGI IMG/M metagenome (GOLD analysis project Ga0209190, IMG submission 187315) | Freshwater microbial communities from Lake Montjoie, Canada to study carbon cycling - M_140205_XF_MetaG (SPAdes) (version 2) | ecosystem: Environmental > Aquatic > Freshwater > Lake... | reverse complement strand
TTCCGTCACCGTGCAGAACAGAGCCGAGTACAGTATCGCCGCCGTGCCAAACATGTCAAATCGGAGCTGAACACATGAACAAGCGAATCCAAGAGATCACAGGACAGGTGCTGGATGAACTGGTGCCCGAGACCTGGACCAGGCTGGGCTACGACAAGATCAAAGAGATTCAAAATCGTACTGCTGAGTTGATTGTGGCAGAAGCCATTGCCGTAGTGCAACGACGATTCATGGGTGACTTGAATCGTGAAGACATGGAAGTGCGCCGATGTGTTGAAGATGTAAAGAAACATTTCGGAGTTGAAGAATGAACGAACGAATTCGAGAACTTGTTAGACAGGCTGTTGAGTCTGTTGATATTGTCACAGGAAATGAATCACTAGATGATGAGTTAGCCAAGATGTATATTCCTGATTGCTTTTCAGAAAAGTTTGCCGAGTTGATTGTGAAAGAATGTGCTACTCAGTTCTATCTACATGGCAGCAGACCCGAAGCACATAAGGTAGTATTAAAACATTTTGGAGTTGAAGAATGATGAAAGATTTTATGTATGAACAACAACGGGAATCTATTACCGAAGAATGGGGTGATGAGATATCGCAGCCTCTACTTTCAGAAAAACTAAATGTGCCCCGAGTGAGTTACAGGATCTATTACTCTAAAGACAACCTGACCCGTAGGATTTTTATCTTCCGTGGCAACTGCACACCAGCAGAGACTGAAACGATGTTAGGTTTGGGATTTACTTTTGCTAAAGACGGCGACACAGAAAACATTCCTGATCAACCAGTAGAGGTAGAACTATGAACGAACGAATTCGACTACTTGCCGAACAGGCTGGAATTTATAAATTAAATTTTTCTGATGAAACAGAATACTGGATTATGGAAAAGTTCGCTGAGTTGATTGTGCGAGAATGTGCCGCAGAAGCTGACAAGCAAACTATTTACTGTAAAGGTATTTCTTGGGGCAAGTGGATCAAACAACATTTTGGAGTCGACAAATGAACTTTTTCTGGGGATTTTTGGTAGGATATATTGTGGCAGTACTGTACATGTGTCATCGTTCCAACATAGATGCCAGGGTGGATAGAGAATGAACGACCTTATCAAACAACTTGAACCACAATGCTGGGAACACAATGAATTTGGCCTTAATTTCAATTACCAAAAGTTTGCCGAGTTGATTGTTCTCAAATGTGCCGAGATTGCTGATACTGCGGAACCATTCCTTAGTTCGGACCTGATTAAACAACATTTCGGAGTTGACCAGTAATTCAATCAGTGCTATAATACAAACATAAGGAACTGCAACATGTTAGAAATTTTCATACCCGTTTTGTTCATATGTTTTGATAGCAACTGCAACTTCATGCAGGCCCAGAATTATTACCGGAATGAGGCACAATGCAAAGCCAGTATTGACACTCAAAAGATCCACATGTTAGAGGTGGCTGAAACAGCCGGTCAAGGCAAATATACCATCTTGGAAGGCACCTGCATCGCAGCCAAGATTACCAATCCAAATAAACAAGTATGAAATATCTACTGCCTGTTGTGTTGGCATTGTCGGGCTGTGCCATGCCAATTGCACAACGGCCACCACCCAGTGTACAGGCCATGCCCAATGACTGTGCCAATCGTGTGGCCATAATTGAATGGTTAAATTCGCAGTCTCAAGTTCCACGACAACCTTTTGAAAATCAGGAAACATATGAAAATGCCCGCTCTGAGATCCGTAGTCGTATTTGGCACATGCGTTATCGCTGCCAGCCTGTTTAGTGGCTGTGCTGCGTCTCGACCAGATCGAGTGCCAATGGCGCATGATCAGTTGAATCATTTTGTAAGAGACTGCCGCCAAAAAGCCAATCAAGTGGCCATGTTGCAAAACATGCGACAAACCCGAGATGAACGAACCATGGCTGGACTTGAAGTAGCATCAAATCCCTTGCTGAAATATGTCAATCCTGCGCAACATCAACAACTGCAAGACATCAGCAGCGGCCAGACCAATTGGTACATTGATTATCATTTACAGATGTTAGCGAGAGAATGCCCATGAAAAAACTAGCTGTGATCCTGACCCTGCTGCCAGCCCTGACCCTAGCAGACTGTGTGTTGAACGATCGCACAGTGAGCAGAACCACTGCCACCATTGCTGAACGCAGTACTATTCGTCCCGAAGTGGTTCCGGCACTGAATGGTGGCCGAAAGTGCATGGTCACGTTCAGAGTGAAAATCAACAACGACTGGCACAGTGCGTTTGGCGAATACGAATGGGCAGGAGATCGTCCCAGAGAAGAAGCCTGTGCTCGAGCAGTCAAGATAGCCGAAGATGAAGTACGCGAACGTGTGGGTCGTGTGCAAACCATCAGCGAAAAAACAATGATCTGTACCGACCAACCTGATTTGGATGTGTTAAAACGCACCAATCCTGGCACCATTGCACCGCTGCACCAGTTCCGACCCAATCCAGATTATCCCGGACAATTCTGGCACAACGGTGCTCAGTGCCAAATGTTTCTAGAGCCGGCCTGGACGGGTCAAGACATCCGAACTTTCCGCGGCGTGATCTGCCAAGTTCAGGACAACCTTTGGGTAGTGGTTGACAAATTCTGATTGACCACAATTGATTTTTGTGCTACAATACATTATCGTAACTTTTTAGGAGTATCCCATGAAACTAGTGTTGGTAACCATTCTAATTGCAGCCTTGTCTGCATGTGGTACAGTAGGCGGAGCAGTCAGCGGCGCAGGCCAAGACTTGGGCAAGGCTGGTGAATGGATTAAATCTCGATAAGGACTTGAAATGAAAAAACTTTTTGTATTGCTTCCTGTGGTGGCTGTGATTGCAGCCTGCTCCAGCACCCCCAAAGATGACTATGAGAAACGTGCGGCCGCAATAGAAGTCAAGCGTGAGGCCCATGTGGAAAAGTCCATTGCCAAAGCACCTGCTTGGATGACCGACCTGCCGGCTAGCAAAAATGCAGTGTATGCCAATGGTACTGCTGTGAGCTCAGACCTGAGCATGGCTGACTACAAGGCCAAACTGTTTGCATACGGCAAGATCTGTATGGCAGCTGGCGGACGAGTCAGTCAGCAGGCCAAGATCTTCATGCAAGAAACGTCGGAATCCACGCATGAAATTTCTGAATTGGCTATCCGTAGTGTTTGCCCCGGTGTGGACATCACTGGTGTAGAAACCAAAGAAATCAAACGCATGGCTGAAGGCAGTCGCTTTCGCAGCTATGCCTTGGTAGCATTGCCCACAGGTGAAGCCAATGCATTGCAAACACGTAAAGATCAATTGATTCTCAAAGACCGTGCCACAACTCGTAGCACTGAAGCGTTTAAAGAATTAGACTCGGCGCAGTAAATGTCAACGTCGTTGACGACCGGTAGTGGCCACGTCCATTTTGGGTGCTGCTGTTGATCTAGCTGCTCGAGCACCTGGCCCAGTCAATCTGGGCCGGTTGGTTTCTGCGTCTAGGTCAGCGGTGGTAGCCGCAGTATTATCAACCGGCTCGTCCACTGGATCCATAGGGTTCACATCTTTTTCAGTGGCGCCATTCTTCATGATGGTAAATGTGAAATTGCCTTTGCCGCCTGTGCTGAAATAAACTTTGCTGGCATCTAGATACACACCAGTAACTGTTTTACTAGGATACACTGCATCCATCTTGGTAATGGTAATGGTGTCGGCACTGACTGAAGTATTTGTGTACACCTGTACCAGGGCTGCATTGTTCAAGATTTCTGAAGCTGCTTGACCAAAGTTAGTATTCTTGTTCACATGATCTGCCACGTTGTATGCAATGCTGGCAGTCATGTGCTCTAGAGGAATCACTCGCTTGGGATCTTTGCTCTTGCGATTGGTATAGAATTTTTCTAGTTTTGGACTCAATATACCTGCCCCTACCACAGTGTCTTTGGGCCCTAGACCTTTCAGCTTGGGAATCTGTGCAGCTTCTTTTGGATCAATAATCTTGTACTGCACAGCCAAGGCCAGCGGAGCACCAAAGTGACCGTCTCGGTTGATGGTGTTTAAAATTTCTATAACTTCTTGGTGTTTGTTCAACAGTTGTTTGCCATTGGGTGTATTTGCCAGTTCTTCTACAGATTTCAAAAGATTGGTAACACTGGCACTGGCACCATTTTTACCCTTGCTGGATAATTTTATCTGGCGACCGTTGGGATTCACCAGCAAACTGTCATACAAGCCACCGATTGTGTTGGTATTAAAGCTGATGGTACAATCAGCATAACTGCCACCGCCAAAGAAGATATCAGCAGCCTCAGCAGCATTGCCCGTGACATTCTTGCCCATGACCAGGGCTATGGGCTGCAACATCTCACAGAAGTAATCACGGAACGCATCGGGATTCATATTGCCTTTTGGTATCTTGCAAGGAATATCCGAACTGATAAAAGTCTGCGCCGCCACAGCTTCGTCACTGCCGTCACCAAACTTGGCAATGATCTGTTGCAATATTGTGTCGGGAGTGTTGTCTTGGAATTGTGTTAGTATTTCGCTGGGTTTATATCCGGTGTTTTCTTTGAGCCCGGCACCGCTTTGATATTTAAATCCGCCCGGGATATCATCGTGTGCAAACTTGTTCTCTGCACGGTTGGGACTGTTTGCTCCAGACCAACGGCCTAAGTAATAAGGTGTGCCATCTTCCCCAGTGAATGTGGCCAGGCTGAATGCACCTGCACTTTTGTTAGGGGTGTTGACCCAGTGTATCTGGGTGGCGTCAATCTGCATGGTGGCCAACACAGAATCCACTCCTGCTTTGAGTTCTTCAGGAGTGGCAAATCGGCCTGATTCGGGATAAAATTCCAGCCCCTGGAACGTGACCACGTCTCCCACACTGTTTTTGAATTTTTCGCCGGGTTTGCGGTTGGCAAGCCCCACACCTTCTGCCAATGGCAAGGCAACTCTGTCCAGCAAGTCTAATAAATCTCTCATGTGGTATTTAGCGAAGAACAAGTTGCTTTCCAAAATGTCTTGCTATTAGATAAAATACACTGTAAAATAGCACAATCGACCAACAAGGAATCCCATGTCAAACCTAGTACCAATTGTTTTAGAACAAACCAGCAAGGGCGAACGCAGCTATGATATCTACAGCCGACTGCTACGAGACCGTATCATCATGCTGGATGGAGAAGTGTCCGAACACTCAGCCAGCCTGATTGTGGCTCAGCTGCTGTTTTTGGAAAGTGAAAATTCCGACAAAGACATCAGCTTGTACATCAACAGTCCGGGCGGAAGTGTCACAGCAGGCATGGCCATCTATGATACCATGCAGTTTATCAAATGCGACATCCATACCATTGTGATGGGCCAAGCAGCCAGCATGGGGTCATTGCTGGCCACAGCCGGTGCAGCAGGCAAGCGGCACATCTTGCCACATGCTCGGCACATGATACACCAACCATCGGGCGGTGCCCGAGGCCAAGCCACTGACATTCAAATTCAAGCACAAGAGATACAAAAGATGAAACAGTATCTTACCGAAATTTATGTACGGCACAACACCGCAGGCAAAACCTACGAAGAATTGCTACGAGACATGGAACGTGACTTTTTTATGAGTGCTAGCGAATCGGTTGCATACGGACTAGCGGACAAAATCATAGATCGGCGTGGTTGACCAGTAATCTATTTCATGCTATAATTACAGCATGTTATATTTTTCCTATGGTATGAATACCAATCCCGACAGCATGGCCCATCGGTGTCCTGGCGCCCTGAGCCTGGGTCATGCTCGTTTGCTAGAACACTCATTTAGATTTGCACATCATGCAGATGTGGTATCTACCCCGGGCAGTTTCGTGGACGGAGTATTATGGCAAATTACCGCAGAGCATCTGACTGCCCTGGATTATCTGGAAGGTTACCCACATTATTATAATCGCAGCCGACAGCGAGTATCTTTGGGTCGACGTATATTATTGGCTGAAGTATATTATATGAATCCTGACCAGGATCATTATCCACCCAGCGAATATTATCTAAATCATATTATCTCAGGATATACCAGTCATGCAGTTCCTACAGATCAGGTGCTGAATGCCCTGGAATACGTGCAACAAATTCTGGTTGACCACTAAACCCAATTGTGCTATAATATACACTTACAGCAACAAAGGAGCCTGAATGAAAGCCGTTGACTTAGACACTGACAACGCTGGTTTTTATGCTTTTGCCGCAGCCCGTGACGCCAGAATGCGAGCCGCAGCCATGTGGAGCCACTACACCGATGCAGATCGCACTCGTGCCGAGCGCATGAAGCTGGGACTGGAACTTTGCTACTCCGCCAGCGCCATCTACATCAATCCGCGAAACAAATTCATTGCCATCAAGGTGGACAAGCCCACAGTGAGAGATCGCAAGAATCTAGCTCTGCTTGAAAAGGATTATGAAAAATTGGGTGATATTACCAAGGTGTCGACCAAGCAAGGTATCACCTATCGTATTGCAAAGGCTTGATATGACTTTGTACACCATACGTTGGAAACAACCGTACTCAAATTGGCTTTCCGTTGAGCCCAAGATCCGGGATCTTTCCCAGGCTCGTCAAGTGCTACAAAGGATCATGTCACTATGAAATGGTTTGCTGAAGTCACAGACTGGAAAGGTCAGGCACCTAACCATGTGTATCTCATGGATGATGCCAAGAGCAAAATGTTTGCCTATGTGCCGTTTGGCACTGGCACACCTACCACTTTCAAGGCACCCATTCGCCTGGACATGCGTGGCCGCAAATTCACAGTGAATCCCGTGCAGTTTGAGGTAGCTGTCAAGCCCGAAGAACCGCAAGGACGAGTGTGGGAAGTGCAAGGCAGCAAAGGCGATGTGTACCGAATAACCGAAGTCAACGGCACAATGAATTGCACTTGCAGTGGATTTAGATTCCGCGGCGATTGTAAACACGTAAAAAGTGTGGCATGATTACAATGACTGAAAACATGCTTAAATATATTACCAATCGTTATCAATCTGTGTTGTTTCCCTGGGAACCTGGTCTGGTTGAATGGTTGCAACAACAGTATCCCTACAGTAAATATCATATTGTAGAAATTTCACAGGAGCAATGACATGCCATACGTATACAAAGAAGTTGAAGTTGATGTTGATTTGAGTGATTTTGAAACTGATGACCTAATTGAAGAATTAGAAAGTCGTGGAGAATTACCCACAATTAGTAAGCCATACGATAATAAAGAATTAGTAGAGCAAATTTGGATGAGGCGCAGAAACGGTCAAGATTATAATTATCCATTGGATCAGTTGATCTACAACGTAACAGGACACATCATATGACCACAGTGACTTTGATAGAAGATCCCGAAACAGGAGAGCTGATACTGCCATTCCCCGAAGGCATGTGTGACGAGATGGGTTGGGAAATTGGTGACACATTGACCTGGACAGCCAACGAGGATGGGTCATTTACTTTGAGCAAAAAATCCACACAGGAGAACTAATCATGAAAGTGTTAGCAGCATTGCTATTGTTGTTGAGTTCGACAATCACGCCAGCAGACACATTGCGAGTGGGCCAAGACGATTTGATTTTTAATGTTAGCCCCAACCACACACCCAAGATCATTGAATGGATTGTGGTGGAGGATCTAGATCAGGCCTGCTACGGCAAACCCAAGAATCCCGGGCAAGGCGAACTGCGTGGCTGTGCCAAATTCAACAAAACCAAATGTTTTGTGTACACCAAAAAACAAACCACCTTGGCCAATCTTGGTCATGAGATGCGGCATTGCTTTGAAGGTCAATGGCATGAGCCTGAATAGTTAACCTAGCCGTTAATGACAAAACCAACCAAAAATACCTGGTATTACACAAGATTGCTGTAATAATTCTTAAATAAAATCCAGCACACTAAAAATGTGCTTTACAAAGGAGTTTATTTTATGGACAATGTAATGGCAAAGGCCACGAGCCTTTTAAACGGTATCATCGATATTGGTATCAAACTGATCGCTGCTGGCGTGATTCTGCAAATCCTATTTGGGGCCGCAGTTCCGTTCCTGGCAATCGATGTGACTGCAAGCCTGATCAAATTCGTGGGTGCCTTAGGCAGCCAAGGACTGGTTGGTTTGGTTGCAATAGGCGTGATCTATTGGTCCTTCAACAAGAAGTAAACTCCAATAGCACAAAACAAAAAGCCCCTTTCGGGGCTTTTTTTATGCTTGATCCACAAACTTTTTCAGTTCTTGGGCCTTGTCCACAATGTTCGTACTGGACGGAAAATCTGGCAAGGCTGGAAACGGATGCGTTCCTCGATTGGCGTCAGTTAACTTAGAATGATACTCATCAGTCAATGCCTGACGTTGTTGGAAGACTGGCGTCACGAGGATTTCGTTGGCCATTTTGAGAAGTTCGAGACGGATCTCGTAAGGTGTTTTGCTCATGTTTTTCTCCTGTGTATGTGTGTGCTGTTCAAGTCCCGCCCTATGCAGGACAAGATTGCTACACGAGCATATTATTTATAGATATAATTGATGGTGGTGATATTTTCGCAATAGATATTTTGGTAAGGTTCCTGTTGACCTGTATAAGTAAAGATGCTATACTAATGGCATAGTGTTAGGAATAGGTCCAAACACTTTTAACCCGTAGATAATGAAGATCTACAAATTAATATGTCTGAGGAGGCATTATGAAACTTGATAAAACTCTCATCCCCTACATTTCTGTAGGACAAAACAAACGCACCGAATTTGAACAAATCATTGATGATTTCTTTGATGACTTTGACACGCACCTCTACATCCGAGGGCAAGCAGGCGTAGGTAAAACCCATACAGTTACACACAAAGCAGATACTCGCAATATAGTGTTATGTCATTTCGAAGGCAATGTAAGCCGTTGGGCTTTTATGAAAAAGTTAGCCTGTACTTTACACGCCGCTGGATGGCCCGCAAATGATACCAATCCTAAAGACTGGCTAGATCCTGAAGACTTGCCAAAAGTAGTAGTGTATTGTGATGACCTTCAAACATTGTTTGATCCAGATTTTGTTGATACTATGAAAATTGCTCTAGACTTGGACCAAGCAGATAAACTTGTGTATGGGGCAAGTCTTGGGGCTCAATATAAACAAGCAGAACCGTTTGAACGGGCGGCCATTGACAATTTCAGAGTGGACGGCGAGCCAGGATTTAAGATTCCATTTTTTGGTCGTGTGAAATTTATCTTTACAATGAATCATGCTCTTGCTACAGCCATTGACGTTGAGGAAGCAAAGAAAGCAAAGAAGTCAATGAAAATAATCAACGAACTCGAAGATCGGTATGCTATTTTTAGTCGTCTTACCTATCAAGATCAATTTATGGCAAAGAACGAGTATTGGGGATGGATTGCTGATTTGGTTATAAACCACAATATTTTTCCAAATGCTACACAAGATGATAAAGTAGAGATGCTATCTTTCTTACACGAACACTGGGAAAATCTTAAAGATAAGAGTGTGCGTATGGTCAAGCAGAAACTTTGGAAAGATATGGAAAAAGCCAAGCACCGTCCGAATCACGATTACAAAGGCCGTTGGAAACAACTTATCCGTCAGGCGGCCTAAATGAAAAAGCCCATTGACGCCAAGGCACTTCGGGAAAAAATTGAAGGCCTCTACAAGAATGCTGATCTTACGCAAAGCGACGAACGCCTTCTTAGAAACGAGCGGGCATCTTTACAATACCAGGATCCTGTATTTCGTGCTGATTGGGAAGCCAAAGATAAAGAGGCCCGGGACAAAAAAGAAGCCGACCCTGTCTTTAGAGCAGCAAGAGTTGAGAGAGGCAAGAAAATTGTCAAAGATCCTAAACGTAATCAGAAGATTGCAAAAACAGTATCTGCTCAATACGAAAACACTGAGTTTAGAGAATTTAAATCTACTGTCATTAAAGATGCATTTAAGGATCCAGAAAAACTAGCCAATTTACGTAATGGTACAAAGACCCGTGAAGAGAATGGCTGGGAAGAAAAAAATGCAGAAGCGGCTAAAAAACGCCGTAAGCCCATACAAACACCTTATGGTAGATTTGAAAGTAAAGGTGATGCTGTTAAAGCAATGGCTGCGGCAGGAGAGAGCAACGCAGGTGGTAAACTAAGTGTATGGTTAAAAACAAAGCCAACAGAATATTACTATATAGAAACCTAGAAGCCTCCTAACTGTTTACTAGGTTTAGCCCACTTCGGTGGGCTTTTTATTTGTAGATGTAGTTGATGGTGGTAATATTTTCGCGCAGTTCTGACGCACCATTCTTGATATGGAAACGTCGGGCCATCTCGGTCTTGGGACTCAAGGTCACATAGGTCTGTATGTCGGGAAATTCAGCCTTGATGCTTTTTTGTGCTTCTTGTATCAAGGTTCGGCCTGCGCCAGCTGCATAACTCCAAATGGTATAAAATACCGCGGTTGTGGCACTCTCAACCAAGTCGGCCATGTCCTCCACAGCAGCAGGCACAACAGTGAGAAATTTAACACAGGTCACAGCCGAAGTATTATCTCCATTTTTCAATAGATAGATTCTGCTGTTGGTGTTGACACGGTCTTGTATGGGTATCTCAGGACGCACCGGGTCATCCTTGATCAATTGTTCAAGTTCTTCAGTTATGGTGGTGATGGTGTGTAACATAATGTACGCCGTTAATATTATGCACAGGTATTTATCAGATTGAGCAAACTGCCATATATTTTTGCCAGAAACCATTGCGACTGTTGGCAAAAGATTATACAATAGTCAAATGCTGTACGCAACAGCTATTCACTAATGAAAGGTAAATTATATGCGTTTTAATCCAGAAACAAAAACATTCAAGGTATTCAGTGCTTTGTACAACG
>Ga0209190_1003197_pt1 | contig 10867 bp, 8 predicted proteins | sample M_140205_XF_Meta_FD_187315 | JGI IMG/M metagenome (GOLD analysis project Ga0209190, IMG submission 187315) | Freshwater microbial communities from Lake Montjoie, Canada to study carbon cycling - M_140205_XF_MetaG (SPAdes) (version 2) | ecosystem: Environmental > Aquatic > Freshwater > Lake... | reverse complement strand
CATGGCCGATGACGCATCGGAATTTTCGCTCCATACGGTCAAAACCCAAGGTGTTCAGAACTGGTCGAGAGAGGGGATCTATGAAGATTGAGCGGGGAACCAAGGTGCTGGTGGACACCAATGTGCTGCTTGAGGCGAGTGATGAGGCGCGGCGGTTGCATGTCCAATCGTTGACCCTATTTCAGAACTCACTCAGAGACGGCGTGGATCTGTTTCTGTGCACGCAAGTGATTCGCGAGTACCTCGTCGTCGCGACTCGGCCGATTGAAAACAACGGGCTAGGCATGACTTTGGCGATCGCTATCGAGAATATTAGGCAGTTTAGGAGGAGGTCATCCTGCGTTGCCGAAACCCAGCAAGCGGGCGAGCTGTTTCTCGAATGGGCCGCACGGTTTGGAACCAGCGGCAAGAAACTTCACGATCTTCAAATCTTGGCGACAGCCTCGACTGCGGGGATCGACGTCCTGTTGACGGCCAATCAACAGGATTTCCCGAAACCTTCACCCGTCACTATTTTTCCACTGTCAGAAATCGAATGGTAAGGTGGCGGATGATTTGGTGATAGCGGCGGCAAAGCTGCAAGATAGGGCTCTCCGCCGGGGTCTTTGAAAGTTAGGGCGCTCTCGCCGAGAGCGCAGGCGAGAGAATTGAGAACGCACCGCCCAAGAAAAGCCGGAACGTTGGCCCCACATTCACTGGTTCCCCCGGCGGTGCAACCCCACCTTCAGCACGAGCTTCCAAAATCTCGCTACGACCCACAAGATCCCGTCCACCAACCCATTCAGATACGGATCCTCGAACAGCGTGATTCCAAAAGTCCGACGAATGGCCCGTGACTCCACATGTTGGCGCTCTGCTGCGAGAACTGTTTCCATTTCGCGAGTTTTTCCGAGATGTCGTTGCGAGGCATTCATCCCGTGCATGCGGAAATCCGCCACGGTCACCGGCACATGCTCAAACTGTTTTCCTGCCGTATCCAACCGTGCGTAGAACTCGCCATCCATCACGTAGCGAAAATCTTCCCGGAGCCGATGCCCTTCTCCAATGACAGTAGCCCGTCGATAGAACGCAGCGGTCGACCCCACATAACAATGATGATGCACGTGAACAAATCTAGACCACTTTGGAGTTCTAACATGACGCATGAAATGTCCTCCTTCATCGATGAAATCCCAATCTCCATAGACTACATCCGCCATTGATTTATCTAACAAAAATAGTATCTCAGCCAAAGCCCCGGGCTTAAGCCGGTCGTCTGCATTGAGCCACATCACCCAGTCACCCTGCGCCCGATCAAAGCCCTTGTTAATCGCGTCGGACATTCCTCTATCAGGTTCCTGCGACCAATTTGCATGGGGAAAATGCGCAACCACTTCCGCGCTGTCATCCGTCGATCCGCCATCAATCACCAAGTGCTCTAAGGTTACGCCAACTTGCTCCACGACGCTTGCGAGGCAATCACCGATAAAGCGCCCGTAGTTCAAACTCGGAGTGATGATCGTGAAGTTCATGAGTCAAGGAGCGTGGAGTCTCGCCCACATTGTTTTTTGTACGACACCCAATCGGAATTGAAAATCATTTAGCGTGTGGGCGAGACACCCACGCTCCTTGAAATCTGAGCGGCAACTGGAATGCAGGTAAAGATGCGCATGGCAGAGAGAGATACCGAATAGCGGCATCGCTGTCTATTTGGTAAAGATCACATTGCAGTTCGCTCCGTAGCGTAGGAGCTTTGGAAATTTTCGGAACAGCCACGAGTCGATTCGATGAACCGCACTTGATAGAAATTTAAATCGGTCGGAAACACCCTTCATTGGGTAGCCTAACAAATTAAACATTTGCACTTCGCAAGACGAGAAGTGTGAAGTTGCTCGTACGAATTGAGAGAGATACAAATTGCTCTCGTCGCCCAACTCGCCTTGTGCCATACGGACGGCGCGGATCGCCGCGACCAGCAGGTTATGCCCCATCGGCTCGAAGATGAAAACGAAGCGCCCGCCCGGTTTGAGGACGCGTGACACTTGGACACACAGGCCATCGATATCGTGTGCTAGGTGGTGAAGTGCTGCTTGTCCCCAAACTAAATCGAATGACTCCTCCTCGTAACTTGACAAATCAAACGCATCTCCCGCCACGTAGGAAAGCCCGGGGAGGCGCTTCATTCGCTCTTCAATCTCGGGTCCTGAGGCCGCATAGAGGTCGAGACCGATCACTTTGGCATGCGGAAAGGTTTCAGCCAAACCCGCAGCAAGTTTGCCAAAGCCGCCGCAAATTTCTAACGCGCGTTTGCCGCTCAGATCGATCCTACAAAGTTCGCTGTAACCCGCGAGAAACAGTGGACGGTCTGATGGTGGAAATCCTCCGACGCCTGGCATCATCACCTCGGCACGAGAATCGAAAGGGGCTTCAGGATGTTTGAGCTGGATTGGCATGGAACGTGTTGGTTAGAAAATATTTATTTGCGGCTGAGATGACGCTCGAACGATTACTCTTGATCCTAAAATGATTAGAAGTCCAAGCGAGATTGCGGAAACACAAAAGCCTAGAGTCCTTAGTGGTGGATCATATCGCATTTCAATAGATGTTGCATGATCAAACATGGTGTTCTCTATCAGCATACTTGAGTCCAAAGCTCGATCGACTGCCAGCCAGCTAGAGGATGGCGCGATTCGAAATTTCCACCCGTCCGCTTGGTTTTCCGCAAGGCGAATCCATCGAACTCCGGCCGGAACCTCTAGCAAACGGCTGTTTTCCTTGCCGGAAGTTTCACGAACTACGAGCGTATTCGGCCACTCATCCGTAAAAAAGGCGTTCTTGTCCTCATTCGTTCGGAAGCCCGCATATCTTGGCATCTTTTTAGTATTTTCGTAGAGTACCATCGAGGAACTTTTCCAAACCGGCTTCCAATCGAGTGACACTTTTGGATTGCTTGGCCAAGTGATGAGGTGACTCACGCCGAATCGTCCGAGCTTTTCTGCATCGCCCGAGAATTCACCAGGTAGTAGCATTCCGTTAGGAATAATGCTATCGTATCCATTATCTGCAGCAATGCCGTATGCTGATAGAGTATTAGGAATAAAAGGAGTGCGGGCCATATGGGCAGTAGGATGGATCAAGGTGGTCACCCTACCTTCATGCCCCACTTGTGATTTTAACACTTCGGATTCTGGAGTCGCAGGAAAGAGTGCGTATTGGTGGGGGTCGGTCCAGACGATCCAGCGCGATCCAAACAAAGTTACTTCTCCAATGATTGCTAGGGCGACGATCCACGCACCTTTGTTCCGCCACTTGGTATTTTCCGAAGCGGTCCACCTTAAACCCGCCAAGCTGGCTCCAAACAAAAGTAAGGGTAAAAGCTGTTGCGGACTCCAGATGAAAAGATCCGCAAGAAAATGATCGGTTCGCTGGGAGATCCATTCGCCAAAGTAACCGAAAGAACTGCCCTTGCCTTCAATGATGATTTTTGCCCGGAGATGGGTAAGAAGATCAGGTTTAAAATAGAGCAACAAACTTAGGCTTGCCCAAGCGGTGACCCCTAAAGCGACTAACCATCCGGTAACCCTGAAAACTACTAGTCTCGTTTGGCGGTTAGCATTTTCCATGAAATGGGTAAATGCTAAAATTCCCCCGAGAATGAAAAGCATGAACAATCGCTGATAGAGAGTTCTCACCAAGGGGGTGAGAGGCAGAAACAATCCAAGGACAATTAAGAGACGAGCAAGTAAAGGTGATTCTTTTCTCCACGGAGCGAGAAAGGCGATAAGTACCGGTAACGAGCCAAAATAGGCGATGTAGAATAATTCGCTCTTAAAAATCTTGAGCAAATCGATTGAATTACTGCGACCAAGTAATGACGGAAAAACTTGGAATGGATAGGCCGCGAGGTTGAAAAGCGGTTGGAGCCAGCCGTGCGGATAGATTCCGTTTCCGGCATTGGCGTTCATGCCAGTGTGTAGCCCGAGTCGGTTACTTGTTAGAAATGCGTCGGTGCATGGTATGAACATCATCCCCGCCAGACCTGCGCCGAGCAGTCCCCATAAGGCGTAGCGCCCGAGACGGCGTAACTGTGAGGCAGGTTTGGATTTTGAATGTTGGAGAATCACTTCCTCTAACCACATCGCCGCCACAGCCAAGGCCACAAGCGCGGCGTGTTGAAGTGTGCCCCCGAGAAAAGCCATGCCGATGAACACTGGAACCGCCGCCCAGTAGTTACGATTCCCGCGCCGATATCCATCGATCGCCCAGAGAATCCACGGCACCCAACAGAAAGAACTCAGCGCCCAACGGTGATAGATCCAGGTCACGAATTGCGAGTTTGCTGCATAAGCTAAACCGCCACAAGCGGCCCAAAGCCCGCTGATAGACCGTCCTCTTAAAAACAAATACATGCCAATGACCGCGAGCATGACTTGCCCCATCAGTCCGAGATGCCATGCCGTCCAGAAACCGAACCAGCGGTGGAGCTGCATGGTCCAGTCGTAGTATAGCGCCATCGTATTGGCGTACTGGGCGGTTCCTCCATAAGTCAATGAACTCCATCCAAGCCAGCCCTCTTTGGCATAACTTTCCGCGGCGACCATTCGATAGACCAAGTATTGGTCTACGGCATCGGAAACGATGTGATTTTTAGCAAAGTGTGTTTCATTACCATTCCGCCACGGGCTCATCATTTCGTTTTGAAGATCTAGCGGGGCTAAATTTTTCCCGCCAATCCACCATGGAGAAAACCACGCGAAAACTACGAATAGGCATACGAGTGGGGGGAGAAATGATTTTGAATTTTCGATTTTCAACGCTGAATTGATAAGTTTTGAGCCACAAATGAATCCTGTAACTAAGCCTCCGTGGTCCGCCCACTTATCCGCCGAATGGCGGTGCGAATGCGAGGCGCTTGAGAAGAGAAAGAAAAGTGCGATGCATTTACTTTTATCTAACTAGATCACTCTCGTGGGGAGAGTCACAGCGGACCGCGGAGGGTCAGCCCTACCTAAAAATGGATTCAGTCCATCACCGATACCTCCACACCGCCCACAGCGCCTTCAGTCCATCCTGCCAGTTGATCTTCTTTCCCTCGCTGAGCTTGCGCGGGTGATACGAAACCGGAACCTCACGAATATGGAAACCAATGCGAAGGACTTTCATCGTGATTTCCGGTTCCCATGCAAAATCATCGGATTCGATGTGGATTCCTGTCAAAGCATCGCGATGGAAACACTTGTAACAGGTCGGTTCGTCTGTGAGTCGGGCACCGCTCAACAGGTTGGTCCATTTGGTGATAGCCACTCCGCCGAGGTAGGCCATCAAATAGGAATGCGGATGCTTGCCGGTGATGAGTCCGCAGACACCGGATCTTTCAAGTTCTTTTTCCCGCAGGATTCTCGATCCATAGACCACCTTGCTCTCGCCAGCCACGATCGGCTGGATGACTTCTCGAATGTCCTCTGGATCATACTCGAGATCGGCATCCTGGATGATGAAAATCTCGCCTTTCGCCGCTTCGAACCCAGTCCGCACAGCAGCCCCTTTTCCGCGGTTTGCGGGGTGACGTAGCAGGCGTATCTTGGCTTCCGGGTGATGCGCAATGAACTCCTCGATCACTGCGTAGGTCGCGTCCGATGATCCATCGTCCACCACGATGATTTCCTTCTGTATTCCGTCATTCAAAGGCAATACAATCACTTTTTCTAACAGTTTACAGACGAGTTTTTCCTCGTTAAAGACGGGAATAACAATGGATAGAAGCATGGGGTTGATAGATGCTGAAAGAGCGCAGTTAGGGCGGCACCGCAGGGTCCGCCTGCGAAAGAGTTGAAAACGCGCAGACCAAAAAAAGCCTAAACGGCGATCCGTGGTCTCGATCGTTTCTCCCCTTTCACCGGTTCCCTCGGCGGTGGAACCCTATTTGGTAGAATTCAAAATTTAAAAACGCGCTGGCTGCCACCGCTTTTCTTCCATGGGTGCCTTAATGCCATGCGCGTACCAACGCTCCGGCATGATGACCTGCTGCCCGATTTTATCACCCAACCAGGCTGCCCACCACGAATAGGTGCTGTTAGCGATAATGTGATGACTTGTTAGGCTCATCAGTAGTAAATCATGCAGCGGATTATTTGCAGCTTCTCCGGAATCGATCACCTCGGTGTCGGCTTCTTGAAATTCGCCACGGCACCAGACTGGATCATCCGAAAAAATGAAAAAGCGCGCTGCCGGAAGGCGAGCGCGCATTTCATTCATTGACCTTTGATAATAGTCTCGGTCGCACACTTGAAAGATGGGAAGTTCCAGGTAGTCTTTTCGTCTAACATGAACTGCCACCGAGTTGTCATGTGCTAATATTGCCCGCAGACCTTCCTGGATCCGCACCGCGCCCTCAAGTAGATGATTTAACTCCTCTCGCAAGGGTGCCGCAAATTTATTGAAATACAGTGGCGATTGAAAATAGCCAAACAGCATACATTCGGCGGGAGCGTCCAAGAACCGCGCGTCGAAGGATTGATCGTCGCCAGTTTCCCGTAAGATTGGAATGCCTCGGTATTCCCAATAATGTTTGCCCGTGAACCTTCGTAAAGCCCGCGCACCAATCGAGCAGCGCCTAACAACTTTCGCCTTCAAGGGTAGCTTGAGAAAATGCGAAACCTCCGCCCAGCCTTTCGCGTTGAACCACGACGCGTCCATGACTAACGGCACGCCGTGTTTCTCCGCCAACACCTGTCCCAGCGCGTACTGGAAAAGGTGATTGCCGGTTCGACCTAACAAAACGATGCGGATCATGGTGGGAGTGGTGGACAAGCTGAAAGTAAATAGGTAGCGCGGGTTGGCCCAGCCCGCACGCGAATGGAAAGCGGAAGACGAATGCCAATAGAAGCCGGAACGTATCGTCTTGGGTATTCTTTCCACCCCGCATTCGCCTGCGGTTCTATCAAAACCGCGCTACCGGACGAATGGCCAATCGTTTGCCGATTCCACCAACCCCGTACGAATGGGATTATCCCGAATATAATTCGCTTTCTGCACTGCGGATTCCTCGCTCCTCAGCCGATGATCAAAAAAATCTCGCTGCCATTGAATGGCATGGGATCTTGCCAACCACTGCTTCCACGATGAAATACTTTTCTTAATGAAGAACGAGTTTGGGAAGATTACAATGCCATGCAGATGATCCGGCATCGCAAGGACGAGTTTCCATCGCCATTCACCTCGCCCCTCCCCAAATTCTATTGATTCGATCAATACGTTCCAGATCTCTGTTCGGGCGAGGTGGTTGATGCCGCGAGGATGGCAGTTGATCGTGATGAAAAACGCCTCCTGAGCCGGGTCGATCCAATTTGGTGGATCATGAGGGAGCTGCTTTCTCCGAAATTCCATAATAGCAACGTGTGAGGTATCGCGGTCCGAATTAGGTAGCGCGGGCTGGCCCAGTCCGCACGCGAATGGAAAGCGGAAGATGGGGTCCAAGAGAAGCCGGAACGTTTCGCCTAGGGCATTCCTTCCACCTCGCATTTGCCTGCGGTTTTATCAAAACCGCGCTACCTTTTTCTTACACAAAGAATTCCCAATCCAAGGTTCCCTTTGAAACTCTTCAATCCATCCACGCCCGCGTGCAATTGCATTTGATTGTCATCATCCAGCGCGGCGCATTTCACAATCTCCCACCCATCATCGAACCACGATAGTACCGTTTCAGGCGCGAAAATCCGGTGTGCATTGAACTCGATCCGCTGCGGTCCGATAGGCGTAGATAGATAGAGTAAACCACTCGGCATCACCATTTTTTTGAGTTGCGCCAATCCCTTCAGATGCCCTTCAGGATCAATTGCATCACCATATCTTCCGAGTCCAAAATGCTCAATCGTGTGAAGGCAGGAAAGGGAAGGGGTGGAGTCGATCCATTTCTCGGGCAAGGGCAGCATCAGGTCCAGTTGATGAAACTTTACGTTAGAAATCGTTTCATGCTGCGGCCGGATGTCCAAGACCTCTACTTCGCGGAATACCGAGAGACTGCCAACAAATCCGTCCAATCTTGAGCCGACATCCACGTGCCTTGATGGAGAGTCCTCATGGATCCAGCGCGCCACCAATTGATCCTGATAGAAATAGGTGCCCAATGCACCCGATGACTCATCCCACTCGGTTAGAATCGGTAGTTCCTTGCCCCAGGCGAACGCGTTTTGGTGGCCCGTTCGCCGAAATACCGCTCGGTCTCGGACATAGCGCCGCCATCCCCGTAAGGCGGAGAGCACTCGCCGAGGATGGATACTCGCATTGCGTAGAACAGCACTTAACATAAAGGGTAAAAGCTAAGATGCTGAAAAGGTAGGGCGGCACCGCTGGGGCCGCCAGCGAAATAGGTGCGAATGGAAGGTGCAAATGAAGCCGGAACGTCTTACCTTGGTCTAATCGTTATATTCTCATTCACCGATTTCCCCGGCGGTGGAACCCTACCTTCAGCTGACTCAACGGTGATGATATCGTAGCTGGGCGATGAGGATAATTTCTCACCGCACCCGATACACGAGTCGGGGCTCGTCGTTGATTCGCTGTGACCCACCTCCGAAGCTAGCGTGGCGACCCCCTGCTCGCAGTTGCGGGTGATGATTATCGGATCGTGGCCGTCGCAAAATTTATCCATGGTCGAGGCAAGATTTTTTATGCGCCGCCGTGTAGCTGATTGCTTTTATTTGGACAGCATCACGTCCGATCTTACTGGATTCTCACTTCGTCAAAAACGCTTACCATTCTCTCGGCCACTTTTTGTGAGGCGTAGGTCTCTCTCAGATTTAGTCCGATGCTATGAATTTCCTCTGGCTCCATATTGATTATTTCATCTAGAGCGATAAAAAGTGAGTCGAAATTTTCTAACGAAAATCCGCCTTTATCCGTAGCGATGCCAAGGATTTCTTCCACCGAAGTGCCCCTGACAAAACACACTGGCGTGCCAAGGTAATAAGCCTCCAGTGCCGGTAGTCCAAAGCCTTCAATCTCTGAGGGTAGAATGAGCGCACGGGCCGAAAGGTAAGTCGCTTGCAGCGTGGATTCTTCTAAAAACGGACTCTTTACGATGGTGTGCGAGCTGGCTAACAGGTGAGCGACTTCTGGTGGCACATTTCCTATCAGGTGCAACATCGGCACATTCCGTCCCTTGGCTTCTGCTAGGTGCCACCAGCGGATGAGATGCGCCGTGCGTTTGTGCGGTTCGCAGGACGCAAGGTGGATCACATAGTTCTCCTTCGCTGGGTCAACGGGCTGTGGAATATTTTCATACAAACAGGGTTCGTAGGTGACGGTAATGTTTTTGGATGCAATTTTATGACGCTTCATAAAATCCTCAATTTGTTCCTTAGACGACTCAGAGACCGTTAGAATGCGATCTGCATTTCGCAACGTGTGCTTCAACATCATCGCCCAGTAACGGTACTCTCTTGGCTTGCGCCAATTTGGGTAATGATCCTCGTCATACTGGATGATCGTGTCATGAATCGTCACCACTGATGGGCGGCAAAGGACACTGATGAGAGGTAAATAGCCTTTAGGGTAGTAATAAATGTTAGAATTTTCCGCATGGGGGAAAAATAGTGGATGAAAGTGGTCAGTTAGTAATCGGATGGTCTTGTTACGCGTGCCCCAAGGCAAGGCGTATGGATCGAGCGTTCCGCTAGGAGATTTTTGAGAGCTTTGCGAAGTGATTGCCTGCACGTCGACCTTACCCGATTTCTGCAGAGAATCTAACACTATTTGCGACATTCTTGAAATGCCAAAACTGCGGTCGTAGCCAGGATTCTGATCGGCGAGATAAGCGGTTAGGTGGATGATCCGTGTCTCTGTAACTGTGATGTGAGCAGTCTCTCCGCATGGGCTCTCTTGCTCCGCTTTCCAATTTTTTATTAATTTTTCATCCATGCCCCGAGTCTTAGGCGCATGATGCACGAGTTTTTTGATGGCGGGTGGATTGATGGATTCCGAAGAGGGGCACGATAACTCGTCCCCAATGTCCAACATCGCTTGTTCTAGATTTTTAGAAAAATCTTTAATCTGATAGAGTGTGAGAAACCTTTCCCGAAGTTCATGCGTATTTTGTGGGTTTCGTTGATTGGTGATCGCCGCACAGCATTCGCGCAGTTTTTCGGCGAGATGTAATGGACTGGCTACCGGTGCAAGATAAGGATAGTGCTTGGGAAGGACGCCTTTGACGCCGTCCGATGCCGCAGCCACAATCTGCATGCTGTAAGCCATTGCTTCGATCACCGTTAGTCCGAAACTTTCCCAGCGACTGGGTGCGAGAAAAATATCGTGTTCGATAAAACAAAGATGTTTAGACTTACCTGATAGATATCCCTCTTCTTGGATAGTGATGCGGTTAGGCCAGCGTGAATGTAAACTGCTCGTTGTCGCGTCAAATTGCGACCGAATCGATTCGCTGATGCCTCCAGCAAAGGTGACGAAAAACTGCCATGACGGTTCACCTCGTTCTAAAACCTTTGCGAGACATTCAAGTGCGTCGAGTGTTCCCTTTTCTTCGGTTCCGTGGGACATGAAAAGAATCTTGAAATAAGGTCTCTCCGCTGATGCGATTTCCTTGAGCTGTTGAATTCGCAAGGGCGCTAATTTCTCTGCAAAGTCGGGGCAGGGATCGGCAATTCCGTTGCAGATGACTTGTTGCCACATTGATTCGATGGCGATGGTGTCTTGCTGTGAAGTGGCCGAGACCGCAATCGAAGCGAGTGGTTTATGAAGAACCTTTGCACTTATTTTTCGTGCTATCCTGTCCAACCATTTCGGGCCATCCAGCTTCAGGCGGTCGGAACCGTTGGCCCACTCTCCATGGCCGATGGCGTGCCAGTGCAAAATCAGACGTGGATAGAAAATTCTG
>Ga0209190_1003196_pt1 | contig 10872 bp, 7 predicted proteins | sample M_140205_XF_Meta_FD_187315 | JGI IMG/M metagenome (GOLD analysis project Ga0209190, IMG submission 187315) | Freshwater microbial communities from Lake Montjoie, Canada to study carbon cycling - M_140205_XF_MetaG (SPAdes) (version 2) | ecosystem: Environmental > Aquatic > Freshwater > Lake... | reverse complement strand
TGGATGGACGTTTGTTGATCGACGCCGGACGACTTCCCGGCTTGGAGCAATCAGTTTAATGTTTCGAACTATTCAAAAGATGGTTGGTGGTTTGCTCGGTTGGACTGAGTCGCGCTCGGGCGTGATCTCTTTTGTTCAGCCAATTTTGACGCACCGAGTTCCACGCGACGCTAAGTGGTGGTATGTGTTCGGCAGCGCCTCCCTGATGTTCTTCAGCATTCAAGTGGTCACTGGAATCTTGCTCGCCACCATGTACGTGCCAAGCGCGGCCGAGGCGTATTCCAGTTTGGAATATATCGATCGCCAAGTTCCATTTGGTTGGATGTTGCGGGCGCTTCACGCGTGGAGCAGCAATGCCATGATTCTCATGGTGGTGATCCACATGAGCCAGGTGTTTCTGCATGCATCGTTCAAGTTTCCGCGTGAACTCATGTGGATGGTTGGCGTGCTGTTGCTGTTCTGCACATTGGCGCTGGCTTTCACTGGTCAAATCATGCGCTGGGATCAAGACGCCTATTGGGGACTTGGAATTGGCGCGGCCATTGTGGACCGCGTGCCGGTGCTTGGAAACCAAATGCGTAATGTCATGTTGGGCGGGCCTTACATTGGCAGCGCCACGCTCAGCCGTTTCTTCGCACTCCATGTCTTTGTGTTGCCAGGCCTCACAATTGCCTTGATTGGCGCGCATATGGCGCTGATTTTGAAAAACGGAATTAGTGAAATGCCCAAGCCAGGCATGGTGGTTGATCCTAAAACATATGTCGCGGAATATGAGGAGCGCATCAAGAAGACTGGCGTGGCATTCATGCCCGACGCGGCGCAACGCGACATGGTGTTCTGTGGATTGATGCTGATCATTGTTGGAGTGTTGGCGTGGTATCTGGGACCAGTTGGACCAAACGGTATTCCAAATCCAACAATCATTGATGCCAACCCGCGGCCTGACTACGCGTTCCTATGGATCTTCACGGCCATGGCGCTTATGCCACCGCAAATTGAAACCGCGGTGTTGCTCATAGCGCCACCAATCGTTGTGTTGTTCTTGTTGGGCCTGCCGCTCATTTCCAATCGCGGTGAGCGCGCGCCAAGTCGCCGCCCCGGCGCGGTGGTTGTGTATGTTCTTACTGCCACGGCTTTGGGAACATTGACATGGCTTGGCGTGGTCAGCGCATGGAGCCCTGTGATGGACGCGTGGACAAGTTTGCCAACGCCCGTGAAATATTTAGTGGGTCGCACGCCACTTGAAATGCAAGGCGCCCTTGTCATACAACACAGTCAATGCCGCAATTGCCATAGCTTGGGTGGCGAAGGCGGATTGCGTGGACCCAATCTTGACAATGTCGGCTCGCGAAAATCGTGGGACCAACTTGTGCGCCAGGTGCAACAAGGTGGCGGCAACATGCCTGCCTATGGTAAAAATCTTTCGAGTGCGGAGACCACGGCCGTGGTTGCGTTCATGACAACATTGCGCAACGCGGGCGCGCCAGAATCCACCATTCCTGGCGCAATGGAGCGGCAATCCTCGCCGGATCAGGCCCCTAAAACCGTCGCCAGCGAAGCAGGAAAGTAATTCATGAATGCTCCCGCGACCATTTGGTCGGCGTGGAATGTTCTTGCGCCATTCACCTTTGTCGCGTGCGCAATTCTGATCGTGTACTGGCGCGGTTGGCGGCGTCTGCACCGCGCCATGCCAACGCGTTGGGGTTGGCGACGCGGAATCTTTTTTAGCGCGGGCGTGATCGCGTTGTGGATCGCGTTGCAATCACCTATTGACGCGTTGGCGTCATGGTTGCTTGCCGCGCACATGACGCAACACTTTCTTCTGACCATGATCGCGCCGCCGTTGTTGCTGTTGGGTTGGCCCATGCCGCCGTTGCTAGCGGGTGTTCCACGATGGTTGAGCCGCGATGTGCTGGGACCAATTCTTGCGTGGCCGCGCGCGCAACATGTGGGAAGGCGTTTGACACATCCGGTGACTGGTTGGCTGGCCATGGTGTTGCTGACATGGGGTTGGCATTTACCAGTGACGTATCAATTGGCGCTGGAAGTTCCCGCGTGGCATTTGGTGGAGCACATGTGTTTTCTGTGGGGTGGCATTTTATTTTGGTGGAGCGTGGTGGCGCCGTATCCGTGGCGAAGTCCTTGGCCGCGCATTGCCATGCCTTTGTATTTGCTCAGCGCGGATGTTGCCAACACAATCGTCGCCGCAATATTGGCGTTTGCGCCAAGCGCAATTTATCCCTGGTACGAATCCACGGCGCCAACATTTGGAGTATCGGCGCTTACGGATCAGCAAAAAGCTGCCGCAATCATGTGGATTCCTGGTCAGTTGGTGTATTTGATTCCCGCAGCAGTCATTCTGTTCAGCGCGCTCTCAAGCACACGATCGCAACGCGCGCAACAATTCAAATCCATCGCATTGCCGCAATTTTCGCTTGCCAATCGCAGCGCCAAGCGACAGATTTTTGACGTACTTGCCTTGCCAGTCATTGGCGCGGCGTTGAAGTCCGCGCGAGTTCGTGGCGCAATTCGGTGGGTGATGTTGCTTGGCGCCCTCGCAATTATTGTGGATGGTTGGTTTGGTCCGCGCGAGGCATCCACCAATATCGCGGGCACATGGACTTGGACACATTGGCGCGGATTCGCCGCCATCACATTGGTGGCGGGGGGCAACTTGGCGTGCATGACATGTCCATTGATCGCGCCGCGAACATTTCTTCGCCGATTTATCACGCCGCGATTTCGTTGGCCGCGCGCGTTGAGCACAAAATGGTTGGCCGCGGCGCTGATCATGGCATGGTTGTTGAGTTACGAAATCTGGTCGCTGTGGGATTCCAGTTTTGCAACAGCATGGATTATCGCGGGATACTTCGTGGTCGTGACCGTTGTGGACTTGCTTTTTGAAGGCGCGACTTTTTGCAAATGGTTGTGCCCCATCGGTCAATATCAAATGGCGCTGAGCGTGGCCAGCCCGCTTGAGGTTCGCATGCGCTCAAGCGATGTGTGCGCGGATTGCCAAACTCAAGATTGTCTGCGCGGAAACGCCGCCGCGTCAGGTTGTGGAACTGGCTTGTTTATGCCTAAAAAAGTGGGAAATTTGGATTGCACTTTTTGCCTTGACTGCGTATCGGCGTGTCCCCATGACAATATTGGTTTACTGACTCGCGTGCCGTTTGTGGACATTGCTCAAGAGCGTTGGCGCTCAAGCATTGGAGTGCTCGCCAAGCGCATGGATTTCATCGTGTTGCTGGCGGTGATCGCTGTGGGAGCATTTGCCAACGCGATCGCCATGACGCAGCCCTTAGTCACTTTGGTGCAAGTGTTCCGCCAGTGGATTGACTCCAATTTTCTGGCCGTGACTGTGATTGTGTTGATTTCAATGTTCGCTATCGCATTGCCCATGGTGCTGGCGGCGTGGCTTGCTCCGCGATCCATTTCGGAAAATTTCCGCGCGCAATTTGCGTATGTGACTTTGTCGCTCTTGCCGCTATCGATCGCCATGTGGTTGGCGCATTTGGGTTTTCACTTTGTCACTGGATTCCGCTCGGCGTTGCCGCCGTTTCAACGCGCGGCGATGGACATTGGCGTGAATGAATTCGGCGCGCCACAATGGAGCGCCAATTGTTGCGCCATCATGCCCGCGTGGCTTCTCCCCGCGCAATTGTGCGTCTTGGGCGCGGGAGTGTTGATGTCTTTGTCGCTGATGTGGTCGCGCGCGGAGCGATCCATTGAACCAAGTCAAGGCGCGCATTTGCCGAATATGTTCTCCGTGGCGTGGCGCGCCAGTATTTCCATGTGCGCGGCGTTGTCATGGTGGGCCCTTGGAGTCTGGATTGTCTTGCAACCCATGCAAATGCGGGGGTTGCTCAATCCATGAAATCGCGCGGCAAAATATTAATTTTTATTGCGCTGTTGATCTGCGCAATCGCAAACCGCGCCAACGCCGATGGCGGACAAGTGATCGCCACCGCAACCCTTGGACGGGAGCATGCTGTGATGATGGTGAACCCATCCATGCCAACCGTGGGAATGGTCGCGTTGATTGTGCGCGCAAGTCCCGGCCTTGAACCGTTTGAATGCATCTTGAGCGCGCGAAGCCAGGTTGATTCAGTGCCCATTCAATGCATTTTGGGCGCCGATCCCGATGGTTTAGGTCAACGCGCGTTGATCGAATGCGCTGACGCGTCGAATTGGATTATCAACGCGCGGATTTCAACTTCGATTGGAGTGATCGAATTGAATGGCGAATTTACAGTGGGTCCGGCGCCGCCTAATTGGCAAACCCAATCGCCGTGGATTTTAATCTGGGTTCCCTTGGCAATTGTGTTGTTCATCAGACAACGCGCCCGCCGCAACAGCAAGTATTACGATGTTCGCTACGGAGTATCCTAAGCATGCATCAACATTGGGATCATCAAAGACAGTGACCAGTCCAGCAGATATTTCAAATCAAACCCCAATCGACGCGCTTGAAGTGTTGTTGATTGATGGATCAGGTTCCATTATTTACCTCAGTTCCGGCGCGGCGAAATATTTGGACCATCCGCAACACGAATTGCAAGGAAGGTCGCTGAGCGAGGTGTTCAGCGAGGGAATTTATCCTGCGTTTCCTTGGCTTGATCAATTATCTAGAGCGGGTTCTCCACTGCCGCCATTGCTTTTGGATTTGGCGCACCCACAATCCGAAGAGGCCCCGATTCAAATCGAAGGAGTTCTGTACGCCATAGAAGTTGGTCCGCGCGCCAAGGGAGAAACTGTGGCCGGGCTTGCCATTCGACCGAGCGCGGGATCCGTGGTTGAAAGCGCCCTGTTAACCGCGCAGCGTCAAATTCTTGAGTTGGTTGCGCAAAGATCCACGCTCACAAACACATTGCAAGCGCTGGCCGCATTCGCGGAGAAGGTTCTTCCAAGCGAAGTGTTTTGCATGTTGACGCCCGTGACGGAGCAAGGCGTTGTTGGCGAGGGCTTGTGCGCCACGCTTCCCAATGACATTCGTGGGTTGCTGGCGCAATATAAAAATTCCTCGGACGCCGCGCCAGGTCTTGTTGCAAAAAATACTGGAAAGATGATTGTGGCCAACGGTTTGGAATTGGATCCAAAATGGTCCGCGTATTCCAATCGTTTGCGCGGCCATGGATTGGTCACCGTTTGGAGCGCTCCAATTTTTGATTCACGCGCATCGGTTGTCCGCGCCTTGCTTGAGTTTTATTTACCCGTTCGCCGCGGACCCAATCGCATTGAAATGAAGGTGGTCGAGGAATTGGCGCAACTTGTTCGCTTGGCGATCGACCTGCATCAACTGCAATCGGATCTGGATCAAAGCGAGTCCAATTTGCGCTCCACGATTCAAACCATTCCCATACTTTTATGGCAGACGGATATGAATGGGCGCTACACCGCGTGCGAAGGCAAAGGTCTTGAATCACTTGGCTTGACGCAAGCGGAAGTGGTTGGAAATTTGGTCACGGATATATTTCAATCCGACCCGAATGCCTTGAAGTATGTGCGTCAGGCGATCGCGGGCGAAAATGTCGCGGGCGAACTTTCGGTGGGCAATGCTCGATTCATCCAGTCCACTGGACCGTTGAAAGACCAAAGCGGCGCGATCCTTGGCGCTAGAGGTATCGCGCTTGATGTCACGGCGCAACGAATCGCCGAAGAAGTTGCGCAGGAGAGCGGCGATTTGCTCAAGACCGTGATTGATACGGCGCTTGACGCCTTGGTCACGATTGATATCCAAGGAAAAATTGTGTTGTGGAACAAGCAGGCTGAATCGCTTTTCGGTTGGACGCAAGAGGAGGCCATCGGTCGGCCGTTGGATGAAACTATTATTCCGCCCACGCTTGTAAAGGCGCATCAAGAAGGCATGCGCCGCTACCTTGCGGGAGGCAAGGGGCCAATTCTTGGCAAGCGCATAGAAATCACCGCCATCGATCGTCAAGGAAAAATTTTTCCTGTTGAGTTGACTGTGAATCCGCACAAGGGAAAATATGTCGGCGGATTCAGCGCGTTCATCCGGGATATTACGGATATCCGTAAAAGTAAATCCGCCGAGAAGGCCAGTGAGGAGCGCTTCAAGTTGGTCATTGAGGCGATCAGCGATGGATTTTGGGATTATCGACTTGATGGTGGAGTGAGCGTGGTGAGTGATCGATGTTTGACCATGCTTGGATACAAAGTTGATGACGCGCTTGTGACAACGCCCGATGTGAATCCGCTGATTCATCCAGATGATGCGCCACGCGTGAAACAGATGTGGGACGCGCATATTGCTGGAAAGACACCGCATTATGAATCCGAGCATCGCCGCAGGCACAGCGACGGATCATGGCGTTGGATTCTTGATCGTGGAAAAGTCGTGGAGCGCGCCGAGGCTGGAAAAGCTGTGCGCATCACTGGAACACAATCCGACATCTCTGCGCGGCGTGTACTGGAGGAGAGTTTGAGCTCCGCGGAAAGCTTGGAATCGCTTGGATTGCTCGCCAGTGGATTTGCGCGGGAATTGGACGAGGTTCTTTCGAGGATCCAAGCGCACGGGGCGCTTGCCAACATCGCCACGGGATTGCCCATGAAGGCGATTGAAAGCTTGGGACTGATCCAACTTGATGTCGCCCGCGCAAGGTCGATGGGTAGAAATTTAATTTTGCTCGGCGATGCAGATCAAATTGGAGATCCCGCGCGCCTCATTGTGATCAGCGACGCTGTCCGCGAGGCCGTTGGATTGCTCAGACCCAACTTGCCGCGGACAATCTCCGTGGTGCTGTCGGACCTTACAAACGGACGCGAGCGCGTGGCGATTCAATCAAGCCGCATGCAGCAGGCGATTTTAAATTTGCTCATGCGTTCAACGGAAGCGTTGGCCAACAATGGTTCAATCACGCTGCGCGTGACAAAGGTCGTTGACGGCGCGGAGTCGCTGGTTCGTGTCGAGTGCATTGATCAAGGCGAATCGTTGAGCGCGCACCAATTACAGCATGCGTTTGAGGCGCTCGCCTCCGATGGATCGTTGCGCGGAAGAACAGCGATGGGTTTGGCCGCCGTAAAAAGATTCGCGGAATCCGCGGGCGGACACGCCACTGTTTCGGTGGGCGCCGAGGGAACTATTTTTTGCATCTCGCTTCCCGCCGTCTCCGAATCCTTCACTCAAGATCGATTACCAATTATCTTGGTCGAAAATCATCCACTCTTTCGACCCATGTTGGTTAAGGCGCTGCAAGCCAACGGGCATCAGGTGATCGCGATAGAGAACGAGAAGGAATTGGTCGAGGCCACCAAGCGGGTGGGGGCGCAAGGCATTTTAATTCTTGATCAAGCAAGTATCTCCGCGCCTCTTGACGATGTGCTTGATGCGGTAAAGGCGGGATTGAAATCCATGCCTCCGGTGATCCTGCTTGTGGGGCTCGCGGAGAAAAATACTCAAGTACACATGCCCGTCGTTCGCTTGCAGAAGCCATTTATGCCTGATTCGTTGTTTGCTGCGATCGCGCAATTGTCGGTGGACGCGCAGTCCAAACGCTAACCTCTCCTTCATGACTGCAATCACGCCACGCTTGGATGCGCTGTTGAACACGGAAAGTTTCCAGGCATTGGCGCAAGAGCGCTTGAGCACAATGGCGTTTGATTACTACCGCTCAGGAGCGTGGGGCGAGTGGACTTTGCAAGCCAACGTGGATGCGTGGAAAGAAATTGCATTGTTGCCGCGCTCCTTGGTTGATGTGTCGCGCCGAAATCTTTCCTGCGAACTTTTAGGAATGCGCTTGCCATTTCCATTGCTGATCGCGCCCACCGCCATGCAGTGCATGGCCGACGCGCATGGCGAAGTGGCCACCGCGCGCGCCGCCGCAAATGCGGGCGTTCCCATGGTGCTTTCTAGTTTGTCCACGCGCTCCATAGAGGATGTCGTCAACGCCTCAAGCGCCGATGTGGTGATGCAAATTTATATTTCCAGCGACCGTGGTTTCACAAAGGCGCTGGCGCAGCGCGCGCAAAGCGCCGGGTGCAAGGCGTTGATGGTCACCGTTGACACTCCGGTGTGGGGCGTGCGCGAGCGCGACATTCACAATGGATTTTGTGTTCCACAAGGAATGTCAATTGTGAATTTGCAACGGCCCGGCCAGCCCACCGGCCATTCAGGCAGCGGCATTGGAGCGGCGCTTGGCTGGACAATTGACGCGTCGTTGACATGGAAAGATTTGGACGTGATCCGCCAAGCGGTGGATATTCCAGTCATGGTCAAGGGAATTCTGCGCGCCGACGACGCCGAGCGGGCGTTTGATCATGGCGCGGCGGCGGTGGTGGTGAGCAATCATGGCGGCAGGCAACTTGATGGCGCCGCTCCAACCGCGCGCGCATTGCCCGCGATTGTTGAGCGGGTGGCGGGACGCGGTCCAATTATTGTGGACGGTGGAATTCGCCGTGGCGTTGACATTGTTCGCGCGCTCGCGCTTGGCGCCAACGCCGTGCAGGTGGGTCGTCCAATTTTGTGGGGACTTGCCGCGGGTGGAGAAGCTGGCGTGGCGCGGGTGTTGCAAATTTTGTTTCAAGAATTCGATCTCGCCATGGCGCTTGCTGGCTGCGCTGATGTGTCCGCGGTGACTGCGGATTTAATTTGCCCGCGTCCCTGAGCCTCTGCAGAGTGAAAAACTAAAAAAAGAAAAGCCCAAATCTATTCAATTTGGGCTGTGAAATGCATGATGTGCTTCGCAAAGCGTCGCAGTGGCGCGGCTCACTTATCGATCAAATACTCCATGCTCACCACGGCCTTGGCGCTTTTTTTAATCGAACTCACGTCGTTCATTCCGTAATCAGAAACCTCATTGGATCCAAAGGGAACAATTTGAAACACGCCTTGCGACGCGTTTGCCAACGCGCCTACCTTGCTGCCAGAACTTTTTGCCAGCAACTGCGCGCGATCAAATCCATTTTGCGTGGCCTTCTCAAGCAGTTCCATTTTCACGGCCTCCAACACGCCGCATGTGTACTGCGGATCGCCGGAGGCAATTTTAATTCCTTCCTTGAGCAAGTTGGATACTTTCATTTGCAAGTCGGCAATCGCGTTGACACGAGGCGAAGTCACATTGATTGTTTGCGTGGCCACGTAGTAATCCACCTTGTTCATCACCACGCCTTTTTCATTTTTTGTGTACACGGGCGTGACATCAAGGTTGGACATGGCGATTTCCTCGGCGGTGAATTGATTCGCCGTGATCACGGCTTGCACCTTCGCCACTCCAGTATCAAGTTTGGAGAACGCGTCCGCGGTTGAGTTGCCGCTCGCCGTCACCACGCCGCTCCAGTGGCCGCTATCGGAGATCACGGTGATTTCAGAAACGCCTTTCACGCGAATGGTTTGACCAGATTTTGTTCGCGTTGCAATTGCCGTTCCAACCGCTTGCGATGACAGCACCACTCCAAGCGCAAGCGTGGCTCCAAGCAAAAACATTCCCAGTCCAAAATTTTTAACCAGAGGTGGAAAACGTGAAATAAAAGATGTGTTCATGTGCGCAGTCCTTTGCGGAAGATTTTAGAATGTTCAACAACCTTGTCGAACTGCGAGAAGCATATGAATTTTCTGTTTGCAAGTAAACACAAATTCATTTGTTTATAAAAATATCTGAATGTGGCGAGCATGCTTAGGCCCCGCTTAGGCCAGTCTTAGCCCAATCTTAGACAGGCTTGGATGTTGGTTGTTCGTTTGCCGCAACACCCAAGCCGCCGTAGGTTCGGCGCCGATTGGCGAAGTCAGCCAGGGCCAAATCCAAATCGCGATCGCAGAAGTCCGGCCACAACGTTTGCGTGACATGGAATTCGGCGTAGGAAATTTGCCACAATAGAAAATTACTCACGCGCATCTCGCCGGCGGTGCGAATCAACAGGTCGGGGTCGGGCAAACCCGTGGTGTAAAGGTGGTCGCTTATGGTTTTTTCGTTGATCGAATCAATCTTCATTGCGCCACTTTCCACACGTTGCGCAATCTCTTTGCAAGCCTGGGTAATTTCAGCGCGCGCGCCGTAATTCAATGCCAGGCATAGGTTTAAGCCGTTGCAATGGGCGGTGGCCCGCTCGGTTTCGTCAAGCAAAGCCAACACGTCGGCGTGCAGACCGTCGCGCTGGCCAACGCGGCGAAAGCGAATGTTGTTGGCAAGCATGGTGGGCAATTCCCCATGCAGGTGCTCGCGCAAAAGTTGCATGAGAGCGCTCACTTCAGATGGCGGCCGCTTCCAATTCTCGCTGGAAAATGAATACAGGGTAAGCGCCGCGATGCCACGCTTGGCGCAAGATGTGGTGATTTCGCGCACATTCTTGCTGCCAGCTTTGTGTCCCAACTCGCGCACCAATCCCCGCGCCGCCGCCCATCGGCCATTGCCATCCATGATGATGGCGATGTGCTTTGGCAACCAAAGATTTGCGTTTGAATCATCCAGCGAATCTGATGGTTGTGTCGTGTGCTGATTCATTGTGCAATGCTAGGCGATTAAGTTCCAGCGGCGACCAAAGTTTGAGTGCGCTCTGGTCCAACGCCAACCATTTCTATGGGCACGCCTAGGAACTGTTCAATGCGATCCAAATACTTGCAGGCATTTGGCGGTAATTGCGAGCGATTCTCGGCATATTGAACTTGCTCGGACCAGCCAGCAAGTGTTTCGTACATGGCCGTCACGCCTTGAAGCCGGTGGGCGTCGGGGATAAATCGATCAGTTTCCTGGCCATTTGCCAGGCGATACTTGGTGCAAATCTTCAGCTCATCCACGCCGCTGAGCACATCAAGCAAGGTGCACGCCACGCCGGTTGCGCCGCAAATCATGACCGCGTAGCGAACCGCGACCAGATCAAGCCAGCCAACGCGCCGCGGCCGACCAGTGGTTGTTCCAA
>Ga0209190_1003193_pt1 | contig 10879 bp, 19 predicted proteins | sample M_140205_XF_Meta_FD_187315 | JGI IMG/M metagenome (GOLD analysis project Ga0209190, IMG submission 187315) | Freshwater microbial communities from Lake Montjoie, Canada to study carbon cycling - M_140205_XF_MetaG (SPAdes) (version 2) | ecosystem: Environmental > Aquatic > Freshwater > Lake... | reverse complement strand
CGCAACTGGATGATACGTAAACAACCAGACCCGCAGGCGGCGACGATCTCGCCGGTCACGGGGTATCTGCAACTGGAGATAGAACAGGGAGTAAAAAAATGAAAGAAGCTGCTTATGTGGTTAATCTAAACCGCGACACGTTCGACTTGCTCCAACAGGTGCGACAAGAACTATCTGCTGACCTAGGGTTTGAGCCAACCAATGGTCAGGTTGTCCGTCATTTAATTTCGATTTATTTCAAAGGAGAGTTGGTATGAGTTACTACAACACGTACGGCATACGCCGTATGGATAACTTTGCTGAGGCAAAGAAACATTTTGAGCAGGTTGCTCCCATCCGTGGGAACAAGGACAAGATCAAACCGCTGGGTCACCGTAGGTACTGGAACATGGCGAGCATTGCCATGCCTGATGCCGACACGGTTGACCTTAACTACGGGTGGGCCGAACACCAACGTGAGTCTCTGGTCAGGTGGAAATCGGACAACACATTTACTGTGCGTCATCCGATGTATGCCAATGCCTACGCACCTGACAACATGACTCCGTACTTACCATCGGGTTGTTGCTTTGCATGGGGCCAAGGGCGGTTGTTCATTGTTCTCCCTGGCGATAAGCGTTATCTAATGACACGCGGTGAGGAGATGCGGTTCCAGATGATTGAGGGGAAAGTCTTCATGCTGAACAAGCCGGTGGCGTATTCGTACAGGGTCAGGCGTATGCCCATGGCCACGGTTATGAAAGAGTACGAGCCCTTCCTTAGCTGGCTACAGGTGGTGCTTGCCGTGTCGCATCCCTTGACGAACGAGGAACTTGAGTTTCCCTATGACAACTTTGTGGAAGAGGCGGGCGTGAAGTCCGCAAAGTACTACGACGATCTTCGTACCTTGGTGATGAGAGACACGGACGATGCCAAGCGTAGTCTAGTCTTCGCAGAAGCTAACCATCGTAGCCGCTTGCCCTTTGCAGGGCGGGGCGTGTATGGCGCGAACAGTAAGTTTCACAGAGAGAGTTGCGAGTTGCTACAGCAGTGGGTGACAGACACTACTGCGGTTAACTGGGTGAAGGCCATGCATGTCATAGCACAGCAAGCTGCTGAGTCTAGGTACGTGTATGCGGGGAGCGGTAAGTTTCCGGGTTACATACGTTCGCTCACGCTAAAGCATGCGCAAGAGTATCTACGTCACCTTGGGATATTTCTGAACAGGGACGAGGTGCTTGAGAAGGCACGTCTGGACGATGGTGAAGCGCCCTCAAAGCGCAACACCAATTACTTTACCGAGATTCGTTTTGTCTTATAGGAATCATCGACAAGGTGTCGATAGTTCCACTAATCTTTTGGAGAATACTATGCTAGAGAATACAGTTGTTTCCCTTTCGTCAATGGCGATGCTCGTTGAGTTACGCATCAGCACATGGACTGCGCGTAAGCGTGACGACGAAACGTCCACTGACACCAACAATGCTAAGGAAGCATCGCAAGACGCATCTTCGGTGTACAAGTACCTGATGGCGGGCAGCAATCATCTTGAGAAAATCATCAAATACTCGGCCAAGGCCCGCGCATGGCATGGCACACAGACCTTGCCTTGGATGAAGGGTGTGTCCTTACTACCGATGGAGAACTTCTTCACGTACCGCGAGCAGCTAGGTACGATGGAGGCGAACTTCTACGCGCTGGTGGATGACTTCATCAAAGCGTACCCCCAGTTAGTGAACGACCAGGCGTTCAATCTGGGCAAGTATTACCGCGCTGATGAGTTTCCCCATGTGGAGACTTTGCCTCGTCGGTTCAAGTTCGAGTACCACTTTCTTCCTGTGCCAGAGAAGGGGGACTTCCGTGTCAACTGCGAGGCGCGTCTGCGGGCTGACCTTGAGGAACAGTACGAGAAGATGTACGAGAACAAGTTAGCCGAAGCTATGCGTGAGCCGTGGGATAGGTTGCATGACTTGCTGACCCGCATGTCCGAGCGTCTGAGCGACAAGGAGGATGGGACTCGCAAGATATTCCGTGACTCCATCATCAACAACGCCACAGAAATGTGCGACTTGTTGACTAGGTTGAATGTAACTAAGGATGCGTCTTTGGAGAAAGCAAGACGTATGCTTGAGCAATCAATCAATGGGTTCGACCCCAAGGACTTGCGCGAGAGTAGCGGTGCGCGGTTGGAGTTGAAGACCAGCGTCGAAGATATCCTCAGCAAATTTAACTGGTAAGGAGAAAGCAAATGAGCAAACTAGTAAATATCAAACTGACAGAGAACTACGTGTTAGACCCTAGCCTTGAATTGATTGTGCACGAGTTGGCCTTACGCCACCCGCTGTATACGTTCGGGACTAAGGGGATGACATCCGAACAACTAGAGTACGTTAGCCATAGAACGCCTAAGTTTTCAGCGCGTCCCGATGGTACCCCTGCCGAGATGCAATTCTTGGGCAGAGTACGTGCATATTCTGGGTCGGAGGAGTTAGGTCAAGTAAGCTTGGATGCGGTCTACACGGGTGGCGTGCGCGTGCCAAGGTACGAGTTGTTTTCTTGGCGCTTGGGTGAGCGGGAGAATGCGAGAAACTCTCTAGTGAGGACTACAAAACTTAACGTGGCACTACGCACGTTCAAGAAGTTCTTTGTACCCCGGGCAATGCAAGAGACCTATGGTAAAGCATTCGACGATTTGCAAAAAGGCTTCAGTCGGGCCATACATATACTGATGTCAGACATAGAAGCTGGTAAGCTAACGCCTAACAGGGTGGACACGGAACGGTATACGTACCTGACCATGAACAACTTGTATGTAACTCCTACGTTGCAAGACATGATGACCAAGGTGTTTGCCTCCGAGAAGTATGCCACTGCTATGTCAAAGTGGGTGCTTGCCCGCAACATGAAGGACATGATACTACATCCCGTGGTGGCGCACAACGGCGGGTACTTGTACATGAGAGACCCGGGCAGGGATAACGAACTGCAACATCTTACGTTTGACGATATGCCCGAGCTGCTGAAGAACAACCTAGCTGTTCTACAACTATGCAAAGACTACGAGGTTGTCAAGAATGTAGGCTACAGACATGCATCAGACTTGTTCTTAGTAGCGCCAGAGATACAGATACCAGAGTAACCAGTGAGCAAAGAGACCCGCCTAGTGCGGGTCTTTTTTTGCCCGGAATTATCGACAACGTGTCGATGGTTCCTACCTAGGGTTTTCACCTAGAAATATTTTTTCCCATATCACTTGACTTTGTCTAGCGGCGTGCTATATTTGAGGTATGGCACAAACACCTGAACGCAAAGTTAAAGACATAGTAACAGCGCTACTCAAGCAGTACGGCGCTTACTTCTTCTCACCCCCGAGCAATGGATTCGGGCGGGCGGGGATACCCGACATCATAGGCTGCTTACACGGGCGCTACATAGCCATTGAGTGCAAGGCGGGCAAGAACAAACCAACGGCACTACAGATTCGCGAACTAAACCTTACCGCTAAAGCTGGTGGCGTGGCGCTAATCATACGCGAGGATAACATAAACGAAGTAGTTCTAGCGCTTCAGTCAATCAAGGATGAACATGACAACACAAAATGATGCCCGTTCCCATGCGGAGGGCGGCGCATGATCACGATAGATTTCGAAACATACTATGACCGCGATTATTCCCTGAGCAAACTGACCACCGAAGAATACGTCAGATCAGATTTGTTCGAGGTCATCGGTGTCGCGGTCAAGGTTGGTGACGAGCCGTCAGAATGGTTTTCCGGTGGTCATGTAGAAACGGCTGAGTGGCTTGCTCAGTTCGATTGGGCCAACCACTTCGCGTTAGCCCATAACGCTATGTTTGATGCGGCTATTCTGACATGGGTATTTGGGCAAAAGCCAAAGGCATGGCTTGATACGCTGTCTATGGCAAGAGCAACATTGGGTACACAAGTAGGCGGTAGCTTGCGTAAGCTGGCTGAACACTTTGCCCTTGGCGTTAAAGGCACAGAGGTTGATGATGCGCGTGGTCTGCATCGCGAGGACTTTAGCCCTGAGTCACTTGCCAAGTACGGGGAGTATTGCCGCAACGATGTAGAGTTAACTCATAAGTTGTACGCTGAACTCAACGCAGGATTCCCTGTCATTGAGAAACGCCTGATCGACGCAACCATTCGCATGTTTAGCGACCCCCTGTTGGAGTTGGATACCAAGCGGTTAGAGGAGCATCTTGTCGATGTGCGTCAACGCAAGGAGAAGCTGTTTGCTGATGCAAACATTACTAAGGAGGTGCTAAACAGTAGCGCCAAGTTTGCAGAACTTCTTAAAGAGCAGGGCGTACAGCCCCCTATGAAAGTAAGCCTGACAACGCAGAAACTTACCTATGCGTTTGCTAAGAGCGATTCAGCTTTCATGGACTTGCTGGGGCATCGCAACGAGGTAGTGCAAGCATTAGTAGCCGCACGGGTGGGAGCTAAGTCTACGCTGGAAGAGTCACGTACTGAGCGCTTTATAGCTATCTCTCAGCGCGGGCCTATCTGCGGGGCGTTACGCCGCATGCCTATCCCTTTGAAATATTACGCTGCCCATACGGGGCGGTGGGGCGGGTCTGACAAAATTAACCTTCAGAACCTGCCTAGTCGTGGTGAGGAGAAGAACAAACTCAAGCGGTGCATCGTAGCGCCTTACGGGCATGTCATCATTGACTGTGACTCGTCGCAGATTGAAGCGCGGGTCTTGGCGTGGTTGTCAGGACAGAACGATACGTTGGAGTTGTTCCGTGCCAAGAAGGATGTCTATAGCCACATGGCGGGCGCGATTTACGGGAAATCTGTTGAGGACGTAACCTTTGATGAGCGCTTCATCGGTAAGACTACTGTGCTTGGTGCGGGTTACGGAATGGGTGCAGACAAGTTTCAGTTGCAGCTTCAGAACATGGGTAAGAACCTAGACCTTGACTCGTGCCGCCACATTATCAAAGCATACCGACAGACCCAGCACAAGATTGCAACGTGGTGGAACCATCTGAACACGGTGCTGGAGAAAATGACAAGACAAAAATCTGCTCAGGTGGATTGGCAAGATTTGATGGAGTTAAGCCCGTTTACCGGTATCAAGTTACCCAATGGCTTGTATCTCAACTACCCCGAGTTACGCCGTCATGCTAACGGGGAGTTTACGTACATGACTCGTACGGGCGTGAACAAGATTTACGGCGGTAAGGTAGCAGAGAACCTATGCCAAGCAGTTGCCCGTTGCATCATCGGGGAACAATTGTTACAGATCAGCAAAAGGTATCGTGTGGTGCTCACCGTCCACGACGCCATAGCCTCAGTCGTACCGGAGGACGAAGCGCACGAGGCTAGAGATTACATAGAAGAATGTATGAGGACTTCCCCTGCATGGGCGCATGGGTTGCCTCTTAACTGCGAGTCAGGCATGGCTCGAAACTACGGAGATTGCTAATGGCAAATATTACTTGGTCTTACAGCAGCTTGTCGCTGTACCAACAGTGCCCCAAGAAGTACTACCACCTAAAGGTACTAAAGGACATCAAAGAACCATTGAGCGAGGCTATTACTTTTGGGAATACGATACATAAAATTGCGGAGCAATACGTTAGTAAGGACATTCCTATTCCAGAGCAGTTCAAGCAGATTGAGCCAGCGCTTGCGTCCATCCGCAGCATGGAAGGCAAGAAGCTATGTGAGAACAAACTGGGTCTGACCGCTGACTTGGAGCCGTGCGATTTCTTTGACAAGAAAGTATGGTGGCGTGGCATAGCGGACATCATCATCTTGCAGGGTGATAAGGCGTTGACCATCGACTACAAGACGGGCAAGAAGAGTCAGTACGCTGATCTCAAACAGTTGGAAGTGCTATCGCTTGCGATCTTCAAGCATTTCCCAGAAATTAAGAAAGTTAAAGCGGGCTTGATGTTCCTGTTCGCTGATGACTTTATAAAGGCTGACTATCTATCGGACAACCAAGACGAAGCTTGGAGTTCGTGGATATCGGATGTTGGGCAGTTGCAGTCCTCGGTTGAACACAACGTATGGAATGCGAAACCCAACTTTACTTGCCGGGGCTGGTGCCCCGTTACATCATGTGTTCATAATCAAGGAAGCAAAAATGGCTAATCAAACTACGTCCTCTCGTATCCGTGCGTATTTCAAAGCAAACCCAGCAGCAAAGGACAAAGAAGTTGCTGAAGCATTAGGTATTGTTACTAATCGCGTCTCAACTATCCGGTGGCGCGACAAGAACATAGGTACCCCCAAACGTAAATACAAACCGCGTAAAAAGAAACCAGCAAATAACTGGACAACGCTGAGTATTGGTACAACCAAAGATAACATGAAAGAGGCGCTTGAAATACTTAAAACAGATATGGTCAACAGTCCCCCGCACTACAAGGTTGGTGGCATTGAAACAATTGACTACATCCAAGCCAAGTTAACCATCGACGAATTCCGTGGTTACTTGCAAGGCAATATCTTGAAATATTCTAGCCGTATGGGATACAAGGGTAATGCCTCAGAGGACGTTGGCAAACTGCTTTGGTATGTAAACAAACTAAAGGAAGTCGCATGAGAAAAGTCCGCTTGATGGAGTTGCTCAAAGAGCCATTTCGCAAGCCCAGCCCACTGGAGGTAATAGCCGGTGAGCTGGCGGATGCTCATCTGTCCAAGCTGGAGGCTGAGACTGCGTGTGAGTACGCGCAGAGCATTGTCAGTTACAACGTCACCCGCATTGAGCGGCTTAACAAGCGCATGGAGGAATACAAATGAAAAAACTTATCGCTATCACCGCTGCCGTAGCAGCACTCGCTGGTTGTTCCTCGGATGCAGACATTGCATCACGCAATATGTCCAAGGCGGCAGACCAGTTTGAAATCACGCGCCGTGTGGTGTTCTACAACGGCATCACTGGTGACTACATGCTGACTGTCGAGGGCTTGTGTTCGCTGGGCAATCACGACAAAGGCAGAGAACTTTCCATCACTTGCAAGGTGGGGCCGGGAACATACAAGAAGCATTTCCTTGGCCTGTCCGATAACGTGACTTACTTTGTTGAGCAGTTGGAAGCCAAACCTGCCAGCGTGTACCACTATCGCGTGGTGTTCAAGCCCGCTGCAATCATCCCTGATGTGGAGGTGAAGTAACTATGACTGAAGAAGATATCAAACGTGTTAACGAAGCGTATACCAAAGAAACGCTTTATCAAGACCCAATAGATGATATTGCGTCTACATTCAAAGGCTTGATTGCTTTGATATTCGTGGTGGCTGCTTTGACAATGCTTGCTTTTGCATTTTGGGGGAAGTGATGAACATCATTGAACTAGTAAAGCAAGCGGGGTTTCAAGATGCTGATTGGAATTACACCAAGGGTCTTGAAGCCTTTGCTGAGCTTGTCCGTGCTGATGAGCGTGAGGAGTGCGCCAAGATTGCAGATGAATGGGATAAGGTAAACAAACTCAGCAACTACGGTGCATTTATTGCACTTCAAATCCGCGCAAGGGGAACAACATGAACATCATTGAACTAGCAAAGCGGGTGGGTTATCCGATACAGCACCCCGAATGGCAAAAAGCCACAGAGGAATTTGCCGCCTTGGTAGAAGCAGCAGCCCGTGCTGAGGAGCGTGATTCTATAGCGCAGATGTTTGAAGGTGCGTTTCCATCAATGCATGAACAGAATGACATTGGCGGCTGCTTGGTTTGTGGCTTTACACCAAAGCTGGCAATGGAAACAATCCGCGCAAGGGGAACAACATGACAGGCTATCAAAGCAAAAAGACAGCGGCGCAGGACAAGCTGGCACAGCCAGAGCAGGAGCCTGTTGAGTGGCTGACCGGATGCCCTGAGTGCGGCATGGACAGTGGATGTGCTTGCGACAGTGGAACGTGGAACCCACCCGCAGCGCAGCGCACATGGGCTGGCAGTGGCGACCTTGAGGATTCAAACGCTTATCAGACCCCACCCGCACAGCCAGCGCAGGAGCCTGTGGCGTGGAAAGAAACGGATGAAGTGGAATGCCCTGTATGTGGGGATAAAAGTTTTCCTTGGCCTAAGTGCGGACACATCACATATCTTGAGCGTATTAACCCGCCACAGCGCCCGTGGGTAAGCCTGACAGACGACCAGATAAAAGAAATCGTTGGGCCGTGGGGCGACACACCTATCAAGGGGTACACCCGCAAACTTATTGACCAAATTGAAGCCAAGCTACGGGAGAACAACAATGGTTGAAGTTGGCGATCTTGTTTACATCCACGAGTCATACGGGCCATTACCTAAAGACTTGTTTGCTATTGTCACGCGAGTAGCACACCGTTTACCTGCGCTGGACGACAGATACCCACCTGTAAGCGTGGAGCTATGGGTATTCAAGGAGAAGCCAAAAATCAGTAGCTGGTATGAACCTGAACACTTAACAATTTTGGAGAAAAACGCATGACTATCGCATGGTACGACCCCACTAACCACCACGTTAGCACGGACAAGCACGACCCACGGTTCACGCCGCTTGGTCAGTTGCTGCCGTTGGATGTGAAGCGCGAGTGGGTTGATCTGACTCGCACGCAAATACAAGATGTTTATTTTGCAGTTTTAGAAGAACATCGCGGTGGTCATCAAATGCAGGGACAGCTTGCCTTTGGGGAAGCCCTGCAAGCCGCTATTAAGGATAAAAATGCATAAATCCAACCACCACGCCGTAAGGATGGCGCTACAAAAGTACCCTGATGGGCTGACTGTATCTGAAATAGTTGAGCGTACCGAAAAAGAACGCCGAGCTATTGATAAAGCGTTACTGGATATGCCCGATGCTTACATAGACAGATGGACAACCAACAGAAAACAATGGGCGGCTGTGTGGTGTGTAGTAGTAGTCCCTGAGAATTGCCCTAAACCAACGGAGAAACCCCTTGACCGAACACGAAACCAACCTACGAGACTTAGCAGCGATGTTTGCTATGGCAGGACTACTAGTACGTAACTTCAATGAACATGGAGAAGCTATTGTCCCCACTGCATTTAACTTAGCTAACGAATTTATGGAACAACGAAAGGAGCAGACCAATGACTGAAATTATTGATTATGCGATGCCCATGATGAACATTGAAAAATTCCTAAAAGACACCCATAATTACCTTCTTGATGGGCAGATGGAGTTGGCACAAGAGAAGTGTTTGCTCTTAGCAACTGAAGCCAAAATACTTAGCAATACGCTAATTCTTATAAAGGAAAAACAAAATGCCATACGTGAACAAACCCCGGCCCTACGCGAAGGAATACCAGCAACAACAGGAGCGGGGTGAACTACCAAAGCGAATGGACCGGCAGCGGGCAAGGCGGGCTATGGATGCCAAGGGTATTGACCGGACGGGTAAGGACATTGACCACGCCATCCCTTTATCCAAGGGCGGCACAAATGCTCCTAGCAACCTCAAGCTTAAATCCCCCAGTGCTAACCGTTCGTTTAGCCGTAACTCAGACCATACGGTAAAAACAAATAAACCCAAAAAATGATTACCCAAAACTATAAGTGGCCCAGACCTATGGGCTTCACACCTTTTGATCATCAAAAAGAGACGGCTGATTTTCTGACACAGAACGCTCGCGCATTTTGTTTTAACGAGCAAGGCACAGGTAAGACTGCTTCGGTTATTTGGGCAGCAGATTACTTAATGAGCCTTGGTCTTATTAAGCGTGTACTGGTTGTGTGCCCACTCTCTATCATGCAATCAGCATGGCAAGCTGATCTGTTTAAGTTTGCACTACACCGCAAGGTTGATGTTGCCTACGGTAATGCGGACAAGCGCAAAGCCATTGTTAATGGCCCTGCTGAGTTTGTCATCATCAACTACGATGGTGTGCCAGCTATTTCAGAGTACGCTATCAACAGCAACGCATTTGACCTAGTCGTCATTGACGAAGCAAACGCTTACAAGAACGTAACAACCAAACGCTGGAAGCTCATGCGTAAGCTGATCACTCCTGATACTTGGCTATGGATGCTCACCGGTACACCAGCGGCGCAATCCCCAGTTGATGCATACGGGCTAGGCAAGATGTGCGTACCCACACGGGCACCGCGATTCTTAGGTGATTACCGCGAGTCTGTTATGTTGAAGGTTGGGATGTTCCGTTGGATGCCACGCCCAAACGCAGAACAGATTGTGTTCGACATGTTGCAGCCAGCTATTCGGTTTGAGAAAGCACAGTGCTTGGACCTACCCGATGTCACGTACACCAGTCGGCATGCCCCGCTAACCCCACAACAAAACAAGTACTACAAGGAGCTAAAAAACCAACTGCTTGTAGAGGCAGCGGGCGAGGATATCAGTTCAATCAATGCGGCAGCTAAGATGAACAAGCTGCTTCAGATATCCGGTGGTGCTGTGTACACAGACAGCGGGGCGGTTGTAGACTTTGATGTGAGCAACCGGCTTGCCGTCGTAGAAGAAGTTGTGCAGGAGTCCAGCCACAAGGTGTTGATCTTTGTACCGTACCGGCATACTATCTTGCGGCTACACGAGTACTTGCTCAAGGCGGGCGTGACGTGTGAACTAATACACGGTGATGTACAGGTACGCAACCGCACGGAAATTTTCAAGCGGTTCCAAGAACAGCCCAACCCCAAGGTGCTTATCATACAACCGCAAGCAGCGGCACACGGGGTTACCCTAACTGCTGCTGATACGATCATATGGTACTCTCCCGTTACGTCTGCCGAGACGTATTTACAGGCTAACGCCCGCATAGATAGACCCGGTCAGCGTAACCCTATGACGGTGGTGCACATAGAGGGCAGTCCTGTGGAACGCCGCTTGTACACCATGCTTCAGAACAACATCACCAATCATGAAAAAATTGTTGATTTGTACAAAAAAGAGCTCGACGA
>Ga0209190_1003190_pt1 | contig 10883 bp, 5 predicted proteins | sample M_140205_XF_Meta_FD_187315 | JGI IMG/M metagenome (GOLD analysis project Ga0209190, IMG submission 187315) | Freshwater microbial communities from Lake Montjoie, Canada to study carbon cycling - M_140205_XF_MetaG (SPAdes) (version 2) | ecosystem: Environmental > Aquatic > Freshwater > Lake... | reverse complement strand
CGAGCTTCCAACCATCGTGCAAGTGCGAATTTTTGTTGATTCCCACCAGAGAGAGAAGAAATTGCTTGCATAGGACGAGCGCAACGAATTTGAAAAGCATCAATCCATTTCTTGGTCATCCGCTGTTCCGTGTAAGAATCAATCATGATCCCACCAAGCCGAGAGACTTTGTCCAGCGAAGGAAGCATCATGTTGCAGATTGACGAAAGCGTGACATGCAACCCCCGATTCTTGCGGTCTTCGCTGACATACGCCACGCCACAACGCATCGCTTCGCGCGGATTCGAAAATCGTATATCGCGACCTTCGACGCGAAGAACACCTTCGCAAGATCGAATCCCAACAATCGCTTCGGCAGTTTCGGTTCGGCCGCTGCCAACAAGACCTGCGATGCCAAGGATTTCACCAGCAGCTACAGAAAATGAAATGCCATGCGATTTATTTGTCGCGCCAAAGTTGGATAGTTGGATTGCCGGACTGGTGCAGGTTGCGTACATCTTTTCTGGATAGATCGACGAAAGTTCGTGACCAACCATCGCATGTGCAAGTCGACCTTCATCTGCGATCGAACCATCTTCGCTTTGAAGAATTCCATTTTTATTGCGGGCAAATGCTTGCACCACTTTCCCGTCGCGCAGAACAGTGATCCGGTCCGCAACTGAAACAACTTCGTCTAAATGATGGGAAATAAATATGACGCAGCGTCCTTCGTCTCGCAAGCGCCTCATGACAGCAAAGAGACGATTGGCTTCGACTTCACCCAAGACTGCAGTTGGTTCGTCGAATATCAGGACACGAGCATCGCTTGCAAGGCACTTTGCAATTTCAACGAACTGCTGCTGAGCAATCGAGAGGTCGCACGCAAGAGTTGAAAGATTAAAGTCACTGCCAAGTTGTCGCAAAAGTTCGCCGGCAACAACGTGTTGACGTTGATGATCAACTGCAACGCCTAAGAATCGGGTGGGTTCTCGGCCTAGAAGAACATTTTCTGCGACATTCAGTGTTCCAACCAAATGCAGTTCTTGATGCACCATCGCAATTCCTGCGCGAATCGCATCGGAAGGTCGAGTGAATTTTCGTTGCGTCCCCTTCAGCATGATCGTTCCAGATGTCGGCCGTATCACTCCAGAGAGAACTTTCATCATTGTGCTCTTGCCTGCACCGTTCTCGCCGACAATCGCATGAATTTCACCTGAGCGAAATGCAATAGAAACCGCATCAAGCGCCCGAACTCCTGGATAATCAACTGTGACAGAGTTCACAACAAGGATTTCACGGTTCATATCTTCTTGACCTTTATGCCCTTGCACAGAAGAAGATATTGAAGTCGATCTTGCCACCATCGAAGGAAGCAGGATAGGGTCGAAACTCAATTTGAAAATGATGACGCAGGCAATCCCGTTCTCAGACCAGTTGCGAGGAGTCGAGTGAAGTCCGCAGCAGCAGAGACTGGATCGCCTTTGCCCATGCGCCGAACGAGCGCACTTCCGACGATTGCCGCGTCCGCATATTTCGTGACCGCAGCGACATGCTCTGGAGTTGAGATTCCAAATCCTGCTGCAATTGGAAGTTTGCTGACTGATCGAATGGCATTCACCGATCCTGAAATCTCTGGGCTCGATTCCTGCTCGCCCGTCAATCCGGCTCGAGCCAAGAGATAGATAAAACCTCTGCAAGATTCTGTGATTTGCGCCATACGAGCGGGCGAAGTTGTTGGAGCAACCAGTAATGCCAGCGCAATATCGCGACTTTCACAAAGATTGGAAAGTTCTCGAGCTTGAGAAAGGTCCAGATCGGGCACGATCAATCCATCGAAGCCAGATTCTGCTGCCTGCGAAATGAAATTCTTTGCGCCGATTCTTGTGACAATTGAAACGCTGACCATCGCGACCAATCCGACCGACGTCTTTGCACGCGCAGCACGCACTGCACTGAAGACACTCTGGGGATCTGCGCCATTTTGTAATGCATCGTGCATACTCGCAGCGATGACTGGACCATCTGCAATTGGATCGCTGAATGGAATGCCGACTTCAATGATCGAAGCACCCGCATGAGCAATCGTCTCGATCGCAGCAGTGGTCACATCCAAAGACGGATAGCCGCCAGTAATGAACGGCATCAACGCCGTTTTCTTTTCTGAACGAAGGGAATCGAAGATGCGAGTTATCTGTGTCGACACGAAAATAAGAATAGCGCCGTCGCGCTGTGAAATGGGGCGGCTGGGATTCGAACCCAGGTCTCACCGATTATGAGTCAGGGGCTCTGGACCGCTGAGCTACCACCCCAAATAAAAGAGAAAATAAAGATGATTTCAAAGACGAATCGAAAAAGGATACAAGTTTACTTGCCGAGACTATGATTTGGTGCCACAATAGCACGAACCGTGATTCCACTTCTGCACCCAACTCTCTTTGCTCTCCTCCTGACGATTGCTGCGATCGGAACGCCACTTGTCTGTACTGGAAGTTCCATCGTTTTCGGTGGTTCCCCGATTGTTGCGGTCGATTCAGATTTCATGCATGGAAAGTGTGACATTCGTACAAATGCGCGAGCGGTTCGGACTGGCACTCTTTGCTTTCGCGCATCAAAGAACAACAGAATAACTGCGCTGCAGACCAATCTTTGGCCACAGGTTTCGATCGACGCTTGTTTGGGAGCAGTGCCTCCGCCATACGTTCAGGCTTGATGAGTCCTTGGCCCGCAAAGGGCGCATGGACTTAAAAGACGCTCTTTACGAGCGCCCTGCGTACAACTTTTTTTATGACATCTTGGCGGAATCTCCCGCCCCTTCTTGAAAGTTTTCTCAAATGCCAATTCCAGTCATCGACTTCTTTATCCGCAAAACATTCGGAACTCAAAATCAACGCATGGTGCGCCGTTATCTGCGCATCGTCGATAAAGTCAGCAGCCTCGAAACGAAATTCGCTGCGATGAGTGATTCAGAGATTCGAGGAATGATTCATATTTTCCGTGAACGTGTTCGCAACGGCGAAAAGCCATACGACATGATTCCTGAAATTTTCGCGTGTGGACGAGAAGCAATGGACCGCTCAGTTGGGATCCGCAACATATTTAACCCAGCACTTGGATTCGATCCTCAGCGCCTTCCAGAACCAGCTCGCAAAGCATTCTTAGAAACACAGGCAATCATGTCGGCGACTGCTCCTCGTGAGCCTTCGGGAGATCTGCGCGGTTGTCACGGAGATATTCCAGGTTGGCAGTTGATCGACATTCCAATCGTGGTCTACCAAGCAGTCCGTGAACTCCTTCCAGAAAGTCGACCACCCTTTCGTGCACGTCCATTCGATGTGCAAATTATCGGTGGAATTGTGCTCAGCGAAGGACGCATCGCCGAAATGAAAACCGGCGAAGGAAAAACAATCGTTGGTCCTATGGCGTGTTACTTGGCAGCTTCCGAAGATAAGCAGGTCCATGTCGTCACCGTGAATGATTATCTCGTTCAACGCGATCGCGATTGGACATTCCCATTCTTCTATGCAGTCGGTCTGACGGTCGGTGCGATTCATCCGATGCATATGCAGAGACCCAGCGAAAAGGGAACTGCATACTCCTGCGATGTGGTTTATGGAACCACAAGCGAATTTGGATTTGACTATCTGCGCGACAACATGAAGGTGCGCGCGGTCGATCAAGTGCAACGTTCTCGTCACTTTGCAATCGTGGACGAAGTTGATTCGACCCTGATCGACGAAGCGCGAACGCCGTTGATCATTTCGGGACCTGCGTACAACGCTCAACCGAGATATGACTTGTCGAATCGTTTGGCGATTTATCTTGTTGGCAAGCAGAGAGAGTGGCAGGCTGCTGAGGATAAATTGCAACATTGTCGTGCGGCAATGGCTGGGGCAGAAGGTGACATTCGCAATGCTCGCGATAAAGCTTTAGTCCCTGCGATGAAGAAACGCTTCGAAGATGCGCGCAAGCAGTTGCCTGTTCTTGAGCGTGAGCGAGATCGCTTCATTCAGTATTACGAACTTGAAATGGACAAGAAGCGTGCAACATTGACACATGAAGGTGTGGAAGAAGCACAGAAAGAAGCGAAGATTGGTTCGTTTTATGTCGGCGAAAACATGGACATGCCCCACCTTCTCGAACAGTCTGTGCGAGCGCATACGGTCTATCAACTCGACCGTGACTATGTCGTCGCAGCCGACGAGGATGGTCAATTGGGAGTCGTGATCGTTGACCAGAACACCGGTCGAAAAATGGTTGGACGACAATGGTCAGACGGTTTGCATCAAGCTGTCGAAGCGAAGGAAGGTGTGCGTATCAAAGAAGAGACGCAGACGATGGCAACCATCACAATTCAGAATTATTTCAAACTCTATAAGCGTCTCTCCGGAATGACCGGAACCGCAGATACTGAAGCGACAGAATTCCATGAAATCTATGGATTATCTGTTGTGTCGATTCCAACGAATGTTCCGATCGTTCGTATCGATCGACAAGACCTTGTCTTCTTGTCGCAGAAAGATAAATGGGAACGAATCGTAGATGAGATCAAGCGCATTCATGACACGGGAGCACCCGTGCTTGTTGGAACGACCAGTGTGGAAAAAAGCGAAATGCTCAGTCGCATGCTGACAGAAAAGCATGGTATTCGTCACGAAGTTCTCAATGCAAAGCAACACGAACGCGAGGCGGAGATCATCATCGGGGCAGGTCAACTCGGAGCGGTGATGATTGCCACCAACATGGCGGGCCGCGGTACGGACATTAAGTTGACTCCGCTGCAACCTGCAGCATTGATTGAACATTGGAAGCGCCGAGATATCGCACCACGCGAAGCAGATGCTGCTGCTGGCGAAGAAGCATGTTTGGTTCTTATTCATCGTCACATCGCCAGTCGATCCATGGGGTTGTCCGCGAAGGAAATCGAAGCGATGAGTGCCGAAGAGGTGCGACGAAAATTATTGCAATACTGGGTCACTGAAGCGCGTGATCTGCCACCAAAGAAGATCCAAACGATGTCGAATGCAGCGTTGGAATCGGAACTCGATCAAGCTGGATGGAGCATTCATCGATTGAAATTCTTCCCAACCGTCGACGAACTCGGCGGGCTTCATATCGTCGGAACGGAACGACACGAGAGTCGCCGAATTGATAATCAACTTCGAGGCCGTTCTGGTCGGCAAGGTGACGAGGGACAAACGCGTTTCTATCTCGCGCTTGATGATGATTTGATGAAGATGTTCGCAGGACGAACAACACTCAACGTGCTCAGTCGAATGGGAATGAAAGAAGGCGATGCGATCGAAGCGCCGATGCTCTCTCGTGCAGTCGAGAAGGCTCAACGTAAAGTTGAAGAACGAAACTTTCAAATGCGCAAGAGCATCTTGGATTATGACGAACCGATGGAAGTTCAGCGCCGAAACTTCTATGGACGTCGTCAGCCGATTCTCGAAGGTCGAGCCATCAAAGATGTTGTCTTGAAGTTTCTTGACGAAGCGGTTGCAGATGCAGTTGCAACGTATCTCTCACCAATGCATATTCCTGGCGCGATCTCGCAGTGGGTCTGGGAGGCATTTGGAGTCATGATCGATGCCGAACGTTTCAAGGGCAAAGACCGTGATCAGGTGATGAAAACGATCTTGACCGATGCACCTGAAGAGGCCGCATCGCAGATCAATGTCACCATTGGCGAATACATCCCCGAGGATTCTGATCCTTCCGAATGGGATCGTGATGGAGTGATTGAATGGGCGCTCAACACGTATGGCGTCGTCCTCACAGATGAGATCATCGAGACAGAAGGACGACTTGGAGTTGTTCAACGCCTCGAGGCGGCATCAAATGCAAAGTTTGCAACGATCGATCTCAGTCCGCTTGAACCATATCTCTTGCCTGGTTATGGCGCGAAAGATCTGATGCACTGGGCTGAGCGAATGATCGGTTCACCGCTTGATGGGGAAAAGATGGGCGCCATGCGCGAGCCAATCGAAGCAACGCGACGATTGCAAGAGGCTGTTCGAGAGGCATATCGCAAACGAGAGTTGGAGTATCCGATCGACTTTGCCATTGAATTCGTGAATATCAATATCCAAGCTTTTCCCGAAGCATCGCTGACGCAATTTTGTGGTTGGGCACGGGGTCGCTTCGAATTGAACTGGACTCCACAGGCACTTCCGTCTGCAGATCCCGCTGAACTTCGGCGAATCTTGTTGGTGGAAGCGCAAACATGGGATTCCAATCGCATCAACGATCGCGTGACGAGAATTCTTTCCGCACTGCGCACAGCAACACCTGCTGCTGCTGAAAACGCAGAACTCATGACGGATGCAGTCGATGGCTGGTTGGTCCAAAACGTTTTCATTCGCATGACCGATTCGGAACGCGCTGAAGTCAAGAGCGATCCTGAAAGTTTCCTGCGACAAAGGCTCATGCGTTTGCTTCGAGAAGAGCTCGAACAATTCGAACGCTTTGTGCTGCTCCAGATTCTTGATCAAGCGTGGAAAGATCACTTGCACAGTATGGATCAGATGCGCGATTCGATCTCCTTCCGTTCTTTCAGTCAAAAAGATCCGCGGATTGAATTCAAGAAGGAATCTTCCAGACTGTTCGGAGAAATGTTGTCAAATGTGCGAGAACGAGTGACCGACTTGGTATTCAAGGGAAAATTGTCGCCACAAGCGATGCGTCCTCCAACGCCTTCTGTTGTCACCAACGAAACGGAAATCGATCAGACTGCAGAAAAGATCGCAGAACCAAAGGCGAGCGCTCAAATTGCATCGGTCGTTCCGACACAAGCACAAGAGCGAGACATCGCAATCGCCGAGCAAGCAGGTGCTCCTGCAGGTCGGACCGCTGCAGCAGTTGCTGCATCTGGAACGTCTATGAATCGAGCGCCGAAAGTCGTTGTGCCGATCGGTGGTCCGATGGCGGTCGGGCGAAATGAGAACTGTCCTTGCGGATCTGGTAAAAAATATAAACAGTGCTGCGGGAAGAAATGACCAAAGATTCACAAGACCGCTATACTTCCTGCCCGTATCGCGCCTCCTTAGCTCAGTTGGTAGAGCAGCTGACTCTTAATCAGCGGGTCGAAGGTTCGAATCCTTCAGGGGGCATTTTTTCTTTCCGGGGGGCTTTGGGATCTTGACCAATTTACCGAGGAAATTCGGTGCTCCTGCGCTGGTTGGAGCAATCGCCTTCATTCTTCTCTTGGTCGTCGCAGTCCTTTTATTTCAACAAGGTCAATCGACGCTCTCACTATTAGTGATCGCTGCAGTCGTTGTATTGAGTGCCGCGGTCTTGGGGCTTGCACACATTGTCCGTGAAGTCTTTCGTCTTCCGGCCACTCTGCTACAAGCTGGAAGCGACGCTGTTCGTGGAGTTTTCGATTGGCTTGGTGGAATTCTCAAACCCAAGGTCGAGATTCGCACAGCGATTTTGGCAGGAATCCGCCGCTTTGATGATCATGGGAAGCTTGTTGTGGGTTCGCTGCGCGTTGATGTCTTGGCGCAGATCGTTGAAACATCCGCAGTGGGAACGGTGCTCGGGCAAGCATCTGCGCGTGAGGTTGGGGTTCAATATTTCATCCCACTCGAAAAACTCACTATCGAAAATTTTCGTTGGAGTTTCACGGTGGATCAAGGAACTGGCGAACGCGGAATTGCTGTGTATTGCCAGTTGCCATCTCCACAGGTTGACGAAGAGTTCATCGCAATCGACGAAGCTGGCATTCAAACACTTTCGCTCGGCAGCGGAATTCAAACAATCAATCCGTGGTCTGGGAAAGACGCTCTCACTGCGAAAGCGAAAAGCCAACTGAAACCACGTGCACTCGAAATTGCCAAACGACCAGAATGCATGCTTGCTGCAGAGAGAATGGCCCGCGTTCATATCGAAAATCTTGTGCATTCAGTTGCGGTGAGTCTGCTGCAAGTTTCAGCTGGCAAATCTCCGCCGGTCGCAGTTCTTATTCAATTTTCAAGTGCGGTTGAAATCCCAGCGTTTGAAAAGCAACGCATCAGCGAAGTAGTACCGCCATCAGTCCGCTCAGAGTGAGAATCAGAACAATCGTCAGCAAGATAAAGATTCCGCGCAAACTTTGCATTTTCGACATCTTCTTCGTTTGAGGCCCATCCCATAAAAATGAGTGACACTTGGGGCAAATATCTGCGTCTTCGATCACATGGTGGCCGCACTCTGGGCAACGACCAACAACAGGTGTAGAAAATCTTTCGATATCTTCGTCCGTTGGTTCTTCATCGCGATCATCATCTGCTGGTCTCTGTGGCATCATTGATTAGTATGCCATCATCGTCGTGCTTCGTGTTTGGCGCTCGGACATTTTCTTCAGGAGTCGCACAATGGCAGTCACCCCATCCACCATGATTCCACTTGGAACGTCATGTCCTTCATTCGGATTGATTGACACGATCACTGGCAAGACTTTTCGTAATACCGACTTCACTGGCAAGCCTCTGTTGGTGATGTTCATCTGCAATCACTGCCCATACGTCGTACACATGCAAAACGAATTAGCGAAACTGGGATGCGAATATCTCTCTCGTGGAATCGCAGTCGTAGGAATCTGTTCGAACGACGCAGAAACATATCCCAGTGATTCACCAAGCAATATGATTGAAATGGCGAAGAAACAAGGATGGACTTTCCCATACTTGCACGATGCGACACAAGAAGTTGCGCGCGCATTCGACGCAGCATGCACTCCAGATTTTTTCCTCTTCGATGCGGGACATCAATTGGTGTATCGCGGTCAACTCGACGATAGCCGACCAAAAAGTGAAACACCCGTAAACGGCGCAGATTTGCGAGCGGCACTTGATGCGATTCTTGATGGTCGAGCTCCCGCTGCTTTCCAACGCCCATCGATTGGATGCAATATCAAATGGCGTCCGCAAAGTCACTCAGAATCTTGACAGACTGAAGCGAGGAAATAAAAAAACCTCCGCATGCGAAGCCGCGCGCGGAGGTTTATGAAACGAGGCGGACGGGAATCGAACCCGCAACCACCGGCGTGACAAGCCGGTACTCTAACCAATTGAGCTACCGCCCCAGGTAACTCCGAAATCGTCAAACGATTCCGAACAAGTGATGTTATCGCAGCGCCGATGTTCGTCAACCGCAGTGATATCTATGGTCATATCTCCAATGATTCTTGCTCGGTTTCTGCTCAACTCGCATCGAACCAATTCACGCCGTGCGATGATTCAACACGCAGCGGAACCCGCAAATTCGCAGCAGATTCCATATGTTTTACGATCCAAGGCTGAATGGCGCTCAATTCCGATGATGGAACTTCGAAGAGCAATTCATCGTGAATTTGCAGCAACATTCGCACATTTGGAAATCGAGTCTGCAACTCTTTGTGGATATTGACCATTGCGATCTTGAGCAGATCGGCGGCGGTCCCTTGGACAACGGTGTTGATCGCCATTCGCTCGCCAAGAGATCGCTCGCCAGCATTGGGCGAATGCACTTGCGGTACAGCTCTGCGACGGCCATACAGTGTTGTCACGAAGCCATGGCTCTTGGCTTCTTCCACGCACTGAATGAGAAATGCGTCGATGCGTGAAAAGCGTTGTCGATATCCATCGATGATCTCGCGTGCACGCGAAGGAGTTGTTCCAGCACCGAGTCGACGTGCCAGTCCCCAAGGCGTGATCCCATAGATAATTCCAAAGTTGACCATCTTCGCACCGCTGCGTTGTTGATCGGTCACTTGTGAAGGATCTATACCGTTGACTTCCGCAGCGACTGCAGTATGGATGTCGATGCCTGCTTGAAATGCAGCGATCATCGCAGGATCATTTGCCAAATGCGCTAAGACGCGAAGTTCGATCTGTGAATAGTCGCACGCAAGCAGTTCATACTGAGGCGGAGCAACAAACGCACGCCGAATATCGCGACCTACCTGAGAGCGAATCGGTATGTTCTGCATATTGGGATCGCTTGACGACAATCGGCCAGTCGCCGTGCCCGTTTGATGGAATGATGCGTGAATCCGCCCAGTCGCAGGTTCGATGGCATGACGCAATGCTTCTAGATATGTCCCCACCAACTTTTTCAGTCGTCGATATTCGATCATCTGAGTTGGCAATTCGCTTTCGACTGTTGGATCCCCCGCTAATCTCTCGAGAACTTCAATTCCCGTACTCGGTCCGCCTTGGACTTTCTTCGAAGCCTTCAGCCCTAATCCTGGGGGTTGCGCAGTCGGCGCATTGAAGAGAACAGCCGCTAATTGTTTTGGGCTATCTGGATTGAACGCATGAGGAGCAAGCGCGATAATCGAATTGCGAAATTCCTCGGTCGTGGCGGAAAGTCTCAGGCACTGCTTTTCCAACTCAGGTGCATCGACAAGAATGCCGTTGAATTCCAATTCTGCAAGAACATCGATCAATGGCACTTCGATGTTTCGGTACAAAGCACCAAGTCCATCCCCATCAATTCGATCGGTCAAGATTTGATCGAGACGCAAAGCGATATCCGCATCTTTCGATGCATATGGCGCAGCAAGAGCGATCGGAACTTGATCGAATGTTCGCTGAAAATCACCGCTGCCAATCAGATCCTTGATTGGAACGCACGTGTACTCAAGCTGAGATTGTGCAAGAGAATCAAGCGAATGACTCATGCGCGTTGCGTCGACAACATACGACGCAACCATGGAATCGCCTACAAGACCACGCACGACGACACCGTGACGCCGTAGAACTTGAATGTCAAACTTTGCATTGTGCGCTACTTTGCCAACGGTCGCGTCTTCGAATAAAGATCGAAGAAGATCGAGTGCCTCGGTCGTCGAACAATGCGACGAAAGATCTGGCGAACGGGTTGGGATGTAAACCCCCTGACCCTTGCGCCAAGAAAGACTCACCCCACACAGTCGAGCGATA
>Ga0209190_1003180_pt1 | contig 10895 bp, 8 predicted proteins | sample M_140205_XF_Meta_FD_187315 | JGI IMG/M metagenome (GOLD analysis project Ga0209190, IMG submission 187315) | Freshwater microbial communities from Lake Montjoie, Canada to study carbon cycling - M_140205_XF_MetaG (SPAdes) (version 2) | ecosystem: Environmental > Aquatic > Freshwater > Lake... | reverse complement strand
AGTCAAGTTAGGTGATCGGGTAGCGGTTTTAGTACCACCAAGTATCGACTTGATTGCAGTCGTGTATGCGAGTTGGCGGGTTGGTGCAATCACTGTGATTGCCGATCGGGGTTTGGGGATCAGAGGACTTGGTGCTGCAGTTCGTTCAGCCCGAGTGCAACATGTTGTTGGTCCTCAACAGGCAGTGACCGCGGCCCGTGTTCTGCGATGGGCCCCTCGAGCGCGGAAAATTTCCATGGCCTCACTATCGGCAGGTCGCACGATCAGTTCGCTCGCGCAGATAACGGTGCCTGCACCGACTGCTGATGATTTAGCGGCGGTGTTGTTCACCTCGGGGGCGACTGGCCCAGCCAAAGGGGTGCGTTATACACACCGCCAACTGGGTGCTCAGCGTGATGCCTTGCAAAAAACATATGAGATCACAGCCGATGATCGTTTCGTTGCGGCCTTTGCGCCCTTCGCTTTATTTGGTCCTGCATTAGGGATCACGACTGGTCTTGCTGATATGGATGTCACCTCACCCAGCACTTTGACTGCTGAGGCTTTGAATCAGGCATGTCAGTTGATTGATGCGACGATGGTTTTCGCGTCACCTGCGGCGTTAGCAAATGTTGTACGAACGGCTGGTGGTTCGTTGCCCGCAGTGTCAAAATCTCGTTTGGTGATGTCGGCTGGTGCACCTGTGCCGTTGGAGACTTTGCAGAGAACGCAAGCCTTATGTCCCCAAGCCGAATTGCACACGCCTTACGGAATGACCGAAATCCTTCCAGTAGCGGATCTCTCTCTCGCTGAGAGGACGCTTGCTGGAAGCGGCCGAGGTGTGTGCGTAGGTCATGCTGTTGAGGGTTGCGAACTCATGATCGCCGCCGCTGATACGCTCGGAGAACTCCTCCCCTTAGATGTCGGGACAACTGGTGAAGTCGTCGTGCGTGCTGCTTGGATGTCGTCGGGATATGACCGCTTGTGGCAGACACAGATTGCAGCCCGCCCTTTCTTGAACTCCCAAACCTGGCATCGCACCGGTGATGTCGGACATCTTGACATTGTGGGAAACCTATGGATTGAGGGGCGTTTAGTACACATCATTCATACCGCTTCCGGTCAAGTCACACCTGTGCCACTGGAAATTTCTTGTGAAGCAGTCAGCGGTGTGGCTCGTGCAGCGGCTGTCGGTATCGGACCTCGTGGGACTCAACAAGTGGTGATTGTCGTTGAAGTTGATCATGCTTCAGCGGGTCCTGCAGGAACACTTCTCACACAGCAGATTCGTCAGGCAGTTGCCCCGCAGATCGTGGCAGCGGTGTGGGTTGTGAAAAAACTTCCAGTTGATATTCGACACAACTCAAAAATTGATCGGACTGCGCTTGGTCTCATGATGCAAGACAAACTTTCTGGATCATGGCGATGAAAGTTTTAGTCACTGGGGCTGGAAGTTTGCTCCTCGGTGGTGTGGCTCAGGCTTTAGTCAAACGTGGCGACGAAGTTGTTTGTGTCCAGCGTCGAAAGTTAGAAATGAAATACTCAACGTCACTCACACAACATGGTGTTGATATTCGCGATCGTGAAGCATTGACGGCCGCTGCTGTGGGCTGTGATGCAATCATTCATGGAGCGGCTCGAGTTGGTGTCGTCGGTACTTGGGAAGATTTCCGCAGTGTCAACGTTGATGGCACGGCTAATGTCATTCATGCAGCGCGCGCGCACGGCATTGCCCGCTTGGTATATGTGTCAACTCCCTCGGTGGCTCATTCAGGAGAGTCAATCGTGGGGGCCATCGCTGATGTGGCTGTGACGGGGCGCAAGGGCTCGTTCTACGCAGAATCAAAAGCACAAGCAGAACGTATGGTTTTGGCAGCCAACACAGATGGTTTGGGTGTCGTAAGTTTGCGGCCTCATTTGGTATGGGGCCCAGGCGACACTCAGTTAGTTGGCCGCATCGTTGAACGAGCGCGAGCGGGTCGTTTAGTCATCGTGGGTCATGGGCATGCGCTCGTTGATTCAACGTATATTGATAACGCCATCAGCGCTCATCTCGCTGCTCTTGATGCGGTGTTCCCACGAGCAACATGTGCTGGTCGGGCCTATGTCATTGCTAATGGTGAACCACGCACCGTTACCGAACTCATTGAAGGAATATGTCAGGCAGCAGGCGTACCTTTTCAGCCCAAACATTTGCCACTTCCTCTAGCCCGCATTGCGGGCTCAGTTGTTGAACGCATCTGGCCACGCTTGCGGAGCGATGAACCACCTCTGACCCGTTTCGTAGCTGAACAGTTGGGAACGGCACACTGGTTTGATCCGCGACCGGCGCGTGACGATCTTACCTGGAGCCCACATGTCACATTGAATGAGGGTTTTGCTCGCTTGCGGGCGTGGTTTGAACTAAATCACTGAAATCTCTTCGCTTACAGTTTGTAGGTCGCAACAACTGGCGCATGATCAGACCAGCGAGCGTCATATGTGGGTGCACGATCCACTCTTGCGCTGATCGCCGTTTTTGCCAGTTCTGGATTAGCAATGTGATAATCAATGCGCCAACCAGCGTCATTGTCAAATGCTTTGCCACGCCATGACCACCACGAATACGGACCCACTATGTCACCCACTTGTTGGCGCATGACATCTACCCATTCATGTTGATCGAACATCTCATCAAACCAAGCGCGTTCCTCCGGCAGGAATCCTGCGCTCTTGAGATTGCCTTTCCAATTCTTTAGATCCTCTGGACGATGTGCGACATTGAGATCCCCTGTCAGCAAGACATGGTTTCCAGAAGCCTTCAAAGTCTGCATCCGATCTTTCATTGCGGCAAAAAATGCAAACTTTTCTTTCATCCTTTCGGGGGATTCGGCGTCACCTGTGTGGACATATGCCGAGATCACTGTCAGAGTTTTATTCTTACTCACCTGAATATCGGCCTGCACCCATCTTCCTGTGAAGTTGTGAGTCGGATGGTCGGCCCCAATATGGCTCGTTACGATCGGTAGGCGACTGGCTACGGCAACTCCAGCACGCCCTTTCTGATTGCACTCGGCGTGAGCGATATGCCAGCCCTCACCCATGAGTTCCGCTATTAACTCATCGGGTGCCCGTACCTCCTGCAAGGTGATGATGTCGGGGGCACATTGTGCAATCCATGCATGCATTCCATTTTTTACGGCGGCGCGAAGACCGTTGACATTGACCGAGGCGATAGTGATCGTCATGTCACGATCGTGCCACAAGAAAGCTGCTGAAATGTAATGGATCGTCTTGAGTTTGAGTCTTATAGCAATTTGGGGATAAATATCGGTAAGAATGAGCGGGTGAGCAGCAAGCCGTTTGAGCCGAACAAAGAACGTCTCTTGCCAGACCTTTCGCTCAAGCAAGAGATGGTTCTTCTTGCCCGTACTCTGTGGCGTGAGGGTTATAACGACCACTTGGCGGGGCATATCACAGTCAATCTTCACGATGGGACGCTGCTGTGCAATCCGTGGCTGTTGCTGTGGAACGAATTTCGGGTGCAAGACATTATTCGCATTGATATGCAGGGAAATCTCATTGAAGGCAATTGGCCAGTCCCGCTTGGTATCCCGTTGCATCTTGAACTACATAAGGTCCGACCAGATGTTGAAGTTGCGGTGCATAACCATCCACTTTTCGGAACTGTTTGGGCCGATATGGGTGAGATACCGCCCGCCCTTGATCAATCAAGTGTTCTTGGAGGTGGTGACATCGCAATAGTGCGCGAATATGGGGGAAGTGTTGATGACACTGACGCCGCGGCGACAGCGGTTGCTGCCATGGGTCATGCAGATTTGGTGCTGCTTGCGGGTCATGGCGTTTTTGTTATGGGTCAATCAATCCGTGCCGTCCATCAACGTTGTGTCGCCCTTGAACAACGCAGTCAGCGTGCATGGTACGCACGTACAGCCAAACCTGACATGGCATCATCTTTACCGCAGTGGTACATCGAGAGGATGAAGGCATCCGATGGAGATAAGTTCCACGGTTTCTGGGAAGCCATGGTTCGCCAAGAATTACGCGCTGACCCATCGTTGTTGGACTAAGGACTGCTCCGTCGCCAGTCTTTCTTAAGGCAGTGCTAGTGACATCTTTGGCGTCTGCCATCACGCCAGTGTGTGTTCTTTGTCGGCAAGACTGTAGGAACGCATTGCACGCGCAAGCGTTCCTCAAAGGATTCTGATGAATATTCTTGTAATTGGTGCTGGTGGTGTCGGCACCTCTATGGCGGCTATCGCTGAACGCCGGAGTTTCTTTCGTAGCTTCACCTTGGCTGACGTTTCGCTTGAGGCGGCACAACGAGCAATTGAAAAACTCACTGATGCTACGCGTTTCACTGCGGTACAACTTGACGCCCGTAGCGAGAGCAATATTGTCTCACTGATCAAGGAGTGCGATGCCGACTTTGTCGTGAACGCCTGTGACCCGCGACTGAACGAGCCGATTTTCAATGCATGTTTCACTGCTGGTGTGCATTACATGGACATGGCAATGAATCTCAGTACGCCTCACGTCACTGACCCGTACAACCAAGTAGGCGAAGTATTGGGTCACAAGCAATTTTCTGCACATGAGGCTTGGATTAATAAAGGTCTTTTAGCTCTTGTCGGCATGGGCGTTGAGCCTGGCTTGTCTGATGTCTTCGCGCGTTATGCCGCCGACAATCTCTTTGACACGATTGATGAGATTGGTGTTCGAGATGGAGCGAATCTGGCGATTGAGGGATATGACTTTGCTCCAACGTTTTCCATATGGACAACGATTGAGGAGTGTCTCAATCCACCGTTGATTTGGGAAAAAAATCGGGGTGTTTTCACGACCGATTGTTTTAGTGAGTCAGAAATCTTTCATTTCCCTGAAGGAATCGGCCCGATTGAGTGCGTCAATGTTGAACATGAAGAAGTTCTCTTGATTCCCCGAGAGATCGAATGCAATCGAGTCACTTTCAAATATGGTTTGGGCAATGAATTCATCAATTGGTTGAAAACATTTGCCTATCTAGGTCTTGATTCAGCGACAAAGATCAGAGTCGGCGATATCTATGTTGCACCGCGTGATGTGCTGGCTGCTTTATTACCGAATCCCGCCGAATTGGGCCATCTGATGAAGGGAAAAACCTGCGCCGGTACATGGATCAAGGGCACACACAATGGCCAGCCGCGCGAGGTATATCTGTATCACGTGGTCGATAACGAAGAGACTATGACGAAGTGGGGTTGCCAAGCAGTTTTGTGGCAGACGGCGATCTGTCCGATTGTGGCGTTGGAACTTCTAGCCACAGGGATATGGACGAACTGCGGTGTGCGTGGTCCCGAAGCATTTGCTGCCTGGCCATATCTTGATTTACTCAAGGACTATGGATCACCTCATGGAATGATTGAAATGGGTGAAGGTAAATGGCCCGCACCCATCCTGACAGGTGAACCTGGCTGGAGCCGACCAGTACGTTGATGTCTGCTTATGGTGAACGGATGGACAAAGTAGCGGCAACTTTGAGGTCAGTCCTCATCTTCATGAAATTTGATGAAGAGATCTGACAGTAACCGCAGGGCCGTCAGGTGTGGGGATAACCTCACACACTTTCCCACACTATCTAAACGCTTTTTACCATACTTGCGATTCAAAATCTCGTGTGCTTGTTCTTTGAGAATCAAACGATCTGCAGAGGGAAAAGACTTGCCCTTGGCATGGTACACATATGTATCAAGAGCGACCCCAAGAGAGTAACCAGCATCAACTACCCTGATGCACCAGTCCAGTTCTTCTCCATATCCTCGCGGAAAAGTAACTGTATCGAATAACCCCATTTCTGTGACAGATTGAGTATTAAACATTATGCAGAAGCCGTTGAGAGACTCAGCCCTGAGCAACTCAGTTCCTTGTGACCAGAAGTGAAGGAATTCATTGAGAAGTTGCGGCCGAACGAAATCCATCACTTGATCGTTCTCTATATGGTCCCCAATAATCTGATGAGGAATCGACTGAGCTTGGGCATTATTTGAAACTGGACCAACTGCCGCAAGATTCGGATCATTCTGTAGGTGCCGTTGCAACTTGTCTAACCATCCAGCGCTCACCACTGTGTCACTATTTAACAAGACCACGTGATGATGCGTAGCGAGTGAAAATGCGAAGTTCGCGGACTTGCTATAGCCAAGATTGCTGTGATTGTGAAATAGGCGTACTCGACTGTCGGCGCTGAACTCTTGACAAATCTTCTTGGTCTTATCTTCAGATGAATCATCAACGATGATCAATTCATCATCGGGAGCCATCGTGGACAGCACAGATGACAAGCATCTTCGCGTATCGTCTGGGGAATTAAAGACTGGTATCAGAATACTTCTCGCAAGATGCGGATGTTTTGGGATCACTTGATGTGGCGAGCGGAAGAATTTACCTGTGTTCGGCAATTTACCTAGCGGAGGATGATTTGGAGCTTTCCTTTTTTGTAATCCTGTTTCACTGATGCCCTGCACTTGCACATCAATCGCTAGGGCACTGAGAGTCCAACATTCATCATCAGTCAAATCTGAAGACAAAAGGATCTTCCAAGCTAAACGATTTAATCTTTTGAAAATTAGTGAGTCAACTCTTTGGAGTATGAGTCGACTGTCCAAAAGACTGGCTTGCGAAACCTGTATTGACTTCAGTGAGTCAGCCAAGTCGAGTGAAACATTTGGGATATCAGACAAGAGTTTCGTCAGATCAGTGACACCTGAAGAAGCAGCAGTGGAGTATGAATCGGCAAATTCGTCAACATGAAATTGACTCAAGTTCTTCATAAGTCTGCTGACTTGATTCGGCTCTAGCCACAGTGAAAATTCGTGACCTTTTAAAAGCAAGTCTGGATGAGACTTGGCCCACGAAACTGTGGCGTTATCTGAAGATCCCCAAAAAGAGATTGGTCTATATTCCCATCCGACTGGAATTTCGGCTGGAGAGTCAGAAAAGCAAATAAATGCCAAATCGGCAGTTAATTCACTCGGTATCGATTCGAGTCGTGGGATCCCATGAAGTCGGACGGTATAAACGGCAACTTTCTTATCATCGAACCATGAACCCACCACAGATTCCGCATGATGAGATATTTCAGATGTGGCATTCAAAGACACAATCTCACTTGTGTTAGATGAGATACCCATGGTTTGAAGTGCGCGCACTTCATCTTGAAGTTTTTTGATGACTAGATTTTTCTCAGCAAGTTGGCGATTGAACTCTTTGAGCGCAATACGTCTTTGCCGCTGGTTAGATCTGTCGACGGTGTCAATCAGGTCAAACTCCACCTGTTCAACCTGGAGCAAAAGTTGTGTCAGGGTCTCATTATGATTTTTTTTCATAGTCTCTACTAAAGTTATCTGAAATCATCATGCAGAACTGCTCAACCTTTGCCGAATAATGCGGATCAATCTAACTTTTACGAGACGTCTTTTTACACGTCTGAGATTTTTTTGGAGAATCAGATTCATGCTTAATGGGGTCAAGTTTATTGGGGGTTCTTTTTGCGGTGCAGCGGATTCTTCAAGTAAGAGAATTTTTGTTGATTCATTTCTGAGATTCTTGGCGTGATCTGTGAGAATTTTTTTGGCGGTATGCGACAGGCCCATTTCAATGAGTGCCGGTCGGAACTTGAAGTTCCCAAAAAATAGCCAATTGAGGACAGGAGGCTCATAGGCGACTTCACGAATTTTGTAATATTCGGCTCTCATCGGAAGTACATTTTCACTTGGCACGTTGGTAGCAACTCCACCGTGCAACTGATGAAATGTTGCTTCACCGATCAAAAGAATCGGCTGAGTCTCCTTGAGCGCAGTTGCTCGGGTCAGGGTGTCTAAGTTGACAAAACCTCCGCCTGGTGCCTGAAATTCTTCTGAGTAGCCATTGATTTCACTCCACAAAGCTCGACTCATAAAGAGCGAGTTACTTTCTGAAATTCGTGGGTCAAACCAATGTGCCCCAGACGATTCATCAAAGACTGATTTTTCAAAGAGCCGATAACCGTTATTTTTCCAATCAAGAGACTCAAGCATGGCATCCTCGAAATCTTTTGTGTATCCCTCATTCATACTTGTTCGCTGCATTTTTGGGCCAAGGTAGCGACCTCTAGTTGCAACTATGGAACGATCGGAAAATCTCAGAGCATGCTGGGCTCCCTGTAGGAGACCGGGAGAGGCCATGCGGGCGCCATCGATAAACACTCCAATGTTCTTCCCTAACGCAGCGTTTAATCCGATATTTATTGCTCGCGCCGGACTTTGATTCGGATTTGGAACTTGAAGAAGACGGACGTTCATCCCATTTTCTCTAAACGGACTGATATCCGGTAATTCTTTGGAGCCATTGTCTACGACAATCACTTCGTAATCATCAGCAGAGATACCTTGTTGGAAAGAAGTAGATAAAGAAAAGAGAGTCCTAGGCAATTCTCTTGCGATGTTGAAATTGACGATGACTAAAGATAAAAGGTCAATGAACGAATGCTGTTTCAACGCCACAGTTACCCCCCGGTGGTTTAATGTGTATTCATTTTAAAGTCGAGCATTAAAACTCTAGTTCGTGTGATCCTTGTCGCCGTTGCAATGGATTCAGATATGTACATGCTCTGAGCAAAAAATGTTAAAGTTAACTAATGAAATGGCACATGAGTGATGAGGTGCGGGGCGAAGGTGCTGCCGCTGATCTCCCTCTTGAAGAGGCCATATTGGTGACTGAAGTTTGTGTCAACGATGAATCCACCTTGAGATCATCAACGCTACTTATAAATACGATTTCTGGTAACTCGAATATTGTGGGACAAATATGGCGTGCTGTGCGTTGGCGTGTCCGTCGGGTATGGCGTGCCGTGCGTTGGCGTGTCCGTCGGGTATGGCGTGCCGTGCGTTGGCGTGTGCGTCGGGTGTGGCGCGGTGTTCATCGAGTGTGGCGTGGTGCTCGTCGGCGCGCTCATCGGGTGTGGGGGCAGATTCGTCTTCGTAAGTGGAGAAACCTTTTGGCGGGACCCAAGTCCATCTTGGCAGTACTTTTAGGTTCGAGACAGAAATCTGGACTTTCATCGCTTTTTCTGCCTCAAGAGATGCGACGATTTTTCAGACGCTCACAGTGCAAGAATTTGCGCTCGCTTGATCGGTTGCCAGTTTTAGCAGGCACGATAGACAAGCAGGACCAAAAAAATCTCAATGGTTCATGGTCGAGTCAAGACTTGCCGCCACTAAACATTGTTGTCCGTGCCTCGGGGGATAATGACCTAGTGATGGAGAAGGTGGGCTCAGTGTTACCTTCCTTTAATTTCAATATCGGCAACCAAACTTTTTGGTCAGCCGCCTTTAACCCCCGCAGGATGAATCCAGGTGGTTGGTCACAAGTGGGGTCCAATGGAGTTCTTCGATTATCGCGCCTTAATCCGAAATGGCAGAAAAAGTCTCGATACAACCGCTTCCTTGCTAAGGCGCGGAACCGAGTTGCAGTGGATCTCACAGGTTTTCAGGCCTCAACTGAGGATACTGCTCGCCTCATCGTCGATTTATCCGCTGTTGGAGCACCAATCGTCTGCGCTGAACTGAACCTTGGAGTAGTCCAGCGAATCGGCAAAGACCTGTCAGAACTCATCCCTTCAAGAGTTGGAAAATTAGTCGACCCGCTGAATCGGGAAATCTATTCATCTCAACTACGACGTAATGCCCATCGAGACCATTCAATTCAAGCAAATTTAGGGAAGATAGTTCGTGAGACAGGGCGTGCATCAATCATGCCAACAGTTTCGATTGTGCTTGCGACACAACGCCCTCAGTTGGTTGAATTCGCCTTGGCACAAATCGCTACACAGTCTTATCCGCACTTGGAAGTTGTTGTCGGCTGCCATGGTTTTGAGTTGGAGAAGTCACTCGTTACTTCAAGTCATCAATCCTTGGGAAATCTAAAAATTCTTTCTTGCAGTCGCGAAAAAAATTTAGGAGAAGTGCTCGCCGAATTAGTAGACCATTCAGATGGTGATCTGATCTCAAAATGGGATGACGACGATTGGTATGACATTGATCATATTCTTGACCTAGTTCTAGCAATGCGTTATTCAGGTGCTGAAATTGTCGGTAAAGCCGCTGAATTTATTTATTCCGAATCACTCGATCTGACGATGAGGCGTTTTTCAATAGGGGCGGAGAATTTCTCGACGACAATCGCTGGTGGAACTATTTTGACTTCAAAAGAGGTGATTACAGATGTTCTAGGTGGGTGGCCATCGGCTCCTCGACGCGTGGACAGACTTCTCATTGATGGAGTTCTGAAAGCTGGAGGACTTTGCTATCGGACTCATGGATTTGGCTACGTCTTGCGACGGGGAGTTGATCCTATGGCCCATACTTGGGATCAAGGGATCGGCTATTTTCTCGCTGCGTCAGTCGCTCAAAGAGCAGGGCTCGATCTGGAGTTTGCTGGCTTTAGGGATGTGGTGCGTCATGAAGGGCAATAATTGGCGATCACTGTTACCTGAGGATGATGCGCAATGGAATCCCTCAAAACTGGTTTCAATTTGTATCCCGTGCCGCAATCCTTCTGACAATCTTTCGCACATTCTTCGGGGAATATCGTTTCAGTCATATCCAAAAGAGTTGATGGAGGTGATTATCGCTGATGATGGATCAGTAGATCCGGTGCGCATCACAGAGACGTACCCGTTCCAAGTCAAAGTGATCCGTCTAGAGCGAACTTTGGATTTCGGTGCGGGACGAGCAAGAAATGCAGCCGCTCAAGTTTCACACGGAGAAATACTCATTTTTCTAGACTCTGATGTCATCCCAGAGAGGCAAGTCGTTGAGGCCTACGCCCGTTGGTTTGAGTTACGTGATGATGTTGTTCCGATGGGATTGATTAATTTTGTGGCGGCAGACAATTTCTCT
>Ga0209190_1003179_pt1 | contig 10896 bp, 13 predicted proteins | sample M_140205_XF_Meta_FD_187315 | JGI IMG/M metagenome (GOLD analysis project Ga0209190, IMG submission 187315) | Freshwater microbial communities from Lake Montjoie, Canada to study carbon cycling - M_140205_XF_MetaG (SPAdes) (version 2) | ecosystem: Environmental > Aquatic > Freshwater > Lake... | reverse complement strand
GTTGCGGCCAACGCTTGACCGGATACAAAGTTGACCTCGTTAATGTCACCGTCAAAATAAAGTGATCCTGAACTAAAAGCATACCGGCCTATGTTCATCACCGATCCGCTAGGGATTGTGGCGGCAGCTCCTGTTGCTGCCGATACGCCATTAACGTACAAAGTGAATGCGCCAGCATTGTTAGACAAAACAATGTGATACCAGGCAGTTGGATCGCGGTAAACCGCAACTGTTGGATACGATACACCATTGTAAAAATATAATGTGTCAGTGGAAGCGTTAAACGCTAGCCCATAAGCATCAGTATTTCCAGCATTTCCAAAACTAAACAGATATTGATAAGTCCCAGACAAAATGCCACGTTTTACCCACATCGACAACGTATAAGTGCTAACCGTTGCTGCTGATGTTCTGTTTAGCCATGCGCTGGAATTAGACCTGATACGCAAAGAATTAAACGGTGTTGTGACAACAGAATTGCTTGCGGCGCTCGCGGCGCTTGTACCAATTGCATTGGTGGCCGTCACTGTGAACGTGTACGTTGTATTCAGCGTAAGCCCGGTAATATCAATTGATCCAGAACCTGCTTGGCTTAGAGTCCCTGTAATGCCGCCTGGGCTGCTGGTTGCTGTATAGCTAGTGATTACAGAACCACCGTTATTGGCCGGTTGCGTAAACGACACTGTAGCTGTGGTTGCACCTGTTGCAGACGCCGTGCCAATTGTTGGGGCATCTGGAACCGTAATTGCTGTCGTTGTAATTGAATTGCTTGCTGCACTTGGCGAACTTGTGCCAATAGCATTTGTTGCAGTAACAGTAAAAGTGTATGAAGTACTTGCCGAAAGGCCTGTGACGTTGATGGTTCCAGAGCCTGCTTGGCTTAGGGTTCCTGTGATGCCGCCAGGACTGCTGGTCGCCGTGTAACTAGTGATTACGGAACCACCATTGCTAGCAGGCTGAGTAAACGCAACAGTAGCGGTCGTTGTCCCAGTTGCTGCTGCAATCCCGATTGTTGGGGCACCCGGGGCAGAAGCCGTCGTTGTAATAGAGTTGCTTGCCGCGCTTGCTGACCCAGTGCCGACTGCGTTGGTGGCGGTGACTGTGAAGGTATATGAAGTGCCAGCACTAAGCCCGGTCACGTTGATGGTGCCGGAACCCGCTTGATTCAATACGCCTGTGATACCACCCGGACTGCTAGTGGCTGTGTAGCTGGTAATGGTAGATCCGCCATCGCTAGCAGGTTGTGTGAACGATACAGTGGCGGTTGTTGAGCCTGTAGCGGTTGCAGTTCCAATTGTTGGAGCGCCCGGAACGGTATTGCCGCCACTTCCCAGCGTGATAGGAAACCTGGAACCATGCCGAGAATGATTCCGGATCATCTTACAAGCCCTCGCCTGGGGTGATCTCAAAAGCTGCGGCGGCGTCGGCTTTGAAGAAGCCATTTGGCGGCAAATTGCCGAAGACCTCAACCGTCCCCGGCGTGATGCCGAGGGTATAGGCGCTTGGCGATGCGCCAGGCGCTGTGACCGTGATGGTCGGGGTGGCGTTGGCTACGCCAGCCGGTGCCCAAGACAAGTATTGCGTGGTGGTCAGTAGCGCCCGAACACGGTAGCTTGTAGAGCCGTTGTTGTTTGTTGAGAGCACCTGCACTGCCGAAGTGCCGATTTGATACGTTGGGCCAAACGGTGCAAATGCGCTGTTGTTCATGGTGCAAATTCCGAGGATTGAATAAACAAAAAGCCGTCCCTTGTGAGGACGGCTCCCATTGTGCCTGAGCCGTCGCCGTTTAGGGCAGGAAGGTCAAGTCAATACCATAAATTAGCAGATCCATCGTAGCAGCGGCACCCTGTGCGGTGGCAATGTTCCAATAGATTGTTTGGCTGGTGTTCTGCGCCGCACCGGCTGCCAGAACTGTACGCTGCGAAGCCACTGTTGGGCCTGTAAGGGCCGAGAGCGCCGCGCTAGTCACCAGTGGAGTGCCACCAGCCGAAGGGCCGGTAAACAGACCGCCAGCCGCCGTGGTCAGCGAGATGCTGGCGTTGGTGGCGATAACGTACAGGATGATATAGCTGCTGGTGTTCAAAATCGGGATTGCCGTGTCACCAGTAGCGTTGCAGTTGATGCTCTGAGCGCTGCCCAGCAGACGTAGCGCCTGGTTGGAACTCAGTACCTGCGGGTGGGTTTGGGTGCTTGATGCGGGTCCGGGATTGGCCATGATGATTTCCTTGAATTAGTTGGAAAGTGGGGAGCACTCCGGCTCCCCTGATTGATTACGCAGCAACCCGGCAAGCAAGCTCGGGGTACAAAGGCGCCCAGCCGTACAGCACATCAAGACGAGTCGGGATCGAATCGTTGTTGATAGTGTACTGTCGCACCACGCGGATGGACAGACCCAGCTGTCTGTCACTTGCGCGACCAGCAAAATGGACCCCATCAGGCAGCTCGAGGTCGGCGCAAGCCATGGTGAACGCATTTTTGTGCATCACGATGTTCTGCGGGCTGACCACGCCGGTGTTGTTGAAAGGCGTGACAGTCGATGCGCCTGGCGAGGTAACGCTGACGTTCTGGAACTGGCCCGCCGTGATGACCGCCGGGGAGACGATCACCGAGGTGGTGCCAGAGGTTGCAACGGTAACGTCGGCCTGAACCACAAAGTTGCGCAGCTTGTTAGAGCCATAAGCCTGGCGGTTCTGGGGGTTCACCGCGTAGACGTTGGCAATCTGGATCACGTCGCCTTGCTTCAGACCGGCGGCTGCCGTTGAGCAAGACAGCGCAATGGTAGAGGTCGAAGCCCAGCCGGTGGTCAGGAAACCTGTCGCGGTGCTGGTGTTGCAGCTAAACGCCGTAGTGGTGGCATATGAACCAAACGTCTGGTTCACCACGTTCTGGTCCATCTTCCAGTCCATGCCCGCGCTGTCTGTGCCCATCAAGCCCTTTTGGTACTGGCGGCTGATGGTGGCGTTGGGCACAAACAAACCCTTCAGGCCATCAACAATCGTTGCGCTGGTGAACGGCTCAATAATGCAAGAGCGTTGACCATCGCGGGGAGCGCCTTCAGCGTCCAGATACGCGCCAGCATTCAAAAACGTCAACAGGCTGCTTGGCGGGGTGCCAGCGGTGCCAACGATATTGGCGGTGCTGTTTTTTGCCATCACCAAGCCGTCGCGGTCAATCTTGTTGGCGATGGCTGCGATTGCAGGCTTCAGCACTCGGTCGCTAAACATATCCAACGACAGCGCCAGGTCTTGGGTAGAAAATTGTGTGTCGACATGATACTGCGTTGACAGAGTAACCGGCACGCTCGTTTCGTTGAAATCTTCAACGTTCAACGCTGGGCCGGTCGTACCAATGAAGCGACCCGGCCTGCGGACATTAAGGGTATTCCCTATTTTGGCCCCAACAATCGCGAACTGATCGTCGTAGGTTCGTTCAACTTCACTGGTGAAGGTAAGCGAGTTCTCCAAGACCATCAACGCTTCGTTGGTGATCTTGCTAATAGTAAGCAGGGTATTAGCCATGATTCTTTATTCCTAAAAGTTATCGGATTTTGCCGGCCATTCTCGCGGCTCGCCATGATTGGTAATCGCCGTGAAACTCGCCGTTGCTGTCAATCTTTACATCGGTGCCAGTCCCGCCGCCCCTGATGGGGTTGATGGGTGGTGGCGCCTTGGACCTGCCAACGGTAGAAAGCGGCTTGGTCTCGGCTTTCGCTTCAAACTTTGCCTCGAGCTTGCCTATCTCTCGCAGAGCGCTTGCGGTGGACATTCCGGCCAGTTTGGTAGCCAGGTCGGTGTGCTCGGCTAGGTGATACAGGATTTTCGGTCCCACATCGCTGTCGAGTATCGCGTCCCGCACCTGGTCGCTGACCTGTACGTCGCTGGATGCCACCATGTCATCAAAATCAGGAAGCTCCGCCTTAGCCGCCGACAGCCGGGTGTTCCAAGTCTCAATAACCTTGTCACGCTCAATTGCCGCCTTGCGCTCTGCGTCCTGCCTGTCTCGATTCCGTAGCGCCCGCTCAGTGGAGTATTCCGCCAGTGCTTTTGCGTACTCAAACGCATCAGAGAACTGGCTTGGCTGGGGTTCCTCGTTGGCTGCTGCTGGCTCTACCTGCGGCCTGCTGCGTCCTTCAAGTTCCCTGACCTTCGACTCCAAGACCTCCCTAGCCGCCCGCTCCCGCTCGGCTTCTTGCCGGGCTTCTTCGCGTTGCTTGGTCAGTGCCGTGAATCGCTTCTCCAGCTTATTAGGCTTGCTGCTTTCTTCTACCGCTGTCGCCTCTTTCTCATCGCCGTCTTGCCCACTCTGCTCGCTGACTTCAACCGGCTCTGCTGGAGTTTTCTCAGCAGCCACAGCTGGCGCCTCGCGTGTAGCTAGGTTCAAACGTTGCGAGTTGAACTCGGCTAGATTTTCGCTGGTGACCACGTTAGCGGCCAACCGTTCTTGCACTTCCGACATGAGTTACCTCAAGGATTTTGCCCGGTGTACCCGCCGGTAGGTTTCGCGCATAGTATCAGAATCAGATTGCTCGCTCAATAGCCTCGCCAGTGCTGGTGTGCAACGAGCCTTGATCCATTTCGGCAAGCAACAGAGCCAACTTGCCCTTGATACTCTCAATCTGTAGCCGGGTATTGCTCTCAATAACGGTCTCGTGAGCGCGCCCGCTGATCTTCATTTCTTCGGTGTTGCGCTTCTCGGCGTTACTGGACTCGGTCTCGTGGGCCTTGGCCGTTACTTGCATCAACGTACGCTTGGTAGCGCCTTCTTCACGAATTTGGGCAACCTGAGCGCGGTTGTTGATCTCCAGTTGCATGGCTTGCATCTGCTGGGTCATCTGCTCAATCTGCGCCTTGCTCTGTGCAAGCTGCATCTGCACTTGCGGCGGAATGGGTGACTTCTTGTCAATCTGCGCCAGCGGGTTGCTTGCCGCCAGGCGGTCGGCAATGACCTCGGCGCCGGGGAAGTCCATGTTGCGGAACACCAGATCGCCCGCCAGTTTGAACAGTTCGGGGTTGCCAGCCAGCAACGGCATCATGGAGTCCACGGCCTGCATCCGCTTGCTGATGTAGCCTGGCCCGCTGTCCATCACCACGTCGTACTCGCCCACCGTGACGTCGTTGAGCACCTTCTGGACGCCGTATTCATCCTGGCCTTGCTCGTTGATGGTCACCATGTCCGGCTGACCATCCTCACCAATGATTCGCATCACGCGCTGGGTGTCGTAGATTTTGGGGATCAGGTCCAATAGAATCTTGCCGGTGTGCTTGATGCTGCGAGTGAGGTTGTCGAAGTAGTGGAAATTGCTTAGATCAACCTGTTGCTGCTGACCGTTGAGCGCCTTGCCGCTGATATTGCCGCTGGGCAACTGGTTCGGATCGGTGATGCCCAGCACCATCTGCAAATCAGAATTGATCGCATCGGCAGCGCTCATCACGCCAACTGGCGGCGGCTCGGGCTGCAGGCGGGCCGGCTGCGGGGCTGGCCTGCCGTCAATGTCCGTCTGCTTGTAGCGCAGGACCGGGCTGGACTTGATGTTCGCCTGCGCCCACTCGTCCTCGTGGCCCTCGTCTTGGCCCTCGGCAAGCAGCCACTTGGCCTTCGGCGCCAGCGCAATACTTTCGGTCATGCTGGTGCGCCAGAAGTTGTACATGCGCTGCGGGTCTTTGGCAAACCGCACCAGGCCAAATTTCTTGCGCTTGTCCTCGACGATAAGCTGTTGACCGTAGACCGGCACAACGGGGATATACCGGCCTGGCCAGTCCTTCTCCTCGAGCACTTCCATGGCGGTCAACTTGCACCACTTGACCACCTTGCGGTAGCTGGGCCGCTCGTCAACAATGGTGATGCCCGCCAATGCCAGGAACTCGTCGCTGGGCAGCTCATCCTTGTAGATTTTGGTGCCGTCCGAGAGCATCAACAGCTTGGTCTTGACCCGCTCAATGTGGAAATACTCGGCAATCCGAATGTCCTCGGTCATCACCCAATCAGCGGAATCGTCGCCAGTGCTGCGCTGCAAGAAGTTGGCGCCATCATCCGCGCCGGGATACATCTCGCGGAACACCGCCTTGGGCATCACGCTGGTAATCAGGCACTGCTCAGCGTCTGAGCCGTCCGGCAACACGCTATTGGGGTCGAAGTAAACAGTGAACGGGTTGTCAACAGGCTGGATGTAGATTTCCTGGTCAAATGAATCCTCGCGCACATAATCCGTGACGATGCGCCAGTAGCCCCAGCCCATGCGCACGGCATAGTCGAATGCGTTGTCATACGCCGTGTCAGCGTTGCTGTTTTCTTCGATGTGCCGAGTGATGCCCTCAAGCGTCTGCGCAATCTTGGCGTCGGCCTGGGTGTTCGTGGGGTGAACTTTGATCCTGGGCCGCTGCTGGCGCTGCTGGTTGGTGACTTGGCGCACGTAGGCGTCGATCTTGTTGATGGTCAGGCACGGCCTGGCGTCAAGGTTGCGGCTGTTTTGGATCTCCACCGGCCACTGATCTCCGGCGGCAAACTTCAGATCGTCCAGCGCGTCAGCCCGATTGGTCGAGTCGGAGTCGCCCGCCAGGCGCAAGAACTTGATCGCCGCATCAATCCGCTTGTCGGGGCTCACATCGTTGTCAGAGTAGTACATTGCTATCCCATCCAATTCGCCGGGAGCGAGAAAGTCGCCCGTTTCTTGGTCTTGCGTGGTTCATTGACCATCAGGCCAATGTAACGGAAAGCGTCCGCGCCGTGGCTGTAGTGGTCGTGCAGCGGCTGCTTGCTGAATCCGCCTGTCTCGGGGTCTACATCATATCGGTAGTGGCGAAGGCACGAAATCCCATCCGCCGCATTCTCTCTGTCAAACCAGCAGTTCGGGAAGATGGTGCGGGCCGCGTTGATACTGTCTGGTATCGGCACACGAGGAATAATATTGACCTTGTATCCAGCAGATCGAACAATGTCCTCAATGGAGCGACCCGCAGCCGCCAGGGTCTGGTTTTGAGCATCATGGGGTAGCCAAAGGGTGTCGTAGACGTAACCAAATGTCTGCATCTCGGACAGATAGTGGCTGATGGTGCGCTGGTTGTCCTCAAGGTAGCGGATAAGCCGGGTCTCCATGCCAACAAACTGGAGAAACCAGATCGCCGTTGAGTCTGACCAGCCGAGGTCAAACACCGCATGAACTGGTTTGCTGGGGTCGTAGTTGACGGTTGTGATCCGGCCCTGTAGCTCGGCCATTTGCATTTCGCGGGCGAAGATTGCACCGTCCACCGTCTGGCGGCAGATGCCCTCCCACACGGTGTTATAAGACTCAATGTCCCGTTCCTTGAGCGCGTCCTTTTCTAGCCGCAGCGTCTCGGGAAACCATGGATTGTCGGACCAGTTGACCTTGCAAATCACGCAGTCAGCGGGTGGCTTGAGCACGAAGCGCTGATAGGTCTCGTCGGTCTCAAGCTCCGGGTTGAAGCTCACCCAGATGCTGCTGCCCGCTTTGCGAATAGTTGGAATCAGGACATTCCACGACAGCCGGCTGACCGACTGCGCTTCTTCGACCCAGCAAATATCCACGCCTTCAAAAGACTTGATATTGCTGATGTTGTTGCGAAGGCCAGCAAAGGCAAACTCGCTGCCGTTCTTGCCACGGATGGACGCCTGAGTGATCTCGTAAAACCCAAGCAAGCCCAGCGCCTCAATCTGGTCGCAGAGCAGCTTGTGGACAGAGTCCTTGATGCTGGTCTGAAACTCTCGAGCGCACAGAATGCGCAGCGGGGACTTGGCGCCAAGGATGAGCAGGGCTCGAGCGATGCCCCAAGACTTAGCACCGCCTCGCCCGCCGTAGAGTACCTTATAGCGGGACGGCTCAAATAGGCAGGCGAGTTTCTCAGGAAACTCCGCCAGGCTGATGGCCTTGTTAAGTGCTTGGCTCATTGGCCTTGACGAACGAAACCATTATTCCCTCAATGGGTGTGCCGTCCGGGTTCGCCAGCTTGGTGGTATTCGTTTCGCCCCAAGCCATCTGCGCCTTGGTCCACCAGATCATCGCCGTGGTATCGCCCGCCATCGCCTTGTTGAATAGCGTCTTGGCAATACTGGCGCTGGCCGTGGCTTTCCCAAGCGCCAGCTCAACGTCATAGTATTTGCGAAGGGTCACATCGCTGATGCCCAGCAGAGCGCCAATCTGCTCGTGCGGCAACCCCAGGCCTGCTGCGGATTGGGCCTGGGAACGGGTTTTCTCGGTGGGTTCGTGGGGAGCTTGAGCCATTTTCTTTTATTGAGGCAAACATGGCGCGCCAAATGGCTGCCCGGTTGATTCTAGCGTGGCTGTCTTGCCGGTGAAGTCTTGCCAGCGTTTGATGATCACGTCGCAATATTTTGGGTCAAGCTCCATAAGGCGTGCAACGCGACCGTTCTTTTCGGCAGCGATCAGCGTGGTTCCGGATCCGCCAAAAGAGTCCAAAACAATATCCCCACCCTTTGTGTTGTTAAGTAGTTGATACTCAAACAGAGCCACGGGCTTCATTGTCGGATGCTCACCGTTGCGGCTTGGTCGATCAAACTCCAAGATAGTTGTCTGCTTGCGGTCTGTCGCCCACAGGTGGCCAGCACCTTCCTTCCAGCCATACAAACAGGGTTCGTGCTTCCAATGGTAATCCTGCCTGCCCATGACAATGCTGGACTTCTTCCAGATCAAACACTGCCGAACTGCCCAGCCAGCATCCTTTGCAGCTCCTCGGAAGTTGTAGCCTTCAGAATCTGCGTGCCAGATGTAGAAAACCGCACCAGGCTTCATAACTGTGTCTGCTGAAACGTAAGCATCTCGTAGAAACTGACGAAATTCCTCATCTGGCATTTTGTCGTTCATGATCTTCAGGCCATTTTTACGACCTGGATCTCCATGATTTCCACCCTGCACTGCCACGTTATAAGGCGGGTCGGTCAACCACATGTCAACCAGCTGACCATCGGTGAGCTTTTCCAAGTCGCTGACGCTAGTCGAATCCCCACACATCACCCGATGCCTGCCAAGCAGCCACACATCGCCCAGCACCGTCACCGGCACCGCAGGCGGCTCAGGCACCGCATCCTCGTCCGTCAGGCCTTCTGTGGCCTCTGTGGGGCTCAGAAGCGCATCAAGCTCATCCTTCCCAAACCCCAGCAGATCAAGATCAAACCCGCCCTCAAGCAGCTCGCCCAGCTCCAGCATCAACAGATCGTTGTCCCACTCCGCATTCATCGCCAGCTTGTTGTCAGCAATGATGAGCGCTTTGCGTTGCGGCTCGGATAGGTGCGCCAGCTCAATGACTGGTACAGCCTCCATGCCCAGCTTGCGAGCCGCCATCAAGCGCCCATGCCCGGCAATGATGCCGTTGGCACCATCCACCAGGATAGGGTTGGTCCAGCCAAACTCTTTGATGCTGGCCGCTATCTGAGCGACCTGCTCATCGCTGTGCTTGCGGCTGTTATTGACGTAGGGGATCAGGCCCGCCACCGGGCGCTGTTCAATCTTCATTTCTTCTTAACCGTCTTAGCAGCTTCCTTGAACGCCTTGGCAGTCGGAGCCCCAACAGCGCCAGGCTTGCGCATCTTTTCCTTGCTGCCTTCGGCGATGCGCTCTTGCTTGGCGTGGATGTTTGCGTAGAGGCCGGGTTTCATTGCCATTATTTCTTTTCCTTCTTCTCAGCCGCCTTTTTGACGGCGTAGCCAATGGCCACAGCCTGCTTCACAGGCTTGCCCGCCTTCATCTCGGCCTTGACGTTCTTGCTAAACGCCTTGGGGCTTGCTGATTTCATGAGTGGCATGATTATTGCGCGTGGATGACTGCAAAGTTGAGGACCACAGCTTCAGACAACGAACCCGCGCTGATGTTGTACAGGCTGATAACCGCCGTGCCCGCGCTGATGTTTGAGACGAACGACGTGTAAGTGCCGTTAGTTGCCAGACCGCCAGCCACGTTGACAACGATGACGTCTTTGGCCGATAACAGGCTGTTGGTCAGCGTGAACGAGACGATGGCACCGTTCAGCAGCGCCGCATTGTTCATTGTGATCTGGCCACTACTCTTGTTCAGCGTCACGCCGGTGGATTTGCTGGTGGCTTGCGTCACCGTACCCTGCGCCGCCGTGCTGTACCCAATCTCCGCCGTGGCGTAGACAGTCGAGAACTCCGGGTCATTATATGCAACGCCAGTAGCAATAGAATTAGACATGATTGTATTCCTTTAAGTTAATGCTCAACAATAGCAGCAATATCCGCTTCTTGAATAATCTGATAATCCTGGCCATCTACCTTATGCGTTGGCCATTTCAAATAGTCGCCATTACCATACTTCACAAAATCTCCCACTTGCACGTCCAACGCAAGCGGCCCAACAGCCACGACCGTCCCTTCATTGAACGGTTCTTTATTATTGGTAATAATAATATCAGATAGTTGCCGAGTATTTGGCTTAATAACTACCTTATCATGGAGCGGTTGCAGCATGTATTTAATCCAAAAAACGGAGTTTGAAAAGGGTTGAGTTTATAAGGTCGGCAATTTCGTCGACAATATTCTGTAGCTCGCTGTCTTGGGGCAGATGCTGCCGCGCTTCTTCGACGAACGATTTCATGGACTCCAGGTACGCCACCGGCTCGGTGGCTTGGTGGTAGTCCTGGGGGAAGTCTTTAAGCTGCTCATAGCGCCCCATGGCGGCCTCGGCGAACTGGTCCGCCAGGTCAATGATCTGCGCGTAATAGTCCCCCAGCGCCAGATGAACTGACAGGCTCTTAGTAGACCAGTGCATCAGATGAGCGTTGGTGCTGGAGTGCAGCAACGCCAGAACAAAGGCAGCAATTTCAGTCATGTGGCCGATCATAGCAAAAAAAGCAGTCTGTCAATAGGGAGCCTCCCGGATACGCATTTTTCGCACGATGTTCGGGTACA
>Ga0209190_1003178_pt1 | contig 10899 bp, 11 predicted proteins | sample M_140205_XF_Meta_FD_187315 | JGI IMG/M metagenome (GOLD analysis project Ga0209190, IMG submission 187315) | Freshwater microbial communities from Lake Montjoie, Canada to study carbon cycling - M_140205_XF_MetaG (SPAdes) (version 2) | ecosystem: Environmental > Aquatic > Freshwater > Lake... | reverse complement strand
CGGGGACGAAAACAGCGCGTCTCTTCATCCCAGAGCTTCCGCCAGGCATCAGCACGCCGCGTTAGCAAGTCGGCCTCCGACTTCTTGCCAAACTGCGTGGCCAGTTGCGCGGCGCACCAGTCCTCGAAAGCATACTCAAGCGTGTAACCCGAAGGACCGTTTCCTCCATCGTCACAAGGCGCATAGCCGAGCAGTGAATAGCCCGCCAACGCTTCCTGACCAGTGAAGCGGGGTCGCTCCCGCCACTGCGTCTGGTTCTTCCAGACCGCATTCCATATTTCCTCACGATCGAAGGCCGAGGGGTTTCTGGCGTAGGCCGCCGCCAGGAACAGAGTCGCCTGATTGGACAACATTCCAGGAGCGCGCCGGTTCACCACGAAACCATCTGGAAGCCACCCACTCTCCCGATAGGAGGCGAGCAGATGTTTCGCGAATGCGGTCATCTGCTCCGGGTAAAGCAGTGACCACACTTGATTCAGATTCCAAAAGCTGCCCCACAAAGCATCCGAGTTGTAGCGGGCATACTCGGGCTGACCGTTCACCAAGGGAATCTGACCGCGGCGTCCCGTGCCGTCGGAGAAAGCGCCGTCCGCGTCGCTGTTCACGCCGCGTCCCAGCAGAACGTGCCACAAGGCGGTGTAGAACTTGACCTTGGCCGGCTCAGCCTCCGGACGTTCATCCTCGATCCTCACACGTCCGAGCATGCGGCTCCACTCCGCGCGAGTGGCGGCGCGGATTTGGTCAAAGGTCTTGCCCTCGGTCTCGGCCACCAGATTCTTCCTTGCTCCGTCAAAGCCGACATGGGAGATGCCCACGCGAGCCTCGACCACAGCCTCCTCGCGCGTGTCGAACTCCACGTAAAATCCTGCGCCGAACCCGGTAATCACCGCGCGTCCAGGAAACGTCTTGGCGTCCCGATACGCACCGTGGGTCTTGAACGGGCGGTTGAAGCGAATCTCCGCGTAGATATCGAAAGGAGCCTCGGCATAAGAAGGAGCGATGGTGCAACTGGCCCGCACGGTGCGGTCATCCACGCGCTCGATCATCGCGGCGCGCAGCCCTCCGCTGAACCGGTCATGCGGCTGAAAAACGCCCCCCTCGCCGAGCAGATGCCCGACATCCATCAGCACCCTCGCGGCGTCGGTCTTTGGAAAAGTGTAGCGATGGCAGCCGACGCGCGTGCTCGCCGTGAGTTCGACGGAGACGTCATGCTTGTCGAGGTGGACCCGATAGTAGCCCGGCTCGGCGCGTTCGCTGGACTTCGAGAATCCGGAACGCCACCCGCTTTTGTCCTGCCCATCAGCGCCCGGCACCGTCACCAGCGGCCCGGTGGTGGGCATGAGCAGAATGCCGCCCAACTGGAAGTCATGGAGATGACTGAATCCCAAGATCGAAGTATCCGAGAAACGATAACCCGACGTGTGCCCGCCTCCCGCATAACCGCCGAAGCCAGTCGTGTCCGGCGCGAGCTTCACGAGGCCAAACGGCGCGGCGGCCGGCGTGAAGAAAAACCAGCGCGCCGATTGCGTGCCGATGAATGGATCCACCCAATCCACGGGATCGCCCCCTCTCGCGGGCTGCCCCGTAGCAGCGGACGGCTTTGCGTCCTGTGCCAGCACGACCAACGGCGCGAGCAGCAGGGCGGCGAGGAGGGGGAGGGTGAATGTGTGTTTCATGAAAAGGGAAGCGGGTGAGTTAGGTCATCGCTTGAGCGTGAGACTGGCTCATCCCACCTTCACCACCGCACCGCCCGCCGACGCGCTTTGGTCCGCTGCGAAGACGACCTCGAAGGTGCGCAGGGCTTCTTTGAAGCTCGTCTGTGGCATGTCCTTGCCTTCATCGAGCGCATCAAAGAAGAGCTGGAACTGCGTCTGATACGGATGGTCGTGGACGTCGCCGGAGTCGGCGAGTTGCACGGAGAGCTTGCTCCAGTGGGCCTTGTCGGTCTTCAGCTTCATGGAGTGAAACTTGTCATCCAGCAGGCTGCCCTGGCTGCCGACGAGGTGGGTGTGGAGGTAGTAAGGCTGGAGGCAGTCCACGATGGCCGCGCACTTGCCCACGGCTCCGTTTTTGAAACGCACCAGCGTCACGGAGGACGTGTCGTATTCATAGGGCGCAAAGATTTCGCTCTTCGATTTCGTGCTGAAGCTGCTGACGCTCTCGACCTCGCCGGGCATGCACATGAGCAGGCAATCGAGCGCATGACAGCCCGCCGTGAGCAGCGCGCTGCCGCCGTCCTTTTTGCCGGTGTTCCAGCGGAACTGCCCATACCACGGGCCGATGCCGTGGTAGTAATCCACCTCGCCGTAATGCAGGTCGCCGAGCAGTCCTTCCGCAAGCAACGCCCGCGTGGCGATCATCTGCCCAGAGAAGCGCAGCTCAAAGCACACGCATCCCTTCACGCCATTCGCCTCGGCCGCCGCGACGATGGCGCGCACTTCCTCCAGCGAGTTCGCCATCGGCTTTTCCAAAATGGTATGCTTCCCCGCCTGCGCTGCCGCGATGGCCTGCGCGCTGTGCTGGCTGGGGTAACTCGTGATGTCCACGATGTGGATGTCCGGATCCGCCAGCAGCGCGTCGACTGTCTGATAAGCCTTGATGCTGCCGCCATGCTTTGCGCTGAGTTCCGCACTATCGAGCGGACGCGAGGAGTAGATGGCCGTGACCTGCGCCTGCTTGCTGGCATTGATGGCGTCGATGTGCGCGGTCGCCGCCCAGCCGTAGCCGATGATGCCGACGTTGTATTTCTTGGTGCTCATGTGGTGTGGAGTGTTGGGTTGTGGTGATTCATGCGGCTTGGCCGAAGGGGCCAAAGCCATATTGATCAGCGAGAGAGAGACATTCGCTGACAGAAAGCACGCCCTTCGATGGCGTGGGATCAGCGAGCGATGAGGCAGCCACGCTCACGGCGAGCAGTAGTCTTTTCTGCAACGGCCAGCCCTCATGCAAGCCATAGAGAAGCCCTGCGGCGAAGGCATCCCCCGCGCCAGTGGCTCCCTGGCTGAAGCCTGTGGGCAACTGCAAGGATGGCTGAATGCTGTGCTCGCCCTGCTGCGTGGCTGCAACGGCTCCACGCTCGGTGTGGATCGTCACACTGCGCCGCACACCAGCAGCGAGCAGTTGCTTCGCGGCACCGAGCAGCGCGACGGGATCGTTTGCGCCCAGGCTCGTTCGCAAGATGCGCGAGGCTTCCGCTTCGTTGATGATGAGATGATCGGTGAAAGGCAGTGCGCTGAGGGCGATCTCGCGAAACTGCGGATGTTCGGTGCTGACGACATCCACACTGGTTTCGAGTCCGGCGGACTTGGCGCGTGCGAGCAGATTCGCGGCGCGTGTTTGGCCGTGGTCGTCGAAAGAGTCGAGCCGATCCAGCAGCATGAGGTAGCCGAGGTGAAACAAGCGGGCGTTGCTGTCAGCGAAGTTGCAGTGGATGACATCGAACAGCGCATTGGCTCCGCGTTGATGAAAAAACGTGCGCCTGCCACTGCCCTGCACGGTCATGGCGTCCGTGTAAGAGGTGGAGCGTTCGCGGGTGTGGTGCAGTTGCGCGACATCAATGCCATGCCGTGCGCAGTCATGCCTGATCCAGCGCCCGTTTTCGTCATCCCCAACGAGTCCGCACGCTGCGAGCGGGAAGCCGGCCTTCATCGCGGCGAGGTCCTTGAGCGCGTTGTAAGGACCGCCGCCGTTGGATTGCGATTCGCCGAGGATGTTCGCCAGCATGTCCTGCTGCGGGTAGTGATCGATGACCTTGACGTGATCCACGATGAAGTTCCCGGCGGCCAGAATGCCTGTGCGCTGAGTGCTCATGGTGTGGTGAGGATTAAAGAGTGACTACCGTGCCCACACGCTGCGACTCCAGCGCGGCGGCGAAGATTTCGTGCGTGGCGAGCGCTTCCTCCGGCGTGGCACAGCCGAAGCGGCCATCGAGCAAGCCCTCGCGCTCCATCAGATACGCGGCCCACATTTGCTGGATCACATCCGGGAAGCCCGGCTCGAAGATGCCACCCGTTACGGTCTTGAAAGGAGTGCCAAAGCCGAGTTCGGTGCGTTTCCACCACTGCTCCTTGTCACGCTCAAAGAGCCACAGGGTCTTTGGCTCGGCGGTGCTGTAGCGCACGCCGCCCTGAGTGCCGAGGATTTCGATGAACCAGGTATTTGTAGCGCCGGGCGCGAGGCGTTTCATTTCCAGTCGCAGCGGCACAGCATCTCCCGCGACGGTCGTCCACGTATGCAGCAGCGCATTGTCCCAGGTGTCGCAGACAGTCTGGCCACCTTTGCCATCGGGACGTTGCGCGTAGCCTTTTTGGAGTTGGGCAAAAAGGCGCGTCGGTTTCCAACCGAGTCGCACAGGCAGATGGCAGGCGTGCATGCCGAGGTCATTGAGCACACCACCTTCGCCACAGGTGGCGTTGAGACGCTTCCAGTTCGCGGCCTTGGTGGGATCGAGATCGCTGCTGTGATGAAAGCCGGACACGACCTCCAAAACGCGGCCGATGGTTCCCTTGCGGGCGATTTCAAAGGCCCGCTGTGCGCCTGGGAAGAACGGCATCTCCGAGCTGCAACGCACGAAGCGTCCGCTGGCCTTCGTCTCCGCCACGATCCGCCGTGCTGAGTCCAGATCAATGCCGAACGGCTTCTCCGCAAAGAGGTCTTTGCCCGCTGCCAGCACGTCCAGATAGAGCTTCTCATGCAGGTTATGCGGCACCGCCACATAGACCACATCGATGAGCGGGTTCGCCAGCAGTTCCTTGTAGTCTGTGGTCTTCTGCACGCAGGACGGGATGCAGTCGAACCACGCCAGCGTGGCCGGATTCAGGTCCGCCACAGCCGTGAGCACGGGGCGCGCCGTCACGTCCGTGAGCGCGCACCAACGCGCAAACGCGCTGGCCATTTCCCGGCCCATGAGGCCGCCGCCGATGATGCCGATGTGGATGTCTTTCATGATCAGATGAGTTTCAGCGCTGCTTCCACCGTTGCGTTATCATGCACCATGGCCATTAAAGCCTGAGTGATGCCCTTGGGGTTCGGATGCTGGATCACATTGCGACCATACACGATGCCCGCTGCGCCCTGGGCCAGCAGGCCCTGCGTGCGCTCCAGGATCTCGCGATCACTCACACGGCCACCACCACGCACGAGCACCGGGATGCCGGAGGCCGCCGCAATGACTTTGTGATAAACGCTCACGTCGTCGGTCGGATCAGCCTTCACGATGTCCGCACCCAGCTCCACAGCCTGACGCACCAGGTAGGTGATCGCCGTCTCATCGCCATTCACCATGTAACCGCCCGCCTTCTCATTCTGCTGAAATACCAGCGGCTCGATCATCATCGGAACACCATAGTAGTCGGCCTGTGGCTTGAGACGCAGGATGTTTTCCACGCACTGAGCATGCACCTCCGGCGCACCGGGAATCTGGAAGAGATTCACGCACACACATGCGGCATCGTAGCGCACCGCCTGTAGCATCGTCTCCTCGATCATCAGGCTGAACCGCGAGGCTGGCAGTTCTTTGCCGTAAATGTTCGCCACGTCCGTGCGCAGCACCAGCGAGGGCTTGAAGCGCCCCGGAATATCCTGTAAATGCCGCGCCTGCCCCAGCGTGAGCTGGATTGCATCCGGTGCCGCATCTACCAGGGTCTTGATGACCTCGCGCATGTCCTCGATGCCCGTGAGGAAGCCCGGTTGATTGAAGAATCCATGATCCACGGCCACGTCAAAGCAGCGGTTGGACTTGGCGTTGAAGAGTCGGTTGAGACGATACTGTTTCATGTGGGCTCACAGTCTTCCTGCACCTTCAACTCCTGTCATCTTCCAAATAGTCTCTTAATCCGGCTAAATGGACTCCTTTCCCATCTTCTCGCGCTGACGGGTAAGGGTGACGAGCTCTGCTCCAACCCTCCTCTGCGCCACAATCCAGTCCGCTTTGCAATTTTGCGGCAAACCTCAGATCGGCGCAGGAAGCGGGCGGACCTCAAGACCAGAGTTCGTTGAACAGGGTTTGCTTTTCCGAGGCGCTGAGCTTGGAGGAGGAAACGGCGTTCCAAGCGGTATTGATGTCCTTGCGCGACCAGACAACCGCGATGAAAGAGGCCAGAGAGTGCCGTTCACGCGGACACACGACACTCGACAGAAGTTCGATGGCCCGCACCACGTCGGTCTGTGCCATTTGACGAATGGCATTCAGCCGTTGCTCCTCGCTCATCATGACCAGGGATCGTAGGACACCAGTTGCAGAGCGTTCAATTCGCAAGTGAGCATACTATTCGCGGCCAAGCTGCTGGAGCCCGGCACCCGAGCAGACAGGATCGGTCGCCATGGTGTGGATTTCAGAACAAACCAAGCGTGAAGCAAGGTATGGGAGGTGAGGCGAATCATCGAGACTATGCTGTCCGTCCTGGACGATGACCGCCACTTTCAAACAGTCTCCTTTACCGTCGTAATAACCTCCTTTTCCGGCACTTTCCGTCAGACGCCTTATTCCTGCCACCGCACCGCGCTGCGGTAGAACAGCGGGGAGCGTTTCTGGTGACGATGAAACTGCCGCTGAAAATGAGCAGGCGTGGGATAACCGCAGGCATCGGCAATCTGGCTCACGGTCTGGTCCTTTTCCGCCAGCAGGCGGCAGCGTTAGCAATAGGGCGGTGATTATGGGGGATGCTTTATTCATGCGTTTGCTAGAAAATTGCCTTGGCAGGCTGCCGCGTGCCGATGTGTGCCACTCCGTGCAAGGGAATCTCTTTTCGTGCGCGTCTGTGACCTTGGGTAGGCGCCCCACCAAGCAAATTCCATGCAAACGCGAATTTGTGCTTTCCACTTTTTTCAAGTTCCAGGCCGTCATGAAGCCTTCTCACGTTCAAGCAGGCAGGCGCACGCTCACCCCTCCAACGGCTTGCACCAGCACGAAAATGCTTACCAAACGAGCGTCCCGCTCTGGCTTGATGTGGGACATTGCCTCTGATTCTCCAGCCCTTTGCTACTTCAACTCGCCGTCAGGTTGCAAGCATCTGTGGATGGCCACAAGGGCTGCTAAACCTTGATGATTAGGGCTGTTGCACACGCATGATGATCAGTCGTGATAAGCGATGATGCAGGCGTGCTGAGGCAGCAGCGGAAGCTTCCCAAGTGTCATGGTTGTGCATCATTGTTGCGCAACAAGGTTGGAAGGGCGCGATGCGGGCGATTTCTTGGCCGAGGCGTCCTCGCCGCCGAGGCCTTGCAACGCATCCGAGAACATTTCTGGCCAGCCGTCTTCGTGACCCTCCAGCCCCTGATCGAACAATTTGATCCATTGAGCCAGTTCATCAGCCGCCATACGCAGTTGGAGGCAACCTTCATCGGTGCGCTTGCTGCGTGCTTCGGCTTCAGCAGCAGCCTCTCGCGACTGCAATTCCGTCCTCAAGCTGTGCTGGATGGATTCAAGGTGAGATCGAAGCAGCGAGGTCGCCTTCGCCATGATCTGGTGCCTGACCTCCGCGTGGGCTTGGCGCAGCAGCGTGTAGCGTTTGGTGGTGAGGCGTTCATCAGCGAGCACAGCCAGTCGTTGCTCGTTCTCCGGGGAGGGATCAGCCGTGAAGGCCCCGTATGCGGCCTTTTGATCGAGCATGGCACGCTCCGGGCGCAACTGCTCCATCCGTTCCGAGTGCCGCTCCCAGTTGTCTTGCAATGATTTGAGGGCGAGGACCTGGACCTTGCCGAGGGCGGGCAGTTTCAGGGATTGGATCAGGAGGTTGAGCGAGGGCTGCATGGTGTGTGTGACTTGTCGATGGTGTGAAGCGATGAGTGCTGCCGTTGTGGCGCAAAGATGGATCACAGCAATGGGTGCTCAGCCGTGGTTGCGGCAGCCTGGGAAGAAGCGGCTTTATCGGCGAGGAATAGGGGCAGCAGTTTGCCGCCACCGATGTCCATGGCGGCATCGGCCAGGAGCTTGCCATCCTTGAGGCGCAGCAGGAGCATCACGCGGCTGTGGCCGGTGAGTTGAGCGAGGCGGTTCAGCGATATGTAACAGCGTGTGGTGGCAAGGGTGCTCATGAGCGATTAACAACAGCGTTCGTGTCAACGCGTTCAGCACTGCGGCAGGGTGCTGGGTCTCAGTCCCCTTTCTTGCTGATGGCGCATTATGTCGGCTGCGGTGGTGGCATGTGCCGAACTCGTCCCGGAACTCGTCCTGAAGTTGTTTGATTTTTTTCATATGCGCGAACTCGTCCTGGAACTCGTCCCCCTAAAGGGGGTGGGACGAGTTTCCCGAGTTCGCGCGCGGCGCTTTTCTTTCTCGTCCCGCGCCCGAGTTTCCCGAGTTTCCCGACCTCGCGTTTCAGCGCCGTTTTGGGGGCTTGCGGCGCTTGGCACAAACTTTGAAAGGCACCTGCTCCATGGGGGCAGCCAACATTCAAGCGGTGAACCAGCGGGAAGCGGTGAACCAGCGGGCGATTGATGTGGCGCTGGCCGAGCTGCACCGAGGAGAGTGAGATGGTCCGCTTTGTGCCGCAAACAGCCCTCTGGCGCGTCTGTGGCTGGCGCGAAGGTGGATAGGGCGGAGGCCGGCACAGCAGCATCCAGCGTCACGCAGATAGCCTTTAAAAAACCACGCTGAAATAGCTCAGCAAAACGCGCCACATTTTCAAGGGTGATCTGATCGGGTGATGACCTGGCCGTTGGGCATATCGGCCATTCTGGGCATTCCCTCCTCTCCGGCTGTACTGTACTCTCTTTTATTATCTCTATTTCCCTTTTTATATGGGTAATTATTTTCTCCCGTGTTTGGCAGAGCTACGAAATGCCCGAAATGCCCCATATGCCCATCCGAGGTGGTTGAAGGCGGGGTTTGAGTGGGTCCAAAGGCGGCAAAGAAGTCGCCAATGATCTCGGTTGCCTCAGGGGAGGCTGCCTGGGCTTTGGGGGCTGGGGTTGGGGTAGTGACTGACGTTGGGCGGCTGCCACCAGAGGCGCTTGCGCTGACTTCAAGGAAGCGCATAGCGAGCGCGAATTCAGGTTGAGCTGATTCGCGCTCTCTCTTTAGAGAGATAGGAATTCGTTTCTCAGTTCCCAGGGATCGAGGCCATCGCCCTTGCGCGGCCCGTAGGTTTCCAGATCGAGTGCGACAGACTTTGCCTCCACGATCCTAACGGCGATTTGAGGGAGCATGTCGCGCGAAATGACCGGAATCGGAGTTTGGCGCACGTGGCGCACAAGGCGCACGCACTCCTCTCCACCTGTACTACCATCTATATATATTTTTTTATTTTTAATTTCATCATGAATTATTTCCCCAGTGTCTGACACAGAGGAACCACGTGCGCTTAGTGCGCCACGTGCGCCGGATTTAGAGGATTGAATGGCTTCAAAAGTGGGTTTTGCACCGGCATTTACCACCGGAGCGGTTTCATCAGCGTCGGGTGAGTGCGCCATGTGCGCCGAGATGCCGAACAGTTCACCGACCAAGTCCACATTCTCACTCCTCGCGGCAGTGAAAATGAACTTCTGTTTCTGCGTCTCTCGCACTCGGTCGTCCACTCGCATGGCGATGCCACCGAGCTGGCGACCACGAAATTGCCGCAGATCTTTGCCCACACGTGTCTTCACGCCTTTCTCGGCCAGATCACCGAACCAAGAAAACAAATCCTCGTCGTCATGCGCGATGATCACGTCGTAGATTTCGCCTTTGGAAATCCACTTGTCAGGATGCGTGGCGAAGCAGGCGGCAAACAGTGCCTTCATCGCTGCCGTCTGTCGGTCGGCAGGCAGGCCGCCATCATCATCGTGCGGCAGGCAGGGATCACCCAGGCCATTCACCATCATGATGCCACCGACGATGGCTGCCCACTCGGGAAAGCTGCTGAAGGGCGTGGGGCCGCAGGGACAGCCTGCATCCATCCAGCGCCGCACCAGCGCGGCCACAGCGGAGAGCATCTCGCTGCGATGCCGCAGCAGCCAGCCGTGAAGATCGGGTTTGGGAAACAACCGCCCGTTGGCGTTTTCCTCGGCGAACATAAGCGAGATACGCATGGTGCGCGGTTCCACATCAGGACGAAACGTGAGGCCGATATTGGCGGAGATGCTGAACTCAATCTCGTTGGGCAGCTTCAAATCGGCTTTGCCCTCGGTGCTGCCAAGGTTTCGGGCGGCAAACATCTTGCTGATGACCGCACCGATGAAGCAGGCATCCTGGATGTGGCCCTGGCAGTTGGCGAAGTGAATCATCCGCCGTCCGCTCAAAAGCGCGGCGGTGATGCGTTTGCGGGTTTCCTCCGACTCGCGTTCCAAGGCGCTGCCCTCGCAGCTATGGCCTTCGTAAACCATGTGCGTCACACCCGCGAGATAGTCCTTCCCAGCGCGTTGACGGTTGGCGGAATAGTGCCAGAGCGGGAAGCGTGCATCCCAGCCCATCAAGCCACGGCAGTACGGCGTGATGAACCGTGCGAGTTGGTGAACCAGACTTTGCTTATCGCGCCAACCGAAGCCGTCGTGTGCTTCGCGCAGCCATTCCATGGCTTCATCGGGCGACATGGGCCGGATCTTTGGCGAGCCCGGATCGGTGTAGATGCGGAAGCGCGGGTCATATCGTTCAATCCTCAAACCACCGCTTCACAGCCTCAGGACTGAACCTGACTAAGCGCCCGGCCTTGCGGTAAGGAAGACCTTGATTCCGTAGATTGCTAACATGTCGAGAACTACAGCGAGCATAGTCTGCCACATCCCGAACAGTCCAAAGGACGGGTCCGTTTTGCGAAGATGCGCTAGTGGTAGTGGACGTTTCAGGTGGATTTGGGATTGCGTTCATCGCCATGATTAGCGTGTCAACCAGTGGGTGCATGTCATAGCAATTTGCTTCCACCAAAAGCACCTTGTTGCGCAACGAGAACTGATCGCACCTCTAGGCACCCTAACCAAGCTTTG
>Ga0209190_1003172_pt1 | contig 10916 bp, 32 predicted proteins | sample M_140205_XF_Meta_FD_187315 | JGI IMG/M metagenome (GOLD analysis project Ga0209190, IMG submission 187315) | Freshwater microbial communities from Lake Montjoie, Canada to study carbon cycling - M_140205_XF_MetaG (SPAdes) (version 2) | ecosystem: Environmental > Aquatic > Freshwater > Lake... | reverse complement strand
GTTCACAGCCTTTTAATAGTAATGCCCTAGCTATATTCCAACTCTTTGATCCCCCACGGCCACCATATAACACTCGATAACGTGCTTTAGCTGGCTCAAATAAACACTTTAATTTAGCTGGAAATCGTGCTTTGGCTTTAGCTTCCTGTATTGTCATTTGGTTCTTCAAAGATTAATGTAAAACCAGTTTTTAGCTGTACCCCATCAGGACCGCTAATTTCTTGTTTAACCCTATCTGAATAATTCTTAGGAAATCTTGCGGCCATAGAACGTGACCATAAACCAGTATTGATTTTCTCGCCATCCTTATGCTCTACCAAGTAATTTTGCCCCATATCTTCCCACCAAGTCTGACTTAAAGCATGTGCATCTTCCAAGGCAAGCCGAAAGTCCTCATGTTCGTCACGCCATCTACGCATAGTGGTATACCCTATGTTTAATAGGGCACACATTTGTTCAAAAGATTTACCAAGCTTACCCAGTTCTATTACCTTGTTGCAATAGGCTGGGTCATACTTAGTTGGACGGCCAAATGGTTGATCCATTATTCTTCTACTGTAGCTTCTACTGGTTGTTCTTGTGGCCGCTGGGCTACAAATTGTTCGTTAGCAATAGCTAATAGCTTTGCATGAGTTTGTTCTACAGCATCCATTGGAAGCTTTTTTAATCCGATTAGAATTAGTTCTGCTTCTTGAATTGTTAAATCGCCAAAATTAATAATCATTTCTTTTTTCCTTTAGTTTGTGAAGCTTCACGTTTTTGAGCATAGGCAATTGCTACGGCTTGCTTTATAGGCTTGCCAGCTTTTACTTCTGCTTTGATGTTTTCTTTAAATGCTTTGGGACTACTACTTTTCTGTAACGGCATATTAACAGTTCCAGTTCTTTAGTGATGCTTTAGCCCGTTCTGCTGGGCCTTTAGCGTGTTTTACTACTCCTTCCATCCGTGCACAAAAACTAGCTTTTCTACCTTCATCTGCTTTTGTTTTGGGATTTGGTGCCGGTGCTTTTAAATTGCTATTGTTTTTAGCATTGTATTCAGCACGGCCTTTAGCGGTCATGCCAGCACCTTTGTCAGTAGGGTTGTATGTCTTACCCTTACCTGTAGTCTTATGCTCAATTGGTTTATCGTGTTTTTTAGTCATTTTTTAGCCGTTTTTGCAGATTCTTTAAATGCTTTAGCTGTTGGAGCACCCTTACTGCCAGGTGAACGCATACGTTCTACTTTGCCGCCAGCTTCTTTTTGTTTTTCAATACGTTCTTGTTTTGCATGGATGTTGGCATATAAGCCAGGTTTAGTTGCCATATTGCTCCTTATCAGTAATAAAACATATATCTTGCCATGACATTATCAAGTAACGTTCACCATTAGTAAAGTATTCTTGATATTTTAAGTATTCAGCGTTGTAATTATCATCCATTGTGCCAAAACGTACATGTTGACCAACTTCAACCGGCATTGGTTCTCTTTTGCCGTTTACCTTTTTACCTGGGCCTACTGCCACTACCGTACCCATATTGTCATGTTCTTTATTATTAACAATCAATACAGAACTTAAAACACGAACATCCGGCTTGATAATTATTTTATCAGCCAGCGGTTTTAATATAAAATCTACATCAGCCATTGCAAGTTCTCCTTACTTGTGTTGGTTAGAAAATCCCCTTAGTTTCACGTGCTTTGGGGATTTTCGCTTAATTAACAGTTATCTTCAGACTTGTATGCATCACGGGTATGAGTATAACAAATGCCTTCAGTACGGCCAGTATTGAATTGATTGTCTTTACCGGTCATATCTTCTTTACCCATTGCTACGCCATTAACTAACTTGCCCATGCGTTCACCGGACATGTCAGAAGATGTTGCCCCTTTAGGTGCAGTTGCACCAGTTGTTGAAGGTATGCCCTTCATTGAATCCATTTTACCCATAATAATTTATCCTTTAGCTAAAAGAAGTGCGTAAGTGCACGATTTATTTTAACTCTATTTTAATCATTCCACCAATATTTTTATCAATTTCTATGATTATTTTTGTAAAACAGCGATCATCAATTTGAAGTGCCAAACACATACCATCTAACCCTGATTTAATGCTTGCTAACATATTATCCAAATCCATCCACCTTCGATTAGGCTTAAAAAATCGTATATGTAACTCCGTATAATCTTTATTTTGTGTTTTAGATTCTTTAGTTATCCAATAACAAGCTTCTTTATAAATAGCTTTATGCTTTGCTTTTTCGTGATAATGACAACTACTGTTAGGGTTTAACTCCTTTGGATACCAAGGAAAAGTGATCATAATATAGATAATGTCTTTTCTAATAATTCTTCTTCAGTCGTGGAGTACAGATTTTGCCAAGCTGATCTGCCAAGGCCATGAATTCCTGTTTGTGATCCTCGATGATGAATTGGGCATAAGCCTATTACCGGTGCATCTATTCTTCTGCCAGCCCTTCTTATATGATGAATTTCCGTTGGAGTATCTTCAATCTTTAATACAAAACGACATAAACTGCAACCCAATCGTGCTATTTTGTCGTAATGTACTTTTTGTGCCTTGGTCATAATGGTTTGTTATCTATTAATTCGGATTGTGGCACAAAATAAGCAAAACGATTAGTTTTTGTTGGATCGCACCAAAATTCTTGACGTTTAGCGGCCGCCCCATAAATATACCCACGAATTACATATTTACCTAAAATACCTGTAACTAAATAAAAACGTCTATGATCATCATCAGAAGGATGAATAATTAACGAATAGTTATGGTCATGCGTTTGTCTTACGTCATGAGGGCCTACGTCACAAGCCCCAGGCATTCCTTTTGACCAAAATAACCCTAAATGCTTTGCAAGTGCACATTCTGCTAATGCCCCTTCAATTGACATTTGCCACGATTCTGAATCTTTAGCCCCATACTTATGCTTTGATCCACCCTGGATACATTGAATAGTTCGCTGGCATCCAACTAAAGATGCCATTTGTATTTCAGCCGGTGTTAATTCAATTGTTGTTGGCATCACGCAATTTTTTAGATATATCTTCTAATTTTTGAGCAATATCCACCATATCAACTGATATTTCATGGGCTTTAATGTAGTTATGATTGCATATTTCTTCATACAAACTATGTGATAATTTTTGTAAAACTAAATAAAACGTTGATATATCATCCATTAGTCTTTTGCTTTCTTAATAAATGATGGAGTACATATTGCACTATAGTTATTGGATGCTCCACGATACGCTTCTATTTGATGTTTAGCATTGAGACAAGCTAACATGTTGTCGTAATTAGCTACGGCCGCAGTACCATTCACGCCATTGCTACCTAAAATAATTAAAATGTAAAAAATTTGATTCATTTTTGTTGTGCCTTTCTTAAAATTGCTCTTGCAAAATATATAAATGCTTGTTCCATCGTGCTACCTTTTAATGGCTCTATTTCATTACCAACTTGTAAAATTTCTTCATCTGTTAAATTAAACACTTTTAACGTTTTTATTTCAAATTGTTGTTGTTTAACCATCTTACAAATTAATTGCCATTCTTTATGCGTTGGCAAAATGTCAGGATTCATTACAAAACAATCGTGCATTGTATGATGCGTTATTTGTTTACCACAAGTTTCGCAAGGAAACCATATTTGGTCAATAATGCATCTTATTGATTCAGTCATTGCTCACTCGCTTTCTGTAAGATTGCTCTTGCAAAATCCAATTCGTCAAATGTTACATACCCCAAAAAAGGCTTTCCAATTTCTTGTATTTCCGCATCGGTTAACTCACGCATTGCGTACAACGGTGTTAGTTTAAGTATTGAATCAGGTGGCAGTTCTTTATACAAAATGCCATTTGGTGATATATAAGCTACTGGTTTCATCGTGTTAACCTTTCAAGAGTTCGATTGCTTGCTTCCCTAGTACGCCAAGCTTCAAAACGTAACTTAGCGGCTTCTAATCTGTATTTCCACATTTCTGTTTTGTATGTGGCCGCACCAATTGCTTTACATAAATCTTGATAATCTTGGCTGGCATATGCTTCCCGTTCTTGAGCACCCAGGCTTTGCTCACTTGATTCTTTCATCTTAATTGCTTTTAAAGAACTTTTATAGGCTTCTAGTTCTGCCAATTCACCTTTAGCTTTAGCGTATTCAGGAGCATATTCATATAAATAATCTACGCAATCATTTGGGTCTACAACTTTAGTTTCAGGTTTCATTTATTTATCCAAACTTGACGTTAACTACTTTGCCGGCCTTTACTGCTTCAAACACGGCTTCTTTAAACTGATAAAAATGATCAAACTGGCTTGGCTCTAGTCCAAACTCTAACCCCTTTGTTGTAATGCCTGGGGCTGTTTCATACCATTCTTTACCCTTAACTACCTGAATAATAATTTCATCTTCAAAGCGGCCTTGACGTAACCAGGTTGTTGGATAAGGAATAAATGCTAATTCCGTTCCTTCTATTTCCCAATGCTTTAAATGCGTGTCTATTGCATTAAGAACCATTTCCTTATCTTGAGTACTCATGCGATCAAATACAGCCTTGGCCGCACGTTTAGCCACCTTTCTTGGGTATTTACTCCAAAAGATTTCAAACGTCATATTTTCATCCCTCTACATTGATCTATTACTTTTTGGGGAACGTCAGGATGCCACGCACCAATTAGATTTCTACAATCATATCTAGCTGGTAGGCGGTCCATAAAGATAACAAACCCACAGATAACAAAAGCTAAGAAAACTGCACCAGCTTTCATAGTTCCCCCTGTTCAAATTCTTTTTCAGCCTGGCGTTCTGCCAACATGCTTGCAAAATCATACGTCTTTAAATATATAAATTTGCCAAGGCCTTCCATGTTATTTTCATTAACATACTCAGCCATTTTTTCGTTATCATCCATCGTAAATTCAATCATAGCTTCCATGATCATTTGTGCTGGCTTGTAATATGTTTTCATTAGTTCATTGATGCGATCAATAATTAAACATTGAGCCATTTCAGCTTCTTCGTATTGTGTATCAGTCTCAAAATTTTTCATGATTAAAAGTTCCAAGGTTTAGAATTGTACATTTTGCATATTTGGGTTGCTTCCCTTTTGCCAGTTACTGCAAACTCACGGATAGGGTTTACTGGTCTTATTTCAGCATTTAACATGAGTGTATAGCCACCCCCACGTTTTTTAGTTAAATGTGCATACGGTATAGTTGTAATCATTTTATTTTCCTTTGTTTATCACGGCCACTTGGCCGTATTAATAATTTACTAAAGTTTTCTTTACTTGTAAAGCTTTATTTAATTATTCTTCAATATGCCAAGTTGTTTGATTTAAACCGTTGTTAAAAACACGCTGTGATTCAGTTTTTTGATATGGTGTTCCATATTTTTCTATAAACTTTAAATATTTTTTGCGTAAAGGTAATGCAATTTTGTATTCACTTTCAGCATGAAGATCAAGTTCATGTAAACATACATAAGATAAATCTTCAATTGTTTTGTGGGCATAAAAATCATACCCAGTATTTATTGGTAATTCTCTAAGGGCTTTTTCAAAGATCATTTTATTTTTCTTTTTTTCACAGCCCCCGTAAGGGCTTAATTAATTAATCAACAATTTTTTTGTGGTTTGTAAAACTTCTAGTGTCTGTGTATTCAAACAAAGCATATTTTGCTTGATTCATTATTTGTCTAGCACATTCAGGATCATCCATTTCTAAAGCAAACTGGGCATCTGAAAGCAATCCAGCAACAAACATAGAAAGATTACTTGCACGATCAATTTTTTTATCGATTTGTGCTTCTGTGCATCCGTACATTTCTTTTTGGTTCATTTTATTTTCCTTTTTTCTCACGATCACATGACCGTATATGTAATTTACTAAAGTTTGCTTTAGTTGTAAAGCGTTTTTTTAATTATTTTAGTAGGTACTTTCCCTAATGTTGTTTTTTTACTATATATATAAAAATAACTGTAATTAAAATATTAAATATTAATAGATATAATTCATTGCTTTTTGGTGGACGAACCTAGCCCACCTGGTTCGCCTTCAACTGTTTGCTTTTCGGAGCCACAGAACCCGACAGTCGTTCAAGGAATAGGCACTATCTTCGCCACCTATTTGTGTGCTGTTACATCCTTTATCCCCCAGTAGCACTTTCGTCTTAATCGCTGGTGGTGGTGAATCCCCAATTAAGAACGTTGGGAATTAAACAATTAATAAAAAAGGGCTTAAGGGGTAATTCTGTGATTGAACGGCTTAAGAAATGCTTCTGATAACATTTCCTAAACCCACAAAACTACCTCTAAAGCCCTATGGTATCGAGTGTTCAATTCCTCAATACTTAAAACTATATCATAAAACTGAATTTGTTTGCAATTCAGGCCAAATAATATGCCAACTTTTTGGAAATAAATCTTTTCTAGTTACCAGGCCATCACTTTCTTTTTCAATAGTTGCCGCAATTAACATCAGTGGCCCAGCCGGTATTGAATTGTTATTACGCCATTGACATACTGCCTGAACCGTTACGCCACATAGCTTTGCAACCTTTGCTGGTCTACCTAACATGTCAATTAGTTGTGAATCTGTCATTTATTTTTCCTTTTTTATTAAATATTTCTTTACTTCTACTCAATTTTACTTTACATTTGATAGTACGGCAATGTTGTCGTGATAAACAAGGAGTAATAAATATGATGGAATTTAAAACAGATGACTATGAAGCACAACACAATGACCAGCTACAAACAGAGTTTAAGCTAGAAGAAATCTTTTTTACGCTTGAAAATGGTCAGCCGCTTGATGAAGAAGAATTAACATTACTTCGCTATTCTTGCGGTATGTCTAAAAAACAAATACCTAAAAATACTGAAGCTGAAAAACAAAGACTGTTTTTGTTAAAGGCAATGACTGATGCAAATAATCTAATGACAGGAAATTACAAATGATAGTGGCCAAACAAAATAGTTCTAGTAGTGACTTTAAACTACCACCAGCCGGCAGTTTTATGGCACGTTTATATCGCATTATTGATATTGGTACGCAAACTACCGAATGGATGGGCAAGAAAAAGATGCAACGCAAAATTATCTGCATGTTTGAACTGCATGGTGAAGATAATGATGGTTACGCCTTGCTTACAGCCGATTCTAAGCCACTTGTAGTGTCAAAACGATATACGCTATCACTTGATGAAAAAGCTACGCTACGGAAGGATTTGGAAGCTTGGCGTGGCAGAGCATTTACCCAAGAAGAATTAGATGGTTTTAATTTAGAAGTGTTACTGGGTAAATTTTGTATGGTTTCAATTACGCATACTGAGCACGATGGCAAACAATACGCTAATATTTCAAGCATTAGTCAATTACCATCAGCACTTAAAAAGCTGGGTGAACCTAAAGGCGTGAATGAAACAATGATTTTTACTTTAGAACCGTTTGATCAGGCCAAGTTTGAGAAATTATCAGAAGGTTTACAAGGCGTAATTAAAAAATCTGCTGAATACCGTAATACTTTTGAGCCAAATGCTCCAGCAACTGTTTCTTCTGCCATAGAAGAAATGGACGATGACATACCGTTCTAGGGAGAAATAATGAAGCCAATGGTTAAGTTTATTGTTTGTGATCACTACACCTTGAAAATGCATCAAGATATTGGCCACGATGAAGAAACCGAAATCATTGGTTTCAGTTATGAAGATTTGTGTAAATTTACTAGGGCTTTAGTTACTGAAGCCGCATGTTTAGTAAAAGACCCAAAAGACAGATATTTAATACTAAAAACATTAGGGGAATAAATGAAATGCATTGAATGTAAGTGGTTTGTTGGTACGGTTAATAACACTTATGGGTTATGTAAACGTTATCCAACTGCCCAAAACAAAACTCAACATGATTGGTGCGGTGAATTTACAGAATTAAAAATTAATTTTACAGAACCAACTGAAGCACCAAAACGTGGAAGAAGGCCTAAAAATGCTAATTAAAGAACGACAATCAGAATCCGGTCATTGGTATGATCGCCAGGGTAATCCAGCTTATACCATCATTGGTAAAAATGGCAGTCCTAGGCCAACTACTTTACGGGATGCCAGGACAAATGATTTATGCCCTAGTGTCACTACAATTCTTGGAGTTGCGGCCAAGCCTGGGCTTGATACTTGGAAACAGCAACAAGTTTTATTAAGTGCATTAACCCTTCCACGTAAAAACGATGAATCTGAACAAGATTGGCTTGAACGGGTCATGATGGATTCTAAACAAACTGGACGGGTTGCCGCAGATCGTGGCACAAGCATACACGCAACGATTCAAGCGTACTTTGAAGGCGTGGTAATACCTGAAGCTATGCCTATTTGTGCACCGGTAGAAGATGCTATTAAAGCCCATTTTGGGAAAGAAACTTGGTTTTCTGAATTGTCATTTGCTCATGAACTAGGGTTTGGCGGTAAATCTGATTTAGTGGCTAAAACCGGCATTGTGGTTGATATTAAAACTAAAGAAACAGAAGATATTTCTAAGGTTGATGTTTATCCTGAACACGGTATGCAATTAGCGGCCTATCGTCAGGGTTTTAAAATGCCTATGGCCCGTTGTGCCAATATATTTGTTGGTTATAAGATGGTCCAAGGCAATATTGTGTTTACTGGCTCAAAAATTATTGAACATGATCCATACGATTTAAATCGTTACTGGCAAATGTTTACTAAGCTTTTAGAGTTTTGGCAGTTAAAAAACAATCATAAATAAAGGGCGGTTAACTGGACATTGAAGGATGCAACATTTTGGGGTTTTTTCCAGTTTCCACCCAATTAGATGTAGTTGCCAAATTCACGCCTGTGTTGTTTAAATGCACTTTACAAGTCAAGTAAACTTTAGTAAATTAACAAGTACCGCAATGTTGCGGTGATAGATAAAGGAAATAGAAATGAATTATCAAACAAAATCTGATTTAAAAATAATTGCCCATGAAGTGTTTACCGGCATATTACTTGTTGTAGCTTTATTTGCTTTGTTGTTTTTAACTGGTTGTGCCAAGCCGCCAGTAATATCAAGTTATGTTCCACCGCCATCCCAGCAATTAATATTAGATAAACAAGTTGCTAGTTTGACCAGGAACGAAATTATTAATGGCGTTACTGAATGTGAAGGGGCTGGCTTACGTGCTCATGTCATTACTACTAAGCGTTTAATTAATGGCTTTTCTGCTGATATTCCAATTGAAGTAACTTGTATGCCTAAGTTTAAATATTAAAGGGATAAAATGAACGAACATATATGGACTGCAACCGGTACTGATATAGCAATTAGATGGCGTTTAAATGGCTGGGTACCGCCATCAGAACTGCAAGAATACAAAAACAAATGGAAGTATTACCAAAACCTTCCACTTCGCAGTATTGATGATGATGCTAAAGAACAATACGAATACGTACTACGTAAAGCTAAAGTAGCACGAATTAAATAATTATTTTTTCATGGGATGGGCCTTATTTATAGGTTCTTTCTCATGTTTTCTCAGTTCTTTTTTTAATTCATAAACGCCATTACGCAATTGAATCATTTGCTTATCTTCTTTTTTTTGCATAGCTTTTGATTCCATTTCTTCATGTTTATGCATGTTGTTCCCCCAATATTTGTAAAGCTTTTGCAGTTTTAGCTTTCCGATCATCCAAACCCAGTAAGCCACCATTAATTCTTTTTGTAATCGTTTCTTGATCCATAGCATCAGCCAACGCATTTAATCCTCTTTTATTCCAGTACCAGCCGGCTGATAACATAGCATAGCGTGGCTCTTCTAGCAACTGAGGGTTCTCTATCAAGTCTATGTCTAAAGCTTCGCCACAATGCGTATAGTTCTCTTTACCAGTACATTGTATTAATCCACGGCCAATAAACTTTTGACCATCCCCATCTTCTGTATTACCCATCCTACCAGCATATACTTTATCAGCTATTTTTTCCGGCTGACGTTCATATTGCGTTGCAACATCCATATTAGGAAAACGGCTTGGCCATGTAGCCATTAAAGCTTTTGCTGAATAGTTTAAGTTTTCTTTTACCGCTTTAAAGTTGCCGGATTCATGCATTGTTTGGCCTAAAAAACATGCCTGGCGTTGTGGCGTATTAATTTCATACTTTTTAAATGTTTCATTTAACGCATCCAGCCATTTGTTATCAAGCCCTAATTGTGTTAATTGTTCATTACTTATCATTTTTAATCATTCCTTGCATTTCTTTAGTTTTATCTTTACTGCCTTGGCTTGATCCAAAATAAAACGATAACACTTGACCAGCGGCACTTGTTACAAAACCTAAAGCAAAAATAACTAATTGTTGCTGGTTATCAGGCGTATCTACAAACATTAAAACAGCAATTAACATAAATGCTAGTCCTACTACACCAAGGGCTAATAAAGGCACTACAGCCTTATCTAATTGCGTTGAATTGGCACTAGTCGCAACTTCTGCATGGGCTTTTCTAGCTGAGTCTCTATCTTCTACTTCTGCTTTAAACTTATCAATATCTGCTTGTATATGGGCTAATTCACCTTTTTGAGCAAGTTCTTGTAAATCTAATTGTGCTTTGGCTTTAGCCCCTGGATCAGGAATTACCTTGTCCAAAACTTTCATTCCTACAGAAACAATATCATCTATTCCAAACATTATTTTTTCCCATATTTTTCACGTTCTTCAAGTAATTGCACTTTAACTTGAAGTTGATGAATATCTGTATAAATTTCATTTCTTAATTTATGCCTTGCTTCAGCACTTAATGGACTATCAGTTGGTACATTTTCTTTAGTAATTAAAGCTGGCATTTGCCCTTCAATCTTTGTTAATCGTGTAGAAAAATCTGATACTTGGCCAAGTAACCAGGCTAAACACGCTACGACAATTGGTAGTACCG
>Ga0209190_1003170_pt1 | contig 10918 bp, 7 predicted proteins | sample M_140205_XF_Meta_FD_187315 | JGI IMG/M metagenome (GOLD analysis project Ga0209190, IMG submission 187315) | Freshwater microbial communities from Lake Montjoie, Canada to study carbon cycling - M_140205_XF_MetaG (SPAdes) (version 2) | ecosystem: Environmental > Aquatic > Freshwater > Lake... | reverse complement strand
AAGCAGGGAACTCTTAATAGATATGTTTATCAAACAGGAAATTATTTTCTTGGCATGAAAAAAAGGCTCGAAAGAGAAGGCTTTGTCGAATCTATATGCGATAAAGCCATTAGGAATTTCGATGAAAACATACTATGTTACGCCGAGGATTTTATATGATCGATTATTAATTGATTCACAATTAATTATTTATTTATTAATTGTGCTGGGATGCGTTGGAACCTGTTAATAATTTGGATTAAGTCAATTTTTCATATAGTACAAGACCTATAACGGTTTATAGGCCTTGTACTATAATTTTTAGTTGTTGCAATTTAATTCGACCATGGCTAATTGCCTCCATGTGGTGTGTTGCTTAGTTTTTTGAAATGAATTTAATAAGGCACCAACTCAAATAAGGCAATGTAGCTAGCCATACAAAAATTACAGACGCAACAATGGCAGCGATAGCTAATTCTGCTGGGCCAAATGATTGCAACAGTAGGAAAATTTCAGTCAATATAAACCAAAACAGATAGGTAAATGTTACATACGGCAAAAGAATAAACGCTAAAGTGGGACTGATACTATACATGCGCAGTCCCCTCAGGATACGCTTCGTAGACATGCTGAAAAACAACCTCGCACTTTTTATTGTATATATCTTGTGTAAAAACTCGAGGCAGTTCATCAAGCATTAATTTAACTGTGGAATATACATCCGCACGGGTTTTAAGTTTTTTGCGCCAATCTAGTACTAATTTTGCTTCTTTGAGCGTTTTGAGTAATTGTCGGGCGATAGTTTTCACATGTTTTTTTTCCGCCGCAGTCATCTCCATCTCTGGTTTCATCAGAAGATCGAATACCGCCAATTCTTCTTCATTCAACTGCTCGCTGACACCCCGTTTTTCTTCATGCGTTAAGTCACGAGCAAACAAAAGAAGTTGGGCAAAAAATGAGTCAACATCCATTCCCTTGTTATATTCTTCGATAAGTTTTTTGAACTTATCAAGCAGTTCAATGCGTGTTTTATTTGCCTGAACCATCAGATTTAGCTTCTGTTTGACTGCAATCTTCAGTTTTTCCGCTTCTGTGCGTTTTTTGCCTTTATCAAAGTGTTCTTTAAGTGCATCAAAATCGATGTTGCTTAGGTCGATGACCGATGTTTCTTCTGTGGCATGGATCACATATCCCAGAGTGGATATGCTGTCGTCCAGCAGGTCTCCCACCTTGTCTAAAAGCCCATCGATGCTTACTTCGTCAACGAAGGTGCGGATTTTTTCAGCGAGTACTGCAAGACAAGTTTTTACTGGGGCAAACTCATTGGCTTTGGGATCAGGCAATATTGCCTTGTATAATCGACTGACCTGACCTGACAGCGATATGTACCTCTTTTTCAGATCATCATTTACGATGATCTTTTCCACAGAGTCATCGACTGCAGCCAACAATTGCTTGTCAACCAACTGCGTGGCGGCATCATCGAGGTAGGCAATTTTCTGGAATCCATCAGCTTTGAGGATTGGGTCAAGACTCACTCCACGCTCGGCGCAAAAAGCCAATGCATCGGCAATAGCTTGTTTCAGCGCTTCAACAAGCTCATCCTTTTGCTGGATCGGGCAATCGCCTGCTGTCCCACCTTCTGTTGCTCCATAAATGGCCAATGCCTTCTGCAGGTCACGGAAAACTCCGACATAATCAACGATGAGCCCATTGATTTTGGCTCCAAACACTCTGTTCGCTCTTGCAATTGTCTGCATGAGCGTGTGATTTTTCATGGGTTTGTCAAGGTAAATCGTCGAAACACAGGGCGCATCAAATCCAGTCAGCCACATGGCGCAAACGAAAACCACCCTGAATGGATCGTCAGGATTTTTGAACTTTGTTTCCAAATCCTCCTTCACTAAGCGTTCACGGTGGCGTGTTATGTCGAAGCCCTTGTCTTTGAAGAATTCAACCTCGTTTTGCTGTTGAGAGATCACCACCGCCATATCGGTGGTTTCCATGTACTTTATGGTTTTTTCAAGCTTGGGTTTTTTGAGTAAATCAGCCCGAGGAAGCTCTGCCTTCAGGTCGGCAAGGTATGCGCCCCAATGCTTTTTTACCTTCTCAAACATTTTCACAGCGGTTAGTTTGTCGATGCAAATGACCATGCCTTTGCCGCCCTGCTCCCTCCCCATGAAATGGGCAACCAAGTCTTCAGCGACCTTCTCAAGGCGGTCATCTCTGGTGATGAGGTGATATTCCCTTGCAAATTCCTTTTCCAGTTTTTTCTCCTGTTCATCATCAAGTTCCGCTTGTTCGATGAGATTTTCTAGGTCTTCCTTGAAGTTTTCATTGGCAAGCTGAAGCTCAGGAATACGGTTTTCGTAGTAGAGCGGGACTGTTGCCCCGTCTTCGATAGATTGTCGAAAATTATATACGGAGACATAGTCCCCAAAGACTTCCTTAGTTTTCTCCTCTCCCGCCATCAATGGTGTGCCCGTAAAGCCAATAAATGCAGCATTCGGCAGTGCAGTGCGCATGTTCAGGGCTAAGGTGTCGTATTGGGAGCGGTGCGCTTCATCCGTCATGACTATTATGTCGCTGCGGTCACTCAGTTTCGGGTATTTTTCTCCTTTCTTGGTCCCAAATTTTTGAATGAGAGTAAATATAAAACGGTGATCTTCTGTGAGTAGTTGCTTCAAGTGCTTGCTGCTATCAGCTTGGCATTCTTCAGTTGCTGCCCCAGTATTGCGGAAATTTTTATAAATTTGGCTGTCAAGATCGTCTCTATCAGTCACAACTAGGAAGGTCCAGTTGCCCTGAACTTTGCGCAGGATTTTCTGTGAAAAAAACACCATTGAAAAGGATTTACCCGATCCTTGGGTATGCCAAAAAACACCCAATCTGCCCTGATTTTTTTTGATTTGGTGAAGAGCATCGACCGAATTATTTACTCCAAGATACTGATGGTTCTTGGCGGTTACTTTCACGAGCCCACCCTTGGATTCGTCAAAGACGGTGAAGTTTTCCGTTAAATCTAGGAAGCGGGAATGTTCACAGGTGCCCTTGATCACTGTTTCGAGTGAGATCACACCTTGCTCCCCCTCGCTGTTTATGCGCTTCCATTCGGAAAAATGCTCCCAGCCTGCGGTGATACTGCCGACCTTGGCTTGACTACCATTTGATAAAACGGCGAAGGAATTAAACCAGAAAAGCTGCGGAATGGTGTTCTTGTAGTCACGCAAATTCTGCTGGTAGGCATGTTCCAGTTTGCCGTGGGCTTTTTTCAGTTCGACAAATAAAAGGGGCAAACCGTTAACAAACCCGACCAGATCAGCTCGTCGCTTGTAAATGTTCCCCGAAACCCAAAATTGTGAAACAAGGAAAAAATCGTTGTTTGCAGGGTTATTCCAGTCAATTACTTTTATCCTTTCATCAATTTCAACACCTTCATCGTTTTGAAAACTAACTTTCACGCCATTCTTAAGAAGCCCATAAACCTCATGGTTGGCGTGCGCAAGGCTCATAGCGCTGCGGTCTTTGGATAGTTGGTCGATTGCCAGTTGAATTGCATCTGTGGCAATGTTGGGATTGAGCTTAAGAATTGCTTCTTTGAGACGAGGGCCGAGGATCACTTCGTTGGTTGTTTCCCGCCCGAAACTGGAATCAGAAGGACCAACTTTTTCATTAAATCCATTTGCATATAACCACCCCAATTCTCGGAACAGGGCAATGGCTGGTTGTTCTACTAGGTAGTCCTCTGAATAGTCGTTGGAGGTCATGTTTTGGCCTCACTGTTTACATTATGTACATCAACAAGGATTTGCCGCTTGTCATTCTTACTACTTGTCATGCAACTATTGGGCATTGCCCATGTGCTTGTATCAACACGCTTAACCGCTTCCTTGATCCGTTCTGAATGATCAACATGAGGCACAAGAAAAAATACCACATGTGGCGTCCAAAACGAATAGCTTTGATTGGCACTTGTCATGCCAGCCAACTCAACGCCAATGCTGGAAACGAGCTCATGTCGATTTGTTCGGTCGAAATGCTGGTAAAAAATTACGGAAAATCCCTTGCGTAATGAATCTTGTACTTCGTCACGAAATAACTTTTTGGCTGAATTCCTTTGTCCCTTTTTTAACGGCGATCTCGCTATTTTGTTGTTTGCAAGACCGTCATCTGGATCGAAGAAAATCAAGTCAATCTTGGAAGCTTTGAATTGTGTCCACATGCATTTGAAATACTGTTTACGATCTTGTTCTGAGTCACTAAGGATTGCTGAGTAGAAATCACCGCTGGGAAGATAATCTGGGGTTAGATTTGTAACGCTCCGTGAATTTAGCTCAGTTTCATGGCTATGAACCTTGCAATAAAGAAAGTCGTACAAATCTTGATCATACTTTCGCCATTTATTCCTTCGCTCATCATCGAGGTATTCTGTTTTATTACCGTCTGGTCTATTATCGTTTGGCGTGAGCATCCAGCAGACACCGATTGGCATTTCACCGTGGCCAGCAAGAAGCCTGAGCAGACCATACTTGCGGTAGTCATTAACATCACCGAAATACTGGTTCTTCATTTTTTGGCATCCACCAAATGTTCAAGTGTGTCGATGTCGAGGTTTTCAACATCGAGTTGACCGCTGATTAGTTTGGCGAGGAGGAGGTCACGGGTGGTTCGCAACACCTCATTTTTCTTTCGTAGTGTCCGCACAGCGTCGAAAATCGGGCGTTCGATTTCGTGGAAAGCAATAATGATTTCGTCGGAAGGGAGCAATGTCGGTAGCCAGTGAATATCATTGCGATTTAGCGTGGGGACAGCAGCACCAGAATTGAACGAAGAAAAATCAACGGAGCGAAGGGTGTAATAAGCAAACAAAGGCGACGGCTTCTTGAATTCCTTCACCCAGAGAGCCGTATTCAGCGGCCAATGATCTTCGTGGACATAGGTGACAGTCCCCAACGAACCACTTCTCCCGGTTAGAACACCCGGCCCTTTGACCTTTGCCTCGTTGTGTGTTCCCACGATTCCCGTTGCAGCGTAAACAGGCACATCACCTTCTAGCCGTTGTCCAATCGGCAAGTCAAAACCACGCTGCAAAACCAGCACATCGTCAAGGCGTCCGACTTTCCACCCCTCAGGAATCTTCCCAAGCGGCGAATCAACAAACTTGGCATTTTCGTGCCCGGGGAAACGGAAATTAACGAACCATTCCTTGTATAGCCGTTGAGCCATTTCTTCATGAATGGCAATGCGGCGGGTGTTGTTTTTAATCAAGTCGTCGTATGCAGAGAGGATGGATGCGATTTTGCGCTGGGTGGGGAGAGGGGGGATATCAACTTCATGCCGATTCAGTCGCTCAATGGTAATTTGGGCTTGTGCAGAGCCAGTTCGCAGTTCCCAGAGCGATGGGTAGTTCAACCGATAAAAAAGAAATTGTTTGTCAACATCAGGGGATGCGATCTGAACAACAATTGACAAATTAGTGAGGAAGCACTTCGGCGGTGAGAACTTAACATCACCTGTACCACCTACTCCACGGGCAACAACAATCACTTCTGAGTATTCGTAGTGATATGATGTTGCAAATCCGACAATTCCATATCCGCTAAAGATCGGATAGCCCTCGTCAGCAATGTCCGTCTTCTTCGGCATCTGCCCGTATTTGAATTTACAGATTTCACCTAGCGGAATCCGCTTCCAATGTGCAGCTTTCATCCCGTCGCCTCCAGCAGCTTGGCAACATTCCCAGAAATGCGGTCTTCCAACTCACGGGCTTCGCTGTTGAGAACTTCCAGTTCTTCGTTGAGTTCTACGAGCCTTTCGGCAAAGTCAAAATCATCCTCGGCTTTATCTGCCACTCCCACATATCGCCCCGGGTTGAGGCTCCATCCTTGAGCTTCGATTTCCTTCAGATTGGCAACCTTACATAGTCCAGCCACATCGACGTACTTGAGCTTGGCAAAAGTCTCTTTAAGAACTGGGTCTGTTCCCTGATGATCTTCGTCATCACCTGCAATGAACTCAGGCTGTTCACCTCGATATAGCCGCACTATATTTGCGATGAACTCAATCTGTTTCGGACTAAATTTTCGGTGGGCACGATCCATTTGACGGTAGATGTGCCGAGCATCTATGAAAAGCACCTTGTCTTTACGGTCAGTCTTGCTCTTACCCTTGTCCAAAAACCAGAGAGTGCAGGGGAGAGTGACAGTGTAAAAGAAGTTTGTGCCGATAGAGATCATTACATCAACGGCATGAGCTTGAAGCAGCTTCTTCCTAATCTCCATTTCCGATTGACGGGCATCGGCGGCGCTGTTCGCCATGACAAACCCCGCCCGCCCTTTGGCATTCAAGGCTGTGTAAAACATCTCGATCCAGATATAATTTGCATTATCTGCCTTGGGCATACCAAAGGGGAACCGAGGATCGTCCTTGATCTTTTCCTTGTCAACTTTATCGACATTAAAAGGCGGATTTGCCATCACGAAGTCAAATTTTCCCACGCATTCGTGTAAATCTTCGTAGTAGGTGTTGCCCTGCTTAATGTCACCAGAAATAGCATGGACAGCAAGGTTCATCAGACAAAGTTGACGGGTTTCATCCACCCTTTCCTGCCCATACACAGAGATATCTGCGCTGGGATTGCGTTTGTGCGCTTTTATAAAATCGGCGGATTGTACAAACATGCCGCCAGAACCACAGGCGGGGTCATATATTCGACCGTGATAAGGCTCGATGATTTGGACAATCAATTTCACCAACGATGTCGGCGTAAAGAACTCACCGCCCTTTTGTCCTTCAGAACGGGCAAAGTTCCCCAAGAAATACTCGTAAATTTTGCCAAAGGTATCGCCTTCAGCATCCACAGAAATCGCTGAAAATGTTTTCAGTAGGGCGACTAGAGTTGAGTTTTCAATCTTGCTGTAGCTTTTTGGCAAAACGCCCTTTAGTTCATCATTTTCCGATTCAACAGCCTTCATGGCTTCATTTATTGCCTTGCCTATATTCTCGCCCTCTGGCAGGGCTAGGAGGTATGAAAAACGGGCTTGTGGGGGCAGGAACATCACACCTTTTGCCTGATAATCTTCTTTACCTATGGCACGCCTTCCTGTGCCTTTCCCAGCGAGTTCCTTTTCTGCTCTAGTGAACCGATAATCGGCATACTTTAGGAAGATCAGACCTAGCACAGGCACGGAGTACTCCGAAGACTTGAGCTTTGAATTTGCACGAAGTTCGTCTGCAGATGACCAAAGGCTACGTTCGATGTCGCTGTTCATTGCGGCTCATGTCCATGATAATGTCGCCCCACCGAATCTGGGGTTGTGACCAGTTAACCTACCATATCTCTTTAGGGAGAAAGAAAATGTTTAAGCTTTAAGGATTGATATCTTTCAATATATTTGAATGTTTTCGCAAAGAAAGTAATTCAGGAATTATTTGGGGAAAACTCAGGCACTCAAAAAGACCCATGCCTTGGTATCGTGGATATAGCTCCCTTTATCAAACTTGATAGAAGGGCCCCAAAAAAATTGATGGAAAAACTAAACTTAAAAAATATGTTTGGGACGTCACAGCACAATTATTATGCGCAAATCAATTCTGGACCCCAGTTGAGTGAAAGCTGATTCAATCATTTTGTCGACCAAATTACCCAAGCATTTACCCAAGCATTTACCCCGAAAAGTAGATCGATGCAAACTCTTATACAGAAACACTTTACACTGGGCCCGCAGGGATTCGAACCCTGAACCAAGGGATTATGAGTCCCGTTGTTTATTATTTTTAGCTTGAAATTTTACTAGTTTTGGGTAAAAATGACGCCCTAGATGACGCTTTTACCCCCTCATTTACCCCGAGAATTAACCAGATGGCAGCCCAATACTTGATGTCGTGGGAAGGTGGAAAAAAGCATCGATGGGTTAAAATGCATAATGGGGTACGCTACAGAGTTTCATGTATCGACCTTAATGCTCCTCCGACAAAAGTAGACTCATATCTTGCAGCCAATCAGTGGTGGAGACAAAAATTAAATTCTCTCGGGCCAAAGCAGAAAAAACAACTTGCACCAAGGCCCGACCAAGAGGATGCCATTCGTGAAATAGATCGAAGGATTGATTTTGCACAGAGATCACGCCCAGACCTGTTGAAAAATCTAAAAAATGACCGAGCAAAAATTCTTGCTCAAGATGACAGGGAACTGCAACTACTCGATGCTGATCAGATCAGCGCAAAAATCCAACTCCTCAAAATGGCAGGGTGGCGGCCACCTCACAATCTAGATCCCGTAGCATTGCAAATCATACTAGGATCCGACCAAACTTGGGCAGAGCGCTATCGACAGGCAGATTCAAATCTTAATGCTCTGCCAATTTCGGATCTTATTGCCAAGTACTTAGAATTGCTGCGCCAAAATATAAAACCAGCCTCGCACTATGAGATACAAAATTATTTTAATCGTTTGATGAATGACAGCAGAGTACTCAATAATTCGTCGGTGCCCAATGCCATAAGCGAAAGGACTGTTGATCTCCACTTCGAGTGGCTAGTTTCAAAAAATTACGAAATTGGAACGCACAACAAATATCTTGGCTTTTTTCGGGCTTTTATTAAATGGCTTTATCAGCAAAAACTCATAGAAACAATTCCACGCAACCTTCTTATAAAAATTCATCGAAAAAAAGTGAGGAGAAAGAAAATCAGGGTATTTGACAAATTATTAAATTGCCTTCATATCTTAAATGATACTTATAAACTCTGGGCTCTGCTTGGGCTAAACTGTGGCATGACTGCTGTTGATCTGGGCAGCACGTGCTGGGAAGACATCGAGCAAGAAAAATGGATCCTCACAAGGCTCCGTACAAAAACTGAAGACTGTGCTGATACTCCGACAGTGCGATATCGGCTTTGGCCAGAAACGGTCACTCTTCTCAAAAGATTACCAAAACGTGATGGTATGCTTTTCTTGACGGACAAAGGGGAACCAATGTACCGCAGCTGGTATTCAGACGGGCGGATGAAAAAAAAAGACCTATTCGGTTCATATTGGCAGCGGCTGGATCCTAAGCCATCGATCCCACTTGGCAAATTCAGGTCAGTAGCCGCTACAGGCTTAAAAAATAGTCCCATCTGGAGAGCCTATATTGATTATTTTTTGGGTCATGCCGCAGGTAAAACTAGCGACAAATTTTACGGAGAAGAAGCCGACACGCCATTCTTCACAGCTTTGGATTTTTTGCGTGCTCAACTCGGTATTGAATCACTTTTTTCATGATGATGCACCGACTCCCAACTGTAAGACACCCTAGACGGTTCATAGGTGTTCTCTTTTGCCGAAAATAAAAAGAGACGCATCAGCGCCGCCAGTAAAAACATTCATTGATCGCACTTGAAATCAATGAATGTTCGATTCAATGCACAGCATTTTTAGGTGGGCTTGGCAATCCCAACCTTTGATACAGCAAAAATTTGCTCTGTCGGGTTGATTTTTGCAAGGTAGAGGCTCGTCGTGTTAAAATTTGAATGGCCGAGTTGAGCACTGATCGCTCTGAGCTCCACTCCGGACTCCGCCAGAGCAGTGGCGTGACCGTGCCGAAATCCATGGATATGGATCCGCTGGTTGATGCCTGCTTTAGAAGCTAATCTTGCTATAGTTAGCCGCATGGACTCATGGGTGATTGGTCGCCCCAGCGTATTGCGTGAGCCTCCCATCACATTTTTTTTAGCACTGGTAGTAATACCGCATATCAGTGGACTCCTGTCAGTGATCCCATGGGAGCGCCGTTGGTCGATCCAGCGCTGTATAGGCCCGAAAAATTCAGGAACAAGCGCCACAGTACGTGATTTATTCCCTTTACCGCATAAAACCCTCAAAAGAATGCCACCATCAGGTCTGCGGTCAACATCTCTGGGCATCAGCGATAGAGCTTCGGCACAGCGGAGCCCTGACCCAAAACAAACAGATATGAACGCAGCGTTCCGCAGGCCTGCTGGTCCCTTGCCTGTTGCTGCAAGGAGCCTTCGCACTTCATCAATTGTTGCTGGCCGCCCGGGTCGTCGCTGTGGTTTCTTGGTTTTTGGCATAGAAAAGCCTCATAGTTGGATTTATGTATCATTTCCCAACCATATTTCGCTTTTTTTGGTTGCAAATTTACAAATCCAACTATTTTGCCAGATGGGGCTGCCATGGAGCGCCATGGCAGCCCATCGAATTTTGCATAACGCATGAAGTCAAAAAAAAGCTGTTATACGCTTACTCCGCTGTGATCAGCGGTGAATATTTGTGGTGGGGGCTACTATAGTGTAAATATAAGGTAAAAAGATGAAGAAGTACGTAACACGAGCAACAGGCCGTCCTACGTTTGTCCATTGGCCAAGTCCTACATTTTCATTTGAGTCTCATAACAAATGGGGAAGCAACCACTTCAGAGCCCTATCAGCCATGCACGAAAAAATACCTCCAGAAGTATGTGGTACTATTGGTTTTGCTGGCGGCGACAAAATAACAATAGCATTGTTTCTGAAGCGATATCGAGAAAAAATGGCTTATCAGAACAAGAAGCATCCACAGAAAAAGAAATCAGCGATTTTCGGTGTTCTTGAAATTCGAGAATATGATGATCTAATACATATGCACTGGATAGCTAGAAACTTTGAGATTGTTTTTTTAGACGAACTTATTGCCAAATTCAACAACAAGCACAAGACGAGATTTACTATTATGTACTACGATATAATCGAAGGTGTAAAAAATATATCAAGATATCCATTTAAGTTTTTTGATGACACAAAACTTATTTTTAAGCAGGGAACTCTTAATAGATATGTTTATCAAACAGGAAATTATTTTCTTGGCATGAAAAAAAGGCTCGAAAGAGAAGGCTTTGTCGAATTTATATGCGATAAAGCCATTAGGAATTTCGATGAAAACATACTATGTTACGCCGAG
>Ga0209190_1003167_pt1 | contig 10927 bp, 9 predicted proteins | sample M_140205_XF_Meta_FD_187315 | JGI IMG/M metagenome (GOLD analysis project Ga0209190, IMG submission 187315) | Freshwater microbial communities from Lake Montjoie, Canada to study carbon cycling - M_140205_XF_MetaG (SPAdes) (version 2) | ecosystem: Environmental > Aquatic > Freshwater > Lake... | reverse complement strand
CTCCGCCGAAAGCGATTTGGCCTCGCCGACCTTGGCCGCGCCACCGGCGGCACCAGAGTCCGGAAACATTCGAAAACTGGTGTTCATGAGGATCTGGGCCAATCGCGGCAGCACAGCGTGCAGCAACTGCCCAGCCAAGCCCAGCCGGGTGGCGATCCGAACCGGTTTGAAAATGCAGGCGTGGGCGACCAAGTCGGCCGCCTCTTCTGGGGACAGCGTTGGAACATTGCGGTAAAGATCCGTGGGCGCAATCATCGGGGTCCGCACCAGGGGCATACTGATGGTGGTGAACGACACGCCTTGGTCCGCAAACTCACTTGCGGCGCAGCGACTCCAGGCATCCAGAGCGGCCTTGGACGCCACGTAAGCGGAAAAGCGCGGTGCGTTGGTCAGCACGCCGATCGAACTGATATTGACCACATGGCCGCGCCCTCGGGCAACCATCGCCGGCAGCAGCCCGATGGTGACGCGCAGGCAGCCAAAATAGTTCAGCTGCATCGTCCGCTCATAATCATGAAATCGGTCGTAGCTAGACTCGATGGCCCTGCGTATGGAGCGTCCTGCATTGTTGACGAGAAAGTCGACGCCGCCGTGCTGCTCATTGATGCATCGGGTGAGGCGGTCGCAGTCGTCCATGTTCGCAAGATCGGCACAATATGCGATCAAGGAATGCCCTCTGCATCTGGCCTCCTGGCAGGCTTCCTCCAACCGGTCGGCGCTTCGGGCACAAATGAGGGTCGTCGCACCCGCTTCGGCAAACTTATGCGCGCTGGCAAGGCCTATGCCCGACGAGCCTCCCGTGACCAGCACCACCTTACCGCCAACGGCTCCGCGCAGGGAGCGGTCCATCTGCAGTTCCGGGTCAAGGTGACGCTCCCAGTAGTCCCATAGTCGCCATGCGTAGTCTCGCAAATTGGGGCAGGCGATGCCCGATCCCTTGAGCGCCACCAAGGTCTCGCGGCAATCGAAGCGTGTGGGGTAGTTGAGAAGGCCCAAGACTTCAGCCGGTACGGCGAGCTCCTTCATCACTGCATTGCGCAACCTGCGCGCCGGCGCCAGCGCCATCAAGCCCCTGATGATGCTATTTGGAATGAAGCCAAACAGTGCCGCATTGACAAACAGGCCCATCCTCGGCGCATGCGCTGCCTGGCTGAAAATGTCGAGTACTTCGCCGATGCGGTAGCCAACCGGGTCGACCAGTTGGTAGCACTTTCCGACGCTGGTCGGCTGGTGGCTAATGTGAACCAGCGCGCGAACCACAAAATCGACCGGGACGATGTTGATGCGCCCACCCTCCAGCCCCACCGACGGCAGCCAGGGCGGCAGCCACTGACGCATACGCTGTATCAGCTTGAAAAAATAGTAGGGGCCATCGACCTTGTCCATTTCGCCGCTGCTGCTGTCACCAACGACCATGGCCGGGCGATAAACCGTCCACCACATTGCGGACTGCTGCCGTACGATCTTTTCGCTTTCATGCTTGGTCCTGAAATAGGGGAGCTCGCAAGGTCCTGCCTCTTCAAACATGTCCTCGCGGAAGACCCCGTCGTAGAGCCCGGCTGCGGCGATCGAACTGAGGTGGTGAAATCGGTCGGCGGCGATCGCCTGTGCAAGCCCCACCGCGTTGCGCGTCCCGTCAATGTTGGCGAGCACCTGGCCCGCTTCGTCGGCGCCAAAGTCATAGATGGCCGCCAGATGGTAGAAATGGTCGATCTGCCCGTGCAAAGCTTGAACCACCTCGGGTGCCAGCCCAAGGCCCTTGCGATGGATATCGCCCACCACCGGAAAGGCACGCTGCGCGCCTGCTCCCCAGAACGCGCGCAGCGCAGCGCTCTTGCTCTCGCTTGCAGGCCGCATGAGGTAATGCACCACCGCGCCTTTGCGACGCAGCAACCGCCGGACCAGGCGCTTGCCGATGAATCCGCTGGCGCCGGTCACGAAATAGTGCATGGCAATAGCCTTCCGTAGGCTGCCGCCAGGATGATCTGGGCATACAGCATCACATGCCGCAGACAGGGACGCAGCGGAAACGCCGACAGCGTGGTGGACTTTTAGTGATACACATCTACACGAAGGCGACACGCCTGGTTACAGTCAAGCACTTCAACCACCGCTGGTCTACACAGCCGTCAGTGTGGCATTCAACCCGATTGCAAGGAGCATCCCATGGTCAAGAAACTGCAACAACCAGGCCCAGCGAAGGCACACGGGGCGCAGTTGGCGGACGCCGTCAGGGACTCGGCGCAACAAATCTGGCAAGCCGGCCTTGGGGCATTCGCCAAGGCGCAGGCCGAGGGCAGCAAGGCCTTCAATGCACTGGTCAAGGAAGGCACCGCCCTGCAACGCAAGACGCAGGCCGTTGCGGAGGAGAAAATTTCCGAAGCGTCGAGCCGCATGGGTAGCATGGCGACGGACATCTCGGTGAAGGCCTCGGGGCAGTGGGACAAACTCGAAAGCATCTTTGAGGACCGCGTCTCCAAGGCACTGCACAAGCTTGATGTCCCTTCCGCTAAAGACCTGAAGGCTTTGACGACGCGCATTGAGGCGCTCGCCAAGGCAGTCGATGCGTTGTCGACCAAGACCAGGCCCGCGGCAAAGGCAGGGAAAAAACCGGCTGCCAAGCCGATGCCCAAGGCGCCCATCCGGCGGCGGGCGAAGGCGGCCACCGTCTGAAGCGCGGTCCGAAGTCCGCGGCTGTCGCGCTGCGACGCAGCGTGCCGGCGATCGAAGCTCCGCTACACTTTGACGAAATGGTTCGGGCTCGACGCATTCACGGAATGGCCCGCACCTAGCGGCGCTGAAGGCAATGGCAAAGAAGGCGCCACGGCGAACTGCGCAACGCATCCTGGAAGCCGGGCTGGAACTGTTTAACCGCTTTGGCGAACCCAATGTCTCGACGACGCTGATCGCGGCAGAGTTGGGGATCAGCCCGGGTAACCTGTACTACCACTATCCGGCCAAGGACGAGTTAATCAATGCGCTGTTCGACCACTTTGAACAGGACCTCAACACACTGCTTGCTGCTGGAGACGGTGTGCGTGACTTGGAAGACACCTGGTTCTTCGTGCACAGTCTGTTCGAACTGATCTGGCAGTACCGCTTCCTGTACCGCGACCTCAACGACCTGATTTCAAAAAATCGCCACCTGGAGACCCGGGTGCAGGCGGTGCTGCAGTACAAGACACGCGCCATGCTGGGGATACTCATGGCAATGGGCCGCGCCAAGGTGCTGCGCATCGACGCGCGCGAGTTCGACCCAACAGCCACCAGCATGGTCGTCGTCCTGAGCTACTGGCTGAGCTTTGAGTACGCACGCGACCCGCGCAAGGCGCTGGAGCCCACCCATGCCCAGCAATCCATACTGCGTGGCGCACAGCACGCGCTACACCTGTTGGCGCCTTACCTGGAGCCAGCGCAGCGCCTGCACCTCATGGGACTGGCGGACGCCTACGCACCGCCACCGGGCTAGTGCGCCGGCCAGCCGACTTGGGCGAAGGCGCTGGCGGGTGCGGCAAACCGTCGCCACCCGCCGGTGGCAGCATCAAGCTCAGCATCGCCAATTTGGCAAATTCGGGCTCTATGGCAGCGGCTATGCTGTCGGGGTCTGGGCACAGGACACTGTCGCTGATGATGCCAAACTGCATCCTCCCCGAGTAGCTGAATATGGACACCCCCAACGCCACGCTAGCGCTTTGCGGAACCCAAAAAAGACCTTGAACCAAGCTCGCGCCAAGCAGTTGCAGCGGCTCGCGCGGGCCGGCCACATTGGTGATGACTGCCGTTGTCTTGTTCGCAAAAACCCCAACGATCGCATCCTCGACCTGCTTGCCAAGAAGCCCCGCTGCCGCCAGCAGCCAGTAAGCCAGCAGCGGTTGCATGCTGCCCTTGAGCGCGAGCATGCGCCGGCGAATTTCGTAGAGGCGCTCCAGCGGATGGTCGATTCCGACCGGCAACAGGACCGGCGCCAAGCCGAAACGGTTGCCCAACGGAACACCGGGGCCGGGTTCGCGCAGGTTGACTGGCACCATGGCGCGCATCTCCCGATCTGTTGATGCGTCGCCATCTGCGCCCAGATAGCTCCGCAACGCGCCGGCGACACAACTGAGCATGATGTCGTTGACCGAGCAGCCCAAGGCGGTTCCCACTGCCTTGAGATCGTCGAGCGAGATGCCGGCGCACCAGGCTACCCGCTTGGTATGGCCCGGTTCGCCTTTGAGTCGGCTTGGCGAGTCGTCGTCCATCAGCGCCAACGCGGCTGCGTCATGCAGAACCTGGTAGACCCGTCGCGCGACCCGCTCGGAACTGGCCAGTCCCCGGTCGAAGACGCTCCTGGGGTCGGCGATCAGGCCCATTGTGGCGGTGGCTGCATTGGCCGCCAGGTCAATGGCCCTGACGCTGGCGTCGGCCAGTGGGCGAACTAACTTGTCACTGATCCAAGCCTCCAACCCGGGGTCGGTTTCGCCAGACCCCTCGACCGGAGCCGTCGACGGCACATGGCCGTCCATCAGGGACCGTGCTACTGCCAGCAGGGCCATTCCGTCGCCGATGCAGTGGTGGATACGCAGCAGCAGCGCCGATCCACCCTGATACCGCTCTATCAAGTGAAATTGCCAAAGCGGCCGGTCCGGGTCGAGCGGAAGCATCGCGAGTTCGGCCAGGCGGTCCTGCAAAGCCCGCTGCGCACCGTCCGCAGGGACAGGGAGCCTTTCCAACAACAGATGGCGGCGGAGGTCGAAATTGCGGTCGTGCACCCATATCGCCCCGGTCGCGTCCTGCTCCACGCGCTGAAAAAATCGCGGATGCGCCAGCAGTCGGTCCTGCAATCGCTGGAAAAGAGCACCGTAAGCGATGGCCGGCTTAAATATCCACACACCGATGACAAGCATCAGATTGGAGGCGCAGTCCATCCGCAGGAGGGCGGCGTCCACGCTGTCCATGCGCTGCCACGGCGGCCTCGCCGACCGGCGCGGCGCTTCTCGATCCGCGGCAGGCGAACCGGACGGCGGTTTGTTCGTCGCCTTTGCAGCCCTGCGGGATGACCGGCTCGGCGCCGGCAGGGGTTGGCGTGGCATAGATCTCCCAGATCATGGTTCGGGACAAGGCGCAGCACCGGCGCCATCGGACAATCAAACCGCATTCTGTTGTCGGGTCTAGCCTTAAGATGTTGATCCAAGGCGAAGCCCCACCGATCGCTTCCGCCTGATCCAAGGCCTGCAGATGGAGATGCCATGACCGAATTGAAGGCGCGCTTTGATGCCGCAGTAGCCAACTCCAAGAATCTGAGCGAGCGGCCCGACAATGCCACGCTGCTGAAGCTCTACGGCCTGTACAAGCAGGGATACCAGGGGGACAATGGCGACCCGAAGCCCGGGTTTGGCGACATCGTCGCGCGCGCCAAATGGGATGCCTGGAATAGCTGCAAGGGCATGGCCGCCGACGCAGCGATGCAACACTACATCGACTTGATTGAGTCGCTACGCTAATCTCTGACCGGTGATGGCTGCGACCTAGCCCTTACGTGCCGGCTTGCCGCCAGTCCGTTCTGCCGGTGCCGATGGCTCCTGCGTGAGCAGTTCCAGCATGCCTGCAATCTTTGAATGGATGCGATCCTTGAACGCGCCCAGCAGAAAACCGAGCTGGGCATCAAGTTCAAAGCGGCTTGCGCTCACCTGCAACTGACCGCGAACGCCAGCGCGGCTGAAACAAACCCTATCGGCATCAAGCCCTTGTTCGTAGACGCATTGCAAACCGAATTCATGCTCCGCTTGGGCTGCCCAGACCCGCGCAACAGCACGCGCGCCGGCCAGTCCCATTTGGTGCTCGCGAACTATATGCAAGTCAGCCACCGGGCACCTCCCGCTTACTCTCATTTCCGCGTCCCAATAGTGCGCGACTGCGTTCGGCCGGCGCCATCGCGGCCAGTTGCCGCACCGCCTCGTAAAACCGCGGCCAGCTTGCACCGCCATTTTCAAACAAGTTCTCAAATGCCGGGACCAGTTCATCGTAAGTCGACTGCGCACCAAAACTGGCGTTGTTGGCACTGGCAACCCACTGGTCGTATCCGCTATAGCCGCCCCATTGCCGGCGCAGCTCGGCGTACCGATCACGAAAGTCCTGCATAGCCGCCTTTTTCAGCGCCGCTTTGTGGCCCACCTCCGGCGACTCGGACACCGCATAGGCGGTGCGTAGCCGGTCTCGGGTCGCCAGGGTCAGTGCCCGGAACTGGCGCCTACGTGCATCGCCCTGACGGTAGTCGCCGCGCGCCGCGGCCGAGCCGAAGGCCTCCAACCATCGGACAGCGCCGAGTTGCTCCACCGCGGTGGCAAACGACTCATTGAACATGCTGTCATCGGCAACATAGATCTGCTGGTGCGCGAGTTCATGAAAAATGATGCGGCCGAGTTCGCCTTCCGGATAGGTGATGAAGGTGTTGAGCAGCGGATCCCCACCAGCCCAGTTCATCCAACCCAGTGTCGAATAAGCGGGAACCCCATATACGCTGGTTTCCATGCCTTCGGCTCGCAACTGCCCGGCCAGCGTTTGCGCCTGCTCCTCGCTGAAATAGCCGCGGTAGGAGACACAACCCATCACTGGAAAACACCAGGTCTTGAGCCTGAGCGAAAAAGCCGGGGCGGCGACCACGTTCCAGACCACCGCCCGGCGCCGCGTGTCCGCATAGCGCTGGTAGCTTGCGTTGTCCGGCAATCCCAACTCCGCGACGGCAAAACTGCGCATGCGTTGGGCCATTTCTAGGCGTTGTTTCAAGGGTGCCGGTGCCTGCTCGTCGGCCAGCCATTGCGCAACCGGTCTGGCGCTTTGCATCATCTCCAGGTGGCCGCTGACGGACTGCCAGTAATAACGGGTTTCGGCGCAGCCCACCAGTGCCAGCAGCATCAATCCGAGAAGACTTGAAAACCATCTCACCGAGAGCCCTCCTCCGGCAGCACCGCGGTCACCTCAATCTCGACTTTGGCGCGTTGCTCGACCAGTGCCGCCACCTGCACGCAGGTCATGGCCGGAAAGTGACGTCCCATCGTATCCCGGTAAACCTGTCCCAACTCCTTGAGGCGCTGGTTGTACTCGAGGCGATCGACGATGTACCAGGTCATCCGAACCATGTGCTCGGGACCCGCGCCGGCTTCTTGCAATACCGCGACGATATTGCGCAAGGCCTGCCCAGCCTGATCGATGAAGTCATCGCTCTCGAACATCTGCCGCGCGTTCCAACCGATCTGGCCACCGACAAATATCTGGATGCCACGGGCCGCTACGCCATTGGCATAACCCTTGGCGGGCGTCCAGTCAGGGGGCTGCAGGAATTTCATGCGTTCTTGAGTTTGAAACGTTGTAGTTTGCCCGTCTCCGTTCGAGGCAGTCTATCGAGAAAGCCTATTTCACGGGGGTATTTGTAAGGTGCGATAGCCGCCTTTACATGCTCCTGCAGCGAACTGACCATCGCCGCGTCGCCCACATGGCCCGGCCGCAGGACACAAAAGGCTTTCACCAGCATGCCACGCTGATCGTCGGCCTTTCCGATCACCGCGCACTCGGACACCGCCGGATGCGACAGCAGCGCGTCCTCTACCTCGGGCGCGCCGACGTTGTAGCCGGATGTAATGATCATGTCGTCGGTCCGAGCCTGGTAGAAAAAATATCCGTCAGAGTCCTGGAAAAATGCGTCGCCAGGAAAGTTCCACCCGGCCCGGACGTAGACGCACTGCCGCGGATCCTCCATGTACTTGCAGCCGGTAGGTCCGACCACCGCCAATTTTCCGACCGTGCCGCGCGGCAGTTCGGCACCGCTGTCATCAACGACCTTGGCCACATAGCCGGGTACTACCTTGCCGATGGCGCCGCGTCGTACCTCCTGGGGCGTTGAAGAAATGAAGATATGGAACATCTCGGTCGCGCCGATGCCGTCGAGCATCTCAATGCCGCTGGCATCTTTCCAGAGCTGGCGCGTCGCGTCGGCAAGGCCCTCGCCAGCGCTCACGCAGATGCGCAACGGCGGCGGCCCTCGCTCGGCGCGTAGCGCCCGCATGAACGGCGCCATCTGCCGGTAAAAGGTGGGGGCGGTGTAGCAAATCGTCGCGCCCGAGGAATACATCAGCTCGGCCATCGCCTGCGGCGTGTAGGAAATGTCCGGGTAGTAGACGGAAGCCTTCGCCCACATCGGAAATACCAGCAGTCCGCCCAAGCCAAAGGTGAAGGCCAGCGGAGGCGATCCCATCACGATGTCGTGCGGCGTTGCGCGCAGCACATGGCGCGGCCAGGTCTCGCAGGCGGCGAGCAGGTCCCGGTGGGTATGGGCGGCCGCCTTGGGTTTGCCGGTGGTTCCCGAAGTGAAAGCCAGTAGCGCGATATCGGTCGCAGCAGTCGGGCAGGCGCTGAATACCGCCTCCTTAGCGGCGGCAAGCGCTTCCAGCGTGGCTACCTCGTCAGCTTGCTCGGCCACTGCAGCGCCATCTGCATCCGATGTCGTGACCGCAGCCGCTCTTGCGTTGAAGCGCAGGATGGCCAACGGCTCGGGACTTTGGGCACGCGCCAGTTGCAATTCCTGAAGCAGTGCCGCGTCGCACAGCGCCAACGCAGGCCGTGCCTTGTTGATCACCTCACCGAGTTCCTTGGCGCGCAGCATCGGCATGGTGGCGACGGCCACCATGCCTGCCTTGACCACCGCCAGCCACGCCAGCGCCATGGCGATGGAGTTACCGCCACGCAGCAACACCCGGTTGCCAGGAATCAGGCCACAGTCCTGCACCAGCACCTGCGCCAGGCGATTGACCTGCGCGCTGGCCTGGGCGTAGCTCAGCGACAGCCTATCCGATCGCAGCATCAGGTGCGCGCCAAAGCCGCCACGCAACGCGCGGTCAAACAACTCCTGCACCAGATTGATGCGGTCGGGGAACTGCAGTCCCGGCGCGTCCAGCATCAGAAGCGGCATATCCTGCTGTGCAGGCAAGCGATCGCGGACAAAGCTGTCGGGCTGGGCAGAATACGCCATGCGTGCTCCTGTTGCTAGGTCGATGGATGCGTAGCGGGACGGGTTCCCACCTGTTTCAATACGGACTTACCGATGATGAGTTGCTGCACCTCGGTGGCGCCTTCGTAAATGCGAAGAGCCCTGATGTCGCGGTAGAGGCTTTCAACCTTGGTTCCAACCCGCACGCCGAGACCGCCGTGCATCTGCAGCGCCATGTCGATGATGCGCTGTGCATTTTCGGTGGCCGTCATCTTGGCCATCGCTGCCTGCGCCGAATAGGCCTGCGCCTGCTCGGGTGTCGCGGTCCCGACGCAGTCGCGCAGCCAGGCGGCGCGGTAAGTCAGTAGCGCCGCCGCGTCAAGGAGCGCCGCCATGTCGCCAAGCTTAGCCTGCGTGAGCTGAAAGTCGGCCAAGCGCTGGCCGAACATGGGCCGCTGCCGAGCGTAAGTCACGGCCTCTTGGAGGGCGCGCCGCGCCATGCCCAGCGCTGCGCCGGCGACCGAGGCGCGGAATATGTCAAGGGTTTGCAACGCCAGCTTGAAGCCGCCGTTCAGGGGTCCGAGTTGGGCGCTGGCAGCAACACGACATTGGCGAAAGTGCAGCGTCGCCAACGGGTGCGGGGCCATCACCGCTATCTGTTCGGATGCGTCGAGTCCGGGGGCGTCCGCGTCGACGATGAAAGCGGTGATGCCGCGCGCTCCCGGATCGGGTCCGGTCCTGGCAAATACGCAGTAATAGTCGGCAATGCCGCCGTTGCTGATCCAGGTTTTGCTTCCCTCAAGAACCACCTGCCGCGCCTCAGATCCTTGCGGGCCCTCAAAGCGAGCGATGCTGGCCATGGCGCCTACGTCCGAGCCGGCCTCGGCTTCGCTCAGCGCGAACGCTGCTATCTTCTCGCCGCGCGCCACCGGGCCCAGGTATTGCTGTCGCTGTGCGGCGCTGCCTGCGAGCGTGATGGCGCCGCTTCCCAGGCCCTGCATCGCGAAGGCGAAGTCAGCCAGGGGGGAGTGAAAGGCCAGCGTCTCGCGCAGGATCACCAGTGCCCGCGAATCAAGGCGCTCCAGGGCGCCGCCAAACTCAGCCGGAACGCAGTAACGCAGCCACCCAGCGTCACCCAGCAGCCGCACCCAGCGCCTGCAGGCAAGCCGGTCGTCGGATTCATCGACGCTTTGCCCTGCCATCCAATCCGACAGCCGGCTTCCCAGTTCCCGGTGGGCGTCATCAAAGAACGGCAGCGACAAATGGAGCACGGGTGCCTGCATGCCTTAGTCCCCCATGAAAACGGGTTTCTGCCGGGCCGCAAAAGCGTCAAATGCGCGCTTGAAATCCTTGGTCTGCATGCAGATGGCCTGCGCCTGCGCCTCGGCTTCAACGGCCTGCTCGATGGTCATCGCCCATTCCTGCTGCAACATGGTCTTGGTCATGGCGTGGCCGAAGGTTGGGCCGGATGCAAGTTCTGCTGCCAGTGCCTGCGCCTTCGCCAGCAAGTCGGCGCTATCGTGCAGCGCATTGAAAAATCCCCAGGCAAGCCCCTCCTGCGCGTTCATCGCGCGACCGGTGAAAAGCAGCTCGCTGGCCCTTCCCTGACCGATCACCCGCGGCAGCAACGCGCAGGCACCCATGTCAGCGCCGGCTAGGCCAACCCGGGTAAACAGGAAGGCGGTCTTGGCCGACGGCGCGCCCAAGCGCATATCACAAGCCAACGCGATCATCGCCCCGGCTCCAGCGCAGATTCCGTCTACAGCACCGATGATCGGCTGTGGGCAGTTGCGCATGGACTTGACCAGGTCGCCGGTCATGCGGGTGAACTCGAGCATCTCGGGCATGCTCATCTTGGTCAGCGGCCCGATGATTTCATGGACGTCTCCGCCGGAGCAAAAGTTACCGCCCGCGCCGGCCACCACGACCGCCTTGACATCGACACTGCGGCGCAAGGCATCGAAC
>Ga0209190_1003161_pt1 | contig 10932 bp, 8 predicted proteins | sample M_140205_XF_Meta_FD_187315 | JGI IMG/M metagenome (GOLD analysis project Ga0209190, IMG submission 187315) | Freshwater microbial communities from Lake Montjoie, Canada to study carbon cycling - M_140205_XF_MetaG (SPAdes) (version 2) | ecosystem: Environmental > Aquatic > Freshwater > Lake... | reverse complement strand
GGTAGTGGATGCCGTTCGAGCCGGCCTCACGATAGATGTGGCCGGGGTCCTCGCCGGCGAAGCCGGACGGCGCCATAAAGATCTCGGCGCCGCCCTTCTCGGTCCATTTGTGCATCTTGTTGCCTGGCGGATCCGAATACAGCAGATAGCCGCCCTGTTCCGGCACCCAGCACGGGCCTTCCGCATTGCCCTCGACATTGGCGATACGTTCGACAATGGCGTTTTCGTCGATCAAGCCATCCAGTTCCGGGTCCAGCTTCTGGACTGATCCGATCTTGGCCCCGATCGGCGCGTTCGGGTCGTAAGGCGGCGGCGGCGTGCGGGGCGGGCCGGGCGGATTGCCGGCGGGAGCCTGGGCGCGGCCAGCCATAGGCACTATCGCGGCCGCTGCGGCAGCCGCCAACACCCGGCGACGGTCAAAGATCGTGGTCACAGTTTTCCTTCCCTGAATGTGTTCGACTCGAGCGCGTTATGGCGCGGGGTTCGGCAACATCGTAATGACCATGGTGAGGGTATTCTTCACGTCGGCGATCTGGTGCGGCGTGCCCGCCGGCACGAACATGATGTCGCCCTTGTGAACGGCACGCGATTGTCCATCCGCGATTGAAGTGCCGGCGATGTTCGTGGCGTTGCGACGCACCGGATCGACCAGCTTGCCGCCTGTGATAATGACACCGTCACCATCGACAACAAAGAAGAGCTCGCCATTCCGCTCATGGATTGACGGCGGCGTCGTGCCGGCGATGCGGTGTTCGACATTCAGGCGATAAGGCAATTGCGTGACCAGATTTGTCGAGACCATGGGGTCTGTTTTCGCGGCCCTGCCGCCTTTCGCGGCTTCCAGGATATCGGCCGTGGTAAGCACTTTGGATTCGTCGGATTTGACCAATGTGCCCGGGGCCGGAGCCGCCGGCGGGGTTTGCGCCATTGCGACGCACGCCGTCGATAAAATTGCCAGAATCGTCGTTTTCGATAAGCTCGGTTTGAACATTGCTGCATTCCTTCCCATGATGGATTTTTCTGATGGAGCGCTTATTTCAATTGCGGGTCAACTTGGCTGTGTCCCGTCTGCGCGTGCTTCGTTTGACGCAGCGTGATGCCGTGGTGACTTCAGCTCTCTGGCGGGATGATACGGGCGCCAGCTTTTTTCATGGCCGTAACAGTGGTTTGAAGCGTCATCTGCGCCGCTTCATCAGCGGCGACGTTCGCGCCGAAGCGGCCAAGCGGTTCAGGTGAAACACACCCTTCGTAATCGATCGCTTGGAGCGCCTTGAAGAAGCTGTCCAGCGGAATGATCCCCTCTCCGGGCAGCAGGCGCTGGTTATCCTGGTATTCATCCGGAGCCTGCATCTTGGCGTCGTCAACGTGCACCATAACGATGCGCGACTTCCCGGCGTCGATGATGTCTTGGTAGGTTCCGCCTGCGAGAAACCAGTGCCAGGCATCGAGGCAGACGCCCCAGTTGGGACCCGCCTCCTTTGCGAACTCGACAGCATCGGGCATTTTGTAGATAAATTCGTACTTGGATTGCTTCCGGGCGATCGGCGGACCGAAAAACTCAAATCCGATCTTGACGCCGTGACGTTCCATTGCGGGAGACATCGCCTTGGCTCTGTCCAGCGTGATTTTTCGCCATTCGTCTTTCGGAGTGTCGCTTGAAGAGCGCATGACGATCATAATGCGTGGGCATCCGATAGCCGCAGCGTATCGGCAATCTTCGTCCCAGCCCTTCATGGCCTCCTCAAATGCCGCCGCGTCACCCCGTCCAAACGGATTTACGCGGCCCTGCATGAAGCCGGTCTTGAGCTTCAGTTCAGAAAGCACGGCGCGAACTTTTTCTGCGCCGGCCTGCATGGATGGAGCAAAAGGCAAGTCCACGCCGGCATAGCCATTGCGCTTGGCAGAGCGGGCAAGCCCTTCCCAGTCTGCGAGAACGGGCGGATTGCCGGTCCCAGGCGGAAGCCCGGGTGTCCAAAACCCGTTTTGGGTCCGCATGGTGATATACATGCCCTTGCTGGCCTGGGCCCAGGCCAGTCCAGCCAGTTTGAGTGTTGCGGCGCCTGCGGCTGCCGTCGTGATAAAAGTCCGGCGATCCATGCGAATGTCTCCCGTTGTTAGGTTGTATTTTTGGCGCTTCTTCAGGCGTACGCCTCTGCAAATTCCTGAACGTCGCCGTGTTCGACTGAAAAGGTGAGCGTTGGCAGCGCAGACCGGGCCTCTTTGAACAATTGGATCGCGATCTCATTGGCGCCTCTCGCAAGGGCGTCTTTCAATTGCGTATGACGCTGTTGGGTCATGCAATGCGGCAGCTCTGTAGCGGATAGAGACGCGATTATTCTTCCCTCGCAATCGCGCACGGGAAGGGCGATTGAGCTCATGCTCAGATGAAATTCTTGATTGTCGCTTGCAAAGCCATCACGTCGAATGTCGGCTAGCTCCGACAACAACAAAGTCCTGTCTGTAATGGTGTATGGTGTGAGGGCGATCAATTCGCTTTTGAAGAAGGCCTCCAGTGACTTAGGTGCCAGGGCAGAGAGCAGCAATTTTCCTGGCGCCAAACTGTAAGGCTCGTATCGCAAGCCGGCATTCGATGACACGGCGCAGGATTGGGGTGTGTCGGCTTTTGCGACATACAGCAACATTTCCCTGTCGAGCCGGGTCAGATGCACCGACGCATTAAGTTCGCGCGCAAGCGCCGGCAGGATTTCGTTGCTCGCAACGCGCAGGCATTCATCGAGGGAGACGTTGCGGGAAAGGGCCAATAACGCCGTACCCGGCCGATAGCCGCTTTGCCGGTGCATGACTATTCCAAGCTCAAGAAGCGTGCTGAGTAGCCGATAGGTGGACGCTTCGGGCAGCCGGGCTCGTCTGCTCAGCTCTCCGACGGAGCCCCAGCCATCTGTCGCCCTAAACTCCCTCAGTAGTGCAAAGGCCCTCAGGACCGATCTGTTCTTCGGCGTTGGCATTTCGTCCCCCCCACGGGTTCCGGCGCACAATCAGCGAGTTGCGGTCGAAATCCCTATTTTTGATATCGTTGTCTGAAGAAGCTCCGTCCGCTCACTTCTGTAGCCAGATAAAAAACATCACATAAACAGATACTTAGAGACTTTTCGCCGCGGCATAGGACTGCCCGTTCAATAAGCACGGCGGGGACTAATTTCCCCAAATTGACATCGTTGTCAAATTGGTTCAATAGTGCCGAAAACCGCTAGCGCCCAGGAACAGATTATGCGGCTTAAATCGAACCTTCTGCTCAATCTTGCGCTGACAGCGATTGCTGTGATCCCTGCCGGCTTTGCGCTTGCGCAATCCGGCAGCCCCGCAAAGCCTGCCACTGCATCCGCGCTCGTTCAGGCTGGGACATCCGCGCCAGCCGATCAAATGCGGATGATCAATCAGTATTGCGCCGGCTGTCATAGCGACCGTCTGAAAACGGCGGGACTGTCGGTCCAGAAACTGGCAGCCGCCGATCTCACCCAGGGCGCCCACAATGACGAGTGGGAGAAAGTTCTGTGGCGGCTGAGCGTCGGAGAAATGCCGCCTAAAGGCATGCCGCGTCCCCCGCAGGCGCAACTCGACAATTTTACGGGCTGGCTCGAGACCTCCCTGGACAAGTATGCCGCCGCGCATCCCAATCCCGGCCGCTCAACCCTTCGGCGCATGAACCGCGCTGAATATGCAAACGCGGTGCGCGACCTTCTGAATATCGACGTGGACATGAGCGGCGAGCTTCCCGTCGACGATTCCGGATATGGCTTCGACAACATCGCCGACGTTCTCACGCTGTCCCCTACGCTGATGGACCGGTACATCTCGGTCGCCGGAAAGATCAGCCGTCTGGCAACGGGCCTGTCGTCCCGAAGCGAGTTTACGACGCAATACGTCGTCAAGAAGGACATCAATCTCCTCTATCACGGCTTGCCGTCTTACAATGAGCGCGCCTTTGATGATCTGCCCCTCGACTCTCGCGGCGGCGGCTCTTTCAAGTACTACGCGCCCTTCGATGCGACCTATCTCATTCAGGTAACGCTGAATTCCAATACCGAGATGGACAACGAAATACAGGCTCGAAATACTTTCGAAGTCCGCGTCCCCCTCAAAGCCGGCATGCGCACCATCGGCGCGTCCTTTGAAAGGAAGCTGAGCCTGAGTGAAGAGCAGCAGAAGATCTACTCGGGCCTGAATGGGTCCAACTTTGGCGGCATCATCATGCCGGACGGTCCGCCAGTTCCGTTGAAGATGAATGTTCAGGTCGACGGAAAGCAGGCGAAGGTCTTTTCGGTGCCGTCCTATACGGGCGGATATGGCTATTTCCAGCAGAACTTCCCGCGCGACATCCTTCAGCTTGTCATCAAGGGGCCGTACGATGTGAAGGGGGCTGGGGATACGCCCAGCCTGCGCAAGATATTCATCTGCCGGCCTTCGCAGGCGTTGCCCGAGGCCGCGTGTGCGCAGAAAATCCTTTCAACCTTGGCCGCGCACGCTTTCCGTCATCCGGTGACCAATGAAGATGTGGCGCCGCTGATGAAAGTGTTCGCCGCCGGCCGTAAGGGTGCGGATTTCGAGCATGGGATCGAAGCCGGTGTTGAAGCCATCCTGGTTTCGCCCCAGTTCCTTTTCATGCAGGAACAGGCGCCGGTGGGCGTTGCAGGCAGCCTTCGCCGGATCAGCGATCGGGACCTCGCTACCAAGCTCTCATTCTTTCTCTGGAGCAGCATTCCGGATCAGCAGCTGATGAATGCAGCTTCGCGCAACCAGCTGCATGATCCCAAGGTTCTGAAGCAGCAGATTGCACGGATGCTGAGCGACCCCAAGGCCGATGCAATTGCGAAAAACTTCGCAGGGCAATGGCTCTATTTGCGCAATCTCGAACATCAGCGCCCGGATATCGCTGCATATCCCACGTTCGATGAGCGACTGCGCAAGGCCATGCTCACCGAAACACAGATGTTCGTCATGTCTGTTTTCCGCAACAACAGCAGTGTGCTGGATTTCCTGAACGCCAATTATTCCTTCCTGAACCAGCGGCTGGCCGAGCATTACGGCGTGCCCGGCGTTTATGGAACGACCTTCCGCAAAGTGCCCATCGATCCGGCACTTCATCGCGGCGGGCTGCTTGGCCAGGGCGCCATCCTCACAGTGACTTCCTTCAACAACCGCGCGTCGGTTGTTAAGCGCGGCAAGTGGATTTTGGACAATATCCTGGCTGCGCCCCCGCCGCCGCCGCCGGCGGATGTCCCGGCTTTCCCGGAAGTGACCGGCACCAATATGACCGACCGTGAACGGCTGGATATGCATCGCAAGAATCCCGTCTGCGCATCCTGCCACGCCAAGATCGACCCTCTCGGGTTTGCGCTCTCGAATTACGACGGTATTGGCGCCTGGCGTACGACTGACTCCGGTAAGCCGGTGGACGCGTCTGCTGTCCTGCCGAACGGGACGGCATTCGACGGGCCGGATGGCTTGCAATCCATTCTCCTGGCCAAGAAGGACCAGTTTGTGGAGGCCTTTACCCAGCGGTTGATGACCTACGCACTTGGCCGCGGTCTGGAATCCTACGATATGCCGGCCGTGCGCACGATCCGGCGGCAGGCTGCGGCGGAGGGCTACCGGATCGAACCAATTATCCTGGGCATCGTTCAAAGCACCGCTTTCCAGATGCGCAAGGTTCCAGAGGCTCCTAAGAGGACGGCACAGAAATGATGATCCCAAGCAAACCCCTTCATCGCCGGACCCTGCTGCGCGGTCTGGGTACAGCGATGGCGCTTCCGCTTCTGGAAACAATGATGCCGGCAAAGGCCGCTGAAGCGGTCGCCAAGGGCCCGCTTCGCCTGTCGATTTTCTACATGCCGAACGGCATGATCATGCAGAACTTTGTACCGAAAGACGCGGGGGCGAATTACACGATTTCCGAGACCCTGAAGCCACTCGCGGCGCACAAGGACAAGTTCGCGGTTATCTCGGGTCTTTCGCACGTCCAGGCGACGCCATTGGGTGATGGACCGGGCGATCACGGACGGGCATGCGGAACCTATCTCACCGGCATGCATGTCAAGAAAACGGAAGGTTACGATCTTTCGAATGGCACTTCGATGGATCAATACGTCGCCAAGGAGTTCGGAAAGAACACCCAAATTTCGTCCCTGGAACTGGGGTTGGAGCCGCCGGGCATCATGGGCAGCTGTGACAGTGGCTATAGCTGCGCCTATACGAATACGCTGTCCTGGAGCGATCGCACGACGCCGCTTCCGACGACCGTCGATCCGCGCAAGGTGTTCGAACGCCTCTTTGGCGATGGTGACAGAATCGACCAGGCATCCCGTCTGGCGCAGGTCCGTCATCAAGCCAGCATTCTCGACTATGTGATGTATGACGCCAAGCGCCTGTCGAAAAAGCTGAGCGCCGACGACCTGCGCAAGATGGATGAGTATATGACGTCCGTGCGTGATATTGAGCGGCGGATCCAGAAAATCGAGGCTGGTGGCAGCGCCGCGATATCGTCTGACATGACGCGGCCTTCCGGCATACCGGAAAGCTTCACGGATCACGCCAAGATGATGATCGATATACAGATCCTGGCCATGCGCGCCGACATAACCCGCGTCAGCTCCCTGATGGTCGCGAACGAAATCAGCAATCGCAGCTACACTGAAATCGGCATATCGGACTCGCACCACTCCATGAGCCACCATGGCGGCGACCCCGAGAAGCTGGCCAAGCTGACACGCATCCAGCAAATGTTCCTGAGCCATTACGGCTATTATCTGGAGCAGTTGCAGGCGGCAAAGGAAGTCGACGGTACGCTATTTGATCGGACATTGGCCATGGCCGGGCCCGGCTTTGGTGATCCGAACACGCATGACCATCTTTACATGGCCGCGATCATTGGTGGTGGCCTGGTCAAGGGAAATCGCCATATTGCCCTGCCGAAGAATGCGCCCATGTCGAACCTGCTGGTCTCCATCATGGGCTTGCTGGGTGTGCAGCAGAACAAGATTGGCGACAGCACGGGCCCGCTTTCAGAACTGACCGACGCCTAGGAGGAACATATGAGAGGCATTGCTCGCGTATTTGGAGTTGTCGTGACGATGACTTGCGCCGCCGCGGCGGCGTCTCCTGTCCTGGCGGGCAGGTTCGACGACAACCTCCTGACGGCCATCCGCAATAACGATATAGCTGCAGCCAGGCTGGCCCTGAAGAATCGCGCCAATCCAAACCTGCCGGCGCCGGATGCCAGCAGTCCCCTCGCATGGGCTGTTGATCGGGGGGCTGCCGACATGGTCTCGTTGCTACTCAAGGCCGGCGCGAAGACCGGGGGAGGCGAGGGTGTAGTTCCGCTCGTTTTGGCATGTGAAAACGGCAACGACGCGGTTGTTTCACTCCTTTTGGCCGCGCGTGCGGACCCCAATGCGAAAAGTATTGACGGCGTAAGGGCATTTCATCTGTGCGCGTCGCGGGCCAGTACCGAGAACGTCTCCCGCATGATCCAGGCCGGTGCTTCCCTCGAGGCGGCGAATGCCGATGGCCAGACTGCGTTGATGTTTGCTGCCGCGGCAGGAAATGCTCCGAATGTCGCCCTGCTGCTTAAGCATAACGCCAATGTCAATGCGGTAACCAAAGGCGGGTTCTCCCCACTCTTCTTCGCCGCGAAGGGCGGCAGCACCAAAGCAGTGCAGGCATTGCTGGATGCCGGCGCGAACAGCAGTTACATGGCGCCCGACGGAACGACCGCGCTGCACCTCGCGCTTTTGAAGAAGGACGGGCCGGTCGCCAGGATTTTGGTGGAGCGCGGCGCTTCGCTGAGCGCCTGGGATATCAACGGAAAGCAACCCCTTCATGTGGCAGCCGCCAATGGCGATGGTGACCTGGTAAAGCTGATGATCGCAAAAGGGGCTGCTTTGGATGGCCTGACGCGCCTCGCCTATAGGGTCGACCCCGGCACGGACAACCGCGGGCCGAACTCTCCGCGCGTGGCACGCGCTGCCAACAACACGGCGGCGGAGGTGGCAGCGCAAAATGCGGAAGCTGCCAGGCGTGTCACTGATCAGAGAGGCGGCGGCGGTGGTGGTGCGGGCCGGGCTGCGCGCGATCCTCTGTATTATGACCCTGCTGCGAAATTGGGCTATCAGCCCAAGATCGTTTTGGGACGGCTCGATTGGGCAGGTTCCGTCGCCGATCCGGCTCCGCCAACCACCCCTCTGCTTGCCGCCGCCGCTGCAGGCCGAGCCGACATGATGAAGCTGCTGGTGGATGCTGGCGCCAACAAGGAATTCCGCACCAGTGACGGCAACAATGTGACGCTGGCGGCTGTTTCCAGCGGATCGCTGGATGCGGTCAAATACGCGCTTGCCGTTTCGCCCGATATCAAGGTGGCGAAAAAGGATGGCACGACCGTCATGCATATCGCGATCGCCAACGCCAACAGAGGTGTCACGGAAGCGAAGTCCAGCGTCGCTGACACGAAAAGGTTGATGCAATATCTTGCGGACAACGGCGCCGACTTGAACGCGAAAACCAACGGTGGCCAGACGCCTCTCGACGCCGCGTCGCGCGGTGAGGCCGAGATTCAGGAATTTTACACCAAGCTCCTAAAGGCGCATGGCACGCAAGCGCAAAACGATAATCTCAAATCAGCCAGCTCAACTCAGTAAACCTCTCGGTACCTGGGCCAGCTGGCCTACCGCCGGGCATTTTGCCGTATTAGCGATGTGTGCCAGCGGCGAACGACGACGCGTATTTGACTTTTGGTTCAGAAATCACATTGGGGCAGGATAGTGATCGATCTACTGAAGAGTAGGGTGCTGGCGGCCGGAATCATCATTGCCACCGTCCTGGCAGTTCCGGGTGTGGTTGATGCCGCCACGAAGCCCGCCGCTCGCTATTCCGTCAAGAAGATCGGCGACATCGTGCAGCTGCGCGACAACCGGGCCGACGCAACGGTCTCGGTGCTGACCGGCACCAGCAATGCCTATGAGTTCGTCGTGCACGGCAAGAATGTGCTGAGCATGAACATTCCCTCGACCACGGCGCTGCGCAACAATCCGGGCCTGAACGGCGTGCCCTTCCTCGGGCCCTTCGCCAACCGGATGGACGAGATGGCCTTCTATGCCAACGGCAAGAAATACAATTTCGATCCGGAGCTGGGCAACGTCCGTTCGCCCATCCCGCAACAGGGCTTTCTGCAGAATACACACGATTGGAAGCTGGTCAGCGCCAAGGCCGATGCCAGCGGCGCCACGGTAATCAGCAAGCTGGAATTCTGGCGCAACCCTGATTGGATGAAGCAGTTCCCGTTCGCTCAGACCTATACAATGACCATTCGGCTGAAGGATGGCATGCTGGAAGTAAACACCAAGATCGACAATCTCAGCACCCAGCCCTTGCCGGTTTCGATTGGCTTTCATCCCTATTTCGCTTTGCCGGAGGGGGACCGCAACCGTTGGTCGCTCGACTTCGGTGCCCGAACGCATTGGATCGAGACGGACGCCCATCTACCGACTGGTGAGACCCAAACAGCTGAGAAGTTCTTCGGCGGTGATCGTCATAACGTCCCGCTCATGCGCCTTGCTGACAAGAGGCTGGACGAGGTGTTCAGCGATCTAGACCGAGATGCCCAGGGACGCGGCAGCGTCGTCATCAAAGGCGATACGACGTCGATCAAGGTGACCGCTGGTCCCAAGATCAAGACCTTCTTGCTCTATTCAGAAATCCTGCCGCTTCCCGGCGCTCCGCCGGCTCCGGGCCGTGGCGGCGCGGGGCGCGGCGCGCCTGCCACATTTCCTTACGACGGCCCAGTGGTTCCATTGACCGCGCCGAACGACGTGCCGCGATCCACGCGTGGCTTCATCGCCATCGAGCCCATGGTTGGCATCACAAACTCGATGAACCTGGCCCAGAAGGGTCAGTACAAGGAGCTGCAGTACATCGCGCCGGGCGGCTCGTGGAACGAGAGCGTCTGGATCACTCCCAGCGGATATTGAAAACAAGATGTGCCCATTCGACAAAATCGAAGGGGTGCTTGTGGAAGATAATGTAGAGCAATGGTTTGCGCGCGAAGTATTCCCGCTGCAGCCGATGCTTGACCGCTATCTGCGTCGCAGTTGGCGAGATCAATGGGAAATCCCGGATCTGCGACAGGACGCTTTTGTGCGCGTCTACGAGGCCGCGTTGCAGGAAAAGCCCTTCAACCCGAAGCAGTTTCTTTTCCAAGTGGCGCGCAACCTGATGATTGACCGGTCACGGCGGAAGAACGTGCTGTCTTTCGATTCCTTCGCAGATTTTGACGAGATGGAAGCGGATGCTGACAAGCCAAATGTAGAGCAATCGATGGCGGCGGGGCAGGAGCTGCTACTGCTGCGGGCCGCCATTGGTGCGCTGCCGTCGCGTTGCCGGGAAGTCGTGACCCTGCGCAAGGTTGAGGGACTTTCCCAGCGTGAAGTCGCACGAAAGATGGGTATCTCCGAAGGCACCGTCGAGCGCCAGGTCGCGAATGGCATCCGTCTTCTCAGAAAGGCGCTCTATCCGCCCCCATTGAAGGAAGCCGATGGGAAAACCGGACTGGCCGCCTCGAATAGTGAGGCATTCATTGCATGATGCGTATTAAGTCATATACGTGACGTATCACAGCAACGGCGGGCCGGAAGAGCCACGAACGACGATATCGAATTCTAGAAAGCGGCCCACGGCGCCGTCATCTGGGGAGCCATTCAGCAGCATATCAGCTGCCTGCGCCGCCATATTTGCCAGTGGGAGGCGGATCGTTGTCAGGGGCGGCCAAGACATGCGCGCCGCCGGGATATCGTCACATCCGACAATGGAGATATCGCCTGGAACGCGCAGACCTTGGTTATGGGCAACCGTCATCAAGGCCAGAGCCATCAAGTCGTTTGCTGCGAATATGGCCGTCGGCCGATTTCCTTCCAGAAGACTCTC
>Ga0209190_1003158_pt1 | contig 10938 bp, 2 predicted proteins | sample M_140205_XF_Meta_FD_187315 | JGI IMG/M metagenome (GOLD analysis project Ga0209190, IMG submission 187315) | Freshwater microbial communities from Lake Montjoie, Canada to study carbon cycling - M_140205_XF_MetaG (SPAdes) (version 2) | ecosystem: Environmental > Aquatic > Freshwater > Lake... | reverse complement strand
TAATGTATTGTATTCAAGTTTAAAAGTTGTAGATGATTTATTATACTTAGACGTTGTTGGTAATATCACTACCACTGGGCGGTTTATTGGATCAGGTGCCGGTCTAACCAATATACCAGGCGGAAATATCACAGGCTCTGTGGCCAATGCCACCTATGCCGTAACCGCTGGCACCGCAACCACAGCCACCTACGCTAATACAGCAAACACCGTAGCAGGTGCCAATGTCACGGGTACCGTGGCCAATGCTACCTACGCTGTTACCGCTGGATCGGCAACCACAGCAGGCACAGTGACCACGGCGGCACAACCCAACATTACCTCAGTTGGCACCTTAACTTCAGTTACTGTCACTGGCAATGCCACCGGTGGCAACTTATTAACTGCTGGAGTGGTGAGTGCTACTGGCAACATTACAACCACAAATTACTTTATTGGTAATGGTCGTCAACTGACTGGAATACAAGCAAGCGAAGTTGGCGTACTGGCAAATCTAAGCGTGACTGGTAATACTCAAACTGGGAATTTACTCACTGGTGGTACAATAAGTGCAGTTGGTAACATTAGGACCACTGGCAATGTCACAGGCAATTACTTCATTGGTAACGGCTCGCAACTGACAGGTATTATAGCAAGTGCTGGCGCCGCAATCACAAACGGCAACAGCAACGTCACAGTCAATGCAAACGGTAATGTCACAGTTGGTGTAACTGGAACTAGTAATGTTGCGGTTTTTGCCCCTACTGGTGCCTACATTACTGGACAAGTAAGTGCCACTGGCAACATTGCCGGCAACTATTTGCTGGGCAATGGTGCTCTAATTACTGGCTTACCAGCAGGATACTCAAATACCGATGTGGCCAATTACTTGCCAACATATTCTGGCAACCTGGTCAGCTTAACTGGCCCTGTAACAACAACTTCGAATGTAACTGGTGGCAATGTTATAACAGGCGGATTGATAAGTGCTGTAGGCAATGTAAGTGGTAACTATATTCTCGGTAATGGTGCGCTGTTGACCGGCGTTATCACAAGCGTTGCCAATATTAATAATGGCACAAGTAATGTTACCGTTGTGAGTTCGGGTGGCAACATCACTGTTGGAGTCGGAGGAACAGCAAATGTTGCTGTGTTTGCCACAACTGGAGAATACATCACTGGCGTATTGAGTGCAAGTGGCAATGTTACCGGCGGCAACGTTTTAACTGCTGGTCTTATATCAGCCACATCGACTATTACCAGTGCTGCCAACATAATTGGTGGTAATGTATTAACTGGTGGGCTAATATCAGCAATAGGCAACATCCAAGGCAATGTGTTCATTGGCAATGGTGCTGGGTTAACAAGTTTAACTGGTGCCAACGTAACAGGCACCGTGGCCAATGCTACCTATGCTGATTCAGCAGGAACAGTAACAAACAATGCACAAGCCAATATTACAAGTGTTGGCATATTAACAAGTTTAAGTGTTAGCGGCAATACCACAACTGGTAATTTACTTAGCGGTGGCCTAATCAGTGCTACTTCAACCATTACTTCGGCAGCCAATATTACTGGTGGCAACTTAATTACCGCCGGACTAATCACAGCAACTGGCAATGCAACTGTTGGTAATTTACAAACCGCAGGTTTAATCACAGCAACTGGTAATATTATCAGCGGCAACTTACTAACTGGTGGATTAATCAGTGCTACATCAACAATCACCAGTGCGGCAAATATTACTGGTGGCAATGTCCTAACAGGTGGATTGATATCTGCAACCGGTACTATCACTAGTGCCGCTAACATAACTGGTGGCAATGTCCTAACAGGTGGATTGATTTCGGCAACTGGCAATATCACTGGCGGCAATATTAACACCAATAGTATAGTTGGCGTCTCATTGACAATTGCTACCAATGGTGATTTGACGTTAAACTCCGTTGGAAATATTCTGGTCAGCAATAAAATTATTAGAAATCTTGCTGACCCGGTGCAAGACCAAGATGCCGCAACCAAAGCCTATGTTGACAATGTGGCGCAAGGACTTGATCCCAAAGCATCCGTTTCTTTGGCCACAGCCACCACACTACCTGCTTATACCTACAACAACGGAACTGCCGGAGTTGGTGCAACCATAACTGGATCTGCCTCAGGCTTATTAACTATTGATGGAACCTCACCCACAGTTGGTGATCGAGTGTTGATCAAGAATGAAACTGGTGGTAATGCTCCATACAACGGTATCTATACAGTCACCGCCAACGATGCAGGATCCTCATACGTATTGACTCGTTCTGCCGACATGAATCAGGCTGCCGAAGTACCTGGAGCATTTGTTTTTGTTGAGTTGGGTTCAGTCAATGCCGATTCTGGATATGTGTGTACTACAAATGCACCAGTAGTGATTGGTACAACTGCTATTGTTTGGACACAGTTCTCTAGTGCAGGCAGTTATACCGCCAATACCAGTGCCGGTCTAAGTTTAATAGGTTCGCAATTCAATGCCAAGGTCGATGAAAATACAACAGCGTTTGATGGATCGGGCAACATTATTGTCAAGGCCGGCGCCAATCTCACAACGCCAAATATTGGCGCGGCAACTGGTACAAGCATAAGCCTGACCGGTAATGTCACAGGTGGTAATGTCTTAACAGGCGGAGTGATTTCGGCAACAGCCAACATAACCGGTGGCAACATATTAACAGCCGGAATAGTTTCAGCAACTGGTAATATTTCTGGTAATTATTTCCTTGGCAATGGTTCTGCTCTAACTGGTGTTATTGCCGCCGGCGGCCAAGGTAACACAATCACACTGGGCACACCAACAGATGGTAACCTTGTACAAAATGTAGCCTACCCAGGTTGGACCACAGCAACTTTTGTCACAGACGGCCTGGATGACTTGAATCAAGTGGCATTGAACATAGCCAACAGCACCTATGTGGGTAATACCTATATTACTGCCAATGTGAGTTCGGGACCAAGTCCATTGAGCGTGGCACTGACTGGCCGTTACGTTGGCAACCCCAACGCTTACTTGTGGCAGTTTGGTGATGGTACAGCCAACGCAACCACTGCCAACGCAGTACATACATTCAGCAATGTATCGGGTGGTACATTCACAGTGACCTATACCGCATACAACACCAATGGAACCTACAATGGAAATGTGGCCAACGGTGCCAAAGGATCAACTAGCACCGCGTCTACCACAATAACATTGTACACACCTACACCAATACCATCGTTTACTGCCAATCGAACAACGTTGGACACCCCTGGCGGTGTTTTGATAACCAACACCAGTCTGTACGCAGAAACTTATTCAATCAACTGGGGAGATGGTACTGTAGTGATTCCAGCCAACAACTGGACCACAGCAAGTCATACATTTACCAATGCTACGGCCAATACTGATGTGCTGTATGGAGTTAACCTGACAGGTAACAGTGCCAATGCAGGTGCAAGTCCTGTGAGCGTGACATCATCCAACACCAATGTCAAAGTTTACTCATCACAGGCCAGTAACGTGTTTGTCACTGCCAACCGAGCCAATGTGATTAATGGATCTGGCATAATAAGTTTTAGAAACGATTCAAACGGCGCACCAGGTAACACAGCAAGTTTTGGCGCACAGCAGTATTATTATCTAAACTACGGAGATGGTAATGTCAGCAATGTGACAATCGCATCTGGTACCGCTGGAAACCCTGGTGCGGCCAACGTTACCAATACCTTTGCACTGAGTGCAGCCAATCAATCAGGCAACATTTATCAACAATTCACAGCAAACTTGTCCTTGTACACTGGCTATAGTACCAGTCCGTTCAAGAGTGGTAACATCACAATCACAGTTGAACCACAGACACGTGCCAACTTTGTTGGAACCACTGCCAACGTGGTCACTGATGCCACTGCTAACACAGGTAATGCCAGAGTGGGTTACCTTTATACTGACTACAACGGTGCCAATAGATCGACATTCACATTCCAGAACACCAGTGAGAACAGCAACATTGCCAACTGGACCTGGGGAGACAGCACATTCAGCAATGGCATAAGCAATGTGGGCAATGCACTGCATACCTACACCACTACTGGCGCCTTTACTGTGTCACTTCAAGCCAACGGCACACCAAACGGTATAACCAGCACAGCACAAAGTAATACTTTGAGTCAAACCGGTTACATTTTTATTGCTGCCAATCCAACTGCACCTACAGCACTGAGTGGATTTGCCAACTTGACCATTGCCAACGCCAGCCAAGGAACAAGTCCATTACTGGCTGCTGGTGCCGCCGATGCAACAGGTGGTAATATTCCAGCCAATGGCACAAGTGTCACACGTTTTGCAACAACAGCGACTATCACAACCAGTGCCAACGTACAAAATGCCAACACAGCAACCACAGGAACACTAACTGCTTATGTCAACAATACCGGTGCAGGCAATGTAACATTTACCACATCAGGGAACACAGTTGGTACTACTGGTGCTTTGGTTGTGTCAGCCGACAGAGACCTACACGTGGCCAATGCCGCAGTACCTAGTTATTTCTACAAAGTGTTCAGTGCCAACGTAAGTTGTGCTTTGAGCAGTTTGAGCACAGGCTACAACAATTACAAAATGGTACATTCAGTATCGGGCAACACCAACTATGTGGGCTTTGTCAAAGACAATTTAAACACAGCGCCCGGTCTAGTTACTGCTAACGTGTTGATGGTTGAGTCCACAGCAGGAACTTATAGATACATTTCGGGTATTCCTTACTACAACACAGGTTCACCTGCAATTACAATTGCTAACCTAGAGGTCAGCAACCTAGCAGGACAAACTTATACTAGCACCACACCCTTTACATTGGCCAGTGGCACAGTATACGAAGGTTCGGGTGCAGTATTATCAGCAACTCAAACCAAGACTCTGGCACAACTTGACAATGCAGGCAACAGTATGTTGACCGGCAGTAATGTCAAGGCCAACATTGGTGTTAGTGCAAACTATACTTTTGGTAATCTAATTGGTAACATCACCGGTGCTAACAACAGTGTGAGCACCTTGCAGGCCAACGTACTCAACGTGATTGGAACCGGTACTACGGTGCAATTGCCAACCAAGATACAGATGTATGCTGGCGCAAACTCTGGGGTAAACGAACAGTCAATCACTTGTACCCCTACTGCCAACACACAAGCGGCCATACGTATTGTAATGAGTACAGCAGGTAATACTCCTGTGTTTTCTGACTCAACTAATTATTACACAGCCAATGCTTGGTCTGGAGCACAGACCATTGCTGGCACACCCGAGGCTGTGGTGCGCTATGGTGTACTCACACAATATGCAGTTGATTTAAGCACAGGATACTTGCCGGTGGGTCCAAACTTGACAGTCACCGGCGGTCGTACAAACACACAGTATTTTACTTTTGCATTTGCTAGACCAAGTCTGGCCAACTTTGATATTAGATTAACAACTACTACAGGTGTTGCAGGTGTTTGGCTTGCGGCACCGGGCACAACAATAGACAAGAGTGGATTCACATCACCTACTCCAGGATTTCCAGGACCAACCAGTACCATCAACGGATGGCTGGAAGCATTCACACAGTATGCTGGATCAGGAGTTCCGGGTGCTGCCAGTGGTACTGGTGGCAACGGCTCAAATGGGTGTGCCTTGACTGGCGCGGATGTGATACCGTTAAATACAGCAATTGCCAATGTAGGTTATACAATGACTCTGGGATCTCAAAACGCTGCCAACAGCACTGGCAACAACATTTTAATTAGAATCGCTCTGGCAAGTGGCCAATCTATCACAGCCTTGTCAATAGGAGTAGCCGCTTAATGGCCGCCTCGTTTAACGAATCACAAAAGATTGACTACCTTTGGAAAAAGGTCGGCTACGGGGTAACCAAAACCGCTGAGCCTGCTTCCAAAGAAGCCTTCAATGAAAGCATACCCAGTCCACTGCTGTATCGTGGCGACCTTATTTGGACACAGAGTGGAGACATACCTGCCTCGCCTCCGGCTAGTACCACATCACTGGTGCAAGTGTACAAAGATGGCGGTGGCGCCGGATACAGTCCCACAATACAATGTACTGAAGATCTAACTGCTCCTGACAATCAAACCTGGAAAACCAATTTAATCAACTGGATCCCCACACAGTTTGGTGACAACTATTTGGTACAAGTCTATGCCGGCCCCACAGGTTTAACTAATCCTCAAACAGCAGGTACCAAGTTGTTTGGCGCCGGTTCCGGTAGTGATGATACTTGGTTCTTTGACTACCAGTCTGGCGTTCTAAACTTCAATGGTGCAACTATCCCAACTGCTATTGGCACCGGAACAGCCAACACAATTTATGTTGTGGGTTACAGATACATTGGTGAATTTGGGGTAGACACAACATTTATCAGCAACGGCACTAGCAATGTAAACATTGCCACTGCCAATGGCAACATCACCATGGGTGTGAATGGTACAGGTAACGTTGCTGTAATTTCCAATACAGGTGCATACATTTCTGGAGTTGTTTCAGCAAGTGGCAATGTAACTGGCAACTATTTTATTGGTAATGGTAGTCAATTAACTGGGGTTTCAGCATCAAGTGTAAATGCCAATGCCCTGATTGGTAATACACTAAGTTCAAATGTATTATATTCAAGTCTAACATCAGTTGGTACGCTGTCTAATGTATCAATTTCTGGCAATGTCACGGGTGGCAACTTGTTGACAGTTGGCCTAGTTTCTGCAACAGGCAACGTTTTTGGTAACTCAATACGATCGGACAACTATTGTTATGCCAATGGTGTGCCAATTCCCACTGGCATTGTTTACACTGCCGCAACGTCCCCACCTGCTGGTCCTGACGTGGCAGATCAATGGTACAACACCACAAGTGATGTGTTGTATGAGTATATTAATGATGGAACAAGTAGTTATTGGGTAGATACCACCTCACCTGCTTTTGCTGGCGGCGTGGTTGCCAATGTGGCAATTTCTGGTACACTAGTACCAATTGCCAATGTCACCTATGACATTGGCACCAGCAGTGTGTATTTCCGCAACACTTACACACAAAATCTCTATACCAACAACAGATTACCAGCCTACAACATGCCCTTGGGTGCTGTGGTACAAACAGTGATGAGTTCAAGCCTGGGAGGTAGTGTAACAAACAGTGGCTCTTATGTTGACGTCACCTATGCAAACGTAACTATTACCCCATCAAGTGCAACCAGCCGAGTATTAATTTTAGCCACAGGAACTAATGAGTTTAGTGCATTGGCAGGAACAAACGTCACTGCTGATACACAGTTGGTCAGATCACCCAGTACCAGTTTGCAAGTACAAACGGTTGGTACAACAGTATCAAGTGGTGGTGTTGGCGCAACAGGTGCTATATCTTACAGTTACATGGATGCGCCGGGAACAACAGGTGCGGTTACATACAAATTACAACAAAGAGTTTCTAATACCAGTAGCACACTGACCAGCACAAATATTTGGTTGATAGCCCTGGAGATTGCCGCATCATGATTACTGTATTTCATGCTATTCAAAGTCTAGTGCCTGACGCAGAAATCAGTGTGGGCATATATGATCAGGCCATAACCTGGCACCAGCCTGCGACTGCTCCAGTGACTCTGGAACAAATACAGGCAGAACAACAGCGTTTGCAACAGGCCTATGACTGGGCAGAATATCAAAGAAACCGTGCTAGAGAGTACCCTACCATACAAGAACAACTGGATTCCTTGTATCATGCTGGTGTATTTCCTGAAGAAATGGCAGCCAGAATACGAGCAGTAAAAGCAAAATATCCGCGCTCTTTGCCTGATCACATACACTCCGTAGAACAAACTGCACCAACTATGTCAGTTGAAGCATGGCTGGCCCAAGAAGCAACAAAAGTGACTGTCGAACAGTGGTTGGCACAACAGAAGTCAACAACTCACATGACTCGAGAAGAGTGGCTGGCGTCACAAACTGCAATAGCAACTGAAAATAATTCTACATCAATTGGTGATGCCACTGTGGTCCGCACCATGACTACAGAGGAGTGGCTGGCAGAACAAACAAAAATGACTGCTGATGAGTGGCTAGTACAACAGCAACAATCAGCCGCGCCCATGACTCGAGAACAGTGGCTGGCATCGCAGGTTGAAGTCAAAACTGTACACAACACAACACCCACAAACTTGGTCACAGTGACTCGCACCATGACCACAGAAGAGTGGTTGCGAGAGCAAGCATCTGCGGTAAATAGTCAAACGATGACGCGAGAACAGTGGTTAGAACAACAAAAAACTCAGGATCAATCTCGAAAATTGACCCGTGAAGAATGGCTTGCAGAGCAAGCAAACCTAGGAAATTAGTATAAAAATGCCAGGAATAGGAAATATTTGTTCTGGCATAAGTAGAGTATAAGACCAACAGGAGAAATTATGGCCTTCCCAGTATCACCCACAAACGGACAAGTAACGGTAGTAAATCAAGTATCTTACCAATACTCTAGCGCAACCAATTCGTGGACTAGAATTTTATCAACTGCCAACGTTATCACAGCCAACACAATTGCTGTAAACGGGGCTCTTACTGTAGGCACCACAATTAGTGCCACAGGCAACATCAGTGTAGCAGCCGGCAATTTCTTTATTGGTAATGGTAGTCAACTGACCGGTGTTGCGGCTAGCAGTGCTGGTTTTCCAATCTCCTCTGGCAACAGCAACATTGCGGCCACTGCCAATGCCAACATTTTTGTCAGCGTTGGTGGTACATCAAACGTGGCAGTGTTTGCCACAACAGGTGAATACATCACAGGTGTGCTCAGTGCAAGTGGTACAGTAACAGGTGGTAATTTAGCAACAGGTGGTACAGCAAGTGCTACAGGTAACATAACTGGTGGCAACATATTAACTGGTGGCCTGATTAGTGCCACAGGTACTATCACTGGTTCAAGTCATTTGGGCGCAGTAGTATCAGTAACTGGTAACGTAACTGGTGGCAATGTACTCACAGGTGGGTTAGTAAGTGCTACAGCCAACGTAACCGGTGGCAACTTGTTGACAGGTGGATTGATTAGCGCAACTAGTGACATCACAAGTGCTGCCAATATCACAGGTGGCAATGTATTAACAGGTGGGCTTGTGTCGGCCACTGCCAACATCACTGGCGGTAACTTGTTGTCAGGTGGACTTGCATCAGTAACTGGTAATGTAACTGGTGGTAATGTATTAACTGCTGGTTTGATATCAGCAACATCAACAATCACGTCGGCAGCCAACATCACTGGCGGTAACATATTGACAGGTGGATTAATAAGTGCTACAAGCACTATTACTAGTGCTGCCAACATAACCGGTGGCAACTTGCTAACTGCTGGATTGATATCAGCAACTTCAACCATAACAAGTGCTGCCAACATCACAGGTGGTAATGTATTGACAGGTGGATTAGTAAGTGCTACAGCCAATGTAACAGGTGGTAACTTGTTGTCAGGTGGACTTGCATCAGTAACTGGAAACGTCACAGGCGGTAATGTTTTAACAGCAGGTTTAGTCTCTGCGACCGGCAATGTAACCGGTAATTTCATCAACGGTAATGGTTTCTTCTTGACAGGTATCATTACATCAGTGGCCAACATCAACAATGGCACAAGTAATGTAAACATCGCGGCAGCCAATGCCAATGTCACAGTAAGCGTGAATGGCACATCAAACGTAGCAGTGTTTGCCACAACAGGTGAGTACATCACAGGTGAATTGAGTGCAAGTGGCAATGTCACTGGCGGCAATGTCCTGACTGGCGGATTAGTATCAGCAACTGCCAACATCACAGGTGGTAACTTGTTGACTGCTGGAGTAGTAAGTGCAACTGGCAACGTGACTGGTAACTACTTGTTTGGTAACATAAGCCAAACATCAGGTCTTGCCAAGATTTCAAATGGTACAAGTAGTGTAAACGTTGTTGCCTCTGGTGGTAATGTTGTGGTAGCAGTTAGTACTGACCCAGTTGTTACATTCACAACCGGCAACCTTTTAGCGAACGGTGTAAGTAACTACGGTATTGTTGCAAGTGGCAACATCACTGGCGCTAATATATTAACTGCTGGTTTAATATCAGCAACTTCGACAATCACAAGTGCTGCCAACGTTGTTGGTGGCAATTTAACAACCGCTGGATTAGTTACTGCAACAGGCAATGTAACAGGTGGCAATTTAACAACCGCTGGATTAGTTACTGCAACAGGTAATGTAACAGGTGGTAACATATTAACGGCTGGCGCAGTTTCAGCAACATCAACTATCACTAGTGCTGCCAACGTGGTTGGTGGTAACATATTGACTGCTGGATATGTGTCAGCAACAGGTAACGTTGTTGGTGGTAATGTAACAACTGCTGGTTTGATATCAGCAACGTCAACCATAACAAGTGCTGCCAACATCACAGGTGGTAATGTATTAACTGGTGGCTTGGTAAGTGCCACTGCCAACGTAACCGGTGGTAACTTGCTCACAGGTGGCGTAGTAAGTGCTACTGCTGACATAACAGGTGGAAACATACTAACAGGTGGATTGATTTCGGCCACAGGTAATATTACTGGTGGTAATGTAAACACCAACCAGATTCGCAATGTTTCTGGTAACTTATTGGTTGGTGTAACCGGCGGTAACTTGTTGTTGCAACCAAGCGGCAATGTTGTATTGAGTGCTAACACTTGGATCAACAACTTGGCCAGTCCATTTGCTGATTCAGATGCGGCAACCAAACTGTACGTTGATAACTTGGTATCAACTCAAATTTCGTATCACCAATCAGTCAACGTGGCCTCAACAACCACAATGGCCACTACCACTGGTGGTACAATTACATATACACAACCCAATGGCGTGGCCAATGGTGTAGGTGCGTTGTTGACCACAACAGGCTCATTCAACTTGATTG
>Ga0209190_1003157_pt1 | contig 10942 bp, 10 predicted proteins | sample M_140205_XF_Meta_FD_187315 | JGI IMG/M metagenome (GOLD analysis project Ga0209190, IMG submission 187315) | Freshwater microbial communities from Lake Montjoie, Canada to study carbon cycling - M_140205_XF_MetaG (SPAdes) (version 2) | ecosystem: Environmental > Aquatic > Freshwater > Lake... | reverse complement strand
CGCTCCTGCCATTCTTCCGGCAATTGTTCGATAACATATTCCCAGTCTATTTCATCAGTATCATTACGATACGTATTTGAGATGAAAAAATGCATTCCAGCCGATTCATTTTGTATCCATACAGGACTGAATGTATCCGGTCTTTTCATTTCAAGCGCATTAAGCAAAGAATCCTTCACTAATTCAATATTCCAATAACGCTGGGTCACCCAACGCTCTGCGAATGGAGCATCCACATTGGAAATTACCTTTGACCAATCTAATTCTCCTTTTGAACGAGCGACCCTGCGCAAGAGATACATATAAAGACTTGTATCGTGCGCCTTTATCCACGCTACATTCCATGTCTCTGGTTGTTCTTCTTCCAAAAAATTGTTCAATGCTTGTTGAGCTGTTTCAGGTGCCCAAACTGTCCTACGTTGCTCGAATCGTTCTTTCCACTTTGATGGAAGATCATTTATAAAAGTACTCCAATCAACTTCCCCTTTTTCATCTCTGAATTGTGCAGTGATGGCCGCATACAGGCTCGCATCTTGACCCTGAATCCACGCAGGTGAAAAGGCATCGGGCTGTTGTCGCTCCAACACTTCTTCAAGAAGGCTGTGCCACTTTTCAGCCACCTGCCTATGCTTTAATCCATATCTTTCTTTCCATTCGGGAATTTCTTTGGAAATAACATCTTCCCAGGAATCATAAGTTCCACTTTCAATGGCTTTCACAATCGTTCGATATGCACCATCGTTTTTCTTGGCAATCCATGTGGGGTTAAGGGTCGATGGATTTTCCTCACGCAGTAATTCTCGAATATCTTTGATAGCGTCTTCCGTAGTCCATTCCAATCGCCTGAAGGACCATTTGTCTTTGGTGGACTGCGGCAAAAGATCTAGCACTCTTTCCCAATCGACAGTGTTCGTTTCAGGATTTCTGATATTTTCAGTGACATATTGCACAAGCGATGCATCGTGCTTAACCAGCCAATTCTGGTTTATCTTTGATGGATTGTATTCTTGATCTAATCTTTTGATATCATATGCGACACGTTCAACGCTCATATTCCTTTGAGATTCCCATCGGTTCTTCCATTCTTCGGGGAGAAGTGATATCACCGAGGACCAATCAACGCTTCCCTCCTCATCCCGAAATGGCTGGTTCAGTATCCGAGCGGCAAGATTTACATCCTGTTTTTTTATCCATGTAGCATTGAACTTCTCTGGTTTATCTTTTTCAAGAAGCTCCAGTACTCGATCTGCACATTCTTTTGCCTTTTCAGCAAACTCATCTTCTTCTGGGAATTTGAACTGATCACTGATACCCAACTTATCTGCAACAAATTTCCAATCTACTTCGCCGTCTGTCGTCCGATATCCTGCGTTTACGGCTTGGAAAAATGATTTGGCATTTCTGAAAAACCAGCTTGGAGAGATCCAGCGGGGCTTTTGTTCTCCTATAATAGCGGCAGTTTCGTCAAACTCATCCTTCTCCAGAATATATCTTATTTCCTTACCGATAGTGATTTTTATTCGATGAGCATCTTCGTATTTATCGGCGGGGATCTTCTTGATGAGATCATTGACCGTATATTTGCACCAACGAGCAAACGAAAGGCTCGTCGGTGTCTTAGGAAAAGAATTTACTATTTCTTCAACGATTTCATTTTCCAAATCTCCGATAGGGTGCTCTTCTTTGTCGAGGACTTCATGAATGCTTTTATCGATTGTTTCTCCGGTGATTGGCAGGCGTTCCATGAGCCAATTATACTAGAGTGGACCGTATAAAGAAATTAGCCCAGTTAAGTTATCCGCCTTTTACTTCAGCTCTCCGTTTACCAATGTCACAATTTTAAACTCAGGGAGACGATCACCGAATTCATCAAGCTTAATGACCCCAGACACACCGCTATAAGAATACCCTTTTAGATTTTTTATCCATGTTTTACTTTCCTTATTATGTCCTGACATCAGGAACATAAACGCATCATAACCATAATCTGAGAGCATACCACTCTCAACACCATATTTTGCTTTATATGATTCTTTAAAATCATCTCGTGTTTCAGAAATAATAAAAGCTCCTTTGCTACCCTCTAACAATTCAAGATTACCCAAGGCCACTCTCAAATCTTCTAGACCAAACTGAAGACCAACATCAAAGTAAAGCTGGGGAATTTCAATAGATTGTTGATTCAGAGCTTTCAAGAAAGTTGCTGTAGCTGGCGCTCCCATGAAAATAGCAATTGCATCGGGCTTCTCTGCGGATACTTTCAAAGCAAACGTTTTCATGTCAGTCTCAGCGGGATTAATCCTTGTAATTAACACTTCACCATCAAAGCCTTCTTGGAATCCATCAATAAATCTTTCATATGCTGCTATCTGCTGAGTGACAATCGACACTTTTTTGTATCCATCTTTTTTTGCCTGTTCCCCCACTGCAATAAGCGCAGCTTTTTGGCCAGGAAAAATTTCCAGAATGTTATCATCCTTATGCTCAGCTTCTTCGCCGAGCTGTATAAACGGTTTTTCCCATTTATTTACTTGCTCACGAACCGCATCGACAGTGGGGGAGGATAAATTAAGTATTGCATCTACGTTATCAATACTAACTAACTTATTATAGGCACTGATACCTTTCTTTGAGTCATATCCATCATCTTCGGCTATAATCTCTATTTTACTTCCTGGATTAGCTTTTTTATAATCTTCTAACGCAAGATTTACCCCATTTACATAATTTTCTCCAAGATTACCAGGGAGGCCTGTAAGTGGAGCAATGACACCGATTTTTAAGGTATCACTCACATCTTTTGAAGCAAATCCAAAATATGAAATTACTCCGAGAAGGAGTAGTACGACGACAATAACGGAGTATTTGATTATTTTTGGCATATATATTTATTTATTTTTAATGAGTTTATTATATAACACAGTTTTTTTAAAGACAACTATCTTGGATATGAAATTAGACCTTTACCCATATTTAAAGCCATTATTAAGAATTTATTTGCAAAACGTCATAAATAGTGACAGAGTTCATCCATGCAAGACTTGATATCCGATCTTATCCTTCAAGGATTAACTGAAAAAGAAGCAAAAACATATATTAGCCTTTTAAAAATAGGCCAAGCTTCAGCTTACACAATTGCCAAAGAATCTGGTCTTAAACGGGCAACGACATATGTCGTGATTACAGATCTCATGCAAAAAGGGCTTGTTTTAAAGGTGCCTAAAGCAAGAAAGCAGATGTTTATAGCCAAAAGTCCCCAAGAGCTCAAGCTCATTATTTCAGAAAGAGCCAAGGCTGCTGATCGGGCAATTTCAAAGCTTGAAAAGCTTACCCAGACCGAAAACGGCCATCGCACCCTTTACTTCGAGGGTGTTAATGGCTTGAAAGAAGCTTTGTATTATAAAATCAATGAACTCAAGGGGACCACAACGAAAGGATTCTGGGCAAAAGATTCAGGTATCGCTCCTGAAATAATCTCCCTTTTTATTGCATGGAATAATGATTTGTTGAAACAACAATCGAATCTAGAAGGTATAACTCCAGACCATCCTTCGATTCAAAAATACCAGAAGCTTTATCCCGATAACTACGAAGGCATAATAAAGATTCCTGAAAAGGATTACTCTCCTGATGTCTCAATCGAAGTAAATGAGAAATTTGTGCGCATAGTTGATGGACATGAGGTCAAGGCAATCATCATCGAAAATCCACGTTTAGCGCAGGCAATCCATCAAATTTACAATATGGTGAAGATCAAATACCAGTAGCAATTACTCTGGCAACTTTCCTCCCTCTATCGTGCCAATTTTGAGTTCCGGAATCCTAATACCGTTATCATCGAAGACGATTTTTCCATCAGCTCCATCGAAGCTCGCTTTTTGCATGTTCTCTACCCATTTTGTTTTATCCTTGTCGTAACTTCGAGCTAGAAGTGTAAAAGCATTGTAACCTGTCTCGGAACCGATAGTTGGTTCTGCGCCAAATTTTAATTTATATGCATTGGAGAAATCCTCTCGGTATTGAGTAGGAACAGTATAAACGATGCTACCGTTCAGGACATTAGTGTCTCCAAGGATTTTCTGATAATCAGGAAACCCTGTTTGCATATTGGCATCGAAAACATACTGGGCATTCGCTCCTAATGATTTCAACTCCTTAAAGAGAAGTGCCCCTGATGTAGGCTTGATGATGAATACGATAGCATCAGGTTTGATACCACTTACTTTTAGAGCACTGGTCCTGATATCACTACCATCCGCAGATACTTTGATTTCTTGAACCGGCAATCCATAGCCTTTCTTGAATCCATCCGCAAACCGCTGGAAAGCTGCTGATCCGTTATCGACGAAGACCACTACATTTTTGAAACCCTTTTCCTTAATATATTCCCCCAATTTTACTTCTGCTGGAACGCTTCCTGGCCACAATTGAACAACATTATCATTCTTAGCCTCGATTCCTTGCTCAAATCCGAGAGCTACCGGCATACCTGAAGCGGCCACTTCATCATACAAAGCATCAATGGTGATAGTGGTGGTATTGATCAGACCATCAATACGATCGATACTAGTTAGCTTCTTATAAGCGGAAAGGCCTTTTTTGGCATCGAATCCATCATCTTCCTTAATGACTCGGATTTGTCTGTCGGGATTACTTTTATTCCATTCTTCCTGTGCAAGATCAACTCCTTTGGAGAAACCTTCACCGACAACCGCATAGTCTCCAGTCAGGTTAGCGATCATACCGAACGTAAGTTCGCTTGATCCATTTTTAGCTGAAAAGCTCATGCTTATACCCACTATTACTACAATCAAGACAATGACGCCTATAAAATATTTTTTATTCATGTGAACTATTATGCTACATATTCTTTATTTTAACTAATTCAAAAAGTCATCTACCTAACTCCTTGTAAATATCCTTATTTATCAAGGTTAAAACTCGATTTAAAATGTCAGGAAAGTTGACATTTTTATTCATTTTGTTACTCTTCAACTAATGATTAAAAAGTCCCACGATAGTAATAAACTTTTGCAGCTAAGCGACAATGAGCAGCGTATACTGGGTTTACTAGAAAAAAGCTCAACTCCCTTGGATCTTTCAAAGCTATGTACAATCCCCCGCCCTACTATATATATCACTCTTGAAAAACTTCAAAGAAGAGGATTGGCGATAAAAAAGAAACGAGAAAAAAAGTACTACTGGGAAAAGCATACCGAGGAACAAGCGGAGTCTGCTATTTCCGATCTTCAACAAAAGCTGTTGAATAAACATGCCAGACACATGAAAAAGACGGTGATCAAAAACAAAGCTGAAGTGGTCATTTATAAAGGAGAAAAAGCCATATTCAATCTTTTTTCAGAACTCATCGGAAAACATGCAGGACAACGGATGATTACCATCCAAGGCGACCAGTCCGGAGATGCTTGGGAAAAAGTGTTCAGCATGACGAATATCAATGCCATAAATAAGAAGATCAAAGACAAAAGAATGATCACCGAGCTCATCACCTCAAAGAGATGGTTCGAAAAGCAGAGGCATCAATTCGGCATTGAGTGGGCTAAAGATTTTGAAGGACGTTCGATGAGAGTGCAGAATATTGACCACGAGTATCTTGATACATCCGGACAGATATTTATATTCCAAGATCGTATCTTCCTTGTGTCTATGTCCGAAGAAGTCTTTATTGAGATCAAAAATCCGCATATCTCCAAGCTTTTGGTATTGCTTTCGCGATTTATTCAGGATCATTCAAATGGCATGGATGCGAATGCACTATTAAGAGAACTAATAAAGGATCAAAAACCCTTAAAGTAAATTCTTTAGAATGGCAATCGATCAACTGTCTTGAGCGCCGCTCAATTTGGCTGGCCATCTCGAGCTGGAACCGTGGTCGGTCAGGGTCTGTAATGTAATTTTAGATCTTTTTATATTTCGAAACGACGCGACTCGATCGCATTTAAAATAAATTATTCTATTTTATAGGTTGGTGAAGTATTAACTGAGGAGGGGTTATCTCTATCAAACCTGAATTTCCTGCTGTATCTTTATTGGCCTCAATATTATCTTTAAAATCATGATTTGCTCCTAAAACAACCGCAAATATGCGTAGCTTTGATGGATCCGTGTGTACCTCAACATGCTTTAAGAAGTCATTTTCTCTAACGTCGGTAATTTGTTTCATTTGGGACTCAAAAGGATTGGTGCCGTTCCGTTGCTCAAAGGGGAGGATCTCAATTTTATTTTCCATATAAAGCTTTTCTGCAGCACCCCAAACATATGATTTTTCATTAGCAACAAGAGGATGGTCTGATAACTCTTTTATTGTCTTTTTAAGGGTATGGTGAAATTCATGAACAGTTTCGATATCAGGATATTTATTAGATGAGGATTCAGCCGTCACTTTGCCTTCCGTAAAAAGATGAGAATACTTACCTTTAAGAGTTCCAACCTCTTCATGATTTTTTAATTGTTCATCAAGTTCTATATCAACCTTCTTTAAATAATCTAGTGTTGCTTCAATAAAGTATGCGTGAAAAGCTTGATTATGGTAAAGGCTGTTTGTGATATTAAACTTTACATCATCAGTAGCAATTTCCATCATAAGCCAACATGTATACATTCTTTCTTGTGCTTCTAACGTACCCGCCTGCCATTCTTTTTCTATATCATTAAATTGCTTTTTTGTTTTTGAAAGAAAGTTAAAATCCTGTTGACTTACTCCTTCAGAATATACATATTGAACACCTCCTTTCTCTTTACATTCAAGTATGATTGCTTCTATTTCCTTTTGAGTTTCAATGAGTTGTTTTAGACCTCCCTCTTCGGCTTCCCACTCTTTCTCTGTTTGCTCAAGAGTTCCTCTTCTGTGAGCTTGCCTTATGTGGACAATAGTATTTTGTTTCGGCTTAATTTTTATGCTTGCAACACCAGAAGTAAGGTGTGCAAGAGCCTCGACCTGATCTTCATTTACATTATTTGGTTCATAGGATTCAATTCCCAAGGCTTTATGTTTTTCAAATCCATCATATATCTCTTTAAGTGAGGAATAATTGAGTCCGATTGCTGTAAGTACACCTATTGCAACACTTAATCCTTTTTTATGTAAGAGCTTTTCAGCAAAGCTTTCTTTTTTATTATTATTCTCTTGTGATTCGGATTGAGGGAATTTTTCCATACCTATCAATTATATCTCTCTTTAAATTCCGTAGCTATGCAAACCTACCGAACTATTTCATTAAAGCGACTCGTGCTCGCACGTGTTGGTCAAAAATTTGCTAATTTTGACACAAATTTTACGCTTAAAATTTGGCTGGGAGACAGGGAATCGAACCCCAATTAAAGGCTTCAAAGGCCTCTGTCCTACCGTTAGACGATCTCCCAATACCGACAATCTATCATATTAATGCGTCAATTTAAAGGCAATCCAAATGCCGGCAATTGCTCCAACTGCCCCAAGAATGATAGAAGAAAAAGAAAACACACCGGCCCCCCAAAGCAATGGGATGTAACTACCGATAGTCGAACCGACCAAGACTCCTATATATGTTGCGGTCTTTGGTTCCATATTTTTTATACTTTACTTTCTGCTCTATTTTCTGTTATACCAATCGCTACACTCTCTAAGAGTATTTCAGGAATTGGACAGCTCTTTATGCGTGAATATGCATCAAGAAGTGAGAGAAGTGTCACCGAAGAAACTGTCGAATGTTTCTTCCCCGCTATCCCCGACAAACTCTCAAAAGTTTTTTCGCTTAGTTCTTCTTTAAGTGATGCTTCAGACTCTTTTGAAATAGTGAGAAGAAGGAGAGCGCGAAAACGCTCAAGAATAAGCTCGAAAGATTTTGGTATATCCACGCCTTTTTCAGAAAGTTTTCGCACAGCAGAAAGGGCCTTCTCGATATCCTTCTCTGCCAACCCTTCTATATATGAAAGCACAATCATTTCATCGGGCGCTCCGAGCACTTCTTCTGCCTCTTTCAATGTAATCTTTTTGTCTTTTGATGCTCCGATGATTTTTTCAAGAGTTCCATATGCATCTCGAAAGGCACCATCACCAAAAAGCGCAATGAGTTCCGACACTCCTTCTTCAAGGTTTACCCCTTCCGCCTTCCCTGCTTTTTCGATGACAGCTCGGAGGATACTTCGAGTTGGTTTCTTAAATATGAATGTCTGACAACGAGAAAGTATTGTCTCTGGAATTTTTTCTATCTCAGTAGTTGCAAGAATAAATATGACATGAGCAGGTGGCTCTTCGAGAGTTTTCAAAAAAGCATTCCAAGCAGACTTTGAAAGCATATGCACTTCGTCGAGGATGTAGATCTTAAATTTTGAGCGGAATGGCAGAGTGAATACTGCCTCATTCAATTCTTTGATGTTTTCGATACTTGTATGTGAAGCAGCGTCTATCTCGTAAATATCATCTTCAACTGTTCCCAGAGCTTTGGCAAAAATACGAGCGAGGGATGTCTTTCCTGTTCCACGCGAACCGGAAAATATATATGCGTGAGAGGTAGCGTTTGATGCTACAGCTCCTTGAAGAGCCTTAACCACATGATCTTGTCCGATTACTTCATCAAACTCACTTGGTCGATACTTGCGGTACAGGGATTGAAAATGAGACATATAAGCTTAAGTATACGACTGTATGTCGTCTGCGTCGAGATAGTCGAAAAGATAGTTTTTTTCAGGGTCAAGACCGAGACGCGCGCACTCGCCGTCAAACCACTCTTTCTTTTCTGGATCATTATGGTAGTCGCTTTTAATAACGCTTTCGCTCCATGCTTTTATTTCCTCCACAGTTTTTGGGGTACCATTTTCATTTACAAAAGCGAGCAAGTCGGCATCTGTTGCACCATCTATCGCTTTTTGTTTGAAGGCTTCAGCGTCAATGCCCTTAAAATCAAAAAACATTCTATCTACTGGGCAGTTGAAATGATACTCGCCGTTAGTAAAAGCAATGCTCGCACGACATTTATCTATCGCACGAGCAAGGATTGCATATCCACCCATTATTTCTCTTGGTGACCGAGGTGATACTTTTGTAAGGTCTTTTGATTCCATTTTTTTGATTATTTTTTGTGGATAAATGTAGGATGACAAAGGCAGTATACTCTATAGAGAGTAAAATATAAAAAAATACGCCCGCTCCCCACCAGTGGTGGAGAACGGACGCAATAGACCCCGTGAAGGGGGTTGGGTTGGCTAGACGCCGGGGGCTGGCGCCGCGCCGGGGGCGATGTGGGGGTGCTGGCCTGCTTTAACAAAGTAGGGGGGTCGCGGTCGACGAGTGGGTGCGGAGGAACGGTGGTATATTTTCATGGGTTCATGGGTTCTTTTTTTTGGCTTTTTTGTGCGCCTTTCCCTACCTATCATTGGAAGGGAGAGTACTAACAAATAATATAGCAAAACACATTTTTCTTGTCAAAGACTTTTTTATGTTGTCCAAATAGGATCGTCTTTTATGATATTTTCTACTTCTTTTGCGTTGTTTGCCTCCATCAACTTTTTTCGAAGCTCATTCGCGCCGTCCCAACCATTCACATAGGCTTTATAGTGCTTTTTCATGATGGCAAAATTTTTAATATCGCCGAGTAGTTCCTCAAAAAGTTTTGTATGCTCTATCATCACGCGAAGTTTTTCTTTTGGTGTTACCAAGCCAGACATGGTAAACAACCAAGGGTTACCAAAGATTGCTCGCCCGAGCATGGCACCATCTGCTCCTGTTATTTCTATTTTATTTTTTGCATCGGAGATATTGAGGACATCACCGTTTCCGATTATCAAAGTTTTTTTCTCTTTTTCTTGCTGCATTTTATCACGAAGCAAAACCACTTCTTTTACATGCTCCCACCGCGCAGGCACTTTTGACATTTCTTTCATGGTACGACAGTGAATTATGAGTGCGTCTATATTCTCTTCAAGTAAAGCTGGTATCCATTCATCGATTTCTACTTTGCTATATCCAACACGGGTCTTGACTGAAATACCGATCATTGGTTTTCCCAAACGTTCACACTCCTCTTCTGCCCCTCGTCGAAGCGCTCTTATTAGTTCTTTTGCAAGTGCAGGATTTTTTATAAGTGCGGCACCAGCCTTTTGCTTCATTATTGATTTATCAGGGCAACCCATGTTTATATCCGCACCATCAAAACCAAGTTGCACGGCAAGTTTTCCTGCTTCATACATTGTTTCTATGTTTGATCCAAAAAACTGCGCCACGATAGGGCGTTCGCTTTCATCATATATAAGGTCACGCAGAAGTTTTTGTTTACCTTCTGGCGGAGCTTTGGCGAGACCGTCTGCAGAAACAAACTCAGTCCAAGTCACATCTGGTTTTCCATACTTTGCTATTACACGACGAAAAGAAGCATCGGTGACATCTGCCATCGGTGCCAAGACTATAATAGGTTTTTTAAGATTATCCCAAAAAGACATGAATGCTAATCTAGCACACTTGGTTGATAATTCGAATTCAGCTGTATCGTGGAGGTGCTGAACGATTCTATGCCTTGTTTTGTCACCAGAACATCTAGTTTTAATCCTCGCATCGTTTCCTTGGAAAAATACTGATCAAAAACAAAGTTACCGAGGCTGTATGCAATAAGACCACCTTTATATTCTTCAGTTTCTTGTTCAACGTGCGGGTGGTGTCCTACTACAATATCTGCTCCTGCGTCGATAGATGTATGTGCGAAGCGTTGCTGTCTGGTGTTTGAACGGGGTTGGTATTCATCTCCAAAATGGAAAGAGACGACGAGTATGTCTACCTGTTTTTTGGCATCAGCGATAATAGTGGGAAGATTTGGATCAGATGCAGACAGCACTCCAGCCTTTAAGACCCCCGTTGCATCGGCTAAGTCGGCTAAGATGCCCATCTCTCCCATCTCTCCAGACAGAAGCACTGAAGCGGGGCCGAAGTCTGAAAATCCAATATACCCAA
>Ga0209190_1003154_pt1 | contig 10950 bp, 8 predicted proteins | sample M_140205_XF_Meta_FD_187315 | JGI IMG/M metagenome (GOLD analysis project Ga0209190, IMG submission 187315) | Freshwater microbial communities from Lake Montjoie, Canada to study carbon cycling - M_140205_XF_MetaG (SPAdes) (version 2) | ecosystem: Environmental > Aquatic > Freshwater > Lake... | reverse complement strand
TATTTGTCTGTTTTCTCAGGCTCAAGATAAAAAGACTAATAATATTGATTTGTCAAACAGAGCCAATGACCATATTATGTTGCAATTATCTAATGATAGTTGGATTGGTGCTCCCGACAGCATTAATTCTCATATTTCTGGTATCGGTAGAGGTTTTAATGGATACTTTATGCTTGATAAGCCTTTTCGCACAAATCCTCATTTGAGTATTGGATTTGGAGCCGGTATTAGCACAAGCAATATTTTCTTTAAGGATATGGTAATTGAAAATACAGCTACCACTGCCACACTAAAATTTACAGAAACTGATTCCACAGGTTCCTATAAAAAGTATAAACTTACTACCGCTTATATAGAAGCACCAATAGAAATCAGATATTCATCATCGCCTGAGAAACCTAATAAATCAATAAAAGCTGCATTAGGTATTAAAGTAGGAACACCCATAAATGCACATACTAAAGGAAAACTATTACGCACATCAAGTGGCCAAACTATTGAGGATGGTATTGAAAAGGAATCAAGTAAAAGATATTTCAACTCAACACGCATAGCACTTACTGCAAGAGTTAACTATGGAATTTTTGGCATCTTTGGCTCCTACTCTTTATCACCATTATTTAAAAATGGAGTAGCCTCTCAGAATACTAAAGTATTGCAGGTAGGTCTCATGATCAGCGGACTTTAATGTATTAATATCTCCAAGTATTATTTTCTTGAAAAAGAGGGCATAACTCATCACTGGTGTTGTCAATATTAATTTATGAAATATTGAGGATGATGAGTTTATTAAATATGTCTATTATCAGCATTAAAGCAAGACGAAACAAGTACTAAAATAATATTCATAGATATTTATATTTTTTCGCAAATTTATTACATGAAAAATATTCTACTAATAAGGCATGCTAAAAGTATTCAACCACCAGAATTTTTAGATGATTTTGAAAGAACTCTAACTGAAAGAGGAAAGGCTAATGCTCAAGCTATGGCAAAAAAAATAAAAGAAAGAAATATTTCTATTGACTTATTTATCAGCAGTCCTGCAAAAAGAACAAAAAAAACATGCAAGATATTTTCTGAAATATTTAAAGTAGATTCAAAAAAAATTAAATACTTAGATAAATTATATCTGGCATCTTTTGAAGTTTTTGCTGAGGTAATTACTAGTATTGATGATAAAGTAAGCAATATTGCTTTATGTGGACATAATTCAGGTATTACTGATTTTGCTAATTCACTTTTCAACAATGTGCGCATTGATAATATGCCGACAGCATCGGTATTTGCCTTAAGTGTTAACATCAATAAATGGAAAGATTTTGTAGAGGCAGAAAAAACTTTTCTCTTTTTTGAATACCCTATAGTAAAGGATCTTTAAGTTGTAATTTTCTTGTTGCAATTAATACTCCTATAAAAATAAGTACTCCCGCAAATATTTTATAAGCATCTAATTTCTCCCCCATAAATATCATTGCAATAGCTGAAGCCATTAAAGGTTGCAAATAAATATAGGTGCCTGCCATAGAAGCTCCCAATACTTTAATGCCATAAATATTAAGTATGTAATTAATAAATGTACCTCCAATTACCAGCAGTGCAATATTGGTAAAGGCAATGGCATTATAATTATGCCAAGGAATCTCAGAAAATTCAATCCAGCAAATTGGCAACATTATAATTAGACCTATTAGAAATATTATTCTGAGAATATTAACTGGGTCATAATGTTTCATAAGCGGCTTCACAAGTATAAAATAAAAGGAATAGGAAACTGCATTTAAGAAAAAAAATACATCGCCTAATATCACATTTGGCGCACCATCACTCTTATGTCCAGATAAAACAAGTACCATGGCTCCTGAAAGACCAAGTATCAAACCTAATATTTTAGATAAATTAAGTTTTTCCTTCAAAAGCCAGGAAGCAGTAAAGGTAATAATGATTGGTGTTGAGAGCATTAGTAAGGCCCCATGAATGGCATGTGTAAGCGATAAGCCTTTTAGAAATAGCAATTGATTAGTAACTATACCTGTTAAAGCACAAAGAATAAATCTTGGGAGATCTTTTCTCTTCAGTCCAATCTTTACAGGTTTGATAATAAAAATTAGCCAAAGCAGTATAGTAGTAGAAATCACTCTCACTAAATTGAGACCAAATGGTTTTGCTAAACCATGGCCAACCAAGTATTTAATGGCCGCATAATTTATAGCAAAAAATAAATTTGTTAAAAATAAGGCAAGGTGCGCTTTACTATTATTTGATTTCATGTAGTTCTTGTCTTAAGGCAAATGTCGGAATAAAAAAGCCGTCCTTAGAAAAGGACGGCATTACTTACTAACTCAACTAAAACATTTTTTAATTTGCCTGCATTTCCTTGATGCGCGTACGGATCTTTTCTTCGATCTCAGCGGCCATTCCAGGATTATCGAGCATTAATTGCTTAACGGATTCGCGACCTTGCCCAAGTTTTTCGCTATTGTAACTGAACCAGCTTCCACTTTTCTGCAGAATGCCCATTTCTACACCAATGTCAACAATTTCCCCCGATTTAGAAATCCCCTGACCATAGATAATATCAAATTCGGCTTGACGGAAAGGAGGTGCCACCTTATTTTTTACAACCTTCACTTTAATATGGTTACCAATAACCTCATCACCATCCTTAATCTGTGCAAGTCTTCTGATATCTAGCCTAACTGAAGCATAGAACTTAAGCGCATTTCCTCCTGTTGTTGTTTCAGGATTGCCAAACATGACGCCAATCTTTTCACGAAGCTGATTAATAAAAATACAGCAGCTGTTTGTTTTTGAAATGGTAGCAGTCAGTTTTCGTAGTGCCTGACTCATTAAGCGAGCATGCATTCCCATTTTACTATCTCCCATTTCTCCTTCTAATTCACTCTTTGGAACAAGAGCCGCAACTGAATCAATCACCACTACATCAAGTGCTCCAGATAATATCAATCTGTCGGCAATTTCCAAGGCCTGTTCACCATAATCTGGCTGAGAGATTAATAAATTATCAATATCTACTCCTAACTTTTGAGCATAAATACTATCGAAAGCATGTTCAGCATCAATAAAGGCACACATGCCTCCTTTCTTTTGGGCCTCCGCTATCACATGAATGGCTAGTGTAGTTTTCCCTGATGATTCAGGACCATATATTTCAACTACTCTTCCTTTTGGTAATCCTCCTATGCCTAATGCGGCATCAAGTCCAATAGAGCCTGTGGAAATAGCCTCCTGTTCAATAACCCCTCTTTCATTCATCATCATCACAGAACCTTTTCCAAAGTCCTTATCGATTTTGTCCATTGTAAGTTTTAATGCTTTTAATTTTTCTGCGTTGCTCATGTTTTTAATTTTTAATTGATGTATCTGGTTTCGTTATGTAAAAGTATTAAGAGGGTCAAAAGTAAATCTTTTATTTTATTAACACTAACTTTTTTAGTATTTTTTTGATAATTTATTTAGCTAAACTGAATTTATTTTATGTTATTAGTAAATTAGACAAAAATAAAACATGTTATATATATATGATAATCAATACTTAGTAAGGTTTTTAACTTATAACAAATCACTTACTATTTCAGAATGATAAAGACTGCAACTAGGGGGATAAAAACTAAATTCTTAAATATTTGAATCTCTAAAGTGCCTAACCACTTCCTTAGAGACAGGTTAATTCTTCATTAGCTCCTCGATTTATTTTGATTGTTGAGGACAACAACCAAAACGAGGACAGCACCCAAAACTTGTAGATAGTAATTGGAGCAAGAAGTGTGTCTTTTTTTAGAAATATTCTACCAAAAAATAAACCTATATTGAAACTTAAAACGAAAAAGATGAAAAAGTTTTATCTACTGGCAATTCTTATTTTGACGATTAATGTTTCAAATGGTCAATGGAATTCTAATACAAATGTAAATCTTGAAGTTGCTAATCAAACTGCTTCTGATCTTCAGACCATCAGTACTAGTGATGGAAAAACATGGATTGCATATTATGCAGAAACTATAGGAGGGTATGATATGTATGCACAATTACTTGACGCAGCAGGAAATAAATTATTAGGAACAAATGGAGTACTAGTCTCCAACCAACCATCAGGAACTGCAACTTATGTATTTAATATTTGCCGGGATGCAAATGATAATCTTTATATAGGATTTCAGTATGAAGTTTCGGGAAATCTTATTGCTGTTGTTGCTAAGGTTACAACAGCAGGTACGCTGCCTTGGGGAGGTGGCACTTCACTTGGCCAGGGCCTTGCGCCCTATCCTGCAGTTAATGCAGAAGGTACTATTATTGTTGCATGGAATAATAATAGCCCTTCTACAATTTATATTCAAAAATTAAATGGTTCTAATGGAGCACTTATTTATGGTTCTCCTATTTCTGTTACTGTTGGAAGTGCATTAACTACAAGAGCTCAATTAGTTTGCCATGAAAATGGTGATTACACTGCAGTATTTCAGAAAAAAGGATATGGACCATCTACAACTCTTTATGCACAACGATACAGCACAGCGGGTATTGCAAAGTGGGTAGCGCCAATACCACTAAGCAGCGGAATATATACTGCAAGCTACAGGCAATATTCAATTCTTGAATCTAATAACAGTGTGTATTATGGATATTATGCAAGCGCTGGAAGCAGCTTTGCATCTTATATTCAAAAAATAAAGTCCGATGGTACGCTCCCCTGGGGAATGAATGGCTCTCCTTTTTCAACATACGGCACTAACCCAAGCGATCCTATTCAAATGACAACTAGTATTGCGAAATACCCAAATTCAAAATACGTTTGGTCGCTTTGTACTTATAGTGATCCTGGACAATCTGATTATGGCGTATATATTCAAAAGTTTGATACTGCTTCAGGTGCTGTTATGCTAAACCCACTTGGGAAAGAAGTTTACCCAATTAGTGCAGCAAGAGATCAGGCTTGTGGCAAACTAACTCTTGTTAACGACGCTCCTTTATTTACAAGTTATGAAGATATAACCTATAAAATATTTGGAACTATGCTTGATACCCTTGGAAATTTTGTATGGTCTGGTAACCGCGTTGAAGTAAGTTCTTCAACCACAACCATGGCAGTTCCGAAGGGAAGATTTGGACTTACTGATGCTGTAAACGGACAAGCTGTTGCTGTTTGGTATGAAAATCGTGGAAGTGGATATCGCATATATGCCCAAAATATTAGTTCTTTGGGCCCACTTCCCATTACTCTAGGAAGTTTTACAGGAATAAATAAATCAGAGACTGCTTTATTAAGTTGGACAACAATGTTCGAGAATAATAATAAGGGCTTTAAAATAGAAAGAAGTAGAGATGGTATTAATTTTTCTGAAGTTGGCTTTGTATTAAGTAAATCAATTAATGGCAACTCAGCAGTTGCACTTCAATATAACTATACAGATTCAAAGCCTTTTATTGAAGGCACCTACTACCGTCTTAAACAATATGACTTAGATGGAAACTTTACTTATAGCCAAATTATTTATATCCGCTTTAATAAAACAGCCACTGTATCAGTAAAAGGCATTTATCCTATTCCGGCAAAAAATAAACTTAATATAAATATTGTTTCAGAAATGACAGGATCTATTGTTATGGTCATTACTGATATGTCAGGAAAGCTAATAAAGCAACAGCCATTAGCAGTTCACAACGGAAGTAATCTGTTGAATATAGATATATCTAGCCTCTCACCAGGTTCATATAATATTCGTTTATTATCAGGAAATAATATTCTTTATACTCAAAATTGGATAAAAGAATAGATATTATTCTTTATGATAATACAGGATGTTTGTTGAAGCTTTAGAGGTGGAAATATGATCAATTATTCCGGTTGGTGAAAACACCAACCGGGGCCTCCATTTATTCCGATTCATGAAAACACAAACTGGGGCCTCCAGTTATTCCGGTTGGTGAAAACACCAACCGGGGCCTCCATTTATTCCGATTAGTGAAAACACCAACCGGGGCCTCCATTTATTCCGATTCATGAAAACAAAAACTGGGGCCTCCATTTTTTTCGATTAGTGAAAACACAAATCAGGGCCGACATTTATTCCGGTTGGTGAAAACAAAAACCGAAGCCTCTACTATTAATTAAACAATAAGATTAAATATTAAGCCCCCCACAAACACTTATGGTTTGGCCTGTAATATAAGCGCCCATGTGACAAGAAAGAAATAGGGCTGTTTGTGCTATTTCATCGGCAGAAGCAAAACGACCGAGAGGAATATTTGATTTGTATTTTTCGGCACCTTCTCCATCTTTTAGATAATGAGTCATATCGGTCTCCACAAATCCTGGTGCTATGGCATTACAACGAATATTTCTACTGCCAAGCTCCTTGGCTATACTTTTTGTAAATCCAATAACTCCAGCCTTACTAGCAGCATAGCTTGTTTGACCCGCATTACCTGTTTCACCAACTATACTACTCATATTAATAATACTGCCCGAACGTGCTTTCATCATAGGACGCACTACCTGCTTTGTCATATTGAATACACTGTTAAGGTTTACACGCATCACTTCTTCCCATTGATCTACACTCATACGCAACAGCAGATTATCTTTAGAAATACCCGCATTGTTAACACAAATATCTATGGTGCCAAATTCTTTTACAACATCATTTACAAAAGTCTCGCAGGCTGCAAAATCAGATGCATCCGCACGATAACTTTTTACACGTACGCCAAGTGCCCTAATTTGTTCCTCTAGGCGTGAAGCTTTCTCTACACTATTTTCGCTAACATAAGTAAATGCAATATGAGCACCTTCATGTGCAAACCTCAATGCTATCGCCTCTCCTATTCCTCTCGCAGCCCCTGTAATTACAGCTACTTTGTTTTCAAGTAATTTCATTTTTTTAATTTTAATATTTAAAGTTTAATAAACTGACATTCTTTTAATTTCTTCTAACATATTTCTTTCATTACTAAGCCTTGGTACCTTATGCTGACCGCCTATCTTCCCTTTTGATTTGAGCCAATGATTAAAACTACCCGAAGCCAATACCCTTATCAACGGAGCACGCAGGGCAATATCTTTATGTCTTTTGGCTTCATAATCACTATTAAATGATTTTAGCGCATCATCCAATTCTTTTGCAAAAGTATCTCTATTAGAAGGCTGCTTCTCAAATTCAATTAACCATTCATGCGCACCAACACCTTCTTCCAAATAAAAAACTGGAGCGGCAGTATAATCTCTTACCACTGCATTAGTATTTCGTGAAGCAAGAGCAATAGCTTTGTCTGTATTATCTACCATTACTTCTTCACCAAAAGCATTCATATAATGTTTCAGTCTTCCTGAAACCCTAATACGAAAAGGATGCAGGGAAGTGAATTGAATTGTATCTCCTACCAGATACCGCCAAAGACCGCCTGTAGTGCTAATTACTAAGGCATAATTCTTATTGAGTTTTACATCAGCAAGTCCAATAGTTTTGGGATCTTTTTTTTCATATTCTTCCACAGGCATGAACTCATAAAAAATACCATGACCTGTATATAATAGCATTCCATCATTACCTGGAATGTCCTGAGCTGCAAAAAAACCTTCACTGGCATTATAAATCTCCAAATAATTAATAGTGCGGCCAATCACCTTTTCAAACTGCTCGCGATAGGGAATAAATGAAACGCCTCCATGTATATACAATTCAAGATGGGGCCACACTTCTCCAATTGTTTTTTTACCGGTAATTTCTAAAACTCTTTTGAGTAATAGCAAAGTCCAAGTAGGTACGCCCGCAAGAGAAGTAACATTTTCTTGTGCTGTAGCTTGAGCAAGTTTTTCTATTTTATTTTCCCATTCATCTATTAAGGCGATGCTAAGTTCGGGTGTACGCAGCCACTGGCCCCAGAAAGGAGAGTTCTGCATTAGTACAGCACTGAGATCTCCATATTGTATTTCATCATTCACACGACTGATCTGGTGCGAACCACCCACCACCAAACCCTTACCGGTGAGCAAGTCGCTAGCAGGAAAATTTTTATAATAAATAGTTAGTACATCCTTACTAGCCTGATAATGATTTTCATGTAAACTCTCTTCACTGACGGGAATAAACTTACTTTTATCACTATTAGTGCCGCTGCTTTTAGCAAACCAAGAAACAGGTGAATTCCATAAAATGTTTTCTTCAGCTTCCATCATTCTTAAAATATAAGAACGTAGGTCATCATATTCATGCAAAGGGACATTCTGTTTAAATTCCCTGACAGAAAAAAGATTGGAAAAATTATGCTTTTTGCCGAAGTCGGTGTACTGAGCTGAAGCAACAAGACTCTGCAATACTTCACGCTGTGTTTCCACGGGGTGGTTCATCCAGTTTTCAATGCGTGGAAGACGCATTCTGGCCAAAGCCGATATTGCTGGAGACAACAGCTTCATATTTAGCAAAATACATAAATAGAAGGGAAACAAAAAAAGTAAAGGGTGTACCGCTTTTATTTTTATTGCTTCTGGGCGGCAGCTTCGGCATGTAAATAGTCCTTTCTCTTAAGCTCAAAGTTGCGACCGAGGTATAATCTTCGTACATGATCGTCGGCTGCCAGCTGTTCTGCTGTTCCTTCTCTAAAAATGCTTCCATCAATGAGAAGATAGGCCCTGTCGCAGATAGAAAGCGTTTCATTTACGTTATGGTCGGTAATAAGAATACCTATATTCCGGTACTTTAGTTTTGCAATAATCTCCTGAATATCTTCCACCGCAATAGGATCAACCCCAGCAAAAGGTTCATCAAGGAGGATAAATTTGGGATCTACAGCGAGGGCACGGGCAATTTCTGTTCGCCTTCTTTCCCCACCACTAAGGGTATCTCCATTATTCTTTCTCACATGGTCCAGCCTAAATTCACTAATCAGGCTGTCTGCCTTTTCATGCTGTTTTGCTTTAGAAAGACCTGTCATTTCAAGTACGGCAAGAATATTATCTTCCACGCTAAGCTTTCTAAAGACGCTGGCTTCCTGAGGAAGGTAGCCGATTCCCATCTTTGCACGTTTGTACATAGGAAGCTTTGTGATATTAAGGTTATCGAGGTAAACCTCACCACTATCAGGCTTCACAAGACCTACCACTTGATAAAAGGAGGTTGTTTTTCCAGCACCATTGGGACCCAACAACCCTACAATCTCTCCTTGAGAAACATTAAAAGAAACATTGTTCACCACGGTACGACTACCATATTTCTTTACTAGCTCTTTTGTTTGAATAGTAATACCCAAGACTATTTTTTTACAAAAATAGCAAATGGAAAAAGAAGGTCAATTTAAAAAATAATTTGAATATTTATCTGTTGCCAAATTATAGGCAAGTTTTACTCATTTAGAATACCATAAAATAACAAATAAGCTACCACTATATACCTAGAAAACTTTGACTAGTGCTTATTATTAGCTTAAAACTGATTTGCATTAGTATCATATTTAAATAATACAATATATATATTAAGCATCATTAATTTTTGGTTGTCCCTGCCCTTTTGGGTAACTTTAAAGACTAGTTTAAGTAGTGATAGGTAATAAATACGTACTAAATTACTAGAATTATTACGTTAAACGAAAGGAATCAACTGCCTAGTTAAAAGGAAAGGGCTTTACCATATCATAACCTCAAAAAACCCACAAGAAATGGAAAATCTTTCATTTTTTAAATCATGTATCGTTAATGAACAAAAAGCAACTATTGCCCTTTTCAATGCCTGTGAATCAAAAAATATTGATTATAAGCCTCATGAGGTTAACAGATCAGCCAGAGAAATCATTGAACATATTACAACACATTTGATTGATTTAAATGTGATTCTTGATAATCCTATTTGTGATGAAACCCTAACCCTTCACTTCAATGATGCTGCAGATGCTGCCAAACAATTAAACAAACAATGGGAACTGCTGCTCAAAAAATTAGAAAATTATAGTGTGGAAAAATGGGAGACAGAAAATGTTGAACTTCTGGTGGCAGGTAAGCCTTTTGCTACTTTACCCAGAATGCAAATGATGTGGTTTTTTTTCTTTGATATAATTCACCACCGAGGTCAATTATCTTCTTATATCCGACCGATGGGTGGAAAAAATCCAGCGGTTTATGGATATAGTGCAGACACCATATAATAATATTAACTAAAATAAGAAGAACAAGATCTTCAATAAGATGAAGTTTCAGCATTTACTTGAGAAGCAAATCAATGAGTTACTTCCTGAACATCTCAGGAATGAACCTGCTATGTTTAAATTTCTGAATACTGTAAATGAATCTTACCAAAACCTAGAAAATCAATCATCGGAACAAGAATTATCTAATAAAAATGATAGGGATGTTTTATCAAAAATAATTTTCAGAGAAAAGATTTTTAATTCGGTTATTAATAATTTAAAAAACGGAGTACTGCTTGTAAATGAAGCAGGGGAAATTCTTGATTGCAATGATAATTTTTTGGAAATTTTCAATGTAACAATCAAAAGAGAAGATATAAAAGGTCAATACGAAAAAGATTTTTTTATAAAAAATGGCTCCATTTTTGATAATACAAAATCATTTATTTCGGGAGTGGAAAAAATACTGCAGAAAAAAATCCCACATTTTGATGAACTATTTAGAAATAAAAAAAATGAATTCTATGAAAGAGATTACAGTCCCATTTATTATAAAGGCGATTACCTAGGTCATCTTTGGATTTATACTGACATCACTAAAAAGCAAAGAGAACAAGATAGTATTATACAAAATGAATTTACTCAAAGGCAGATCCTGAATTCTGCTATTGATGCTATTATAATTGTGAATGAAGAAGGCATTATTAAATTTTGGAATCCTCAGGCTGAAAAAATATTAGGCTGGAAATTTAGTGAGGTATATGACAAATTTCTATCTGAAAACATTACACCAGTTTCAATAAAAGAGCCCAA